>Ga0316232_1001000_pt1 | contig 37549 bp, 25 predicted proteins | sample TBHtaG_FD_206006 | JGI IMG/M metagenome (GOLD analysis project Ga0316232, IMG submission 206006) | Freshwater microbial communities from Trout Bog Lake, Wisconsin, USA - TBH18025_13 | ecosystem: Environmental > Aquatic > Freshwater > Lake > Hypolimnion/Profundal zone | place: USA: Wisconsin... | reverse complement strand
AGGCGTGAAGCATGGTGTTGTCCAAGACAAGCTGTTTCTACCAGGCATTCGCAAGCTCAAGCGTCTGATTGATTCGGGTTTCTTCGGGCGCATCTTGTCGGTTCGGGGCGAGTTTGGCTACTGGGTATTCGAGGGAGACTGGCAGAGCGCGCAGCGTCCGTCATGGAATTACAAAAGAGAAAATGACGGCGGGATCATTCTGGATATGTTCTGTCATTGGCGCTACGTCCTCGACCATACCTTCGGCAAAGTACATGCGCTCTCATGCACCGGAGCGACCCATATCCCGATGCGTGTAGATGAGGCGGGAAAACCATACGAATGCACCGCCGATGACGCCGCCTACGGCATGTTCGAATTGGATGGAGGAATATTCGCGCAAATAAACTCCTCCTGGGTTACGCGAGTTTACCGGGATGAGCTCTTCAATCTTCAGGTAGATGGAACTGAAGGCAGCGCAGTAGTTGGACTGCGTGACTGCAAGGTTCAGCATCGCGTCAACACACCCCGGCCCACGTGGAATCCAGACTTGCCAAATCCATTTCAGTTCCGCGAGCAGTGGGCGATTGTACCAGATAATGCTGAATTCGACAACGCATTCAAGGTGCAATGGGAGATGTTCCTTCGCTATGTCGCATGTGATACACCATTTCCGCACAACTTTGTCGATGGCGCGCGCGGGGTCCAGTTGGCAGAGCTGGCGCATATGTCTTGGCAGGAGCGCCGCTGGGTCGAGGTACCCAACATCTCAGAGGTTACACTCTGAAGACCTGCTGGAATGTCAATGGAAGGAGGTGCAAAATGGCTGATCGGTCGAGACTTTCGTTGAATCAGATGACCACGACAAACTGGAGTGTACGTGAAGCGGTCGAGGGCTGTGCCCGTCACGGCGTACCATCGATTGCTCTCTGGAGACACAAGATTCAGGAGGTGGGCATTGCTTCATGTGTCCGAATGGTGATCGACTCGGGCCTTCACGTATCGAGCGTGTGCCGTGGTGGAATGTTTCCTGCATCTACCGAACTGGAGCGGAAGAGAAATATCGAGGATAATTTTCGTGCAGTGGATGAGGCAGCTTCATTGAAGGCGGATTCACTCGTGATGGTTGTTGGATGTTGTGCAGGTATTGGAATTGAAGAAGCTCGCAAGATGGTTGTGGATGGAGTCGCGGGACTGGTGCCGTATGCTCGCGAGCGCGGCGTTCGCATTGGTCTTGAGCCGCTTCATCCGATGTATGCCGCGGAGCGGTCTGTGCTGGTAACGATAGGGCAAGCACTTGAGCTCGCATCGCTCTACAGCCCGCAGGAAGTTGGAGTTATCCTCGACACATTTCACATCTGGTGGGATCCGCAAGTTGCGGAAATGATTGCGAAATCTAGGGGTAGAATCTTCGGCTTTCATGTGTCTGACTGGCTGGTGCCTCTACCAGACGTTCTGCTGGGCCGCGGACTGATGGGTGATGGCGTAATTGACAATCACAAGCTCCGTTTGCTGGTTGAACAGGCAGGTTACACAGGGCCCATTGAAGTAGAGATATTCAATCGCGCACTTTGGGACTCCGATCCCGACGGAGTGCTCACACAGGTTATTGAACGATTTGAAAAGTTTGTTTAGCAGGAGAGAGCGCAAGTGAAATCAATCGGCACAATCACTCCGCAAGTTCTAATGCCGCTTGTGAATCGTGCCCTTGAACTGGCATCGGATAAGACTCTGAGGCTGGATCGGCGCTGGAAGACTACAGACGGTGCCCCTGTATTCACTGCAGGCGGCCGATACACAGCGCGTAGTTGGACCCAGTGGACACAGGGTTTTCAGTATGGTAATGCGCTGCTTTGTTTCGATATGACCCGCTCCAACGACCTGCTTGAGTTGGCGCGCCGGCACGTCGTGGCCAACATGGCTGAGCACTTGACACACACCGGCGTTCACGACCACGGCTTCAATAACATCTCAACCTATGGCCACCTGCGTCGCCTTATGCTCGATAGGCGCATCGATGCGAATGAGTGGGAACTGCACTTCTATGAACTTGCGCTAAAAGTGAGTGGCGCAGTCCAGGCCTCACGATGGACCGGATTGCCAGATGGACTCGGGTTTATCCATTCCTTCAATGGCAGCCATTCGCTCTTTATAGATACGATCCGCACGCTTCGCGTCTGTGGAGTTGCACATACGTTGGGTCATGCGCTCGTCGGCGAGCAGGAGAAGCGTGTCAACCTGCTGAGCAGATTGCTGACTCACGCAAAGACTTCGGCGCAATTCAATATCTATTACGGCGAAGGCCGCGACAGCTACGACATTCCTCAGTTGCGTGGCCGCACTGCGCATGAGACCATTTTCAATACGGCCAGTGGCGCCTTCCGTTGCCCGTCCTCGCAGCAGGGCTATTCGTCCTTCACTACATGGACGCGTGGCCTCGCATGGGCAATGCTGGGGTTCGCCGAACAAATGGAGTTCGTTGACTCGCTTCCTGGAAGCGAGTTCGGGCTCGATGAAATGCCAAGCAAAGCTGAAGCATGTACAATGCTGGCCCGCGCCGCCCGTGCAACCTGTGACTTCTACATTCATCAGGCGAGTGCGCTCGATGGCATCTGCTACTGGGATACAGGGGCGCCTCAGTTGCTTCGGCTCGGCGACTGGAAAGCGAGTATCGCTGATCCGTATAACAGCTTTGAACCAGTTGACTCTTCCGCTAGCGCAATTGCAGCGCAGGGATTGATGCGCTTAGGGCACGTGCTGGGAGAGGAGGGCCGCGGTTACATGCAAGCTGGTCTCACTGTTGTTCAACGCCTGCTTCAAGAACCGTATCTATCAACGAATCCAGATCATGAGGGGCTCCTGTTGCACAGTGTTTATCATCGCCCCAATGGCTGGGATTCAGTCCCTTCAGCCTCGATGATTCCTTGTGGAGAATCAAGCATGTGGGGAGACTATCATCTGCTGGAGGCGATGCTCCTGGTATCCAAGATGGCTGATTCAAGTTACTACACCTTTTACTAGTGCGTGCAGTTGCCAAGCGAGAGAGGGCTGAGGATGTCAAATCAAATCAAGGTTGCCCTGGTTACCGGCGGGGCACGTGGGATAGGGCTGGGCATAGCGGCCAAACTCGCAGAATCCGGATTCACTCTCGTGCTATCGGGGAGGCGGTCTTTGGACCGGGTTCAACCAGCGCTTGACCAAATAAGGAAGCACGCTTCGGCTTCCATTTATGTTCAGGCGGATGTGTCCACCAGCGAAGACCGCCAGCGGCTTCTGAATGTGATTGCAGAAGAGTTCGGGAGACTTGACGTACTGGTCAACAACGCTGGAATTGCCCCGCGCGTTCGTGCAGATATTCTGGATGCCCAGGAAGACAGCTTTGACGACCTTATTTCGACTAACCTGAAAGGGCCCTACTTTCTCACACAGGCGGTTGCAGCCTGGATGATCCGCCAGCATGAGAAGAACCCTGCATCTCATCGCTCCATCGTCAACATCAGCTCTGTTTCCGCCACTGTTGCCAGCGTCAACAGGGGAGACTATTGCATTTCAAAAGCAGGGATCGCCATGGCGACTCGGTTGTGGGCGGCGCGCCTGGCTGAGTTTGGGATCGGCGTGTACGAAGTGCGCCCCGGCATTATCGAGAGCGATATGACCGCAAGTGTGAAAGGCAAGTACGATGCGCTCATTGAAGCGGGTTTGCTGCTGGAGAAGCGGTGGGGCACGCCAGCTGATGTTGGCAGGGCCGTATGTGTTTTGGCGAGTGGCGAACTGCCGTATGCCACTGGGGCCGTGCTGGTGGTGGATGGCGGTTTGACGCTTTCCAGACTGTAGCACTCGGGGATACTCAGGAAGGGTTGCATGAAGATGTCATCGTGGTCCTCGGGACCAACAGCTGTAGTCTTGCCGTCCAGGTTTGCCACGGGCGGTACTTCAGATCGGATGCAGCCACGATGGGGATTCGCGGTCTCGTCCGGGATACTTGGATGGATTCTCGACGCGTTCACATTCTTCGTCCTCATCTTTGTGGTTGATGCTCTGGCCAAGAAGTTCCATGTGGACAAGGCCGCCATCATTTGGAGCATTACGATTACGCTGGCCACGCGCCCTATCGGGGCATTGATTCTTGGCTCGCTGGCAGATCGCTTTGGCCGCCGCCATCCCTTGATCGCCTGTGTCCTGTTTTTCTCAGTCTTTACAGCGCTGACGCCTTTCGCGCCCAATTACTTGGTGTTCGTAATCTATCGTGCGCTTTATGGCATAGGGATGGGCGGATACTGGGGAATTGGCGCATCGCTCGTTATGGAGAGCACCCCTTCGCGCTGGCGGGGGTTGTTCTCTGGAATCTTGCAGGCCGGCTACTCGCTTGGATACCTGCTGGCCGCAGTGGCAATGCGGACAATCGAACCGCGCTTCGGCTGGGAGTGGTTGTTTCTTGCGGGGATGATTATCGCCGGTTTGGTTACAGTTCTTACAGCGTTCTCACCGGAGCCCTCGGCATGGAAGAAGAATCATCCTGTGGTACTTGGCGATACTGTTCGCGCACTCTTCGAGCACAAAAAGGATTTTGCCTATCTCGTCCTGATGATGACGGTTATCACCTGCCTGTCCCATGGGACGCAGGACCTATATCCGGACTTCCTTAAATCCGCGCATGGCTTTTCAAGTGTAATTGTTTCAAATCTCGCCATTCTTTATAACGTTGGAGCGATCTGCGGAGCCCTGGTGATCGGGCATTTATCGGAGAGGTTTGGTAGACGCCACTCCATCATGCTGGCGTTGGTCCTATGCACCCTCTCTCTGCCCGCCTGGGCTTTTGGCTCATCTTTGGCGGTGCTGGCCATTGGATCTTTCCTGTTGCAGTTCGGCGTACAAGGTGTGTTTGGCGTGATTCCGGCGCACTTGAATGAGCTTTCGCCAGGGAACGCGCGCAGCCTGTTTGCCGGAGGGGTCTATCAGCTTGGCGTGCTCTTTGGGGCACCGTCAGTAGGGATTGAGTTCGAATTGCGCCGCACACTCGGCTACTCATGGGCTCTGACGGTATTTGAATTGGCTACGATTGTGTCGCTGTTCCTGATCTGCGGATTCGGGCCGGAGAGGCGTGGACGCGACCTGTCGAACTGAGGTGGCAATGCTCGCCGTAGTTGAAATGCAAGGTGCAATTGCCCCGCTCTCCTTATTTTTAGGTAAGTTCATTTTTTTAAATGACTTACAGAAGCTGCGCACTCCAAAATCCTGAGAATAGAGGGCTTATTCGCAAATTCGTCCCAGCAAGGAATTATGGCGGATTCCAATGGTTGGGACTGGTTTGCACCGGCTGCGAGGAAAAGGCATGAGCCAGGAATTTAGGCAAGGGCAGCTGGTGTCCCTTCTCAGAGGGTATTTGTAAAACGCGCAAAATGACAAAAGCAGATTCTTCGCTCACCACCCCGAGCTGAAGAGCGTTCGGGGCCCCGTTCGCTCAGAATGAAAGTGCATTTACTAAATGGAATTCAGACTCAGAATGACAGGTACATCTTGTCGTGAATTTCAGAGGCTGGAGTAGTGTCCTGTCTCAGAAGTACTTTGTAAAAAAGAACTATCCAAGGACTATAGTGCGGGGAGCGCGCATAGTAATCTGCAATTCCGGTAAAAACAGTACGGCCCTTCATGAGAGAAGGACCGCACTGCGTTTGAAACACTAGTGGACTAATTCACGGTTACTGTGACGGCGGTGGTCTGGGTGATGGTCCCGGCGGTACCAGTGACGGTTACTGTGTAAGTACCGGCGGTGGTTCCTGGGTTAGCGGAGCTGCTGCCGCCTCCACCACTTGAGCCGCCGCCTCCGCAACCGATGCCAGCGGCGGAGACAAAGATGACCAGGAGCGCGACCATCGTGAGCCAGTTGCGCCGACGGCGGGGAATTCCGAAGAAGAAGGCCAGGGCCAGGACTGCTCCGCCGGTAGAGGGCCAGAACAACTGCAACGGATGGTTGAGCGCGGTGGCTGCCGTGGTGTAGACGGTGAGCGTGGCCGTTTGCGCCGTGGCACCGCTGATGGTGACGGAGGTAGGGACACTGCAGGTTGCAGGATCGTTGGCGCCTGTTGGGGCGCTGACAACGCAACTGAGATTAACGGCACCAGTGAATCCGTTGGACGGCATAACCGTAATGGTTGCCGTACCGCTGGAGCCTTTGGTTGCCACCGTGACGGCTCCGCTGTTGGTGAGCGCAAAACTCGGAGTACCAACGTTGGCAGTGACAATCGTGGTGAGGGTGATTGCGCCGGAGACGCCGGTGACTGTGACCGTGTACACGCCTGCCGTGGTTGTGGCCGTAGTGGTAACGGTGAGCAGGTCTGTTCCTGAGGCGGAGGCGACCGAGGGCGAAGCAAGGTTGCATGTGGCCGGGCTGGTTGCGCCTGTTGGGCCGGCGACTGAACAGCTAAGGACAACCGTTCCGGTAAATCCGCCGAGCGGCGTTACGGTGATGGTGGAGGTGTTTCCGGTGTTGATGCCGGCGTCGAGAGTTACATTGCCGCTGTTGCTGAGTGCAAAGCTTTTTGTGCCAGCCGGTGAACCGGTGACCACGGCTTGAACGCTCAGCGTGTGAACAAACTTTCCGGTTGGGTCAGTGCCGGTGACGAGTACGTTATAGGTCTGGTTGGCGGTGTTGGTAGGTGCGTTGACGGTGAGCGTTGCAGTTGCTGCGCCACCGCTGCTGAGGCCGGCTGTGTTGGACACGGAGCAACTGATGCCTGCGTCTGCCTTGCAGGAAAGAGTGACTGTTCCGCTGAAGCCATTGACCGAGGCGAGGTTAATTGTGTCTGTTCCGCTGCTACCTGCGGTTACGGGAACAATCGTAGTCTGTGGCACGAGCGTAAAGTCGCTGAGCGGGTTGGCGATGGAACTGCCGCTCTGCAGTGTGACGGCAGAGGGAGCATAGGTTGTGTCGCCGGTGTACTGGAGGGTGATGAAGTTCGCGCCCTGAAAGAGTTTCTGGCTGTTGAGGACGGTGGAGAAGTTTGAGACGTTTCCAGATGCGGAAGAGAAGTAGATCTCACTGATGTAGTTTCCGGAAGAGAAGATGAGTACGCCGCCAGAGGGCGCCACGGACCCGCTACCAGTTACCTTTCCAGAGATGGCGATGTTGGTGGTGGGCGAGATGCTGCCGGTCATGGTTGCAGTGGTTGTAGTTGCGAGACCGCCTGTGCTCACTACCTGAATCTGTCCCTGGACTGTTTCAGGGTTGTAATTGGCATCTCCGCTGTAGGAGAAAGTGACGGTATAGGTTCCAGGTGCGAGCGTGGAAGCGAGTGGGATGGTGCCGACTGCGGCCTGCGCTCCGTTGTTAGGATCCACTCCGGCGGTAAGGGTTGCGGAGCCGGAGAATCCGACGGGTGAACTGCTGAGCACTACGGTGCCGGTGGGGGGGACGACTGGGACAGGATAGATGCTACCTGCTGAGGACGAGTAGTTGGCGTTGTACTGAGCGTAGTTTTCAATCACGGCGTTGAATATGGTTATTTGCCCGTTGATGATCTGGTTACTGCCAGTTACATTGGAAGCGCCCCAGAAGAAGATGGGGGTGTCTTTAACCACCGTGAAGGCAATGGGAGAGGTCGTGGAGGTGTTGTAGCTCTTGTCTCCGCTATAGGTGGCAGTGACCGAGTGCGAGCCAACAGTGAATGGCGCGTTGTATTCGGCGTCGCCCTCGGTATTGATTACCGCGGTGTTGAGAGCGCTGGAGCCGTCTTTGAAGGCAACCGTACCGGTGGGCAAGGTGAAGTTCAACGAAGAGCAGCCTGTGCCTTTGATAATGCAGGTCTGAAGAGCTGAAACCTGGGCAGTGGGAGCCACCAATGCGCTGAGCATCAACTGGGTTCCGTAGTCCACCTGGCTACCAGGGCCTGAACTGGGCGTGTAGTAATAGCCCGCGGAGAAGATGTTGAAGTCGATGCCGCTGGCCTCAGCGCTTACGGTGATGGAGGTTTTTGGCGAGGTGCTGAGGCCGTTTGTGGAGTCGCCGCCATACTGCGCCCAGATGTTGTAGGTGCCGCCGGGCAGTGTACTACTGCTTCCCGAGTAAGCGCCGCTGCTGAGCGGGAAAATTGTCTGCGCCTGCTGCACGGGCTCAGTGTTGTCTGTCATGAGCGCAACGTTGCCGGTGGGCGTACCGCTGCTTGCCGAGACTGTGCCACTGAGGGTAATGGCTGTGCCATGGGCAAAGGTGGTCTGCGAGGGGTTGAGCGTGGTGGTGGTTTTGGCAAGGTTGACGCTGCCCCAGTTGGTGACCAACTGATTGGCGTCGATGGTTCCGAGGCCGGTGGCCAGATCGTATCCCACGCCAGCGTTGTACTCAGGCGTGGTACCGGAGCCGATCTGGCCCTCAGTGACAGTGCCGAGCACGATGGGGCTGGTGACGGCGATGCAGTTTTTGGTAAGGGTGGGCGTGTACTCGCAGGGCATGGAGATGGTGCCTGCGGTGACGTCGTGGAACGAGGCGGGGAATTGCGATGCGAGGGGATAGAGGACGGTGGCCGCTTGGCCCTGTCTTCCATATTTCTGATTGACGAGCGCCATGATGCCGGCGAATGACGGCGCCGAGGCGGAGGTGCCGCCCACGCCGTAGATCTGCGTATAGCCGTTGTTGACTAAAGTGCAGTCGCCGTCAAAGGCGCAGATGGGATAGTAGCTGTCATTGATTCCGCTGGAGGCGAAGAGGGAAACATCGGGCAAGTCGCGGACACCGTCGTTGGGCACGCCGGTTCCGGTTTGCCAGGAGGGCTTTGAGTATCCGCCGGTGCAGGTGACGGTGTTTCCATTGGTGTCATACGTACCGTTGGCGCAGTTGCTGGCGCCCCCGCTGCCGCCGGCAATGCTGGTAGAGCCGGTGAGGCCATAGAAATTGAGGATGTTGAGTCCGAACTGGCTTTCGTTCCAGGGCTGCTCAGGGATGTAGCCGAGGATGGATTTGGTGGGCGTGGTGTTGCTGGTTGTGGTGTTCCAGTAGGTGGCGAGCTGATTGTCGATGGCGGTGTTGCCCTGGCTGTAGGCGCTGTAGTAGAAATCAGTACCGCCGACGGCGATGTTCCAAGGGGTGGATGCAAAGCCGTTCACGGCTTGGCCATAGATGGCATAGGCTTGCGAGTTGTCGTTGTCGCAGCCTGCCGCGCCTGCGTCGCCGCTGGATACCATGACGGTGATGCCCTGGGCGGCGGCCTGCTCCCACAGTCCGTTAAGGAACTGGTTCTCAGTACCCAGGCTGGATTCGCAATTACCAAAGCTGAGGCTGATGACAGGGGCGACGTTGGCGTAGACAGCGTGCTCGGCTGCGAGGATGAGTCCGTTGGAGAGCGCGGTGTCTGATGCGATTACGAGATCGACTGTGGCGCCGGGGGCAACGGCTCCAGCCCACTCGACATCGAGGTAGGCTTCGAGGGATGCGTAGTTGGGGCCGTCGGGGTTATTGATGCCGTCTATGCCGGGATCGCTTCCATCGATGATGACTTGCGGGGGGTTGGGCGCGAGTCCGAAGAGTGTGCGGAATTGATTGACGAGGCCGACGTTGATGTTGGACTCGTTGACGATGGCTATGGTTTGTCCGGCTCCGTTGATGCCCGCGGTGTAGAGGGGATTGAGATCGTACTCGACGGCATAGTCGGCGGGGGAGAGGACGAAATTCTCCTGGTGCGCGGAACTGCCGGAGCCGCCGGTGGTCCACTCGGAAGTGGCCTTGCCTGTCTTTGGGTCGTAGGTGGCTTTACCAAGCGGGTGAGCGTAGCTCTTGAGGCGGAAGTTGTTGAGGGAGACGAATCCAGCGACGACCGGGGCGAGGGCGGCGGGGATTTGAGGATCGGCCGCGTTGGCATAGTGGGCTTCGCCATTGACCTCATACTTATGGATCTGGGTGTGGAAAGCGGAGCGCAGCTGGGCGACATTACCTGAGATTTCGATGGTCTGGCGGCCAGGATTGACTTTGGCGACGCTGAAGCCGTGGTCGGCAAGCCAAGATTCAACGGTGGCAAGGTCCTGGTCGGAGGGGCCGAATTGCTGGCCGAACTGCTCGGGTGTGAGCCATTTGTGGTAGTTGGCAGAGCCAGGGGTGTGCATTTCGCCGACGAGCTGGCGGAGGGCCGTCTCCTGGCTATCACTGCGCTTGAGTACCAGGTGCATGCGTTCGAGTTGCAAATTATCGGCGGCCGCTCCGCGGTCATTGCGGGCGTTGGCCAAGGGGTGAACGGTGCCCTTGATCGGGGTAAGCTGGGCTTCATCCACCTGGCTGAGAATGCGGACGGAGGGGGCGGCAACCTGCGCCATCAAAGCCGTAGATAAGAACACTACACTGGCCAGTGCACAGAGGGGGAGCAAGCGCAATTTTGGCATGATGGGTTTCCTGGAACCTTTCATAAAAACAACCCCGGAAGAGCAGATAAGTTGCTGTTGAAGTTGAAATTGTTGAGGAAAAGCTGGCTCATTGGCATTGGCTCGGTGATGTTGATTGTGTAGCAATCTTATCGTGTGGGAGCAAACCAGGGCAGATGCGGCATGTGCTCAAGAACCGGAACAGCAGCTAATGTGCTTAGACGCGGCGCGGCGAATTAGGTTGACGGTTGAGGGATGAGAAGCGATAAGCGGCTGGTTGCGGGGCGCAGAAAGGGCTCAGAAGGGCGCAATGCGGGACGGGCTGCAATTGTCTTTACAATGGGAAGCGCACTTTGACAGGATAGTTAGCAATAACCAGAGAAGTGGAATTTGGTGCGGAAAACAGGCTTGAAACTGGGTGAATTTGCAGATCGCAGATTGCAATAGACAACTGTTTTCGAATCGTATATTATTCGCTTTCCTGGTTACTGCAATAGGAAATTGGTGCCAGTCATGCGCGCTTCACTTTTCATTACGTGCTACAACGACACGCTCTATCCCGAGACAGGCCGAGCGGTTGTGTCGCTGCTTGAGAGGCTGGGTGTGGAACTCGATTTCCATCCCAAGCAAACCTGTTGCGGCCAGATGCATGCCAACACCGGTTTTCGCGGCGAGGCATTCTCGCAGGCCAAGCGCCTTGTACGTCTGTATCAGGACACAGAGACGGTTGTTGTTCCGTCCTCGTCCTGTGTGGCGATGATTCGCGATCAATATCCTGGTCTGATTCGGGAGTTGGGCAACGCGGAGCTGCAACAGCAGTTCGACGCATTGCTGCCGCGCATCTTTGAGCTGAGCGAATTTCTGATTGACCGGCTGGGCGTTGAAGATGTGGGGGCGTATTTTCCGCATCGGGTTACCTACCATGCGAGTTGCCACGGACTGCGGGGCATTCACCTGGGCGATCGGCCCTGGCGGCTGATGAACAAGGTGCGCGGACTGGAACTGGTTCCGCTGCCTAATATCGACCGCTGCTGCGGTTTTGGCGGGACATTCTCCGTGAAGAACGGCGAAGTGTCTTCAGCGATGCTGGCGGTGAAGATGCAAGACGTGATCTCGACGGGCGCCGAGTTCTGCACTGCTTTGGACAACAGTTGCCTGATGCACCTGGGCGGAGCGATGCACCGGCAGTATGCGGGCATGAAGACCATTCATCTGGCTGAGATTCTGGCCAGCACAGAAGCGGCACCCGCGGAGGCGCTAGCATGAGCCACTCTGCCGCGAACCACCCCATACTCGACCCAAGGTTTGCGCCGACGTTTCCCAAAGGCGCCTTGCCGGTGCTGCGGAATCCGCAACTGCGCAAGAACGTGGCCCACGCCATCGATGTGATTCAGGCCAAGCGCGCCAAGTTGGTAGCAGAGAAGACTGACTGGCAAGAGTTGCGCACGGCGGGCTCGGCCATTCGCACCCATGTGCTTGAGAATCTCGGTTTCTATCTGGAGCAGTTTGAAGAGCGCTGCACCGCCGCTGGTGGAACCGTCCACTGGGCCGCAGACGCGGCGGAAGCACGCACAATCATCCTTGATTTGCTGCGCCGGGAGAATGCTTCCGAGGTCATCAAGATCAAGACCATGACTTCGGCCGAGATCCAGTTGAATCCGTTTCTTGAGGCTGCAGGGGTTCGCACCTATGAGACCGATCTGGCCGAGATTATTCTGCAACTGGGCGAGCAGGAGCCCTCGCACATTGTGGTTCCCGCGCTCCATGTGAATCGAAGCCAGGTGCGGGAGATTTTTTCACGCACGATGGGGCTGAAGGATATATCCGACGACCCCAAGGAACTGACCAATGCGGCGCGTACTTATCTACGCCAGAAGTTTTTGAAGATTCCCACGGCCATCAGCGGGGCGAACTTCCTTATTGCTGAGACAGGCGGGGTGGCGGTGGTGGAGTCAGAGGGCAACGGCCGCATGTGCCTCACCCTGCCGCGCACGATGATTACCGTAGCCGGTATTGAGAAGATTTTACCGCGCTTCCAGGATCTTGAGGTAATGCTCCAGGTGCTGGCCCGCTCCGCGACCGGCGAGCGCATGAATCCTTACAATTCGTTGTGGACCGGGGTAACGCCGGGCGACGGGCCGCAGCGCTTTCACGTGGTTCTGCTCGACAATGGGCGTTCGTCCATTCTGGCCAAGAAGACTGAGCGCCAGACGCTGAAGTGCATTCGCTGCGCGGCTTGCATGAATAGCTGTCCGGTGTACAGGCAGACCGGTGGCCACGCTTACGGCTCGGTATATCCGGGGCCCATTGGCGCAATTCTGACTCCTCAACTAATGCAGATGCACTATGCACAAACACTGCCCTTTGCGTCTTCGCTGTGTGGCGCCTGCTACGAGGTTTGCCCAGTAAAGATCAACATTCCCGAGGTGCTGCTGGAACTGCGCTCCCAAGTTGTTAACCAGGAGCGAAGGCAGGCCGTTCGATTTTTTGATCCGATGTATCTGGGCCTGCGTATTGCCAACCTGCTGTTTTCCAGAGCCTGGCTGTTTCACACAGCCCAGTTCTTTGGCCGTTTCGGCCTGGGCTTGTTTACCCGTAAGGATGGGTGGATTCACTCACTGCCGAGCGTGGGTGGTAAATGGACACAGACTCGCGACCTGCGCGGACTTCCCAGCCAGACATTTCACGGTTGGTGGGCGGAACGCGATTCCAGGCCAGCGAAGGAGGCAAAATGAGCGCGCCCATAGCATCTCGGCAGCGGATTCTTGACCGCGTCCGCACAGCCACCCAATCTGTAGCCAAAGGTCCTGCCGAACGCTCAGCGGCTTACGCTGCCTTGACTCGTCCCTATGTCCGGGCAGGCAAGCAGAGCAAGGAAGCCTGTTTGGCACTTATGGTGGAGCGGCTCCGCGAATATGACGCCGAGGTAGTGGAGTGCGCCCCAGAGGAACTGGCGTCCGCCATTGCCACGCAACTGGCGGCAAGCGGGAAGCGCATATTTGTTGCCCCTTCGGGACTGCCTTCGCATTGGCTTGCCCCCGGCTATGACTGGAAGATTGACCGCGACCTGAGCTCATCAGAGATAGAAAGCGCTGAAGGTGTGCTTACGGCAGCTTTTTGCGGCGTTGCCGACTCGGGCACTATTGTTCTGCACCACTCTGCGACAGAGGGGCGGCGGATCATCACCCTGCTTCCGGATTGGCATTTGTGCATTTTGCTTGCCAGTCAAGTTGTTGAAACGCTGCCGGAGTACTTTAGCCGCTGCGAGCAAGAACCGACTCTAGTAACGACAATATCGGGGCCAAGTGCCACGGCTGACATTGAAATGACACGCATCAAGGGCGTACATGGACCCCGTTTTCTCCACGTGATCCTGGTTCATGACTAAGGCGCGCGTACAACATTGAGTTGAAGGCGGGCGAACCGGCCCGAAAAGAGGAATGCATCATGACGTATTCGGAATCCGCAAAACACGATCTGGCATTCAAGGCGCTGGATTCTTTTCACATCGAGATCCCCTCTTGGGGATTCGCAAACACTGGTACGCGGTTTGGCAAGTTTAATCAGGCCGCAGCGGCCTCAACCATTGAAGAGAAGTTTGCCGATGCGGCAGAGGTGAACCGGCTGACTGGCGTGACGCCTTCGATGGCCCTACATGTGCTTTGGGATTTGCCCAATGGTCTGGAGGATGTTCCGGCGGTGCAAGCGCTTGAGCGCCAGTTCAACGTTCGCGCGGGCTCGATTAATCCCAATCTATTTCAGGACCAGGAGTACAAGTTCGGATCGCTTTGCAACCCTTCGCAGACTATCCGCGAGCAGGCATTGAAGCACATGCTTGACTCGATCGATATCGGGAAGGCGCTTGGTTCGCGCGACGTCTCGTTATGGATGGCTGATGGCTCGAACTATCCCGGGACCCAGAGCATGCGCAAGCGCATTGGGTGGCTGGAAGAGGCGCTGCGCATCTCGCATGACCGCCTGGGGCCGAATCAGCGCCTGCTGGTGGAATACAAACCATTCGAGCCAGCTTTTTATCACACCGATATTGCAGACTGGGGCATGTCATCGCACTTCGCGCGCCATGCCGGTCCGCAGGCCTGCGTGCTAGTGGATACGGGGCACCATTACACTTCGCAGAATATCGAGCAGATAGTTGCCTGGCTGCTGCACACTGGCCTGCTGGGCGGCTTCCACTTCAATGATCGCCGCTATGCCGACGACGATCTGACCCTGGGCTCGATAGACCCCTACCAGATCTTCCGTATCTTCCATGAGATTCATGCAGCGGTTACGGATGGCCTGTCGCTTGACATCGCCTACATGATTGACCAGAGCCACAACCTGAAGGGCAAGATGGAGGCCATGGTGCAGACCGTGGTGACGGCGCAGGAACTCTACCTGAAGGCCGCACTTGTGGATCGCGAGAAGTTGGCAATTCTGCAGCAGAGCTGCGACCTGGTGTCTGCTGAAGAGCTTTTCCGTGGCGCTTTCTGGACGGATGTTCGTCCGCTGGCAGCAGCCTGGCGGGTAGCACGCGGTTTGGCTGCTGACCCCCTGGCCGCACTCCGTACCTGCGATTATGTGGAACGCATTAGCCAGGAGCGGGGAAGCAAGAATTCAAGTGTAAGCAGTTACGCCTGATGATTCCCTATTGAATCGTCTATGATTGTCGCTGACTTTTGTTGAATGGTCTGTAGGCGGGGAGATAATGGGTTGGCAAAGACGAAGATCAAGCGGCTGTACCTGATTCCGATTCTGTCCAAGGCGCTCGATGTAATCGAGCTCCTTGAGCAGAATCACGCGTCCGTGACCCTGGAGGATGTCTATCAAAAGACACATATTTCCAAGACCAGCGTATATCGGATTCTGAAGACTCTGGTTCACCGTGGCTATGTGGCGCAGTCTCAGAACGGACAGTACCGGTTGGTATCCCGGCCGCGTCGTCTTCGCTTTGGGTTTGCAGTGCAGAGCGCGGAGATGCCGTTTTCTGTGGCTGTGGCCCAGAGCGTAATTGCCGCCGCAGCGGCCTCGGGCGTGGAACTGCTGACACTGGACAACCGCTACGACCCTGATATTGCCGTGCAGAACGCCGAGGAGTTCGTGGCCAAGAGGGTTGATCTTGTGGTGGAGTTCCAGGTTGAAGAGGTGGTTGCTCCCCGGATTGCGCACATCTTCAAGAAGGCTGAAATTCCGCTCATTGCAATCGACGTGCCCCATCCCAACGCGACCTACTTTGGCGTAGACAACTTTGAAGCAGGCCACGAAGTGGGCTCCTTGCTAGCCCAGTACGCTCAAACCAAATGGAAGGGAAGCGTGGACCGGGTTATCGGCGTAGGTTTTACTGAAGCCGGCAGCTTTGTACAGAGCCGCATCACGGGGGCCTTTGACGGAATTCGGGAGCGACTTACGGAGTTGACTCCCGCTCATTTTCTACAGATTGAAGGCCGTGGCATGCGGGAGCCAAGCCGATTGGCAATGAGGGAGTTCCTACGCAACCATCGCGCCGGCGAACGCATTCTGGTGGCAGCAGCGACGGATTCCAGCGCTCTAGGCGTAATGGATGCAGCGCGCGAGTTCAATTGTGAGCAGGACTTTGCCATTGCCGGTCAGGACTGCATCCCGGAAGTACTTGAACTGATGCGTTCAGGAACCAGTTCGCTGATTGGCTCAATCTCGCACGAGGTGGAGACGTATGGTCCGCGGCTGATTCAATTGGGGATAGCCCTTTTGCGCGGCAACATTGTGCCGCCTTACAACTACGTGCGGCACCGTGCCGTAACACCTGAGACGCTGGCGGCGGAAGAGTCAACCGTGAACCATGTCCAGCAGCCTCCGTCGCTGGTGAGCACGGAGCAGCAAACCGTTTGAGAGAACTGCCGCTTTTATTTGGGGCGATTGGCGTAGCAAGTCCTGACTAATCCCTCGTAAACTGGTGTTTATGACAATGGCTGTACCCTCTTCCCCTGCTCTGAAATTCCTTGAGGATCGCTGGGACCCCAGCATAGCCTCGACTCTCGACGAAGCCGAACTGTTGCGCTACCGCTCAAACCTGCTCGGTTCCGACCTCCGCATCACCAACTTTGCCGGCGGTAATACCAGTTCAAAGATTGCCGATCTCGATCCACTGACGGGAGAGCCTGTCGAGGTTCTCTGGGTAAAAGGCTCAGGTGGCGACCTGGGCAGCATCAGACGCACAGGCTTTGCCACGCTATACCAGCAGAAACTGCTGGCGCTCGAGCGCAGCTACAAAGGCGCTGACAGGGAAGATGACATGGTTGCCATGTATCCACTGTGCGCCTTTCGCAATAACTCCGTGGCGGCGTCTATCGACACACCTCTGCATGGATTTCTGCCTTTTCCGCATGTGGATCATTTACATCCAGACTGGGGGATTGCGCTGGCAGCCTCTGCCAACGGTAAGGCGAAGATGGACGAGTTCAATCGCGAATTCGGGCATCGGCTTGTGTGGCTGCCCTGGCAGCGCCCCGGCTTTGAACTGGCGATGATGATGAAGCGCGCAGTAGATGAGAATCCCGGCTGCGATGGTATCGTGCTTGGAGGGCATGGGCTGTTTTCGTGGGGCCAGACACAGCGCGAGTGCTACTTGAATACGCTCACAGTGATCGACCAGATTGGGCAGTTCATCGCGCGTCATGGTGCAGCCAAAAGCGCAGCCCGCTTTGGCGGAGAAGCCGCTGCCGCTTTGACGGAACGCAAGGAGCTTGCTGTTCAGATTGCGCCGTTTCTTCGCGGACGAATCAGCGCGCAGCAGCGCTGGATTGCCAGCTTTTCGGATGCGGAGGATGTGCTGCAGTTTGCCAACTCTGCACACGCCAAAGATCTGGCTTTTCTTGGGACAAGCTGCCCGGACCACTTTATCCGCACCAAGATTCGGCCGCTGTTTGTTGCGTGGACTCCGAGCGCCGAGGGGCCGGTGGACATCGATGCACTGAAGCGTGCGATTGATGTAGCCTTGGCAGAATACCGCGAGCAATACAGCGCGTACTATCATGCCTTCGCCCAGCCCGACTCTCCAGCACTGCGCGACTCAAGTCCCACTGTGGTTTTGATTCCTGGCATTGGCATGTTCAGCTTTGGCAAGAACAAGACGGAAGCACGTATTACCGGCGAGTTCTATACAAACGCCATTCACGTGATGGAGGGCGCCAGCCTGCTGGCGGAAGGCGTTGTCACAGGTCCCGTTCCGCAATGCCAGGCGGGCAGGGATCCGGGGAGCTTCAAGGTGTTTACCAACTATGTGGCTTTGCCTGCACTGGAGGCTTTCCGCATCGAGTACTGGGCACTTGAAGAGGCGAAGATTCGCCGCCAGCCTGCTGAAAAGGAACTTAGCCGGCGTGTGGTGCTGGTAGTGGGCGGCGCAAGCGGCATCGGTAGGCAGACGGCGCTGCTGGCAGCTACGCGCGGCGCGCACGTGGTGATTGCAGATCGCGATGAGTCGGGGGCAGCGGCGGTGGCCGCGGAACTGGGCTCAGTTACATCCAGCGAATTTACAGCCAGCACGGCCGTGGATATTCGCAGTCGCGAAACCATTGTGAAGGCGCTGAATGCGGCGGTTGCTGCGTTTGGGGGAGTGGATATTCTTATCAACACGGCGGCGATATTTCCGGCATCGCCTGAAGGCACGATTGCCGATCACATGTGGTCGGTGACGATGGATATCAACGTAACCGCAAATTACTTTCTGGCCGATGAAGCGGCGAGGCTCTTTGAAGAGCAGGGAGTGCATGGCTCCATCGTGTTTACGAGTTCGGCAAATGCTGTTGTGGCCAAGCGCGGAAGTGAAGCTTATGACGTGAGCAAGGCAGCGCTTTCGCATTTAATCCGCGAACTGGCTGTTTCGCTGGCACCCACGGTGCGTGTTAACGGTATCAGTCCAGCAACTGTTGTACAGGGGTCCACGATGTTTTCGCGCGACCGTGTGCGGGCTTCGTTGACGAAGTACAATATTCCTTTCCAGGAATCCTTTAGTGACGACGAATTGCGCGGACGTCTCGCGGATTTTTATGCCGAGCGAACGCTGACTCAGAAAGCTATCAGTCCGGCTGAATGTGCCGAGGCAATTCTTTTTCTGGCCAGTCCGCGTTCCCGTTGCACCACGGGCCACCTAATTCCTGTGGATGGCGGCTTGTCGGAGGCGTTCCTGAGATGAGTTTGATTTGAATTATTTTGAACGGAGACATAACTGCTGTTATGCAAGAATCTGCTCGTGTTGCTATTGACTTAGGCGCTGAAAGCTGCCGCGTCTCCCTGCTCCGCTGGAAGAGCGGCAAGCCGTCCATCGAAGTTATCCACCGCATTCCGAATGGGCCAGTGCATCACGGCAATTCACTCCACTGGCCTATCGAGACCATCTTTGCAGGCCTGGAGGATGGACTCAGGAAGGCGGCGGAGGCGGCGCCGGAAGGCATTGCGTCAATCGCCGTGGATAGCTGGGGCGTGGACTATGTGCGCCTTGCCCCAGATGGCCGTGTGCTGGGCGACCCATTCTGCTATCGCGATCAGCGCACCGTAGCCACCAAAGAGGCGGCGGACCGGGTTATTCCGCCGTTCGATCTATATCAGCGCACCGGTGTATTGCCGCTGCGCATTAACACCGTTTACCAGTTGCTTGCCGACCCTGCCGCGGGCATTGATGCTGAGGCGCCCTGGGTGATGATGCCGGAGTATATTCTCTACCGGCTAGGCGCACGACGCGTGTCTGAGTACACGCACGCCACCCACACCGGCCTGGTTGATCTGAAGACAGGGAACTGGTGCCCTGAGGTTTTCAAGCAACTCAATCTCTCCCTCGAAGCAGCGCCGCCCATCGTACGCTCCGGAAGCGTGGTTGGGCGCCTGCAGGGTCCGCTGGCATCGCTTGCCGCCTTCAGCAAGACCGAGCTTATCGCTCCGGCTTGTCACGATACAGCTTCGGCCATCGCCGGCATTCCGACCGATCTCAGCTCGACTGCGTACATCAGTTCAGGCACGTGGTCGCTGGTGGGTACGCTCACTACCATGCCAGTTACTACGCGTGCAGCATTTGACTCCGGCTACGTGAACCTAGGCGCTGCTACCGGCGACATGCTCTTCCACTCGGTAATCAACAGCATGTGGGTGCTGAAGCAGTGCATGGACTCCTGGGCCGTGCAGGGCCGCGCCTGGAAGATTGAAGATATCGTTCAGCAGGCCGCAGAATGCAATCTCTCCATAGGACTGCTCGACATGGATGCCGAGACACTTATGCTCGATACGGACATGCCTCAACGGATCAATCGTGAGCTTGTGCGACTTGGCTTTGATGCAATTGACGACGTGGCGGGGAACGAGCCCATCTTTGCGCGAACGATCTTTGAGAGCCTGTCTGTGCGCTATGCTGCCGCTCTTGCCAGCCTGGAGAAGATGCTCGATCGCAAGCTCACTGGCATTCACATGCTGGGTGGAGCGAACCGCAACAAGCTGCTGGTGCGCCTTACGGAAGAACGGACCGGCTTACCGATCGAGATTGGCCAGACAGAGAGCACGACCATCGGCAACCTTGCAGTTCAGTTGGCTGCGAGCGAGTCTGAGGGCCAGCCAATCAAGCCTGAAGCCGTGCGGCAATGGGCAAGGTGTCTCTGCCAGGGGTAGAGATACCTCTCCATTACGTACTATGCCGTGAACGTGAGAATCGCAGGGCTGCCTACCGCTGTGTATTGGCCGGTAAAGGTGAGCAGCCCGGTTTCACGATGAATCCGGAAGGACGTAATGTTGTCACTCTTCTGATTGCATGCGTACAGGAAATTGCCGCTGGGGTCGATGGTGCAATGTCGGGGATAATCTCCCAGTGTCGACGTTTCACCGAGAAGGGTCAGCCTGCCGTTTGCGCCAATGGCGAAGATCGAGATTGTGTCATGCAGGCGATTGGCGTTATAGAGAAACTTTCCATCTGGTGAAACCACAATCTCCGAAGTAAAGTTGGTTCCCGCAAAGCCCGAGGGCAGGGTGGAGATTGTCTGTACGCCTGTCATTTCGCCGTTCTCAGGATTGTAGTGGAAGAATACGATGGTTGATGCTTCCTCTTGAAGCGAATAGAGCCAGTGGCCATTTGGATGAAAGGCAAAGTGACGGGGACCGTCGCCTGAGGGCAGTGAAGTGAAAGGTATTTTCTCTGTCGCGGTCAGCTTCCCAATTGTTGAGTCGAAGCGGTACACATAGATTCTGTCTTGCGCAAGATCGGTTGCGAGCACAAACTTGTTTTTGGCGTCTGGAGAGATCATGTGTGCGTGGGGAGCGTCGTGCCCGCTGATTGCAAAACTGCCAATCGGTGCATCGGTGGCATGCTTTGCGCCCAGAGACAAACTATCGCGATGCAAATCTACGGCTGGCGCGAGCAAGCCCCCTGCAAGAATGGGAAGCACAGCGATGCAGCCGCCCACGTAGTTGGCTACGAACGCATATCTCCCTTCAGCGTCGAGGCTCATGTGCGCGGGACCAGCGCCTTCAGAGCTCACCGTATTGAGAGCGGTTAGATCGCCGCTGGATGGATCGATGGCAAAGGCGCTTACCGAGCCGGTACCACCACTGAAGGTATTCACTTCATTGATGGCGTAGAGATATTTTTTTGAGGGATGAATCACAATCCAGGAAGGGCTGGGCGTCTTCGCCACCAGCCTCCTGTTGGACAGCTCGCCGCAGTGCGTATCCATCTGAAACAGATAGATGCCTTCACCGTTTGCCCCGCCATCCACAGCGGTTGTATAGGTGCCCGCGTATACGTGCTGCTTGCCTGGCTTCTGTGCCGAAGCCAGCGCGGAATGCGCGACAGCAAGAGCGGAGGTGGTCTTGATGAAATCCCTGCGCGACCAGTTCTTCAAGGTTGTGACTTTCATTTTATCCATCCTTCGATTTTGATCGTCATGCGAAATGCCAGGCAACCGCGGTGAGCCCGAGGGCAGTGACGGAGCTGATGGTCTCACAGACAGACCAGGTTTTCATCGTCTGCCCCACGCTCATGTTGAAGTACTCCTTTACCAACCAGAATCCGCCGTCGTTTACATGCGAGAAGATGAGTGAGCCAGCGCCAGTGGCGATGGCCAGCAATTCGGGGTGAACTCCGGCGCTGTGGAGTGCGATTGGCGCTACAATGCTGGCAGCCGTAGTCATCGCCACGGTAGCCGAGCCGGTGGCGAGGCGCATAAGCGCGGCGAGCAGCCACGCCAGCAGCAGTAGCGGAACATGGCTTTGCATGGCAACTACGATGATGGCGCCGGAGACGCCGCTATCCTGCAAGACGCGGCCAAAGCCTCCACCTGCGCCGACGAGCAGAGTAATAGCCGCCGTCGGCGCGAGGCACTCATTGCTGAAACGCAGAACGGTTTCTCGTGAAAAGCCGCGCATAGTGCCCAGGGTAATGAAGCTGAAGAGCACACCGACGAGCAGGGCCATATCGTCGTTGCCTGCGAGGCGAATGCTGCTATTCAACGCACTGCCCGGCGCAGCGATTGCATCTGCCCAACTGCCGGCAAGCATCAGAATCACTGGCAGAATGATCGTAAGCACGCTCAGCCAGAAGCCGGGCAGGCTGCGCCCTTCCTCGTGACCGGAGAGCTGCTCGGACATTGGATTGTCTGCCGCGAGCTGCACATGCGGAGCAATGCGTTTGGCGTAGAGAGGGCCTGCGATGATGGCGGTGGGGATGCCGATGAGCAGTGCGTAGAAGATGGTACGCCCTACGTCCGCGTGAAAGATGGTAACGGCGAGCATGGCCGCCGGATGCGGCGGCACCAGTCCATGCACGACGGAGAGGCCAGCCACCATGGGTAGGCCGACAAGGACCAAGGATGTTTTGGTGCGGCGCGCAACAGTGAAGAGGATGGGAATGAGTAGAACGAAGCCCACCTCAAAAAACGCGGGCAGGCCAACGAGCAGCGCAATCGTCACCATGGCCCAGGGGATGTTCTTCTCGCCGAAGACACGGATGAGCGTGTAAGCAATGCGATCTGCAGCGCCCGACTCTGCCATCATCTTGCCGAGCATGGTGCCCAGCGCCACAATGATTGCGATGTGTCCCAGTGTTCCGCCCACGCCTAATTCAAAGGAGTGAATCACGGTGGAGAGCGGCATGCCGACAACGATTGCCAGGGCAAGTGCGGTAAGAAACAAGGTGATGACGGGGTTGAGCTTTACTACCGCGATTAGAAAAATGAGCCCGACCACCGAGATCAGCGCCGAGACCAGCAGGAACATACTGTGGGAATCTATCATGGGCATAGGTGAAGCGCTGCTCCAGTTCTAAGAATTGGTAGAAGACCAAGGATTGCTGGACAGCCGCGGCTACTCCGCCGGAGTCTTGTAAGCCACGCAGTCAATTTCGATGCGGCAATCGACCACCATGCTCGAAACTACGCAGGAGCGTGCCGGTTGGTGCTCGCCGAAGTACTCTTTGAAAACAGAGTTGAAGGATGAGAAGTCGCGCGGATCGTCGAGCCACACGCCGCAACGCACGACGTGCTCCGGTCCGTAGCCGGCTTCATGGAGTATGGATAGCAGATTGGCAATTGCCTGCCGCGACTGTGCAGCGATGCCGCCGGCGACGACTTCGCCATTCACCATTGGAGTTTGTCCCGAGACATAAAGCCAGCCGCCAGCTTCAACTGCGCGTGCAAAAGGCAGATGCTGGCCGCCTGTGCCCTTGCCACCTTCTACTCCAAATCGCTTGATGCTCATTCCGGGATCCTTTCGCTGTTTCTAGTTTTGGAGTTACTGGACCCACGCTGTGTTGCCGCGGGGCAGAAATCGTCCAGCGCGTTTTTTCGTGGCGCCCTGGGATGTGTAGGAGAGAACGCCATTTACCCACACAGCGGCGATTCCCTGAGCGGGGCAAACAGGATGGGTGAATGTAGCCGTGTCGAGAATGGTATCAGGGTTGAACAAAACCAGGTCGGCAGCATAGCCCTGGCGGACTAGTCCGCGCTCGGCTAGTCCAAAGCGCTGCGCGGGCATTCCCGTCATCTTGCGAACCGCTTCGGCTAGTGAGAAGAGCTTTTGGTCGCGGCTGTAGTAACCAAGTACGCGAGGGAATGTGCCCCAAAGTCGTGGGTGCGGGCGTGGATCGTTGGGCAGGCCGTCGGAGCCGATCATGGTCGCGGGGTGGCTCAGGATCCGGCGCATGTCGTCTTCAGCGATGCTGTAGTAGATGGCTCCGGCAGGTCGCAGTCGCTGCGCCGCATCAAGCTGATTCAAGTTCCATGCAGCAGCGATCTCTGCCAGGGACTGCCCGGCAATCTCGGGATGCGGCGCGCTCCAGGTGATTGTAATTCTTACGCGTTCATCCACCTGGCGCAGATCGAGCGTGCTCGAACCGGCCGCATAGGGATAGCAATCGCAGCCGGCGGATTGCGACTGCCGCGCCATTTCGAGGGACTGCAACACTTCGCTGCCGCGGCCCCAGTTGGCAATGCCGGCGCACTTGAGATGCGAGACGATGACCGGAGTGTGATTGAGCTGTCCGATCTCGAAAGCCTCGCGCATTGCATCGAGAATTGTCTCTGACTCAGAGCGGATGTGGGTTGCATACACGGCTCCTGCGGAGGCCAGCGGTTGCGCGAGCGCCACTACCTCTTCAGTGTTCGCGGCAATGGCAGAGAGATAGGCCAAGCCAGTGCTGAGGCCTAGTGCGCCGCCTTCCAGCGCCTGCTTGAGTTGCCGGCGCATGGCTGCGACCTCAGAGGCGGTGGCCGCACGGTCGAGGCGGTCCATTTGGTTATTGCGCAGCGCGGTATGGCCTATGAGCGCGCCTACGTTGACAGCGGGCTGTGCGGATTGAATCGCATGAATATATGCGGAAAAGGTCGGATAGCGGAAGACCTCGGCGGATCCGAGCAGGTTCATGGGATCAGGCGGCTCGCCGCGCAATGTTACCGGAGAAGCACTGATGCCGCAGTTGCCCACAATGACCGTGGTAACGCCCTGGGAGAGTTTGGGAAGCATGGCCGGATTCTGGAGGACGGCGATGTCGTCGTGCGTATGCGCATCAATGAACCCGGGAGCAAGCGCGAGTCCGGCGGCGTCCACGGTCTCACCGGCGCGGCATTCAAGCGAGGGTGCGATGGCACATATGCGATCGCCGCAGAGAGCCACGTCGGCCAGTTGAGGCGCGGCCCCGCTGCCATCCAGAACCTGCGCATTGCGTATCAATGTGTCGCAACTCAACATGCCAGCGCCGCCACGATATAGGCTATATCCATTGCGTGTTGTTCATCCATCACATTCTTCAATTTCAGAGTATTACGGAGGTTCATTTGATGAGCCAGCCAGATTTGGCACACACGGCCGGTGCTTTCACAGTCTCGGCTTTGAATAAAGGGCTGGGTTTCTTCGATGAGGCGCTCACTCCGGCGGAGATTGCGGCGCTGGGCTGGAATCTGCTCAATGAAGATCTGAGCCTTCCATGCGCCGTGCTTTATCAAGACAAGCTGTTGCACAACCTCGAATGGATGCGGGAATTCATCCAGGCGTATGGGGTTCAGCTTGCACCGCACGGGAAGACGACGATGGCGCCACAGCTGTTCCAAATGCAACTGGAGTCGGGCGCATGGGGTATTACGCTGGCTACTGTGCACCAGGCGCTGGTTGCTTACCGTCACGGCGTGCGCCGGGTGTTGATGGCAAACCAGCTTGTGGGCAGGCAGAACATGGAGATAATTGCGCGCCTGCTTGATGACCCCGGCTTTGCCTACTACAGCCTGGTGGACTCGGTGGAGCAGATTGACCTGCTGGGCGAGTTCTACAGTGGGCGTGGGACGCGGCTGCAGGTACTGCTTGAATTGGGAGTGATGGGCGGCCGCACTGGCGTGCGCGACGAGGTGCAGTTGCAACGCGTGCTTGCGGCTCTGGCTCGCTGGAACGAATCCATCGTGCTGTGCGGCGTTGAAATGTATGAGGGCGTGCTGGATCAAGAGTCAGCCATAAGGGCGCTTTTGCAGAGGGCGGTTGATGTGACGCGGAGGCTGGCTTTGGAAGGCAGATTTCAGCATGCGCCGATTCTACTGTCTGGCGCGGGCTCGGCCTGGTACGACGTTGTAGCGGAGGAGTTTTCAGCAGCCGGGTTTGGAGATGAGGTTGAGATTGTGCTGCGCCCAGGGTGTTATCTGACGCATGATGTGGGCGCTTATCGCAAGGCGCAGGCGCGTATCCTTGAGCGGAACCCGGTCGCACACCAGATGAGTTCGGGCTTGTTTCCGGCGTTGCATGTGTGGGCTTATGTGCAATCAGTTCCGGAGGCGGAGAAGGCGATTATCGCTCTGGGCAAGCGTGATGCGGCATTCGATGCAGGCCTGCCATCCCCGGCCCTGCACTTCAGGCCGGGTACTGCGGCGCCTGTTACGGCCCCGGCACACTGGTCGCTTACCAAGATGATGGACCAGCATGCATACATGCAGATTGCCGAAGGGGACACCCTGCGCGTAGGCGATATGATCGGCTTCGACATTTCGCACCCGTGCCTGACGTTTGACAAATGGCGCGTTCTGCCGGTGGTGAACTCCGACTACAAGGTCATAGACGTTTTGCAGACTTATTTTTGATGCGGGCATGGGAATTCTGTGCGGCTATTTCCACACCGCAACGGCACTGACAGCTGAGTCGAGCTTCTCCAGAACCTCGGAGGGCAACTTGACGCCAATGGCTCGTACATTGTCTGCCACCTGCTCTGGACGTGAGGCGCCGATAATGGCTGAAGCTACTTCAGGCCTGCGCAAAACCCACGCTAGCGCCATCTGCGCCATGGTCAGGCCCAGGTCGGCAGCGATGGGCTTGAGTTGCGCTACTGCTTTCAGCAGGTAGTCTGACCGGAAGTGCCGCCCAGCCGTCTCCATGAACACATTCATCTGCTCACTGGCGGCGCGGCTTCCCGGCGGCGGAGGCTGGCCAGGAATATATTTTCCGCTCAGCACGCCATGCGACAGCGGAGAGAAAGCCAGGTTGCCGATGCCGTGCCGCGCGCATGCTGGGAACACAGTTGCCTCCGGCTTGCGCCACAACATGGAGTATTGCGGCTGGCTGGACGAGAAGGGAAGCAGTCTGCTTTCGCTTGCGATTGTAGCGGCGGCATCAATCTGCTCGCCGGTCCACTCGCTGAAGCCAATGGCTCTGACTTTGCCCGATTTTACGGCTTTGTCGAGCGCGCCCAGTGTCTCTTCAAGTGGTGTCTCCTTGTCGAAGCGGTGGCACTGGTACAGGTCAATCATGTCCACGCCCAGCCGCTGCAGCGAACGGTCCAACTGCTTCTCAATCTGCGCTGCTGAAAGGCCATGGTCCGGCTCGTCGCCAACCGGAAAATATAGTTTGGTGGCGACCATGTACTTGTCTCGCGGATAGGAGCGCAAGGCATCGCCCAGTACACGTTCTGCTTCGCCGGCTCCGTATTGATTGGCCGTGTCGAAGAGGGTGATCCCGAAATCCAGCGCCGCATGAATGCAGCGGATTGCCTGCTCGTGGCCGACGCCCCCGGCGACGGTCAACCAGGTGCCAAAGCTCAACTCTGAAACGTGGAGCGGACCTTGGCCCAGCTTCCGATAGAGCATTCTTTCATTCCCCTCTTGCTAGTCTAGATTCGCTGGGGTCCATTGAGAGCGGTCCGGAGACGATGCGGGCAACTATGTCGTACTCGTGGGCTTCAGTGATGATTGCCTTATAAAAGCGGCCGGGCTCAGGGGACTCGAGGCAGCCGAAGTCGTTGATGTAGACCTTGCCGTCGATTTCAGGAGCGTGGAACTGGGTACGGCCTTCCCATAGAAGCGGGGTTTCTTCACTTTCGCCTTCGGCCAGGATGACCAGTTCGCGGCCCACCCACTGCTGCTTGGCGCGCTTGCTGATGGACAGCTGAAGCTTCATGAGGTGGCGCTTGCGGGCCTCGATGGTGCGCTTGGGGACTTTTGAGTCGAGCGAGAAAGCGCCGGAGCCTTCTTCATCGGAGTAACTGAAGACACCGAGCCAGTCGAATTTTGCGTGCTTCACAAATTCTTCGAGAAGGGTAATATCCGCAGCGGTTTCGCCGGGGAAGCCGACGATGAAGCTGGTGCGGAGAGCGATTCCGGGTACGGCTGCGCGGACCTTTTCGAGGGTCTTGAGGAAGATGTCCGCTCCGGCACCGCGCTTCATGGTCTTGAGGACGGCGGGCGAGGCGTGCTGGAGGGGGACGTCAAGGTATTTGCAGATGTTGTCGTGCTTCGCGATTGTGTCGAGGAGCTTGCCGGTGATGCGATTGGGGTAGGCGTAGAGAAAGCGCAGCCAGCGGAGTCCTTCGATTTGGGCAAGGGCGTCGAGGAGTGTGGCGAGGCCGTCCTTTAGGCCGAGGTCTTCACCATAGCAGGTGGTGTCCTGCCCGATGAGGGTGATCTCTTGAACGCCGCGGGCGATGAGCTGCCGGGCTTCAGCTACGACAGATTCAAAGCGGCGGGAGCGGAACTTTCCTCGGAGATTAGGGATGACGCAGAAGGTGCAGGGGTGGTCGCAGCCCTCGGCTATCTTGATGTAGGCCGAGGACTTGGGCGTGGTGAGGAATCGAGGGGTGGACTCGTCGTAGAGGTAGGTGGGGAGTATGTGGGCTGCTCCTTCCCATTCGTCGCGGCGGAATCGACCCTGTTGCTCACGGGCATCGCCTTCAGAGCGGGATGTAGCCTCGTGTTTATGGGTGGCGGCGCGGGACTCCTGGCCGGGGCGGACTTCAGCAGCGCTGCCAGGGATGATATTGAAGGGCGAAGTGGAGGCTGAGGCAGCGGGCATGGAGAGGCCTGCGGCTTCAAGGATGGACTCCAGTTCGCCGGTGCCGACTACAGCATCGACTTCAGGGATGCTCTTCTGGATTTCGTCGCGGTAACGCTCGACGAGACAGCCGGCGACGATGAGCTTTCGCGCCGATCCGGCGGTTTTGAAGTGGGCCATTTCGAGGATGGTATCGATGGACTCCTGCTTTGCGGTGTCAATGAAGGAGCAGGTGTTGACAATGAGGATCTCGGCCTCCTCCGGATGCGAGGTGAGGCGTGCGCCAGCGCGGTCGAGCAGCCCCATCATGACCTCGGAATCTACGAGGTTTTTGGGGCAGCCTAACGAAATGAAGCCCACGGAAGGGGCCGTGGGTGAATAGGTTTTAGTCACACTTCTATTGTACCGGGGAGCTGGATTTGCTGTTTATGGGAGAGATTGAGGGTAGGAAGCCGCTTGAAGTTACGGTGGAACGGCCACTGCGGTTTTCTGCGCGACTGGAGTTGCGCCCGAATAGAAAACAAGGGAGCTGGTTCAACGCAACAAGGGCCAAGTGGAAGGAGGCCCCTGCTTCCTCTGGAGAAGCAAGGGCATTTCTGCGCGTTTAATAGCCCGCGGGCCGGCAGAGCTGGTGGACAATCAAGCGGTATGGAGCGTGGGCTGAATTTGCAGGCTCCTTACCTGTGGCCGTATGCGGATCAATTTGAGGGTCTCGATCTCACTCGGGGTTGGCTCAGGGCGGGGAAGCTCTTCGGGTGCAGCGGCGAGGACCTCGAGCTGGCCGTGAATCGATGCTCCATCCTCGATGCAGATGCGGGGGGCAGAGACCTTGCCGGTAACGCAGGCTTTGGCGCGGATATCCGCGCGGACCGAGGCGGTGATGTCACCGTTGATGGTGCCCATGACAACGACGTCGCGGGCCTCGATGGCGGCAGTAACGAGCCCTTTAATCCCGATGGTGACGCGGCTGAAGGGGAGGTTGATTGAGCCCTTGACAGTGCCCTCGATATAGAGTGACTCGATCGGGTCGGAGCCGATGATTTTGCCTTCGATGATAAGGTCTTTGCCAATTGTGGATTGATGTCCTGTGGGAATTGCCGCGCGGGGGGCGATTTCAATCTCCGGAATGGCCTGCGTTATAGGCTGGGATTCCTGGGAGTGGGAAAAGGACAGCGATTCGGTAGTATGTCTGGGTTTCCACATAGCGATCAGGAGAACTCCTTTCCTGTTTGAAGACTGCGATTGCAAGGCCAGCGACTTTAGCTGGCCGAAATTCGAGAGAACCGTGGGTCAACATGCCGGAGGAGAAACGAGTCAGGGCAAGAAGGCCGAGGAATGAAAGATCAATTGCCGAGACCGGTGAGGTGTTAGCCCCGGTAAGGCGGCGTTGTTCATTCTGTCCCCACGCAGAAGTCGTGCAAGGGAATCGCCAATTCCTCCGCGGAATGATGAGACATTTCCAATTAACCGCGGATCAGGTTTTGATGGGTGCGCAGGTGCTGAGGGTGTAGCTAGGATGCAAATTGTTTCGAAACACTTGCGGCGCTTGAGATGAAGGGGGAAGGCAGTGGCGTTGCAGGGGTACGTGCAGAGGAGTTCGGCTTGTTCAGCGGCTGGCATATTAATGGCCCAGTAGATTCCGAGTGCGGACTGTACAAATTTTGGACACTGTCCGAAAACAGTACAGGGCTGGGAATCTGAATCGTGTGTCTGCTATAAGTCCGAGGTGCTCGCGGTATAGCTAATTGGTGTGAATCTTCTTTGTGTTGGCTAGATTCACGCCAGCTTTCTTAGCAGGGTGCAAAGCCGGCAGTGCCGCACTGGGCAGAATATCGGTCAGCGGACATAAAGAGGCTATCATGCTGGGGGCATATTCACATCACTTCGGTGAGTGTTAAAATCAATGAGTGCCGGGTCCTACGCGACGTAATCCCGCCAATCCCGCCAGGTCCGGAAGGAAGCAACGGTAACGGGCTAGTGCGTGTGCAGTAGGATACCCGGTACTTTTTTGTGCTGTATTGAACGTGAAGTTGTGAGTGGCGAGCCGGGGACAGGTTCCTTGAGGACGCCGCAAGGAGAGATACATTGAGCCTTACCGTTCGCCCCGTGGTGGGCCGTCGCGCCAAGATCACGGCGCTTGGAACCTACGTTCCTCCGCAAGTACTGACCAATCAAGACCTTGAAAAGATGGTGGATACCAACGACCAGTGGATCATGGAGCGGACGGGTATTCGTGAGCGGCACGTTTTGGCCAAGGGGCTGGGCGTGAGCAATATTGCGGCAGAGGCGGCGAAGAAGTGCCTGGCAGTTCGTGGCATTGAGGCCAGCGAGGTTGAGGTCATCATTGTGGGCACAGTGACGCCTGACATGATGTTTCCCTCGACGGCGTGTCTGGTGCAGGACAAAATCGGCGCCAAGGGGGCATGGGGCTTCGACGTATCTGCCGGGTGCTCTGGTTTTGCATTTGCTCTGCAAGCGGGCGTGAAGCTTGTGGAGAGCGGTGCGCAGAATAAGGTAATGGTGATTGGCGCAGACGCCAATACGCGCATGACCGACTATACGGACCGGACCACGTGCGTGCTGTTTGGGGATGGCGGCGGCGCGGTGCTGATTGAGCCGGCGGAAGAAGGCGAGATTGGCTTTATTGACTTTGAGAACGAGATTGATGGGTCAGGCGGAGTGAGCTTGAATCTAAAAGGTGGTGGAAGCCTTAATCCGTCAAGCCACGAGACCGTGGACAAGAAGATGCACTACATCTACCAGGACGGCCCGGCCGTTTATAAGTTTGCAGTGCGGAAGATGGCTGAAGCCACTGCCAAAGTGCTGGAGCGTAACGGCGTTACCGGGGCCGACCTGGGCTGCTTTATCCCTCATCAGGCTAACAAGCGGATTATTACAGCGACTGCGGACCGGCTGGGGATGGATCCTGAGCGGGTGATTATCAATATTGAGAAGTACGGAAATACTTCGGCGGGAACGATTCCTCTGGCGATGGAAACGGCCATTGAAGAGGGCAAGATGAAGAAGGGCGACCTGGTGCTGCTGGCGGCGGTGGGTGCTGGATTTACCGTTGGCGTAACGCTGCTGCGGTGGGAGATCTAAATCGCAGGAAATAAGGAACAGTGGCCAGGGAACAGTTACAAGTTCCCTGGCCACTTTGTTTTGGCTGTTGGCGGGAAGGCATCCCATTTATTGAAACCGGATGTTGCTGTTTGCCATTCGTTTGGGCCAAGATACTTTTTGAGCAGGTTCACTTTGGAATATACTGTGCTCCTCTAACCCGTAGTTTCAAGGCCGGTTTGTTGATCCGGCATCCGGGGGCACGGAGGCTGTTTGGCGTGGAGGCAGACGCACGCCAAGAATTTGGAACCACGGATTATGAATCCGTAGTTCTGTGGCCGGGTAACCGCGCCGACAGAACACGAGCGGAGGCTGACCATGGAAGTGGAGTTTACCGCCAGACAAGTGAAAATCTCCAAGGCGCTGCGCACGCAGGCCGAAGAGGGTATGGAGCGAATAGGCCGGGTTATGGGCAAGACGGCGCACGCCAGCATCACCTTCAGTACGCAGAAGCATCTGCAGATTGTGGAGCTTACGGTGCAGGCGCGGTCGCAGAAGATAGCGGCCACAGGTAAGGGCGAGCTGCAGGACGCGGCACTTCGGCAGGCTATGGAACACGCCGAGAACCAAGCGAAGAGGTTCCGCGATCGGCGCCTGGGAAGTAAACGGCTTCCCAAAGAAGAGAAAGTAATGACCGCGCCACCGGTTTCGCGGCCTAAGTCGCGTGCTGCCCAACCGCTAGAAGTGGTGGAGGGAAGCACGCAGGGACGGACCGGGGGAAAGGCGCGGGCATCTATCGCTGTTCACTCTTTTCCCGCCCGGGCAGCCGTAGTGGAGCCGCACATCCTGAAGAACGGCGAGGCGATTGCGCTGAAGCCGATGACCATTGAGGAGGCCGTGAAGGAGGCGGAGTTTCGCGATCGGGATCTGCTGATCTTCCGAAATGCTTCGGGAGACATGTACGTGCTCCATCGCCGCCGCGACGGGCAGATGGAGCTGGTGGAGATACCTTAGAGGAACCTGGAGGCGATTAAATCGTATACCCCAGCGTTTTTCCGTTGAGCGGCAGGGATGGGCTTAGCCTATCCCTGCCGTTTCGCTTTGGCGGCTGAAGGGCGATGGAAGTTGGTGTGGACTTTGGTTGCACTCGATAACCGGTTTAGGGGATGGATGCCGTTCTGAGTCCGGCATACGATTTTGTATATGGCAACACCTGTATTGAAGTCAACGAATGAGCCGGAATGGAAGTACCCCCGAGTGGGGATTGCAGCGGTCCCCAGAGAGGCAGTCAACTTGAATCTCCCAAGGAACGCAGACTCCAGCGATCAGCGGGAGATCCTCGACGCCTTGCCGGTTCTGGTGTTTTTGGAGCGGGCAGGCAAGATTGTGTTTGCGAATGCCGAGGCGCGGCAAATGCTGGGCCTGCCCGAGGGGGATTGGGTGGAGCGTCCAGTGGAAGATGTTCTGTGGGGGCTTTATCCGGGCACGGCGGAGCCGCAGACCACTCTCACGGGGACACGGCGGGGAAGTCCGTTTCACGCAACGGTACCGGCCAAGAATGGCCATTTGCTGCCCGTGGAAGGCACGTACAGTATTTTGAACGCGGAGGAGCGCGAAGCGGTGATTGTGGCGCATCCAGGCGGACGGGAGCGCGCGCCGAAGTCGCGGCTGATGGAGGATGTACTGGCAAGTTTGCCAGAAGGAGTTGCCATTGAACACAGTAACCATATTTTGTACACGAATCCAGCGTTTACGCGGATGTTTGGATATACCGCCGAGGAAGTGAGCGGAGGCAATCTTAGAGAGCTAATTGTGCCGGAGACACGGCGGAACGAACATGCTTCCCTGGAAAAGACGGTGGACGAGCATGGGCGCGCGACTGTGGAAACGGTGCGGATGACGAAAGATGGCGAACTGGTGGATGTGAGTCTGCAAACCGCGCCGCTGGTAGTTGACGGGGCAAATGTGGGGTACGTATTCACCTTCCGTGACATTGGCCGGCGCAAGGAGACAGAGGCGAAGCTGCAACACGACGCCATGCACGACGCACTGACGGGCTTGCCGAATCGGGCACTGTTCATGGACCGGTTGAACCTGGCGCTCATGCGCCGGTTGCGGCGTCCGGACCATAGCTGCGGAGTGCTGTTTGTGGATCTTGACCGTTTCAAGCAGATAAACGACGCACTCGGCCACGCGGCGGGCGACTTGATGCTGATGACGGTAGCTGAACGGTTGCACGGGGCTCTGCGGCCGCAGGACTCAGCCGCGCGGTTGGGTGGTGACGAGTTCGCCGTACTTGTGGACGGCATTCTCTCCGCGAGTGACTTGGAGATAGTAGCCAAGCGAATTCAGGTCGAGATAGCCAAGCCATTTGATATTTTTGGACACTTGGTGCAGGCTGGCGCGAGTATTGGCGCGGCGATGGCGGGACCGGACCACACCGGTTCCGACTTGCTGATTCGGGACGCGGACTTTGCAATGTACCAAGCGAAGCAAGCGGGCGGCGGGCGGTATGAGGTCTTCGACAAGCACTTGGAAGTATGCGCGACGAGCCAGGAGGAACGGGAGCACGAACTGCGTTTTGTTCTGGAGCAGCGGCAATTTGAATTCCGTTACCAACCTGTTTACGGGTTGCAAAATGGCAAGCTTGAAGGGTTTGAGTCCACACTGCGCCGGCGCAGACCGGACGGCACGCTGGACAGTTTTGGGGATTTGATGGCAGTGGCCGAGGAGACGGGACTCTCAATCAGCTTGGGCAGAGAGGCGATGGGCGCTGCATGCATGCATTTGCGGCGCATGTGCGACGCCTTTCCGCAGGCAGCTTTTTCACTGAGCGTGAACCTGACGCATAGGCAATTTTTTCACCCCGATCTGATTGTGCATTTGCACGAGGCGCTGGCGGCCAGTGGAGTAGATCCGTCCCGGTTGTTGGTAGAGGTGCCGGAGATGGCTTTGAATGAAAACTCCGATAGGGCAGTGGCGATTTTGCAGCGCATGGTGGACTGCCATGTTCGCATTGCGGTGGATGACTTTGGCGGTAGCCTTGGGCCCTTGAACCATTTGGTGCGATTGCCGATCGACAGAGTGAAGCTGGACTCGAAGCTGACGCTGGCAGCGACATTCCCAGGACGGCAGCAGGCAGTGCTGGAGTCCCTGATCCGCCTGGGCCGTACGCTGGGAGTGCAGGTGGTGGCGCAGGGAATTGAGACTGCGGAGCAACTGAAGGCGCTAGCCCTGATGGGTTGCGAGTTGGGCCAGGGGCCGATCCTGTCTCCTACCTTGGACGCGGAGCAGACGCTGCATCTGATTGAACAGGGTAACCGGGCAGTTGCGCCGGAAGCATAAACCGGAAAGCAGAAAGGCACAAGGGCTGGCATCCGGTGTAGCATGAGCGCATGACGCCATCAAACGCGGCGCCCCGGGCAACAAAAGCGCGAGCGGCTGCCAAACCTGTCAAGACGGCTGGACACTCAGGTAAAGAACTCGTAATTGTTACTGGGATTTCCGGTTCGGGAAAAGCCTCGGCCCTTAAGGCCTTTGAAGATCTAGGTTTTCATTGTGTAGATAACCTGCCTTTGGAACTCATGCCTGAATTTGCCACGCTTGTGAGCAAATCGGCTGAAGTGGAAAAGGCTGCCATTGTAGTGGATGTTCGCGAGGGCACTACCCTGGACCGCCTGCCGGAAGTATTGGAGGGCGTAAAAAAGCTACTGCACACGCGGGTAGTGTTTCTGGATGCGCAGGACGCGGTGCTGGTGCGGCGCTACTCAGAGACTCGGCGGCCGCATCCGCTGGGTAGGCTGGAGACGGTGTCGCGGTCGATTGTGGAAGAGCGGCAATTACTTGACCCTATCCGCAACGTGGCCGATACGCTGATCGACACCTCAGACTTTAACGTGCATGAGTTGAGGGCACACATAACGGGCCGATTTGGCCACGAAGCCGAGACCCATCGACTGCTGGTGAGTTGCGTCAGCTTTGGCTTCAAGAACGGCGTGCCGTTGGATGCCGATATGGTGTTTGATGTGCGTTTTTTGCCCAACCCCCATTTTGTTCCGGAATTTCGCAAGAAGACCGGGCTTGATCCGAAGGTGGCTGGGTATGTGCGCAAGTTCCAGCAGACACGCGAGTTTTTGGACAAAGTGACGGACCTGATGCTTTACCTTTTGCCACATTATGTGGGGGAGGGGAAAAGCTATTTGACCGTGGCTTTTGGATGCACGGGGGGGCAGCATCGGAGCGTGATGATGGCCGAAGAAGTTGGCAAGCGGCTGAAGAAGGCAGGTTACCTGGTGAAGGCATTGCATCGCGATATTCCTCGCGGGTAATGGCCCAGGCGTAGCGATTTCTCAATTCAGAATGTGCGACAAAGAATCCCCCGGGAGGCCGGGGGATTTTTTGTGCAGCAATACAAACTGTATGCAGTGCGGAACTACTTCCATGCGGAGAGTGGCTTGATTTGCGGGGTCGCGTTGTCTCCGGACTGGGTGAAGAGGATGGCTATGGTTTGCGCGGCGGATTGTTTGGCGAGTGGAATGACAAGGTTGGTGAGGCCGGGGTTTGGCTCCTGCGGTGGCGGGGGCTGGGTAGCGACGGTGCTGAACTGCGCTCCGGCGGGGGAGAGGATGCGGGCGGTCAGTATTGCGCCGTTCTGGGTGAGGGTGGCCGAGCGGCCGTCTTTTGCGATATCAACTTTGGCGAATGTGTGGAGGTTCCAGACCACGTCAACCGGAGCGGTGGGAGCGAACTCGTCCTGCACGAGCATGCGCTGCTTGTCGAGGAGAGCGACGCCGCGATTCCACGAGGTGAGTTTGCCCTTGTAGGTTTGGGTGAGGTCGGCGATGGCGTAGAGGGTGCTGCCTTTTGTGCCGGTAGCGGTGAGGGAAGCTTTTGAGTCGAGGTCCTGATTCTGGCCGTCAATGGTAAGGGTGTTGTGGCCCTCGGTCCTCATGCGGTAGTAGGACCAGCGTTTGGGGCCGAAGTAGCCGGGGAGGCCGTAGCTATCGGGGCCGAGATCGCTGGCCCAGCGCTGGCCGAGGGCATCCATGACGAAGGAGCCGAGGTCGAGGTGGCCGTGGGAGGCGTGGGCGTCGCCACCCTTGAAGCCGATGTACCAGGCGTTGGGGTCGCCCCATGCGCTGCGCAGGTAAGCCTGATCGACGCGCGCGAAGCTTTGCACGAGAGGCAACTGGGCGTTGACATTGGCGGCGGGCAACTGAGACTGTTGTGCCGACCAGAGGAGCAGCATAAGGGCGAAGCGGCCACGGCCGGCTGTGCGGGTGTCAGCTTTTTCTCCGTGCGGCGTATGCGACATGGGAGCGGAGAGGGCGTTAACACGGGCGATGTCGCGCTCATGGGCGGCGTAGAAGGGCTTGTTGAAACGGCGGGCAAACCAGAACATCTGCGCGGTGGGCGAGGCGCCGCCCATGCCGGCGTCGCCGAAGTTGGAGAGCAGGTAAGTGGGTCCGTCGGCCTGGATGTGGTAATCACCGGTCAAGTCGAAGCCGGGGGCTTTGGAGATGCCGAAGTCAGTGCCGAGCGCGGTGTCGAGGGCGTCGATGTACATGAGGTTGTAGGCGGTGGCGTAGAGCCAGTAGGTTGGGCCCTCTTCAAATCCGCCGTCGGGAGCGAAGAGCTTCATGATGTCGGCGATGGCCTGGTGAGCGTGGTCGAGGATGGCGGCGGCGCGGACGGGTTCTTCATCGCCGATGGCCAGAGCGCCGATGCTCTCGCCGCCGTTGCAGACCTGATTCCAGTTGTTGTGCTCGTGATGGACGGCGTCGCCGCTCTTGATGCGGTCAAGCCAGGGATCGATGCCCTTGGTGGCTATCGCGTTCTTGATGGTGGCACGGTCGGCGGGCGAGAGGACGGAGTAGAGCCAGTCATAGCCGAGGCCGAGTGTAGCGGTCATTTCGCCGGTGTCGAGGAAGTGCGTTGGGTACCAGTCAGGGAAGGCGGCAGCGGCGAGCATCTCCTGCGTGGCGCGGTCTGCATAGCGCTTGTCGCCGGTGATGCGGTAGACGCCGGCGAGAGCAAAGACACGGCTCTCCATGTCGCGCGAGGTGTCGAGGAGCGTGTGCTCGACGCCGCCGATGAAGTAGACGTCAGGCGGTACGGTGAGGAGATGGTCGGCGTAGGCGCGGAGGGCTTCAAACTGGTCTTTTACGAATGGATCGGTGGCGATGGCGTGCTTGAGGGCGGGCAAGTCCGCCTCGTGGAGGAAGAGGCGCGGATGCGCGGGTTGGAGCGTATCGAGCTGTGACGCAGCGTGGGCGCGGAAGGGAAGCAGCAAGACGATTGCGGCAAAGAGAACGAAGGCAGGGAAACGAAGCGAGGCAGGCTTAGGCATTGGATTTTTCTCCGTTGGATGGGACAGCGGGATTATATCCCGCCATCAAATGAACAGTCTGAAAGTGCCGTGTCT
>Ga0316232_1000992_pt1 | contig 37687 bp, 23 predicted proteins | sample TBHtaG_FD_206006 | JGI IMG/M metagenome (GOLD analysis project Ga0316232, IMG submission 206006) | Freshwater microbial communities from Trout Bog Lake, Wisconsin, USA - TBH18025_13 | ecosystem: Environmental > Aquatic > Freshwater > Lake > Hypolimnion/Profundal zone | place: USA: Wisconsin... | reverse complement strand
CTGCACCGGCGTCACCGCGACTGCCGCGGCAGGCAGCTTCACCATCGCTAGCGGCACCTCCATCCCCGCTGGCGGCTGCACGGTGATCGTCAATGTGAAGAGCAGCACGGCCGGAGCCGCGGTGAACACGATAGCCGCGGGAGCGCTGCAGACCACGGCAGGCAACAACGCGGTCCTGGCCAGCGCGACCCTGAACGTCTACGCGCCGCCCACGGTCACCAAGGTGTTCACGCCGGCGAGCATATCGTACGGCGGCACCTCCAGCATGACCATCACGGTGACCAACCCCGCCGCCAACCCCGGGAGCCTGACGGGGGTCGTCATCGGAGACACCTACACCGGCACCCTCGTCAACAACGCGCTCGGCAGCGTGGTCTGCTCCGGCGCCGGGAGCGCGACGTTAACCGGCGGCGCCAACGGCGGCACCACGGTCGGCTTCAACGCGGGCAGCATCGTTCCCGGCGGCACCTGCACGGTCACGCAGAGCGTGAGCGCCACTGCCACGTTGACCAACAGCACCACGGCACCCACGGCCACTGGCCCGGTGGCGCTGACCGGCACGCTGGCCGGTCCGGTCACCCTGACGGTGGTGCCGATCGCGCCCACGGTTACCAAATCCTTCGCGGCTGGCAGTATCGCCAGCGGCGGCAACACGAACCTGACGGTGACCATCGGGAACAGCAACGCCGGCGCCATAACGCTCTCCAGCCTCTTCACCGACAGCTTCCCGGGTGGCATGACCATCAACACGGCCGGCAACAGCGGCACCTGCACCGGGGTCACCGCAACTGCGGCGGCAGGCAGCTTCACCATCGCTAGCGGCACCTCCATCCCCGCTGGCGGCTGCACCGTGATCGTGAATGTGACCAGTTCGACTGTCGGCGCAGCCAGCAACACCATAGCCGCCGGCGCACTGCAGACCTCGGCAGGGAACAACGCCGCACTCGCCAGTGCGACCGTCAACGTCTATGCGCCGCCAACCGTCACCAAGAGTTTCGGCGTAGCCAGCATCCCGGTCGGCGGGTCGACTACTCTCACCTTGACGGTCGGCAACCCGGCAGCGAACGTTGCCGCCCTCACCGGCGTGCAGCTTGATGACATCTTCCCTGCAGGGCTCAAGCTGCAAAACGCCAGCTTCGCCTTCACTCCTGGCTCCTGCGGCACCGTCACCCAGACCACCGGTGCCGCCTCCGCGGCAGGGGACGGCAATATACGCTTCTCAGACGCGTCCCTCGCTCCGGGGACGACCTGCCAGGTCGTGGCGAACGTCACCTTCTCCAGCGTCGGCAGCGTCACCAATACGACCAACACGCCCACGGCTACCGGTCCGGCGGCATTAACCGGCTCCAGCGCAAATGCGTCCCTGACGGTGTACGCGCTTCCGCTGCTCTCCATTCTCAAGTCGGCCGACCGAGCCAACGCCAACCCGGGCCAGGTGGTCACCTACACGGTGCAGATCATAAACACCGGAGCCGGCGTCGGGACCAGCGTCGTACTCACCGATGCGATGAGCCCCTACGGATCCTTCTTCCTCGGAGCAGGCGCGCCCTTCAGCTTCACCGACAGCTCCCCGGCATCCGGACTATCGATGGGGGTACCGCAGTACTCCAGTGACAACGGGGCCACATGGGTGTACTCTCCGGTCTCTGGAGGCGGCGGCGCTCCCTCGGGTTATGACGGCAACGTCAGCAACTGGCGGATACCGATGTCCGGCAGCATCAGGGCGAACGGCAGCTTCACCCTCAATTACCAGGTTAAGGTGAAGTGATGAGCCGGCCCCGACCTCTCCACTTGGTAGCCAGCCGTCCAAAAGGCAATGGCTCCAGCTGCTTGTGCAGAATCGGCTTTCCGGGTCCAAGGCAAGAATGCCTCTCCGAAGTTTCTATTGATTGCGTGCCGATAGATCGATTATCATACGCGATTAGCATGCAGTTCCAAGGTACGCGGGGCGTGCGGCCGACCGCACCAAGCAGGTGCACTGTCCTGGGAGGGACACGATGTTTTTTTGCAGCAAGGGGGGAAAGAGAGCAGGGAAATCTCCCCGCAGCGCTTCGAGCCTGACGGGACGCGCGCCGGTCTGGCTGTTCTCGCTGCTGCTCTGGCTCGCGTTCGTCGGCAGCGCGCAGGCCTACATCATCATCAACGCCCCGATGACCAACACCAACTCCACCGGCTGGGTCCTCGGCGGCAATCCCACCTCCGCCTACCTGACCGGGACCGGCGGAGCCGCCCCCACCTACGACCCGTCCGGCCAGGGGTGGCTGCGGCTTACCAACACCGCAACCAACCAAACCGGCTTCGCGTACAATACGACCTCCTTCGACCTGAGCTCCGGGGTCCTGATCCAGTTCGACTATGCCAGCTGGGGCGGATCGAACCCCGGCGCCGACGGCACCAGCGTCTTCCTGTTCGACTCGAACGTTTCGGCCTTCAACATCGGCGCCTTCGGCGGCTCGCTGGGATATGCCCAGAAAATGGCTGACAACGCGGTGTGCAACGGCGGCATCAGCGTCTCTCCGGCCGTCCCCGGGATCAGCGGCGGCTACGTCGGGATCGGCCTCGACGAGTACGGCAACTACGCCGCCTGCACCGAGGGGCGCTACCAGGGGTGGAACGCGAACTCATCGGCACTGGACGGGAACACGGTTACCATCCGCGGCCCGGTTGCCGGGTTCGGCGGAGGGGCGATCGGATCGACCCTGGGCGCCTCATCGTACCCCTGGGTGTACACCTCCGGCTCCACGACGGCCAACGGCGGGCTCTATACCAACGGCGGCGCCTCGCGGCCGGGACAGACCGGAACGGGATACCGCAAGGTGATCATCCAGATCACCCCGGCCCCGAACCCGCTCATCAGCGTCTGGATCCAGTTCGGGTACAACACCATCCCGGTGCAGGTCGTCAGCAGCCAGGCGCTCCCGGCGATCTCCGCCTCGCAGACGCTGATGGTCGGGTTCGGGGCCTCCACCGGCGGTTACGACAACTACCACGACATCCGCAACCTGATGATCACCACGCTGGGCGAGAACACCTCCGTCGACCTCGGCATCACCAAGACGGCAGTCGCCCAGGGCACCTCGACCCAGATCACCAGCGTCGGCGCCGGAGCTCCCTTCCAGTATCTCCTCACCGCCGCCAACTTCGGCCCCAACGACATCTTCGCCTCCGGAGTCGGCGTCACCGACAGCTTCCCGGCGAGCATCAGCGCCGGGACCTGGACCTGCTCGGTGGTGAGCGCAGGGACCACGGGGAACGGGACCACCTCCTGCCCGACCCCCGCGAGCGGGACTGTCAGCGGGAACACGCTCAGCACGGCCGTGAACCTGTCCAAGGGGGGATCGGTCGCCTTCACCGTGAACGCGACGGTCCCGTCGGTCCCGGCCGGCAACTCCGTGTCGAACACGGCGAGCCTGACGATACCCGGCGCGGTCACCGACTACTACTCCGGCGACGACAGCACCACCTCGACTCTCGCCGTGTACCTCCCGCTCACGGTGAGCAAAACCTTCAGCCCGACCACGGCGACCGGCACCGGCACCCATCCGACCATGACCGTGACGCTCAGCAACCCGAACGCCTTCCCCGTCAGCGGGGTCGCCTTCAGCGACGGCTATCCGGGCGGGCTTACCAACAATACCGCAGCCGCCAACGGGACTCCGTCCTGCGGGGGAACCGTCACCGGGACCGCCGGCAGCGGCACCCTTACGCTCACCGGCGGCTCCATCGCGGCCAACAGCAGCTGCACCATCACCGGGACGGTGAAGGGGACCACGGTCGGCACGGCCTACACCAACACGATCCCCGCCGGCGCCGTTACCACGACGACGCAGAACATCCCGAACATAGCGGCGGCGTCCGCCACCTTCGACATCCTGAGCGCGCTGGCCGCGCCGACCCAGGCCTTCTCCCCGGCATCCATCGGCGTGAACGGCACCTCGCAGCTGACCATCACGATTCCCAACTCCAACGCGCTCCCGATCACCGGCGCAGCCTTCACCGACACGCTGCCGGCAAACCTGGTGACCTCCGGAGCAGCCACCACGACCTGCACCGGGGGAACCCTCACCACGGCAAGCGGCAGCATATCTCTTTCCGGCGCCAACATAACCGCGCTGGTGGGGTGCACGGTGACCGTCAACGTCACCAGTTCCGCCGGCAACGTAAGCTACAGCAATCCCGGCATCGCGCTGACCACGACCAACGACGGCAACGCCACCGGAGCGGCTGCGCTCCTGACGGTACTGAAACTGCCGACCGTCGCCAAGACTTTCGCGGCGCCCTCCATAGTCTCCGGCGGCACCACGGCCACGACGGTGACGCTGAGCAACCCGAACACGATAGCGACGGTCACCGGCGCCGGATTCACGGACAATTTCCCCGCCAACCTGCTCACTTCCGGGACGGCGACCGCGACGGGGTGCGGCGCCGGCGCCGTGGCGACGGCGTCCAACAACGGCACCGCGAACGGCGTCCTGACGCTCACCGGGGCCACCCTCAGCAACGGCACCAACTGCGTGGTCAGCGTCGCGGCGACCGGCTCCACGCCCGGAAGCTACACCAACTCGACCGGCCCGGTGACGACGAACAACGCGGGCACTGGCGCCTCGGCATCCTCCGGCACCCTGGTCGTCATGGCTCCTCCGACCCTCACCAAGTCGTTTGCGCCAAATTCGATAACCATCGGGGGAACGACGACGCTCAGCGTCACCTTGACCAACCCGAACCCGATCGCCATCAGCGGCGTGCAGTTCACCGACAGCTACCCGAGCGGCATGACAAACATCACCGTCGGGGCGACCTCCCAGTGCGGCGGGACGGCGACGGCGGCCAACGGGGCGACGCCGTCGCTGGCCTTCAGCGGCGGCACGGTAGCCGCGAACAGCTCCTGCACGGTAACCGAGAACGTCACCATCAACGCCGCTTCGACCTATGCCAACACGATAGCCGCCGGCGGCCTGACGACAACCAATTCCGGGGCGAACCTGGTGGCCGCGACGGCGAACCTGAACGGACCGCAGCCGCCGACCGTCACCAAGAGCTTCGCGCCGTCATCGGTCATCGCGGGCAGCAGCTCCACCATGACGATCAGCATCGCGAACCCCAACGCCTTCAACCTGACCGGTGCCGCCTTCAGCGACCCGTACCCGGGCGGGCTGGTCAACACGACGGCGGGGGCCTTCAGCGCCGCCAGCATCGCCGCAGGGTGCGCCGGGACGGTTACGGCTGCGGTCGGGGCGGGCTCCGCCGCGCTATCCGGCGGAACGATTCCCGCCGGCACTACCTGCACCATGACGGTCGGCGTCACCGGCACGACAACCGGCGGGACGCTGACCAACACGATGAGCACCGTCACCACGACCCAGGCCCCGGCCAGCTCCGCGGCATCCGGCAGCATCTTCGTCATCCTTCCGCCGGCGGTGGCAAAAAGCTTCTCGCCCAGTACGGTGGTGGTCAATGTCCCGTCAACCATGACGATCACCCTGAGCAACCCGGCGACCAACAGTGCCGCCATCACCGGCGTGACCTTCACGGACAGCTACCCGACCAGCGCGGGGGGCGGGACGCTGGTAAACGCCTCGGCGACCTCGGCGTTCGACGCCAGCAGCAGCCCCGGCTGCAGCGGGACCATCACGGGAGCGCTCGGCTCCGGCTCGCTGGCACTCTCCGGCGGGAGCATCCCGGTCGGGGGGAGCTGCGTCATCAAGATCAACGTCACCAGCGCCACTGCCGGGACCTACAACAACTCGACCGGTGCGGTGGCGACGGGCAACTCCGGAAGCGGCTCCGCGGGGGCCGCGACGCTGACCACGACGCTCCAGGCGGCGCCGACCGTCACCAAGGCGTTCGCGCCGGCGACGGTGCCGATCGGCGGCAGTTCGACGCTCACCATAAGCCTGACCAACCCCTCGGCAAACGCGCTGGCGATAACCGGCGTGAACTTCAGCGACCTCTATCCGACGGTCGGCGCCAGCGGGAAGCTGGTCAACACGACGACGGGCGCCTTCACCGGCGCGAGCGTCAGCGCCGGCTGCGGCGGGACCGTCACCGGGGCGATCGGGTCGAGCTCCCTGGCGCTATCCGGCGGGACGATTCCCGCCAACACCACCTGCTCGATCACGGTCAACCTCACCAGCTCCACGGCCGGGACCTACAACAACACGACCGGGTCGGTGGCCAGCAGCAATGCCGCGACCTCGGCGGGGGGCTCCGCGTCGCTCGGCGTGCTGGCGCAGCCGACGGTCACCGACAGCTTCAGCCCGTCTACGGTGCCGATCACGACCCCCTCGACCCTCACCATCGCCATCAGCAACCCCAACGCGAGCGACATCACCGGAGCCTCCTTCACCGACAGCTACACGCTGGTCTCCGGCGTCGGCTCCCTGGTCAACTCGAGCGTCCCGAACGCCCAATTCATCAACCAGACGACCGGCACCAGCTGCAGCGGGACCCTCACCGCGACGGCCGGGGCATCGTCCCTGACCTTGTCGCTCGGGGTGATACCGGCCAACACGACCTGCACCATCACCGTCAGTGTCAACAGCACCGGGAATACCGGCAACGCGATCGGGACCTACCAGAACTCGGTCGTCGTGGCGTCGACGAACGCCCCGAGCAGCGCGGTGCAGAGCGCGCAATTGGTGACCACCGTGCTGGCGGCTCCAAGCATAGCGAAGAGCTTCAACCCGACCTCCGTCCCCGCCGACGGCGCGGCGCACAGCTCGGTATTGACCATAACCCTGACCAACCCGCCGGCGAACACCGGCGCGATCACCGGCGTCACCGGGAGCGGCGGCTCCGGCCTGATCGACAGCTTCCCCGCCGGGATGACGACCGCTCCCTCCGCGACACTGGCGAACTCCTGCGGTGGTACCGGGACGCTCGCCTCGGGGTCGATCTCGCTGACCGGCGGGACCATCCCCGCCAATGGGAGCTGTACCCTGTCGACAACCGTGCAGGTGACGACGTCGACCGCCGGGAAACAGTACAACAACACGACCAATTCCGTGACGACATCCGACGCGACGCCGTCGGCCGCGACTTCCAATACCGCGACGCTGACGGCCGCCGCCCTCACCGCGCCGGCAGTCACCAAATCCTTTGCCCAGAGCCAGGTCGGCGTCGGCCTGTCCACGGTCATGACCGTCTCGCTCAGCAACCCGGCGTCCAACACGGGGCCGATCACCGGCGTGAACTTCTCCGACAGCTATCCGACCAACGGCGGCAGCGGGACCCTGGTCAACGCCTCCTCCACGGCGGCCTTCGACGCCAGCAGCAGCGCCGGCTGCAGCGGGACCGTGGCGGGGAGCAACGGGGGGAGCTCCCTGACGCTGACCGGCGGGAGCATACCGGTGGGCGGCACCTGCGTCATCAAGATCAGCGTCGCGAGTGCAACTCCCGGGGCCTACAACAACAGCCTCACGGTGAACAGCTCCAACGCCGGCAGCGTGTCGACCTCCGCGACGCTTAACGTGCTGCAGCCGCTGAGCAGCGTGACCAAGTCGTTCTCCCAGAATATCCTTGCCGGTGGGCAGTCGGTCCTTACCGTCACGCTGGCCAACCTGAACAACGCCATCGCCGTCACCGGCGTCGGGTTCACCGACAGCTATCCGGCCAATCTGTATAACAGCGCGGCGCTGAACGCGGCCACCACCTGCACCGGCGGGTCTGCGGCGGCGGCAAACGGCGCCGGCAACGGCACCCTGACACTTTCCGGCGCGACCATCCCGGGGGGCGGCAGCTGCACGGTGACCGTCACCGTGACGAGCTCCGTCCTGGGGAGCTACACCAACACCATCGCCACCATCAACACCGCCAACGCCGGGACCGTCACCGGTGTCTCGGGGACCCTCGCCGTCCTGATGGCTGCCCCGACGGTGACCAAATCGTTCGCGACCAGCCCGGTCTATGCGAACAGTTCCAGCAATCTCGCCATCACCCTGGTGAACGCCGGCGGCAGCGCCATCACCGGGGTCAGCTTCACCGACCTCTTCCCGACGGTGCCGGGGTCACTGGTGGTCGCCGCGGCGCCCAACCATTTTCTGAACAGCTGCGGCGGAACGGTCACCACGGCAGGGGGGGGCTCCATCGCGCCGGGAGTCAACTCCCTTCTCCTGACGGGGGGCACCATCCCGGCCAACGGCAGCTGCACGGTACAGGTGGACGTGGTGAGCGCCACGGTGGGAAGCTACACCAACACGACGAGCCAGGTCACCAGCGCTAACGCGTTCAGCGCCGGACCGGCCTCAGCCGGGCTGAGCGTCTACTACCCGCCCTATATAACGGTCGTCAAGACGACGAACAAGACCTCCGGCAACCCCGGCGACGTGATTACCTACACAGTCAAGGTGTCCAACACCGGGGCGGGAGTCACCGCCAGCAACTCGGTCGTCCTCACCGATTCCAGCAGCCCCTACCTCGCCTGGGGAGTAAACAGCCTCAAGTTCGCCGACGGCACTCCCGCGTCTGGACTCACCCTCGGCACGCCCCAATATTCCAACAACGGCGGCACCAGTTGGGGGTATACGCCGGTCGGGGCATTCGACGCCGCCGTCACCAACTGGAGGGTGACCATGAGCGGAGCGATGAACGGCGGCGGGGCGAATTTCACCATCACCTACACGGGGCAAATCAAGTAAGGGGAGGGATACAGGGTCGGGGAGGAAAAAATGCCGTGCTGCGGTCCATGCCTGTGCATTCTGCTTGCAATCGTCCGCAAAAGTTGCTATATATCTCCATCTGACTGGCCCGTCAGTTTTTACACCTCGGAATGTAGCGCAGCCTGGTAGCGCACCTGCTTCGGGAGCAGGGGGCCGGAGGTTCGAATCCTCTCATTCCGACCATACTAGAGAAGGCCCCTGACCAAAATCAGGGGCCTTTTTTCGTGGTGCTCCGGTCCCGGTCCGCTCCACGCAAAACTTTCCTTTCGCTAGCTCGTCTTTTTTACATCCACCGCCGTCATCACCTCCCGACCGACCGTCCCGCCTCCGCCAGCGTCCAAGGGCAACATCGGTCAGTCCCGGACAATGCTTCCCTCGGTCCGCTCTCTCCGGTCTCTCCGGTCCTTGTCCGGCATCACTCCTTTCGGTTCCGGACGAAACTCCTTGAAAGACTTCTCTTGCAGTTACCCTCTCCCCCCTGAGTTGTGGCTTACTCAAAGAGAACTATATAAAAAATATATTTATTAGTCATGGCTTATGTGCTATAGAGATAAGGCCCTTCCTTAGGGTACTGCGTACATCACGGCTATTGAGAGCAGTTAGGTGAACAAAGGGGGAGGGTGTCAAATGAAATGCCTTATGAGATTGGTCCTACTGAACGTGTGCATCGCTGCAACACTCACTGGATGTGCCACCCCAAAACAATGGAGCGCAATCAGTGGTAGCCGAGCTGACGGAGTCGTCAAACTAGCCTTTAATTATGGTGCGTTTGAGAAGCCTGAGTTGCAGGATGGACAAGGGACTCAACTCGCAGCCCAACGATGCCGTGCTTGGGGATACACCGGAGCCGAGGCGTTTGGTGGAGTGATGCAACAATGCATTGCAACAAATCAGTATGGATGCATTGCATGGCGAGTCTCTGCTGATTTTCAGTGCACTGGGAGATGAATTCTTGGTGGCAACTCTGAGCATCTGATCTGAGAGGCATCACATGAGCTAGCTCAGCCATTCGGTCAATCCGGTGTGCTCTCGCAGCTACTTTTTCTGTTTGTACCGAGGAGCAATGCATGAAGGTTACTACTAAGGTCGCATCGGCAATTTTCTCACGCGTTTTCAGCGTTTCAAAGGAGGTAATGGAAAAAGCAGGTCCTCAGTTAAATGCAATGGTGAGTAGTGTGCTCACTATCAGCAAGGGAAAGGTCAAGGAGTTCATCGCTGCGCTGCCGATTATGATTTTATTCGTGCGCGAACTATTACGTCAGCGTAAACAAGCACAAGCTCAGAAGCAGCTTATCATCATTGGTGCTGCAGCTGCCCTTGCCGCACTCGGCTCTGTTGTACTTGGTGTAGTGTTAAGCAGCCTACCTTTTCAGCTCCTACTGTTGTTCACCCACCCTTTTCTGGGTCTTCCTCTTCTTGCATCGGAGTCATTCGTTATCGCAGCAGTCATAACAGCATTAGTCTGGCTAATTATCTATGTACTCAACCATAGCTTGGCTGATGACCCTGCGTACCAAAAAATCCGAGATGAGTTCCTGCCGCCAAGTACCCGTTCTATTCTTGACGAGATGCAAGTAGAGATTGAAAGTGGCCAGGCGGATCTTGGCATTCTGACGGATATTGTAGGAACTTACATGAAAGAAAAAGGGACCGAGGCTGACGCTGAAAAGCTTGATGGTGTTCTTAAACGCCTTGAGGACCGCACGAAAGGAAACCTACGCATACTCTTGGACAAGATCCACTAACCGGTCAGACATATTGTGACTGGCCTAGTGAGGTATCCAACCGCTGTGTGCCCCATTACATCCCCCCCTGCCCTCAGTCAAGGGCAGGGGGGGGGGACTTGCTCACGCGGCGGCTCTGTCCAGCATTGTGGCGACACCGGCTGTCGCCTTCTTGAGCCCATCATCAGAAAGGTGAGCGTAGCGCTGGGTCATGGCGATGTCCTGGTGGCCGAGCAGCTTCTGCACATCGAACAGGCTCGCCCCACCCCTGACAGCCATGCTCGCGAAGGTGTGCCGCAGGTCATGAATGCGGAAGTTCTCGACCCCCGCACCCTGACATGCCTTGTCGAAAGGGTTACGCAGGTCGAATAGGTGCCCCTTCTTTGTTCCCTGCCGCGAGGGAAAGACGTACTCACTCGCAGCTGTCCGCACCTCCTTGCCCCTGTTCGTGTGCAGTTCCTCGACTACCTCCTTCGCCCAAGCGTTCAGGTGCACCATCCGCGACCGTCCGTTCTTCGTGTCCAGCAGGGAGATGCAGTCCTCGTCGAGCCGCACCTCGTTCCACTTCAGCGTCATGATCTCGCCCCGCCTGCACCCAGTGAACAGCAGCAAACGGATCGCCGCCACCGACAGCCCGTCCTCTTCCTCGTCCAGCGCCGCCAGGAAGCGGGGGAGTTCGTCTTTGCTCAGGTAGCGTTCCCGCTGGGGCGGCTCTTTGAACTTTTCCTGGCTGGTCGCCGGGTTCTTCTCCAGCAACTCCCACTTCACGGCAAGGTTCAGCATCCTCTTCAGTGTCGAGAGCAGGTGGTTCGCCGTGGTCGCGCTGGTTCGCGTCCTCTCCTTGGAGCAGAGAGAGGCCACGTCTCGGGGCGTGATGCTTGAGAGCCGCTGCTTTCCGAGGACTGGGTTCAGCAGCTTCTCCACTTTCCAGACGTCATCGTCCCATGTCTTCTTGTGCTGCTTTGCGTGCGGCAGGTAGTGCTGGGTGGCGAACTCGGCAAAGGTCAGGTCGTTCCTTGCCTTCCCCCTCTCCTCAGACGGGTCCTTGTCTCGCGATAGTAAGACCTTGTGCTCTCCTACCCGCTGTCTAGCCTCCTGGAGCGAAATGGCAGGGAACTCGCCGATGCTCTGGCACTTCTTGCGACCGAAATAGCGGTATCGGTGCTGGAAAAATCGTCTCCCGTTCTTGCTCACCCTCAAGTGCAGGCCAGTGCACTCAGCGTCAGCGTACTCGGCCTCACGGGAAGGGCTCGCCGGGTCGTGCGCCGGTAGCCCCTCAATGCCCCTCTTGGTGAAGGGGAACTTCCTACTCTGCTGTGGATGGTATCCTGCCATTTTCTTCTCCTTTCCCCGTGATCCTTTTTTGGGATGCTTGGGGGCGGCACTGCCCCCCAAGATCGTTTCTCTTCCCTGCGTTTTGCCTCGTGCTGGCGGTCTCCGGTGAACTGCGTGGGCTTTGATAGCAGGTGCGCTACGCCCAGAGACCATCGCCCGACAATAGTCTGTTCACCGAGTCGGGCCGGCGCTGGTCCCCCGCTGGTCCCGGCAGCAAAAATGGGCATACTTTCGCTGCCCGCTCCCGGCTTCTCGGTCACCCCTCAGGGGATGCCTCCTCCCCCTCGACGTCCAGAACCGTGAGCAAGCGGTCATCCACCCAATCCTCGTCCGGCACCACCAGCAGGAACTTTCCAAGTGGGGCCAGAAGAGCCTCGAAAACCCGTCGCCCTCCCTCGCGCACGAACCGGACATAGGCGAAGGGAGCCTGGTAGTGGTCGTCCAGGTAGGTGAGCAGGCCGAACCTCCCCCCCATGGGGAAATCGCGTCTGACGTCGTCTCCGCGCTCCACAGCGACAACAGAGACCCCCTTGCCGCGCATCTCCACAGCACGGCGCAGGGCGATCTCAGGCACTCGGCCCCTCAGCGACTCGTCCATATCCTTCCCAGTCAGGATCACCATGGCCAGTCCCACCCTTTCAGCTCGTCGTGTATCGCCCCTATCACCTCACAAGCCACCGATGCCACCTGTATCACGGTCACCGTCGTCGTAATCGGACCGGGAAGCATGGGCATGATCCTCTCCAGGTCCTTGGCAAGCTTCTGTGTCGTTTCGATCATGCGTCCTCTCCTCCGTTGGTTTGATGGTCTGATTCGGCCTCGCTGGGTACAGTCCCGCTCTGTTTCGTCAGCGCACGGCGGAACTCGGTACCGATCCAAGGTTCGTTCGGTACGAAGATGCTTGGGCCTCCCTCGTCGCCCGTCACGAGGTACAGTTCGAACACCATGCCGTCTTCGGAGAGTTCCACGTACTCGAAGCACCTTTCCTCGAAGTCGGTCAGGTCAACAGGCTCCCCCCCTTCGTACAGGGCAATCGCCTTGGGGTCGTCGCCCACATCCAGGAGAAGGAAGTCTCCCCCGCAGTCGGCCACAATGTCGCACTCCAGCCCATCACATGTCGCGTGCGTTGCCGCGATCCTTTCCATCATCGTTCGCTTGAACCGCGAGTCCGGCAGGCGAAACACTTCCTTCTCGTCACGAAATCTCTTCACGTCTGCTCTCCTTTTGTTTGTCGTACGATTCCCTCGCCACCGCCAAGTTCTCCGGCGCAGATTTCCCGCGAGGGTTAGGTTCTTTGGTGGCTCTAACCAAAGGACTAATATGCGGTCGAAGTTCCTTTCGTTACGGTAGGGAAGGAAAAGGAGTGGCGTTCTGTGCGGGTCTCCGAGAGTGCTGGGTCTTCCCGGCTTGCGCGGTTTGCAGTACTCACGCGGAGAACAGCACATTGGTATCCGCCTTTGGCGGTCGATCCAGAATCAGTCGCGGGGAGGGGGAAACATGGGCTTCAGAGTGGAGAAAAAGAGCAGACCCGAGAATCAGGCAATGGGAGCAGTGGCAGAGACAGGCGGCGACAAAGTGCGGATCAGTTTCAACATGTCGAAGCACATTCACAAGAGGCTCAAGCTTGAGGCTGTTCGCCAGGGCCGCACCATCGTGGGGATGCTTGAAGGCTTCGTGACGGAGCACACGCCAACCGTGTGAGGCATGACTTTCTGGAAGCAGCATTGTGATGGGGAGAGAGGAGCAGGGGCAAGCCTTCTTGGCTTGCCCCGTTTTCTCGCTGTGGCATCCAGAGATGTGCCACGCTGGCGAGTGGCACAATGCCGTCGGTCGGATCGTCCTGAGAGGCTCTGTGTCGAGTTTTTTGGCACCGGGTTCCCATCGGGCGGGATCTTCCCCCCAAACGCGGGAGAAGTACCTGTCAGCCTGCGAGAGAGGGCGTTCGAGAGGCACAGCGCGGCTGGCAGGAGTGGCGGAGCGGGAACGGGAGGTTTCGGGTGGGCGGCGAGCGGCGTTCTTTTTTGATGACCCACCCCCCCTTTAGGGGGGGGTCTAGGGGTGTAGGGGGGAGAGGGAAAACGTATCACCAAAGCGCCCAAACCGCCCAAGTGACAAACAAGCACCACGGACACGCCGGAGAGGGATGGCTCGGAGAGGCGGAACTGGGGGAGTGTCGGAAAAGCGAGTCCATTCTTGCCCTCCTTCCCCGCAAGTCCATACCTGTGCAAAGCCCTTTCGAGGTGCCCTCTTGGTAAGATACTCAGGGAACCAGGCAGAATCCGTGGCCCCCTCTAGGAGGCGCTCATCGCGCTTTTTCGACCCCGCCTTGCCCATCACCGGCATCTCTCCCAGAAACTTCGGAGAAGTGGCGTGAGCGTGCAAGACGGCGTGCTCGGAGGTAGGCGGGGGGCGGACTGGAGCAGCAGGCATCATTCGGGGCGGTTCGGGCGGTTTCGGGTGGGAGGTGAGCGGCGTGTTCTTTTTTGATGACCCACCCCCCCTTTAGGGGGGGGCTAGGGGTGTAGGGGGAAGAGGGAAAACGTATCACCAAAGCGCCCAAACCGCCCAAGAAGCACTCTCAGCCCAGAGCGCTGGCGGAACACGATGGCGATGGTCCCCAGGCCGCGTTCTCGGCATGCTCTCGCACGTTTCAAGGTGAGGCGTGAGCCATCTAGCAAAGTCGCTGAGCGGGCCTCTCAGGTGCCTAGTTCGGAACCGTACAGGAAGCTACTTTTGCCCCTTCTCCTTGAGCTTGATCCCATGGTAGAGCCGACGACCCGACTCTTCGTGCTTGATCCCTTCTTTCTTCGACAGAAGCCGACCGAACTTATGGGCTGTGACATCTTCGCCGTGCCAAGACAAGAAGTCAGCAAGGAGTTCCGATGGACCGGCAGACAAACCCTTTCCGCGTTCGCAGCGTTCCTCCATCCACTCGCCAAGCTGTTCGTCCAACGCTTTCGATGCCTTCACTGTTTGGGTTCTGACTTTTGGGTTGGCCCCCTTGTAATTGAGCCACCGGGAGCACTCGGGGTTCGAAGGGTCGTAGGGAATAGGTACGTGCTTGGTCAGCAGATCCTCCCTGCGTCCAGGCCGAAGCGATCCTGTGCCAGGGTCGAAGACACCGTTGGAGAACGCCACCAAGTCCCCACGATCAAGATCTTCTTCGCGGATAGTAACTTCGGGAGCGGCTATCTCCAGCATCCTTCCCAGACCTTCTGGATTCTCTGACTTGCGGCTGTGAGCAAACAAGGCTTTTCTGCGAACCGGGTCGGCTTCCGCCATTGCTTCGTCCCGCAGCGACTTGATTGTGCCCCTTGCCATTCGGAAAAGCGCACGCATGTTTGCCTTCCACCAGTGATCCGCCCAAACAAGCCAGCGGTCTTTTTCCTCTATGTATCGGACGCTGGCACCGCACCGGGCGACAAAGCGTTCGGCGTTTCCCAAGTCGGAGATAGCTGATGGGGGAAAGTATTGCCATGCGCTGTCAAGGCAACGGATAGCCTCGTCCTGTTCGAGTGGTGGTTCGCAGTTGCCCGCTGCCGTCTTGATGATGACCAGGGCCTCGTCGTACTCCCACTCTTCTTGCCGTAGCTTGCAGGCGAACCGGAAAATAGTGTCATTCCTTGCGCCTTCCTGCACACCGCGAAGGGCATCTGTGTAAGTGAACCTTTCCTCTTGGGCGGCAAGTGATGCCCCTTTGCCCTTCTTAACCGTTGATGTTATCAAGGTCAAAAGCCAGTCCGGCATCTCGGCGGGGAGCAAGCTATTCTGCCAATGGTATGCCTTACCGCCGACAAGGGAGGGAGCGACCACGGCATAGCCCCCATCTCCGCGTACGTCCAGACCCGGCAGGAACCCTGCGCGGTTGCGAATCACTTGATCTGGAGCACGAAAATACAGGTGGAGTCCTCCCGATGGTGTGCAGGCTCGCAGCGTCACGAGTTTCCCGTGCTTCCTTTCAAGGTCTTCGAGAGACTGAAGTCCAAGCGCCCCGTTCTTCACGTCCACGTCCAGCACGACAATGCCGGAATTGGCACCAGTCTGCACGCCTATGTTGGCATTCCGCCAAAACTTCGACCACTTGGCTATTTTTTCTAGGTCCGTTGTGGCATCTTTGAGCCCGTTCTTTGTGCGTGGGGTCTTCTGCCCAGTGCTCAAGGGGAACACGAGCCACCCCCGACTTGCGTAACTCCGAGCTTCCACCCCAAACTGTACTGCCTGTCCTGGTCCTTTCCCTTTTGGGGACTTCTGTGATCCTTTACTTATCGGCTGGACCAAATCGCTGGCTTGCCGTTGATCTGAGAGGACTTCGTGGAGCCACTTCGGCAGTGCAGGCAAAGCTGCCAATGGCTCTTTCCCCACATTCCACCGCAGCTTTGTACCTTTGACGGTTGATGGGGGTACTACGAGGTAATCCTTTTCTCCGACGTACTCTGCACCGTTGAAGAGTTCTTTGGAAGGGAAACCTTCTTCAGGGGCCTGGAAGCAGAGAATCGTTTCCCTGCCTGCAATCTGAGGCTGTGGCAGCAGATCGTACTTCCTGACCCAAAAATCCAAGAGGGCAGGGTCCGAGATCCACAGACCGACAATGCCCGAAGCGGTTCCTGTCTCCAATCCCAAGCCTATGTCTGTCCTCTTCTGCCAAAGCTTTGGTATGCACTGTTCTTCTCTTGCTGCTAGGTAATCCGTCCCATCAGGGATGACTGGCATCAGGTTCCACCCGATTGCCTTGTATGCCTTTGCCGCTTGGTACGTTGTTGCGTGGTCCAGCACAGCCAAGCCTTCTGCGGCGACAAGATCGTCGATCCCAAAGGTGGTGTCTCCGGTGACCAAAGAACGGACCCAGGCGGGAAGCAGTGAGATCTCCATGTTCTGAGTCCCCCAAGAAGACTGCAAGGGGACGAAGTAGCCACATTCCCCAAGGAAATCCACTCCCGGTGCCACCCCCTCTTGGCTCTCCAGGTCAATCTCTGGCGCTCGGAAGAGGAAAACCGTTGCGTCCCTCTCCCTGCCTTCCAGTGTCGAAAAAGGTCCCTTGGCAGCCAGCAGGGCCTTCAGCGTTCCCTGTCCGAGTTTCCCCTTGCAGACTAGCGCGACGATGCGACTGACACGTCCTGTGACGACTCCGACAGTGAGCTCCTGCCCGTCGATCCACTCCCGGATTCTATCGGTGTCTCTGGTTGCCTCACTGACGTCCTCAGTGACGGTTTGGCCAGTCCGAGCATCGACCGGGACGAGGAACCAGCCATTCTCCGCATACTCGAACGCTACATCAACAGGCCAAGCATCCCTGAGATTGCAGAAGTCGTACTTTCGAGGCGCGTGCAGAGGTTCCTTCCCCCGCAATCTCTTTCGGGCCTGTCCAGTATTTTCACTCTGCTCTTCCTTCGGCACGTTCCCGCTGTCGTCATCCTGCGTCATCCGGCATCTCCCTCTATCCATGACCGAACAGCGTGTCGCACTGTCCCAACCTCAGCCGACGTTGCGTCCCGGCTCACTCCTACCCACCCTGCGCCACCACCTTCGCGGGCTTAGCACACCGGCCCTACCCCAGAGTAGGCTTCCGTTCCCCCTCCGGTCTCTTTTCTTCGTGGATACCTTGCCTCTTCGGTGCGGGACGCTGCAGCCTTGAACCTTATATCTCTTTTCCGGTGGGAAACCTGTTTCCCTTCGTGGAGTTTACGGAAAAGGTGACCCACCGGGGCACGGCTGACGGGCTCCCGCCACAGGTCGGGCTCCTTTGCTTCGATGGCGGCAGTCTGCGGGCAGTTTGTCGGACGTATCGCCACTGCGCTTGCTTCGGGAGCAGGGGGCCGGAGGTTCGAATCCTCTCATTCCGACCATTATAAAGAAAGGCCCCTGACGCAAATCAGGGGCCTTTTTTCGTCGCGCTCCGGTCCCCCTCCGGTCCGGAGAAAACCTTCCTTTCGCTAGCTTGTCTTTTTGCCCCCACCACCGTCACCGCCCCCCGACGTCCATCGCGCCCAGACGGCAACCAAGGGCGACATCCACAGTCGCCGCGAATCTCCCAAGAGCAAGGTATTCATTGTCCCTCCCCCTCCGGTCTCTCCGGTCCACCTCCGGTACCGTTCCAGAACCGCCCACGCTTGCAAGACATCCACCTTTGATGCTCGGAAGTCCGTGTCGTTAGGTCCTCTATAAGCGTGAGAAACGCTCTGTCTGAGGTCACCTGTGGGACTAGTCCTACACAAAGCCCTAAAGTTCTCTGACAGAGACTCCGATATTAGGGTAAACAGCTAACGCATGGAGGCAGAAATGACTATCAAATCGAAGCTGATGCTAAACACCTTACTGACTACCGCCGTTGTTATTACTCTGATTCTCATGGCGTATGACTGCAACACAAAGCTTGGAAAGCAGCAGGACTACGGAGCGGAACTCGCAGTAAACGCTGAACATGCCATGGAGGCGGCTGCCACCGGTGCCAAGATGTACCAGGTAATAGCGGACGCGGAGATCAACCGCGAACTGGACCAGACTGCCAAGGATTGGCCCAAGGCGAAGGAAAAGGGCATCAAGGACATCATCACCGACATGTCCAAGATCGCAGTCACCCCGGAAGAAAAGCAGTTGGTCGCCGAAGCGAAGAAGGGCCTCGACGGCATGATAGACCTCTTTGAAAACAAGATGCTGCCTCTTCTCAAGGAAACCAAGGAGATGACTCAGCCCATTCGGGATGTGGATGGGGAAATTGACAAGCCGGTGAAACTGCTCAACGACAGCATGGACAAGTTTAAGGAGATTTATAACAAAAAGGCCAAGGATGCCGACGCGGATTTCGATGCCACTCGCGGTCACTTTCTCATGCACAGCGTGGAGGTCGGCTTGGCCGGTCTCGCCCTGCTCATTGCCATGTCTTTTTTCACCTTTAGATCCTTTTCCCTCCCTCTGGCCGCCCAGATTGACCTCCTGAAGGACATGGCCCATGGCGAAGGGGACCTCACCCGCAGGCTGGATGGCACCCGCCGGGACGAATTCGGCACACTGGGCAACCTGGTCAACCAGTTCGTAGAAAAGATCGGCAAAACCATAGCTCAGGTGGCAGACAACTCGATTCAGGTAGCGTCGGCCGCCAGCCAGTTGCATGCGACCGCAGGCCAGATCGCCACTGGAGCGGAAGAGGTCGCCTCACAAACAGGCACGGTGGCTACTGCCAGCGAGGAGATGGCGGCAACCTCCGGCGATATCGCCCAGACCTGCCAACGGGCGGCTGAAAGCGCCCAGCAGGCGAGTCAGTCGGCCCAGGCCGGCGGCTCCGTTGTGCGTGAGACCATTGACGGGATGACGAAAATTTCCGAGCGGGTCAAACTGGCGGCCCGAACGGTGGAAGATTTGGGGGCAAGGAGCGACCAGATCGGCGCCATCATCGGAACCATCGAGGACATTGCCGATCAGACTAACCTGCTGGCCCTGAACGCTGCCATCGAGGCGGCCCGCGCCGGTGAGCAGGGTCGGGGTTTCGCGGTAGTTGCCGACGAGGTGAGGGCGCTTGCAGAGCGGACTACCAAGGCCACCCGGGAGATAGGTGAGATGATCAAGGCAATCCAGAAAGAGACCAAAGGCGCGGTGGCAGCCATGGGCGAGGGGGTCACCGAGGTGGAAAAAGGAACGGCTTCATCCATGAAGTCGGGACAGGCACTCGATGACATTCTGGGGCAGGTCAACGAGGTGGCCCTGCAAATCAGCCAAATTGCCACCGCCGTCGAGGAACAGACCGCGACTACCAGCGAGATAACCAATAACATCCAGCAGATCACACATGTAGTGCATGAGACTTCCCGTGGGGCTCAGGATACCGCTTCTGCTGCCGGTCAGCTTTCATCGCTCTCGGAGTCCCTGCAGGGGATCGTACGTCAATTCAAAGTCGCATAGGGGAGAGGGCATGAGCAACGCACCTGTCGTATCCAATGGCCCGGCACCTGACGAGAACAAGGAACTGATTCAACTGGTCACTTTTGAGCTGGCCAGTGAAGTTTACGCGGTAGAGGTGCTCAGCGTTCGTGAAATTATCCGGATGACCCCGATCACCCACATGCCGGGGGACGATGGGGCCAGGGACGATGGGGCCAGGCATTGATAAGCGGATAACTTTTGTGTCGCAGCCAGTGGAGTGAGCAAGGCTTCAATCTGAGGACGCATCGTGCGTCGGCCGCTTTTGGGGCACGGCAGGGGCGGTATGGCAGGTTAGAGCGGAGCGAAGTTGTTCCATCTTGTCCGCAAGATCAGGCCGAACATGTCGCAATTTTTCGATCCTGAGGGCCGCGCATGACATGGTCGACTGGTCCCGGTTGCAGTATCTTGCTAACTCGCTCAAGGTGGCACTGGAGAACTGGACAATGGCCCACGCGGCAAGCGCTCTCACCTCGAAGCTCCGTACGTCCCTTGCGGCCGACGTCAGAAACATCAGGGCGTCTGGGCCGACGACCGCCTCAACGGCTACAAGCACCATTTCCAAATCCGGCTTCGTGGGCGGTTCCTCCTCCACGTCCTCAAGGATGCCGAGGACGAAGTACTCGTCCCCAAGCAACCTGCTATCGAGGTTCTTCTCGCCATGAAATGACTTGTTGCGCTCTTGACCGATCATCGAGTCGACGAACTGCTTAAACGAGGCTTGTGCCCGCATTCGGTCAGTCGGCGAGAACGTCGATAGGATAAAGTCGGTCTCCAGCCAAGGTAAGGTCATCTTCCCGAGATAGGCTCGGTGACTGCTCCACTTGTACTTTTCGGGTTTTTTGACTATAAGTGAGCGCACCGGGTTAAGATGAATATATGCGGCAAGCTCCTTCAGGTACTCGTCGGTATCGACAAGAATCGCCTTGTATCGTCTCTCGAATAGGTGTCCTGTTTTTTGGTGTCTCCAGTTAAACCATTGGACGTATCTCTGGGCGATGCATTGCATGACCTTCGGAAGGGGGACATCGGAAATCTGTAACTCCAGATGGAAGTGAGAGGTCATGAGACAGAATGCGTGAATCTTGAAGGCAAAGCGCTGCCGGGCGATGTCGAGAATTGCGTAGAAGCGGAACCGGTCCTTGTCATCGGCGAAGATGTCTTGGCGATCATTGCCTCGCAGGATCACGTGATAAACGGCTCCCGGTATGTGGATGCGCCCCTTTCGTGACATGACGCAATCATATCCCGAGATGTCAATTTATCAATCCTGGCACCATGCATCCAATGGCGTTGGGCAAACGAGACGAACTGGTAGGTGGCGGATTGGAACGCCATCTGAAGTTTTCGGGCTTTAACGGCTACGAAGCCTACGACGAGCGGGTCCTCGGCAGCGGCGAATTCGTTGAACACATCTGGCGCGAAGCGGAGTTGTTCCATGCCGGGGCTGAGGCACCACCTCCTCTCGACCTGATCATCGAGCGAGTGGCAACTATGTCGGTATCGAAGCGAGGCCTCTTCCTAAGGGGAACGGTAGCAATCGAAAGCCGGAATCTGATGCTAGAGCGGCTATATGCTATATTGCCACTCGGAAGTTCGGATGCCGAGGAGTTGACCTATCGAAGCGGCGGGGTCTTTCCAAGGCAGGTGTCGTGGCGGCTGTTAGGCGAGGAGAAAGTCTCGGAGTCCTTCAGAGATTGTTGAATACTTGGCCCGAAGACTCTTCATTCTCACAGTTTCTGCCCTGACGCATCTCTTGAGCACTGGGACATCACACTCCCAACGACGCTGAATTAGGCATCCGTCGTCAAGAAGCCTGCATGGCGCGTCTTTTTTTGGTTTAAAATGGCAGATCTATTATTTCAGAAGAGCAGCGTTAAAGGCCTACGTACGACTCCGTTCCTCCCCTGAAGCCCGATCAACATCAGCCTCCTCAATTGAGTAAGTGAACAAGTGAACTACGTCCCCCTCCGCTCCAGCGTTAGCTGAGCCTGAACTGCCCCACTAGGGTTCGTAGGTCCTCAGCTAAGCCTGCTAGTTGCCCGGCTGCAGTCGCCGACTCGTGCGCACCTCGTGAGGTGTCGTGTACGACCTCAGTGATCTGCTGGATATTCCCAGTGATCTCGCCAGTGGTCGCGGTCTGCTCTTCTGCTGCCGTGGCGATCTGGTTCACCTGCATGGTCACTGCACTGATCTGTTCCAGAATCTCGCGTAGCGCCTCCCCTGACTTCGCGGCTTCTCTTGTTCCTGACTCCACCTCGCCAACGCCTTGCTCCATGGCCTCCACCGCACCCTTGGTTTCAGACTGGATTGCCTTGATCATCTCTGCTATCTCTCTGGTGGCCTTCGTAGTGCGCTCAGCGAGCGCCCTAACCTCGTCAGCTACCACGGCAAACCCGCGTCCCTGCTCTCCCGCGCGAGCAGCCTCAATGGCAGCATTGAGCGCGAGCAAGTTTGTCTGGTCTGCAATGTCCTCAATGGTGCCGATAATCTCGCCGATCTGATCGCTACGCGCACCGAGCCCGGCCACGGTCTTGGCAGAAGACGTTACCCGACCAGCAATCCGTTCCATCACAGCTACTGTCTGTTCAACGACAACAGCGCCAGTCCTAGCCGTGCTGTTTGCCTGTTCGCTACCGTTAGCAGCTTGGTGGCAGCTCTGTGCTATTGACATGGAGGTGGCTGCCATTTCCTCGCTTGCCGTGGCCACGGTTCCAGTCTGTGCTGCGACTTCCTCTGCCCCCGTGGCAATCCGTTCCGCCGTGGAATTGAGTTGACCGGCTGCGGCAGCCACTTGCATGCTGCTTTGTACCACTTGGCTCATCGTCTGCTGCAGCTTCTCGGCCATTACATTGACTTCGCCGGCCAGCATCCCCATCTCGTCACGTGTCTTGATCGGTGAACGGGCAGTCAAATCACCAGATGCGACAAGCGACAAGGTGTCATAGACCATCTTTAGTGGACGACTTATCGAACTCGCAATGAGTAAGCCGATGCCCGACATGAACAATGCTGCTACAATGCTGAGTGTAATCATTAGAGTGAACGCGGTATGGTATCCTGCCGCATCCTTTGCATAGTTGTCCGCCGCATCCTTGACATTGTAATCCACTAGATCATCGATGGCCTTTGCGGGTTTCACGTTTAGCGGTGCAACAATATCCGTCGCAAAATTCACAGCAGCCATTCTGGCCTGGGGGTTTCCTACACTTAGCTTCGCCATCTGCTCTAGTTTACTTCCTTGGACTAGGTACTCTTCATACCCCTGCCGGAAGGTCGCAATGAGCTCCTTTTCCTTGGGGTCCAAGTCATACTTGAGGAAGGCTGCCATCCCTTCCTTTATTTCTTGTTGCCGTTTATTACTGTCTTCGAGCTTCGCAGTAATCTTGACCTGGTCTTCGAGGACGAGCATGTATACCAGATCAAGTCTTATCCCCTGCAGATTATTCTTGAGATCATTCAGCATATCAACATGCTTGACCGCGATGCTCATGTCTTTCTCGTCCTCCGCCATGGTGGACATCTTCGAAAGGCCGAACCATACGATCACACCTAGCACTAAAACTGCCACGACCACCATCGTCTGCAGCTTAGTCCTCACCTTGAGATTCATCCAAATTTTCATTGCGTCCCTCCTGTCAACAAGCGCAGTTAAGTACGGCATTAGATCAGCCACAACCTCTATTTTGTCCTTGTCGTCCTCTTTCCTACAAACTTTAGTTTTATTTACAACGGTCAATGCTGCCCTAAGGCTACCGCCACATCGGCAAAACCTCTTCCCCTGCCCTCGGTTAAGGGCAGGGGAAGAAACGTGCTCAGGCGGCGGCTCCGGAGGGTAGGGGACAAAAGTCCCTAAGCGGCAGCTCTGTCCAGCATGGTGGCAACACCTGCTGTCGCCTTCTTGAGTCCGTCGTCGGAGAGGTGAGCGTAGCGCTGGGTCATGGCGATATCCTGGTGTCCGAGCAACTTCTGCACGTCGAACAGGCTAGTCCCGCCCCTGACGGCCATGGCCTAACAGCATTGCTGCGAAAAGGGCAACTTGCTACTGCATCTGCTTCGGGAGCAGGGGCCGGAGGTTCGGATCCTCTCATTCCGACCATTATAGAGAAAGGCCCCTGACAAAAATCAGGGGCCTTTTGCGTTGGGCTCCGGTCCCCCTCCGGTCTGCGTAAAACTTTCCTTACGCTTGCTTAACACCCACTGACGACACATGCCCGCGACCAACCCGCCACAATCCGCCTGCCACCAGTGACGACATCGGTGGCCACTGCAAATCTCCCAAGAGCAAGGATTTCCCTTTTGTCCTTAGCCAAGGCTGAAACGGTGAAATGCGTTCCTCTTGACACCAAGGGGACAGTAGATTAGAATTTTCCAAACTGCCAGGGCTGGTAGGAATTCCGCCAAAATAGGAGACGCGTTGATGATAAAACTATCGATCGATCTAACCGGGAAAGACGCCACCGTCCTCAGTACCTGTTACCGTCTCCATAGCGGGATGTGCGGACTAAGCATCTATAAGGGTGCCCCGCAGCAACTGGCCACGGACACGGTAAAGGAGAGAATCGACAACTACCAGCACCACTTCGAGGGGGGGGCGACCGGCAACCACGCTTCCATCGCGGAGCGCAACCTCGCCCGCAAGGAGGTAACCGAACTATTTAAGAAGATTCTTCGGTTTCTTGAGATCATCGCCACAGAGGCCGATATCCCGGCCCTGATCCTGGCCGGTTTCAACGTGCGCAAATCCACCGCCAAGAAAAAAACCGTCGTCCAGCCTGCATGAGAAATGGCAACAGCAACAAACCCTTGAACATTCCGTTTATCGATGTAGTTTAAAAAACCGGCCAGCCCAAGAGCATGACCAATGCGAGATCTTGCCCCGGTGAGTCCGGCTTTGCCTGGCTCAGGTACCGGGGCGGCCTTTTTACACGTCCCCTCCACTCGTGAATCCCCTGCCACGTTTACCTGTCTATGGATGCAAATCTAAAAGTACTACCCTTATCTCGACTTGCGTGGCCATCCTGGCTTAATTCATGCGCGTTCCTTTATGGCCCGGGAGCACACCTCAACTCGGGAAGACTTTCCCGAACTGAGGTATGGAAGCAGATCTTCTCTTGATACCCATAGACCAACTCGTGAAACCGATGTTTCCACTTTTGATATCAATGGTTCCACTTTTGATACCCATGGTTCCACTTCTGATGCCCACAGAACCATTTGTGAAGACCATCAAAAGTTTGACGAATTGTCCGAGATCCGCCGGATAAACGGGCACCGTAGCCGCTGACGGACCTCCGGAGGAGAACCATGCTCAAAAATGAGCCGTTAGAGGGGATCAATGGTTGAAAAGTGGGGGCGGATCCGTTCGCGAAACCGATACCGCGACTAAAGGTCCGGGTCGCGAGAAAAACGAGGGGTTCATCGTCTACTTGGCAAGGTTATCAAAAGTTGACCAATGCGAGCCGTACTTCTTGTGAAGCCTGTCAATAGTTGATCCATGACCTTACCAGATGAATCTATGACCATCCCAAGAAGAACCATGACCATCCCAAGAAGAACCATGACGATCACCCGTGGGCCTATGTCCTGGCAATGGTTTTGGGGTGCGTCATCCTCGACCGACCGTTCTTTGTGTCCAGCAGGGCTAGGTCGGGTCGGAGGGTCGGAGGGTGACTCGGAAGGGACGTTGTGCAGGATTATTTTAAAAAAGCGTTAAAGTTTGCTCTGCTCAGGCCGATTCCTCATTCATGTAACCATCTATACTCAATCGATTGAGGGACATGTCAAAGGATTCGCCGGGGCGCACTGTCTAATGCGTATAGGGTAATACGAATCGGGGACACTAAGTCCGCGGTCCCTTTCACAGTTTACCTCTGCCTGAGCCAGCTATGGCCCTTCCTTATCCGTTTCCAGTGATCCACTGTCAGGGACCCGCAATGCCGAAACCGATTCCCATCGGCAGCAGTTATCCTTGCATAATTCACAGCACAGGAGGTTTTCATGCGTTATCTCAGGACTATAGGCGCGGTTATGTTCCTTCTTTCCTTCGTGACAGTCACCGCCCACGCCGGCGCGACCAAGGACGACGCTGTCAAGCTCGTTCAAGCGACTGTCGCCTACTACAAGGCGAACGGACTCGAGAAGACCCTTGACGAGATTCCCAACCCGAAGGGGCCGTTTAACCAGGGCGAGTTGTACGTCTGGGCCTACGATTTGAACATCACCATGCTGGCGCATCCGAATACCAGCCTGGTGGGTCAGAACATGCTGGACGTGGCCGACCCCACCGGCAAGAAATACCGCCGGGAGATCGCCGCCAACGCCGCTAGGGACGGCAAGGGGTGGACAGAGTACAAGTACCAGAACCCCAAGACAAAAGAGGTGGAGAACAAGATAACCTATTACGAAAAGGTCGACGACTTGATCATCTGTTGCGGGATTTACCAAAAGTAACTGCCACAAACTGCCAGCGGTTGGGGAGACTGTATGAAGATTCGCACCAAATTGTTCTCCAGCGCCGTTATTGCCGTCGTCGGCATGTCGACTCTGGCTGCGCTCTCCCTCTACATAATCTTCTCCATAAGGGGAAGCATCTCCACCTTGACGCAACACTCGACGCCGCTTCAGGTCAAGACCTTCGAGATGCAGCGCTCCATAGAGACCTTGTCGGGGCAACTGCTGCAGATGACAACGGCCCAAAACAGCGGCGAGGTCGACCGGCTGGGGGGGAACATCTCCGGTGAGATGGACAACGTCAAACGCCTCTCCTCGGAGATCTCGGCGCTCGGGGAACAGAACGCCCTCGACATCGGGGCGTTTTCCACCCTGCACGACACGGTCAGGGCTTCGGTCGGCAGGCGGCTGGGCTCGGTCGAGGTGTTCCGAAAGGAGATGGCATCGCTTGACTCTTCGCTGGAGAGCCTCGACAAGGCGCTGCAGTCGGTCAGAAGGGATATCGACGGCTTGAACAGCGGCGTGGCCCAGAAGGTTTCGGCCACGGTGCGGACCTCCTCGGCGCTCTTCAAAGGCTCTGCGCTGGTCAACGAGGCCCAGCTCATGCTGCGCGAGATGCTGGTGGCAGCCAACGACCTCGAACTTGCCAAGAGCAGAACCGAGACAATCGCGCTGAAGAGCAAGGTCAAGCGCCTGAACGAAGGGATCCAGGCGGCCTCTCTGGATGACCCTGCCATCAAGAACTCGGAGCGCGCGGTGTACGAGCAGTTCGTCAAGGAGGGGGGGCTCATCTCCCTGAAGAACAAGGTGCTCGCCGGCGACGCGGCGGCTGCTGCCGAGTTCAGCTCCGCCAAGCGCAGCACGGTCAGCATGATCAACGAGATCGGCATGAGGATGGGGACCGTGGTGGACGGCATGGCCAAAAAGGTCGAATCCGGTCAGGCCGACGTGGAGTCCGCACTGCAGCAGCGCCTGGCGATCAACGCCCTGATCGCGGCAGCCGGCAGGCTCGAGGTCGATGCCAAGACCCTGGAGGCGCAATCGCGCCTGGTGCTCCTTTCCGACACGAAGGAGAAGTATGACCAGGCCGTGGTGACGGTGGACCGGCTCAAAAGCGTCCTCAACAAGGACCTGAACGATGTCGACAAGCCGATCCGCCAGATGACGCGGCACCCCTTCGCGGCGACCGGGGTGATCCGGTCGGTGTTCGGCTCCGTGGACGCCATCGTGGCAGCCCAACGCGCGGTCATCACGGCCAACGCGGAGGTTTCCGAGGCGATGCGCCGGGTGAAGGAGGCGGCCCTCGCCGCGGAAAAGGGGGGCAACGAGCGGGTGAAATCGGTGGAAGGCAAGCAGCTCGAGGTGGTTAACGCGGTAAACTCCAAGGTTTCCGGGTCCACCTGGCTGATCGTCGCCATAACGCTCCTGGTGACGGTGCTGGGTCTGGCGGTGGGGCTCGGCATTGCCGGCACCATAAATTCGTCCCTGAAGGAGATCACCGGCCGGGTCCGCGACCTCTCCGAGGGCGACGGGGACCTGAGCAAGCGCATCAATATGGGGTCAAAGGACGAGATCGGCGAGGTGGCGAGCTATATCGACCAGTTCATCGGCAAGGTCCAGGAAAGCATCTCCCACTCGGTGGCGAGCGCCCAGGAAAGCGCCGTGGCCAGCCAGGAGCTGTCGCACATTGCGGCCAACCTGTCGGGCACCGTGCAACGCCAGTCCGCCATGATCGCCGAAGGGGACACGATGACGCAGGAGGTGGCGGCGAACTTCGACATCACCGAGGAGATGGCGATTTCCACCACCGAAACGATCCAGGCCACCCGCGAGACCCTGACCAAGTTCGTCGAGGGTCTGAAACAGGCCGGAGCCGTCATCGCGGGCGAGTCCGAAAGCCAGTCCGCCATGGCCGAGCAGGCCCAGGAGCTGGCCCAAAGGGCGGGAGACATCAGCCTGGTACTGGAGATCATCGCCGACATCGCCGACCAGACCAACCTCCTGGCGCTGAACGCGTCCATTGAGGCGGCCAGGGCAGGCGAGGCCGGACGCGGCTTCGCGGTCGTGGCCGACGAGGTGCGGGCACTGGCCGCGAAAACGCAGAGTTCCCTGGAACAGATCAACACCAGCGTCAGCGCGGTGGTGAACGGCGTGCAGAGGGCCTGCGCGGGCAACGAGCAGGGAGCCTCCCGGATGCGGGGGATCGCGGCCTCCACCAAGGGGCTGATCGAGGACGTCGGCGGGGCGGCCGAGCGTCTGAAGGAGTCGGTCGACATCTCCTCCAACCTGGTCCGAAAGAGCACCCACATCGCCACCCGCACCAAGCAGGTGATCGAGATCATGAACCAGATCATCGCGCTTTCCGAGCAGAACAGGGTGGTCGCCCTGGAGGTCGACGGCGTTTCCGGCAGCCTCGCGCAAAAATCGGAGGGGCTGCGCCTGGCCTTGGGCCGCTTCAGGATTTAGGCGCCGGCCGCCGCCTGCTGCAGCATCGGGTGGCTGAAGGCCTGAATCCGAAGTCTTCGCCGTCTCCCCCGATGTATCAGGCACCGGCTTGTGGCACAGACGGCAATGATGCACGCTTACCAGGCCGCGCCACGGCTCCCTCGGTACCAGGCGGCAGTCAGGAAGGGGACGGAATGGCTGCGAACTGGTGCCGCAAACCTCGAAGTCTCACTCGTGGAGGATGCTCATGGAAGTGACTCGCTACAGGGATTGGAAAATCTTGTCCAAAATCCTGGCCATACCGGTAATCGCCCTGTTCGTCGCCTTGATAAGCGTCGAATTCATGATCATTCCCTTTATCGAAAAGGAGCTGATGCAGGGGCAGGAAAACTCGGTGCGGCATGTCGTTGAACTGGGGATGGGAGTCCTGGAGGAGCATGATGCGGAGGTCAAGGCCGGCCGGATGACGCTCGAAGCAGCCCAGAGGCAGGCCGTCAACCAGATCGCCCGGATGCGCTACGAACAGAAGGAGTACCTCTGGATCAACGACACCGGCAAGCCGGTGCCAAGGATCATCATGCATCCGACGGTCCCCGCCTATAACGGCAAGGTGCTGGAGGACGCCAAGTTCAACAAGGCCACCAGCAAGCGCGAAGGGCTCAGGGGACCCGAGCAGAAGCTGAACTCCCAGAACCTCTTCTCCGCCTTCAACGACGTCTGCGAGAAGGCCGGCCACGGCTTCGTGACCTATGAGTGGCCCAAGCCGAAGCTGGGCGGCGGCAGCACCTCCGAGAGCTACCAGAAGGTCTCCTACGTGAAAAAGTTCGCGCCGTGGGGCTGGATACTGGGAAGCGGCCTGTACGTGGACTACGTCAAGGAGGAGACGGCCACCCTCAGGTGGTGGATTTACGGCGCGGCGTCCTCCTTCGTGCTGTTCCTGGTGGCGCTCGCCGCCTGGGTCGGTCTCGGCATCACCCGGCCGCTCAACTCGACGATCCTGCAGCTGAAAAACATGACCGCCGGCAACGCCGACCTGACGCAGCGGATCATCGTTTCCCGCCGCGACGAATCGGGCATCCTGGCCGAATCCTTCAACGGGTTTCTGGACAAGCTGCACCAGGTCATCTCGAGCATCCGCGACAACGCCAGCAACGTGGCGAACGCCGCGCACGACATCAAGCAGCGCGCCAAGGAGATGGCGCACGGCTCGGGGAAGGTCGCCTCCGACGCTTCCGCCGTCGCCACCGCGGGGGAGCAAATGGCCGCCACTGCCCTGGTCATTGCCAACAACTGCGTCCTGGCGGCGCAGGCGTCCCAGGTGACCACCAGCTTCGCCGACGCAGGGGCCCGGGTGGTGCAGAGCACCATCTCGATGATGAGCCAGATCGCCGACCAGGTGAACGGCACCGCGGCGACGGTCGCCAACCTCGGGGCGAAGTCGGACCAGATCGGCACCATCATCGGCACCATCCAGGACATCGCCGATCAGACCAACCTGCTGGCCCTCAACGCCGCCATCGAGGCGGCGCGGGCCGGGGAGCAGGGGCGGGGCTTCGCGGTGGTGGCCGACGAGGTGCGCGCCCTGGCGGAGCGGACCACCAGGGCGACCCAGGAGATCACCTCCATGATCAAGGCGATCCAGCTGGAGACCGGCGGCGCCGTCGCCAGCATGAACCGTGGGGTGAGCCAGGTGAACGCGGGGACGGCCGAGGCCTCCCGGTCGGGTGCCTCGCTGGAGCAGATCAGGGGCCAGGTGGACCAGGTGACCCAGCAGATCGGCCAGATCGCCACGGCGGCCGCCCAGCAGACCTCGACGACGACCGAGATCAGCGCGAACATCGAACGGATCACCGACCAGGCCTCCAGGGAGTGCAGCCAGGCGGACTCCATGGCACAGGCGGCGAACCAGCTCAACCGCCTGGCCGAGTCCATGATCAGCTCGGTCAACCGGTTTCAGACCATCATCAAGTGGAACGACTGGATGAGCGTCGGGGTGCCCCGGTTCGACGAGGCGCACAAAAAGCTGATAGCGATGATCGGCCAGTTGAACGACGCCCTGCAGCACGGGCAGTCGGAGCAGGTGATCCGCGGCATCCTCGAGGGGCTGACCTCCTATTGCAAGGTGCACTTCGATGACGAGGAGAAGTTCCTGGAGCAACACGCCTACCCGGCCACCCGCGAGCACAAGCAGGTGCATGTGGCGTTCATGAACAAGGTGAACGAGGTGGTCAGGGACTACGCTGCGCAGAATGCGTCCCCCTCACAGGTGATGAACCTGCTCAGCGATTGGCTGCTGACGCACATTCTCAAGACGGACAAGAAGTACACCGAGTACTTCAGCTCGAAGGGGATCATCTGAGAGCGGGGCCCTGCGTCAAGCCCGGTTGCCCGGCGACGCCAGTCCCCCCGGCTGCGAGCACATACTTCGATGCCAAGGGGCGCCCTGCCCGGGGCGCCGCAGGAAGTTGGGCACTCACTGGCTGAGACAGAGCCTGCAATCTCTTTGACCCCTGTCCCGGTAAAATATTGCTAAAGTTCACGCGGCTAGATCCGAGAAGGATAAGCATCTTACTGTCACCAGAAACAGTCACTTTCTTTAGCAATCGCACAAATCTCACCTGCAAGCCGGCAAGTGTCGACATCGGCCCACAGGTAACGGATGTCCACTTAAACGTCTGACACCGTCGGCTTGCCCTACGGAATAAATAAGGAAAGGGTGGCAGTATGAAAAGTTTGGAAACTGTGCTCATGACATTCGCGGGAACCCTGCTGCTTTTTGGGACAAGCTGCCTTGCGGCGCAATCCCAGGGTACCATCGACCCCGTAAGCGGCAAGCCCTGTTACACGTGCCACCGCAGCAAGGTGAACGCACCGAAAATTCACGACGCCCTGGCCGGCAACGACTGCTCCCCCTGCCATCCGGCCGTTGGCGGCGACCACCAGAAAAATCACGAGCTGTATGCGGTAAAGGATAAAAGCGCCAAGCTCTGCTGGGGGTGCCACGACAGTGTCGCCGACCAGAAAAGCGTCCACCCGATCATCAGCGCGGAAGGGTGCCTCGGCTGCCACGCTCCCCACAATTCCTCCTTGCGCAAGCTGCTCCGGGCCGAACCGCCCGAGCTCTGCTTCGGGTGCCACGAGCGCGCGCTGGTGGCGGAGCCGAAGAGCGGGAAGGCCACCGACTTCCGGGACGGGGTGCAGAACCTCCACTATCTGCACGCCGGAGGGGAGAACCCGATCCCGTGCCTGGTCTGCCACGACATGCACGCCAGTTCCCAGGAACACCTGATCCGCACCAAGGGGAGCAACGGCAAGGAGGCGGTGACCATTGCCTACACGGCAACCGAAAAGGGGGGGAGTTGCACTGCCAGCTGCCACGACGCCCTGAGTTACCAGAGAAAATAGCCGCCTGCGCCGGCCGGGTCAGGGCCGGCTGGAACCGCACGCACCCCACGGAGGCGTGCGGAACCGTGCGATGGCGCGCGGGCGGTGCCGATTTCCAACGTAGTGCCGAAGGCCCCTCGCTGCTGCCAGGGGCCTTCGGTTTTCCACTTCCTCATCCGGGCCCTGCAGGTTGTTCTGCGACGCCAGCTACGACGGCAACGGCCACCGTCATCTGCAGCTTCGTCGTCTCCTTGGGCTTCATCCAACGATTCATGGTGCCTCTGCTGCTCTGCTCCTGTCTTTCATGAAGGATCCGTCACCGCCCGCGGGGCAACCGGTAAAAAACGTGAACCGGGTTACCCCGCCAGCGTCAAATAGGCGCGGCGCGACGAGCATCCGCGGTGCGTTAAAAACCCCTTATCTGTCAGGAAAACGTTCAAGATACCGGTGTCCTTTGTCGATACTGTTACCACGGGTTACCGGGGTGCTTTGCGAGGAGCGTCGGTTGCCCGTCGTGCCAAAAGAACTCGGTGCCCGAGGCCTGGCCGTACAGATAACGACTAATCATCACAGGAGACGCCCATGACGTGGTTCATCAATCTCAGAATAAGCGGGAAAATCATCACGGTAGTGTTGGCCATCATGCTGCTCATGCTGCTGCTGGGTGTCTTTTCCATCCTGGAGCTGTCCAGGGTGAACGGGTCGACCGAGGAGATCGCCACCAATTGGCTGCCGAGCGTGCACGCCGTCGACAGCATGGACGGGACCATCAGCGATTTCCGGCGCCAGGAGCTGCAGCACCTCCTCTCCACCGGCTCCGCGGACTGGGACCGCTTTGAGAAAAGGATGTCCGAGGTCGAGGCGCAACTGAAGAATCTCGACACCGGCTACCAGAAGCTGATTTCGTCCCCCGAGGAGAAGAAGCTCTACGAGGAGTACTCCGCGAACTGGAACTCCTACCTGGCTGTCGTCAAGAATGAAGTGGCCCTGAGCAGGCAAAATAAGCACGCGGAGGCGTTGGAACTGTGCCGAGGGGAAGCGCAAAAGAGCTTCCTCGCCGCGATGGACGCACTGGACAGGGACGCCGGGTTGAACAAGAAGGGGGCCGACGACGCCTATGCCACGGCGCAATCGGTCTACGGCCAGTCCCGCATCATGATAGCCGCGGTGATCCTGGCAGCGCTCGCCGTGGGGATGCTCCTCGCGCTCCTGGTGGCGCGCTCCATCAGCCGCGCCCTGAAAAGCGGGGTGGCCGTGGCCGACAGGCTGGCTCAGGGGGACCTCTCCGTGGTCATAGAGGTGGCCTCGAAGGACGAGACCGGGCAGCTCATGTCCGCCATGAAGATCATGGCCGAGAACCTGCGAGGCATCATCGGCCAGGTGACCGGCACCGCGACCCAGGTGGCATCCGCCGCGAGCCAGCTGCACTCGACTGCAGAGCGGATCGCCACCGGTGCGGAACAGGTGGCGGCACAGTCCGGCACCGTCGCCACCGCCGGCGAGGAGATGTCCTCCACCTCCGGCGACATCGCCCAGAACTGCCAGATGGCTGCGGCGGGGGCCCTGCGCGCCGCGCAGTCCGCCCAGGCCGGCGCCGAGGTGGTGGAAAACACCGTGGCGGTCATGGGGCAGATCGCCGACAAGGTCCAGCAGAGCGCCCAGACGGTCGCCAGCCTGGGCGCCCGCTCGGACCAGATCGGCGACATCATCGGGACCATCGAGGACATCGCGGACCAGACCAACCTGCTCGCGCTCAACGCCGCGATCGAGGCGGCCCGGGCCGGGGAGCAGGGGAGGGGGTTCGCGGTGGTCGCCGACGAGGTCAGGGCGCTGGCCGAGCGTACCACCCGGGCCACCCGCGAGATCGGCGAGATGATCAAGGCGATCCAGAGCGAGACCAGGGGGGCGGTGGCCGCCATGGAACAGGGGGTCCGGCAGGTGGAGGCGGGTACCGGCGAGGCGGCCAAATCCGGAGTCGCGCTGCGGGACATCCTGGAGCAGGTGAACGACGTCGCCATGCAGGTGAACCAGATCGCCACCGCCGCCGAGGAGCAGACCGCCACCACCGGCGAGATTTCCAGCAACATGAACCAGATCACCGAGGTCGTGCAGCTGACCTCCCAGGGCGCGCAGGAGTCAGCCCAGGCGGCGTCCCAGTTGAGCGGGCACGCCGAGGAACTGCAGCGGCTGGTACGGCAGTTCAAACTGTAGCCGGGGCCGCGCCCGAGTTCCGTCCGGCCTCTGCCCCGGGGAAGGGGCGCGGCGTGGGGCACCGGGAGAGGAGCTGTAAAGGAGCCGATCGGCATCGATCTCAGCCAAGGCAAAGGAATTGAGTGCCCGCAGGTGCTTCCCGGCGCGCATCTCGCGTCCCGGAGTCCGCCGCGGCGCGTTGCGCCCCTTCGTGGCCGCCACTGTACAGTGGCGGCCACGTGCGTTTGTTCAACCGTATACGGCCTCTATACACCCGGGATGCCGGCGTTTTATCCTGCAATAACCGCCCCTTACCATAACGTCATGCGCCGCGCCGCCGCGCTCGCGCCGCCGGGGTGTATGGCTTTGCCATACTATTCCGCGCCCCGCGGCCCCCGGCAGCGTGCGGCGCATCCGGAGTAAAGCCCGTGATAACCGATGGTTACTGGGCTTTGCCGGCCGCCCTCGCACTCTGGCATGCTTGATGCTATCTGTAAAGTCAGGAAGGGATGGAACTGAGAGGAAAAAGGGAGGATGCCATGAGAACAGCTATCAACACGATAATCGCAACGGCGGCCATGACGGGTACGGCTTTGGCAGCAAACGGCGCCCAGGCAGATGAGCCTGGCCTGCTCGCCTGGGGATTCATCGGGTTCTGCGCAGTCATACTGGTAGGTCAGTTGGTCCCGGCGGCGATGCTGGTGATCGGGGCCTTCAAAGGGCTGGCAGGCGCCCCCAAAGAAGCAGACGCGAAAAAACAGTAACGAGCCCCGCTGACCGTCGCCCGGCAACCGCTGCCGACAGGTCCGGTCTTTGGTAGGAGCGCTACTCCCGCCGCGCCCAGCGCGCCGCGGAGCACGCTCCTGCCGGGCCCTGCAGGGGGCCCGGGCAACGCCCCGAAGCGGCGCTCCAAAGCCTCTCTCGGCCGTACGCCATTTAGCCTTCCGAAGCGATCCCCTAGCAGCACCTCGCAACTCTTACGTCCTGGAACGCCCCGAAAGTCTCGTGTCCTGGAACGCCCCGAAAGTCCGGCAGGGTGTGCAGCCCCGGCCCGGCGCACCAGCAACCCCGGTGCGCGCCCCGTTTCCTACCAGGTGGCCTTGCCCGCCCGCAGGTCCAGCTTGAGGAACTTGGGTGCCGCCACCGGGTCCGGCCAGGGCGCCGCCACCGCGCGGCCGTCGAACCACTCGGTCACGGCGAGCTTGCCGGTCTCCCTGCCGTGCCTCCCGCCCAGGCTCCCGGCCAGGACGTCGGCCGCCATCGGCTTGGCGAGGTAGAACCCCTGCACCTCGTCGCAGCCGAGCGCGGTCAGGTGGTGCAGCTGGTCGGAGTTCTCCACCCCCTCCGCCAGCACCTTGAGGCTCAGGCTGCGCCCCATGGAGATGATCGCCTCGACGATGGCCGCGTCGTCGTTGCTGCGGTTCACGTCGGCCACGAAGGAGCGGTCGATCTTGATGCGGTCCACCGGGAAGTGCTTCAGGTAGTTGAGCGACGAGTAGCCGGTGCCGAAATCGTCGATGGAGAGCTGCACCCCCATCCGCTTGAGCGAGCAAAGCGTGTCGATGGTGCTTTCCGCGTTCTCCATGATGACGCTTTCGGTGAACTCCAGCTCCAGGACCCGCGGGTTGATGCCGGTATCCCGGAGGATCCCGGTCAGCATGGTCACGAAGTCGGCCTGCTTGAGCTGCTTTCCGGAGACGTTCACCGCCACCTTGAACTCGGGATGCCCCGCCTCGGCCCAGCGCCTGGCCTGCTGGCAGGCGCTGCGCAGCACCCACTCGCCGATGCTGAAGATGAGGCCGGAATCCTCCGTGAGCGAGATGAACTCGGAGGGGGGCATCAGCCCGAACTCGGCGCTCTGCCAGCGCAACAGCACCTCGGCGCCCACCATCTTGTTGGTCTTCAGGTCCCACTGCGGCTGGTAGACCAGGAAGAACTCGTCGCGCTCCAGCCCCTGGCGCAGGCTGTTCTCCAGGGCCACCCGGCGCATGATCTTCTGGTTCATCTCCGCCGAGAAGAAGCGGAACTGGCCCCTCCCCTGTTTTTTGGCGTGGTACATCGCCGTGTCGGCGGAGCGGAACAGGCTGGAGGCGTCGTGGCTGTCGTCCGGGTAGAGCGCGATGCCGATGCTGGCGCTCGAGTAGACGGCGGAGCCGTCGATCTGGAAGGGGGTGGCGAAGACGTCGAGCATGCGCTGGACTGCGGCCGAGATGCGCTCCTGGCTGGCGACGGAGGTGAGCAGCACCACGAACTCGTCGCCCCCCAGCCGGGCCAGGATGTCCGCGTCGCGGATGCAGCCGGAAAGCCGCGCGGTCACCTCGCACAGCAGCCGGTCCCCGGCGGCGTGCCCCAGGGTGTCGTTCACGTCCTTGAAGTTGTCCAGGTCCAGGAACACCAGGCTGAGCATCTCGCCGTCGCGCGCCGCGAGCGCCAGGGACTGGTGCAGCCGCTCCAGGAACATGCCGCGGTTGGGGAGCCCGGTCAGGTTGTCGAAGTAGGCGAGCCGGTTGATCTTCTGCTCGGCCTCTTTCTGCTCCGAGATGTCCTCGCAGGTGGTGACCACCCCGAGGTACCTCTGCTCCCGGTCCCGGACCGGGATGGAGGTGAGCAGCACCGGGAACTCCTCGCCGTCGCGCCTCAGGTTGACGCTCTCCCGGCGCCAGACCGCTCCCTGGCCTGCGTGAGGCGTGTCGCCGCGCAGCCGGATCGAGGCGAATTCCCGGGCCTCGCGGCCGATCAGCTCCTCGACGTCGTAGCCGTGCATGCTCGCTTCGGCCGGGTTCAGGTAGACGATCTTGCCGCTTGCGTCGGAGAAGGTGATCCCGATCTGCAGGCTGTCCACCGCCTCCCTGAGCATGCGGCCGCGGTCCTCGGTGCGCCTGGCCTCGGTGATGTCCTGCAGGGTGCCGACCAGCCGCTCGGGGCGGGCCCAGTCGGCGGGCTCCAGGCGGGCGTAGATCCATACCAGGCGCTCGCTGCCGTCGCCGCGCACGATGCGGCACTCGAAATCGCAGCCGTCGGGGGCCGTCTTGGCCCAGTCGAGGCTCTCCTTGACGGCGGCGCGGTCGCGTGGCGCGACGGCGTGGAGCAGCCCCTGCAGCGTGGCGCCCCCCTCCGGCGCGGGGCCTACGATGCGGGACATCTCCCGGGACTGCCAGAAGGCGCCGCTGGACGGGCTCCACTCCCAGTCGCCGAGGCGGGCGATCTGCTGGGCGCGCAGCAGACGGTCCTCGCTCTGCTGCAGCTGCTTCAGCAGCCTGCCGGTGCGCAGAAGGCAGCGCACCCGGTACACCAGGAGCTCGGGGTTGCTGGTCTTGGCGACGAAATCGCTGGCCCCCGCCTCGAAGGCGCGGTGGATCCGCTCGCCGTCGTCCAGCCCGGCGACCATCAGCACGGGGGTGTGCTTCCCCTGGGGCAGGGCGCGGATCTCGCGGCAGGTCTCGAAGCCGTCGAGCTTGGGCATGATCAGGTCGAGCAGCACCAGGTCCGGCTGGAGCTCCTGGAACCTGGCGAGCGCCTCGACCCCGTCGCAGGCGGCGGCGGTCCGGAACCCCCCCCTTTCCAGGGTGTCCCGGAACCTGACCCGCA
>Ga0316232_1000991_pt1 | contig 37693 bp, 29 predicted proteins | sample TBHtaG_FD_206006 | JGI IMG/M metagenome (GOLD analysis project Ga0316232, IMG submission 206006) | Freshwater microbial communities from Trout Bog Lake, Wisconsin, USA - TBH18025_13 | ecosystem: Environmental > Aquatic > Freshwater > Lake > Hypolimnion/Profundal zone | place: USA: Wisconsin... | reverse complement strand
GCCAACCCCCAGTCCCACCAGCGGCTGGAAGTGGCCCACCGGAACAGCCTGCGCCTGCTGAAACTGGTGAACACCCTGCTGGATTTTTCCCGGATCGAAGCGGGACGCTGGCAGGCCGTGTACCGGGCCACCGACCTCGCGGGCTTTACCGCTGAACTGGCCAGCCTGTTCCGGTCGGCTGTGGAGAATGCCGGGCTCCGCCTGGAGGTCCGCTGCCCCCCGCTGCCTCTTGCCATGTTCGTGGACCGGGACATGTGGGAGAAGATCCTGCTCAACCTGCTCAGCAACGCGCTCAAGCACACCTTCCAAGGCGGCATCGATGTGAGCCTGGCGCCCGGACCGCGGCTGCCCTCGGGCGTGCCGTGCGCCCGGCTGTGCGTGCAGGACACCGGTGTGGGCATTGCCCAGGGGGAGCTGCCCCATGTGTTCGAGCGGTTCTACCGGGCCCGCGGGGCCCGGTCCCGCACCCATGAAGGCGCCGGCATCGGCCTGGCGCTGGTGAAGGAACTGGTGAAGCTGCACGGCGGAGACATCGAGGTGGAGAGCGTGGAGGGGCAGGGCTCCCGCTTCACGGTGCGGATCCCGGCCGGCGCGGCCCACCTGCCCCCTGACCAGATCGGACCAGGGTCCGCTTCCTCCCCCGCCGCCGCGACGGTGTTCTTGAACGAAGCCCGGCAGTGGCTGACCGAGCCGCCCATGGCGCGGGGCTGCTCGCAACGGCAGGCGGACGGCGAGGCCCGTCCGAGGGTCCTGCTCGCCGATGACAACGCCGATATGCGGGAGTACCTCCAGCGTCTGCTGGAAGTGGACTACGAGGTCGTCGCCACCGCCGACGGCGAGGCGGCCCTGGCCGCCGCCCTGGAGCGGAGGCCCGACCTGGTGCTCACCGACGTGATGATGCCGCGCCTGGATGGCTTCGGCCTGCTCGGGCGGCTGCGCTCCGACCCGCGCACCCGGACCTTGCCCATCATCCTCATTTCCGCCCGGGCCGGGGAGGAGGCCCGGGTGGAAGGGGTGACCCAGGGCGCGGACGACTACCTCGTCAAACCGTTCACCGCCAGGGAACTGCTGGCCCGGGTGGCCACCCACCTGGCCTTGGCCAGGGCGCGGGGGGAAATGGAGGCGGAACTCTGCCGCAGCCGGCAGGAGGTGGAGGACCAGGTCGCCGAGCGCACCCTCGAACTGCGGGAGAGCGAAGCCAGGCTGCAGGGATTCATCCGCCATTCCACCGCCGCCATCGCCTTCAAGGGTCTGGATGGCCGCTATCTGCTCATCAACCCGCGGATGGAGGCGGCCCTGGGCCGTCCGTCCCGGGAGATCCTCGGCCGGACCGACGAGGATCTGTTCCCGCCGGAAGCCTGCGCCCAGGCTCGCGACCGGGACCAGCGAGGGCTCGGCCCCAGGCAGGATGTCCAGGAGGAGGAGCAATGGACCCATGGCGATGGTTCGACCCGCCACTATCTGGTCACCGAATTCCCGCTGGTGGATGCGCTGGGTCAGGTATGGGGCCTGGGCGTGCTGGCCCAGGACATCACCGAACGCAAACGGGCGGACCGGGCCATCCTCCAGAGCCAGAAGCTGGAATCCCTGGGGGTCCTGGCAGGGGGCATCGCCCACGACTTCAACAACCTCCTGGGAGCCATGCAGGGCAACGTGGAACTGGCGATGACGGAGTCCTCCCTGGAGCAGGCGTTGCCCTACCTGGAGACCCTGAGGGGGCTCATGGCCAAGGGCTCCGGCCTGCTCAGGCAGTTGCTGGCCTACTCTGGGGGTGGGAAATCCAGTGTCCGCACCCTCGATCTCAACCAGCTGGTGGAAGAGATGACCCATCTCCTGGGCACGTCCATCTCCAAGAAAGCCACGATACGGCTGAACCTGCATCCGCACCTGCCGCTCATGGAAGCTGACCCGGCCCAGATCCAGCAAGTGGTCATGAACCTGGTCATCAACGCCTCGGAAGCCATGGGTGGACAGAACGGCGTGATCACCGTCGCGACCCGGCCCGAGGAGGTCAGCCCGGCCGACGCCGTCCAGGAAGACCAGCCCATCCGTCCCGGCCCCCATGTGGTCCTGGAGGTTTCGGACAACGGCTGCGGCATGGCACCCGAGGTTCTGAAGCAGATCTTCGACCCGTTCTTCACCACCAAGTTCACCGGCCGGGGCCTCGGCCTGGCCGCCATCCATGGCATCATCCGGGGCTACCGGGGAAGCATCCGTGTGTCCAGCTTGCCTGGCCGCGGCAGCACCTTCAAGCTGCTGTTCCCCGCAGCCCAGGGCCGGGCGGAGCCGGAGCCCGCGGATCCTCCCTTGCCGCGGAAAGCCACCGCCAAGGAGAGCGGCGGGGGCACGGTGCTGGTGGTGGATGACGAGGCCGAGATGCGGTTGGTGGTGGCGGCGGCCCTCGGGCGGGTGGGCCTGGGCGTGGTCCAGGCCCGGGACGGCATGGAGGCGTTGCGCCAGTTCCGGGAACACCGGGAGCGGATCCGGCTCATCCTCATGGACCTGACCATGCCCAACATGGACGGCGAAGAGGCCTGCCGCGAACTCCGGCGGATGGGCGCCGCCGTGCCGATCATCCTCAGCAGCGGATTCAGCGAAACGGAAGCCCAGCACAGGTTCGACGACCTGGGCCTGGCCGGGTTCCTGCAGAAGCCGTTCGCCCTCGGGACCCTGGTCGAGATGGCCCGGAAGCTGTTGGCCTGATGCGGTTATTCTGGAAGGCAGCCTCTACCCGGACCGGACATGACCGCAAGCAACCTCCTCACCGCAAGCGCGGGCCTGGCCATGCTGGCCGTCCTGGGCTGCGCCGCGCCAACGGCGGTCCCGGTGGTCGAGCGCGGCCACCTGATCGACCATGCGCTCCTGGAGGGGCTGCAGCGGGGCGTCACCACCCGGACCGAGGCCATCGCCCTGTTCGGCGAGCCCTCCACCACCTCGACCAGCGCCGAGGATGGCGGCACCACCTGTTCCTGGGACTATGTGCATTCGGACGGCAAAGGCTCCACGGCGATCATGACCATCCTCAAGTTCGGTCGCGACGACACGCTGCAGATCAAGCTGGTGAGCCAGAGCCGCCAGGTTCATCCCTAGTAGGGCCGGCCTCCGGTGAAATCGGCGCCCAGCGCGGCGTTGATCGCGCCCATGACGCCGGGATCCGAGATGATGAGCCCCAGTTCGCGGTTGCGGATCAGGGAGGCCCTGGAGAAGTTCTCCGAACCGATGAACACCCGGGCGCCGGCCGTGCCGTAGTCGGCCAGCACCACCTTGGCGTGGATGTACAGCGGGGCGCTGGCGGGATACAGGGCGAGCCGGGCCCCGGCGTCCCGCAACCGGTCGAATTCCCGGCGGTACGAGCCCCGGTCGGTCATGCAGATCCGCACCGGGACGCCGCGCCCGGCGGCGGCGCACAGGGCCTCGACCATGGCCGGTTCGGACATTTCCTCGTTCTCCACCAGCAGGCTGGCGGTGGCGCCGTTGATGAGGCCTAGCAGGCTGGGCCGGGCGTCGGTGGGGCTCCACACCAGGTTGTCGCCGCCGGCGGGGGTGACCGGGGCGTCCTCGAAATCAGCGTCGAAGGTCGCCTCGATCGCCGCCACGTCGGCGGCGTCATCGGTGATCACCGCGAAGTCGCGGCTGCTGGCGTAGTACTTCGGGGTGAAATTGAGGGTCATGATCGCCGATCTCGCGCCGTCCACGCTGATGGTCTTCTGGTGGGTGCAGGCATAGGCCGGGTTGGCCCAATGCACGCTGACCCCGTTGGCGGCCAGTTCGTCGTAGGCGGGCGTGTTGGCGTCCAGCTTGTAGTTCTGGTCGAGGATGACCCGGACCCGCACGCCCCGGGCGGCCGCCTGCTCAAGCAGGCCGGTGACCTGGGGATCCAGCAGCTCGTACATGGTCAGGTCGATGGACCGCCTGGCGGCCGGGATCAGGCTGGTGATGGGCGCCAGGCCCGCGTCGGGTTCGGTCACCAGCGCATAGCCGGCGCGGGCGAAGACGGGTGCGGCGAGCGCGGCCAGCAGGAGGGCGGCGCGGCGGTAGGGGCGGGGCATGGGGGGGCTCCTCAGCGGGCGGGGCGCGGCCCCGCTCTGATCAGATGCCTCCGGCGCGCGCTATGGGCAGCGGTAGACCACGGAATTGATGTTCATCCCGGCGCCCACCGAGGCGAACACCGCCGTGGCGCCGCTGGCCAGGGCCTGGTCCGGCAGCTCGCCGCGCTGGATGAGGTCGAGCAGGGTCGGCAGGGTGGCCACCGAGCTGTTGCCCAGCCATGAAATCGTCATGGGCATGATCCCTTCGGGGATCTCCTTGACCCCGTAGAGCCGGAACAGGCGCTTGAGGATGGCGTCGTCCATCTTGCCGTTGGCCTGGTGCAACAGCACCTTGTCCACATCGGCCAACTGCAGGCCGGCCCGCTCGAGGCTCTCCCGGACCACGCCGGGAACCGTGGTCAGGGCGTACTCATAGAGCTTGCGGCCCTGCATCTTCAGGCACAGCTGATGGTCGCCGGCGTCGGGGTTGAACGAGCCGCCCATCCAGAGCAGGCGCGAATGCTCCAGGGTGTCGGAACGCACGGCGTGGGCCAGGATGCCCACCGGCTCGGAGCTGAGGCGCCCCTCCAGCACCGCGGCGCCGGCGCCGTCGGCGTAGATCATGCTGTCCCGGTCGTAGGGGTCGGCGATCCGTGACAGGGTTTCGGAGCCGATCACCAGGGCGCGCTTGGCGTCCCCGGAGCGCAGGAAGTAGTCGGCCTGGATCACCGCCTGCAGCCAGCCGGGGCAGCCGAAGGCGAGGTCATAGCAGATGCAGCCTGGGTTGCTGATGCGCAGCTTGTTCTTCACCCGGGCGGCCAGGCTGGGCACCATGTCGGTGCGCAGGTTGCCGGCCTGCACGTCGCCGAAGTTGTGGGCGACGATGATGTAGTCCAGGGTTTCCGGGTCGATGCCAGCCGAGCCCAGCGCCTTGCCGGCCGCGTCGAAGGCCAGGTCGGAGGCCACCAGGTCGTCGGTGACGTAGCGGCGTTCCGAGATATCGGTGATCTCCTTGAGCTTGGCGACGATCTTCGGGATGGCTTCCGCCGCGAACGGCTGGCCGTAATCTTCGAAAAAGGCTTTATCGAGGAAATCCTCGTTCAAGATGGCCCGCGCGGGGATGCAGCTGCCGGTCCCGATGATCACAGTCTGCGGCTGAAAAGACAGGTCGCGCTGGGACACGTTAGACGAAGTCATGAAGTCCTCCCCCGGAAATACTACCTGGACTTGCCTGCGCTTGTCCTGGATGTGCTGTTTGATACATTTCCCAAACGGGTGGAGCCGGGACCCGGGCGGCTATTCTGCGCGCGTTGATCTGGGTTAGAGGGGTGGGCCAGCTGGCAGCAAAGCGAAAGGGGCCGGACGCCGAAATGGCGGCTTGGCCCCTCGTTTTATTTATTACAGGTATTTAGAGAATTTGGTATCAGGCGACCCAGCCTTCGCGCCGCACCGCGCCGTCCACGCCCACCACCACGAGCTTGATCGGCACCTTGCGGGCGGCCCGGGCCGCGGCCGCCTGGGCCATGCGCAGCAGGCCGCCGCAGCAGGGCACTTCCATGATCATCACGGTGATCGTGTTCACTTCCGCCTCATCGATGAGCGCGGTGAGCTTGGCCAGGTAGACCTCCTGGTTGCCGTCCAGTTTCGGGCAGGCGATGGCGAGTTTCTTGCCGGGCAGCCACTTCTGGTTGAAATCGGCCATGGCGAAGGCGGTGCAGTCGGCCGCCAGCAGGAGATCGGCCTGGTGGAACACCGGGTTCTGCGGGGCGATCAGGTGCAGCTGCACCGGCCATTGGGAGAGCTGGCTGGACAGGCCCTCGGCCGGGGCGGCCGCCCGGGGGGCGAGGGTCCGGGGGGCGGAGCCAGGGCAGGCGTGCGGCGCCGCCGGGGCCGGCACGGTGATGCCCAGCTCCGCGAGGTAGGCCAAGGCCTGGTCCAGGTAGGCGGTCTGGGCGTGGTCGCGCAGGTGCTTGAGGTGCGCCCGCAGGGTGTTGGCGCCCATGGGCAGGAGGTTGTCGAGGGTCTTGCGCTCGTCGTAGGGCGCCGCCTCCCGGGTCTCGATGGTGATGGCCCCCCGGGGGCATTCGCCGATGCAGGCGCCCAGGCCGTCGCAGGTGATCTCGCTGACCAGCCGGGCCTTGCCGTCGATCATCTGCAGGGCCCCTTCGGGGCAGCCCGTGGCGCAAAGGCCGCAGCCATCGCACTTTTCCTCGTCGATCCGGATGATCTGGCGTTCCATGGCGTTCTCCCAGGACTCCAGGTTGACCCATCGGGCCGGCCCGCGCCTTGACCTGGATCAAGACCCGGCACTTTTCGTGGGAAGATGGAGCTTCTCTTAGGAAGCTCCCCATGGCCAAACGCCCCACCGACCAGCCCGAGATCATCTATTCCATGATGCGGGTCAGCAAGATCTACAACGGCAAACCCGTCATCAAGGACATCTCGCTGTCCTATTTCCTCGGCGCCAAGATCGGCGTCCTCGGCCTGAACGGCTCGGGCAAATCCACCGTGCTGCGGATCATGGCCGGGGTGGACCAGGACTACAACGGCGAGGCGGTGCTGTCCAAGGGCTACACCACCGGGCTGCTGGAGCAGGAGCCGGTGCTGGACGACAGCAAGACGGTGCGCGAGGTGGTGGAGGAGGGCGCGGCGGCCAAGGTGGCCCTGCTGCGCGAGTACAACGCCATCAGCGAGCAGTTCGCCGATCCCGAGGCGGACATGGAGGCGCTGCTGGAACGCCAGGGGGCCCTGCAGGACCAGATCGACACCCTGGACTGCTGGGACCTGGACGCCCAGCTGGAGCAGGCCATGGACGCCCTGCGCTGCCCGGATCCGGACACCGCCATCGCCGTGCTGTCCGGCGGCGAGCGCCGGCGGGTGGCCCTGTGCCGGCTGCTGCTGCAGAAGCCGGACATCCTGCTGCTGGATGAGCCGACCAACCACCTGGACGCGGAATCCGTGGCCTGGCTGGAGCTGCACCTGCAGCGCTACGAGGGCACGGTCATCGCCGTCACCCACGACCGCTACTTCCTGGACCACGTGGCCGAGTGGATCCTGGAGCTGGACCGGGGCGAGGGCATCCCCTGGAAGGGCAACTACTCCAGCTGGCTGGAGCAGAAGCAGGCGCGCCTGGCGCTGGAGGAGAAGGGCGACCACAAGCGCGAGAAGACCCTGGAGCGCGAACTGGAATGGATCCGCATGTCGCCCAAGGGCCAGCACACCAAGAGCAAGGCCCGCATCTCCAGCTTCGAGAGCCTGCTGAGCCAGGAGAGCGCCCAGCGCGAGAAGGACCTGGAGATCTTCATCCCCGCCGGCCCGCGCCTCGGCGATCTGGTGGCCGAGCTCGACGGGGTCGGCAAGGCCTACGGCGACAAGGTGCTGTTCGAGGACCTGAGCTTCGCCATCCCGCGCGGCGGCATCCTGGGCGTGATCGGCGCCAACGGGGCCGGCAAGACCACCCTGTTCCGCATGCTGGCCGGCGAGGAGGCCGCGGACAAGGGCAGCATCCGCATCGGCGAGACCGTGAAGATGGCCGTGGTCGACCAGCTGCGCTCGGGCCTGGACCCGGACAAGAGCGTCTATGAAGCCGTCACCGGCGGCAGCGACATGATCGAGATGGGCGGCAAGCTGGTCAACGGCCGGGCCTGGATGTCCAAGTTCGGCTTCTCCGGCGAGTCCCAGCAGAAGAAGGTGCGCGAGCTCTCCGGCGGCCAGCAGAACCGCCTGAACCTGGCGCTCACCCTCAAGAGCGGCGCCAACGTGCTGTTCTTCGACGAACCCACCAACGACCTGGACGTCAACACCATGCGCGCCCTGGAAGAGGCCATCGAAAGCTTCGCCGGCAGCGCCGTGATCATCAGCCACGACCGCTGGTTCCTGGACCGCCTGGCCACCCACATCCTGGCCTTCGAGGGCGAGAGCAGGGTGGTGTTCTTCGATGGCAACTACACCGAATACGAGGTCTACCGCCGCGAGCAGCTGGGCCTGGACACCCGGCCGCACCGGATCCACTACCGCAAGCTGACCCGGTAGGATCGCGTTGCGGAGGAATGAGGCGATATCATTCCTGCTTACCGCAGGCGTTATTTGGCGATCAGGCTGACGTCATCCAGCACGAAACCGGTGCCCAGTCCCCCCGGGAAGCTGGAAGCTACGAACGACAGCTGCACCCGCTGGCCCCGGTAGGCGTTCAGGTTGAGGCTGTACTGCTGGTAGCCCAGCCCCGCCTGCTGATTGCCGTAGCTGCCCAGGACCGCCAGCCGGCCATCGGCGCCGCGCGCCTTGACTTCGAACCCATCCTGGCCTCCGGGGACGGTTTCCCGGGGGGCCATGTGCAGCCAGAAGGTGAGCCGCGCCGCGGCGCTGCCCGCGGGGATGCGCACGGTCTGCTGGAGCAGCTCGACGGCGCAGCGGTTGGCCGGGAACCAGGCGTCGGCATGGCCCTGGTGCGCCGGCGGGCTGTTGTCGCCGATCGCCACGCCCCGGCCGGTCCAGCCCAGGCTGCCCAGCTCGAAGCCGCCGTTGACGATCAATTCCCCAGGGGCCGGCGGTGGCAGCACGGTGATGTTCCGGGTGTCCGTGCCCTGCGCCCCGGTGCCGTCCTGGGCGGTGAAGGTGACCAGGTTGGTGCTCGGGAGCGCGCCCGGGTTCACGTAGGCGTGACTGCCGGACGCCCCCGCGGCGACGCCGCCGTCGCCGAAATCCCAGGCGTAGCCAAGGACGGCCCCGGGGTCGCTGGCCCGGGCGGAGCCCTGGAACTGGACCCGGGTGCCGCTGGCGACGGTCCGGTCCGACCCGGGCTGGCCGATGACCGCGTCGACGTTGGCGCCGGTGGAGCCGCTCCAGGCGCCGACCAGGGCCTCGGCGTCCACGCTGCCCAGGCCAGTGGCCAGGTCGTAGCCCGGCCGGGCGTCATAGCCCTGGGTGCCGGGCACACAGCTGGCGCCTGCGGTGATGTCGTGGAACACGGCCCGGCCGGCGCCGCGGTACTGGGCGCTGCCCAGCCGGTAGAGGGCGGGATTGGCGTTGCCCTGGCGGCCGGCCCGCTGCACCACCAGCGCCATGATGCCGGCGAAGGCCGGCGTGGAGCAGGAGGTGCCTCCGGTGACCTGCGCGGCGCCGCCGGTCTCGATCAGGTAGCCGTCGTGGTGGAAGGCCGCCGCCAGGGCCACGTCGGGCAGGCAGCGGTACTGGTACTGGCTGCCGTTGCAGGGCACGCCGGGGGCGACCTGCCAGCCGGGTTTCGGATAGAGGCTGGAGGTCCCGCCGCCCGAGGCCCACAGCCCGGAACCGCCCGGGACGCCGGCGCTTTCGTTCCAGGCCCGCTCCGGGATGTAGCCCAGGGCCGCCGCACCGTTCCAGTAGCAGCCCGAACCTTCGTCCAGCTCGGTGCCGCCCACCGCCACATTGTAGGGGGTGGAGGCCAGCCCCGACACCGCCCGGCCGGACCCCGAGCCCTCCTGGCCGCCGTTGCAGCCGGCGGGGCCGCTGTCGCCGGAGGCGACCACCGAGGTGATGCCCTGGGCCGCGGCCTGGGCCCAGAGGTTCTTGTAGAAGGCCTGCTCGGCGCTGCCCATGCGCGGTTCGCACTGGCCGAAACTCGTGCTCATGACCGGGGCCAGGTTGTGGTTCACGATGTACTGGGCCGAGAGGTCCACGCCGTCGGTGGCGCTGGTGCTGCCGGACACCACCAGGCGGATGCCGGCCCCCGGGGCCGCGGCGCCGGCCCACTGCACGTCCAGGTTGGCCTCGCCGTCCTCGCTGCCGCCCAGGTCGCCCGGGTCGACGCCGTTGATGATCACTTCGGGCGCCAGCGCCGGCAGTCCGTACTTCTGGCGGAACCGGGCCACGTCGGTGAGCGGGATGCGGGTCCGGCCCACCACGGCGATGCTGACCCCGCTGCCGTCGACGCCCGACCGGTGCAGCGGCTCGAGGTTGTAGATGGTCGCGAAGGCCGCCGGCGTCAGGTTGTGCCCGGAAGCCGGGGCGGGGGCGAAGCCCAGGTTCTGGGCCTTGCGCGGGATGTCGTGGAGCGAGACCACCCCCGCCACCACGTCCGCCAGGTCGGGCGGGATGGCCGGCTCCCGCAGGTTGCCCTGGTGCGGCCGGCCGTCCAGCAGGAACCTGCGGATGGGGGTGCGGAAGGTCTGTTCCACCTGCCGCACCGTTCCAGAGAAGATGACGGAAAGCCTGCCCGCGGCCACTTCGTCGATCTGGAACCCGCCCTCCCGCAGCCAGCCGGTGACCCGGCCGACGGCCTCAGGGGCGGGCCCGAACTCCGCCCCGAACTGCTCCGGGGTGAGCCATTGGTGGTAGCCGGGCGAGCCGCTGTCCTGCAGGTCGTCCAGCCGCCGCCGCAGCCGCGCCTGGGCCTCCGGTGCCAGCTTGAGCGCCAGGATCATGCGCGCCATGGGCGCGCCCGGATCGACGTTGCCCGGGGGCCGGAAGCCCTGGGCCCGGGCCGGCAGCAGCGCCAGGGCCAACCCGGCCGCAAGCCATGAACAGTGCGGAACCCTCAATGCCGGCTCCGGATCACCGCGCCACCAGGCTGACGTCATCCAGGGTGAAGCATGTGTTCACCCCCATGGGGGAGTCCTGGGCCACGAAGGAAAGCTCCACCGTCTGGCCGCGGTAGGCGCCCAGGTCGAGGCTGTGCTGCTGGTAGCCGGGGGCGTCATCCAGGTTGGACAGGGTTTCCAGGATGGCCAGGTGGTCGCCGGCGCGCGCCTTGACCTGGAAGCTGTCGAGGATGCCGGCGGCGTCACCGTTGGCCTCGACGTGCAGCCAGAAGGTCAGCCGGGCCGAGGCCGTTCCGGCCGGGATGCGCACGGTCTGCCGGAGCACCTCCGGGGTGCCGTTCTGCCATCCGGAAAACCAGGCGTCGGCCTGCCCCTGGTGCGGGTCCCTGCCGTCGTTGCTGCCGATGGACACGTCCCGGGCGGTCCAGCCCACGCTGCCGAACTCGAATCCGCCGTTGACGATCAGTTCGCCCGGAGGCAGCGCCGGCAGGACCTTGATGGTGCGGGTGTCGGAGCCCTGGGCGCCGGTGCCGTCGGTGGCGGTGAAGGTGACCAGGCAGGTGGCGAGGTCTTTGGCGGCGTTCAAGTAGGTGTGGCTGACGGCGCTGCCGGCGGCGCCGGCGCCGTCGCCGAAGTTCCAGGCGCAGGTCAGGGCGGCACTCGGGTTGCTTTCCTGGCCGAGGCCCTGGAAGGCCACCCGGGTGCCGCTGTCGATGGTCAGGTCGGTGGCGGGCTGCTGGATGGCGGCGTCGACGTTGTTGCCCAGGCCGGTGGGCCAGGCCCCCACCAGGGCCTGGGCGTCCACGCTGCCAAGGCCGGTGGCCAGGTCGTAGCCGGGCGTGCAGGGGTAGCCCAGGGTGCCCGGCACCGAGGTGCCGCCGGCGAGGATGTCGTGGAACACCAGCGGCCCGGCGCCCTTGAACTGGGCGTTGCCCAGGGTATACAGGGTGGGGCAGGGGTTGCCCTGGCGTTCCCCGGTCTTCTGCACCACCAGGGCCATGATTCCGGCGAAGGCCGGGCTGGAGCAGGAGGTGCCCCCGACGGTGGCGCGCATGCCGCCGGTCTCCACCACGTAGCCGTCGTGGCCGCCCGCGGCGGCCAGGGACACATCGGGCAGGCAGCGCTGCTTGAGGTCGCCGGGGACGCCCTTGGCCACCTGCCAGCACGGCTTCCCGTAGCTGCCCGAAGGCCCGCCGCCGGAGGCCCACAGTCCGGAGCCGCCGGCGCTGCCGCTCTCGTTCCAGGCCCGCTCCGGGATGTAGCCGATGGCCGAGGACTGGTCCGGATCCTTGTGGCTGCGCCAGTAGGTGCCGGAGCCCTCGTCCAGCTGGGTGCCGCCCACCGCCAGGTTGAACGGGGTGGAGGCCAGGCCCGAGACCGCGGGTCCCGACCCGGAGTCGTCGTTGCCGCTGTCGCATCCGGCCGGGCCGCTGTCGCCGGAGGAGACCAGGGCGCTGATGCCCTGGGCCGCGGCCTGCAGCCACAGGTTGCGGAAGAAGGCCCGTTCGGTGGCGCCCATGCGGGTTTCGCACTGGCCGAAGCTGGTGCTCATGACCGGGGCGAGGTTGTGGTCCACGATGTACTGGGCCGACAGGTCCACCCCGTCGGTGCTGTCGGTGGAACCGGACACCACGAAGCGGATGCCGGCGTTGCGGGCCACGGCGCCGGCCCATTCCACGTCCAGGTCGGCTTCGCCGTCCTCGCCGGCGCCCAGGTCGCCGGGATCGGGGCCGTTCAGGATGAGTTCGGGAACCTTGCGCGGCAGCCCGAACTCCCGGCGGAAGGTGGCGACGTCGTCGAGGGGGATGTGGGTCCGGCCGACGATGGCGATGCTCACGCCGCTGCCGTCGATGCCGTCCTTGTAGAGCGGCTTGACGTTGTAGATGGCGGCGAAGTCGCCCGGGGTCAGTTCGTGGTTGTCCGGGCCCGGCGCGGCGAGGGCAGGGGTGAAGCCGCGGTTCATGGGCGGGTGGGGCACGTTGTGCAGGGAGACCACGCCCTCCACCACATCGGCCAGGGCGCGCGGGATGGCCGGATCGCGCACGTTGCCCTGGCGCAGCTTGCCGTCCAGGCGGAAGGTCCGGATGGGGGTGCGGAAGGCCCGCTCCACCTGCTCCACCGTGCCGGAGCAGGTGATGGTCAGCTTGCCCGCGGCCACCTCGTCGATCCGGAACCCGCTGGAGCGCAGCCAGTCGGTGACCCGGGCGATGGCCTCCGGCGCGGGGCCGAATTCCGCCCCGAACTGCTCCGGAGTGAGCCACTGGTGGAAGCCCGGCGAACCGCTGTCCTGCAGGTCGGCCAGGTGCCGCTGCAGGCGCAGTTCGGCCTCCGGGCTCAGCTTGAGCGCCAGGATCATGCGGTCCATGGGCGCCCTGGCGTCCGCCGGGCCCAGCTGCTCGGCCGTGGCCAGCGCGGGCGGCAGGTTTCCGGGCCGCTCGATGTAGGCCAGGTCCTCCACCGGAGCGGCGGCGGCTGGCTGAAGCGGAATCGGGTTGGCGGGGGGGACCTGGCCGGCGGTGAGGGCGCACGCCAGCATCGCCGATAACGGGGTATGGGTCCGTCTACTCAACATAGGCTCCTTTAAATGGACTTGAAAAGGGGACTGGGAATGGGGGCAAGGCAAGCAAACGGGTGTACGAAAACCAAAGGTGATCTTGAGTCCAAGTATCGGTCGTAATTTTAAATAGATTGAAGAAAATTTAGTTATATAGAATTAATGCAATAATTGGGTAAACATTATTCATGCGGAAGGTTCGGCTGGCCGGGCTTCCATGCCGACAATCTCCTAGAATTGGAAACACAAGAGGGCAACGGAAGGACGGGGCATGGCCAAACTGAGCGTCAACGTCAACAAGATCGCCACCCTGCGCAACGCCAGAGGCGGCGGCGCGCCGGACCTCATGGGCTTCGTCGGGCACATCATCGCCTTCGGCGCCCATGGGATCACCGTCCACCCGCGGGCGGACCGGCGCCACATCACGCCGGATGACGCCCGTGCCGTGGTCCGGGGCGTGAAGGCGGTGGAGACCAACTTCGAGGGGGACGTGCGCGAGGAGTTCCTGGACCTGGTGCTGGAATGCCGGCCCACCCAGTGCACCCTGGTGCCGGTGCAGCCTGGCGAGGTGACCAGCAACCACGGCTGGGCGGTGGCCCAGTGGGCCTTCCTGCTGGCGCCGGTGGTGGCCCGGATCAAGCAGGAGGGGATACGGGTAAGCCTGTTCGTGGAGCCGGGCGACACCGCCAGCGTGCGCGCGGCGGCGAGCATCGGCGCGGACCGGATCGAAATCTACACGGAGCCCTACGCCGCGGCGTTTCTCCGGGGCGAGCCCGGCGCGGAACTGGACCGGGTGCTCCGCAGCGCCCAGGCGGCGGACCAGTGCGGCCTCCAGGTCAACGCCGGGCACGACCTGACCCACCTGAACCTGCCCCTGCTGGTGCGCCAGGTGCCGAACCTGGCGGAGGTCTCCATCGGCCATCACCTGATCAGCCATGCCCTGCTGGTGGGGATGGAACGGGCGGTCGGCGACTACCTGAAGGCAGCCCAAGGATAAACCATGTGCGGCCGCTACAACCTGCATTCCCCCATGGAAGACGTCGCCGCCCAGTTCGAGGCCGAAGCGCTGGCCGGGTTCGCGCCGCGCTACAACCTCGCCCCCACCGCCGTGGTGCCGGTGGTCAGCGTGACCCGGGACGGGCGGGTCATCACCCTGCACGTCTGGGGCCTGGTGCCGTCCTGGTCCAAGGATCCGTCCCTGGGCGCCCGCCTGGCCAACGCCCGGGCAGAAACCGTGGCGGACAAGCCGTCGTTCCGGGCGCCGTTCAAGCGCAACCGCTGCATCATCCCCGCCGACGGCTTCTATGAATGGCAGGCGCGCCCGGGCGGCCCCAAGCAGCCGTTCTGCATTTGCGCCGTGGACGGCTCGATCCTGGGCTTCGCCGGGCTGCGCGACGAATGGGAAGGCCCGGACGGGGCACTGGCCACCTGCGCGATCATCACCACCAGCGCCAACGCCCTCATGGCGCCGATCCACGACCGCATGCCGGTGATCCTGGACCGGGCCGACTACGCCGCCTGGCTGGATCCGGGCACGCCGGCCGAGCGGCTCCAGGCGCTGCTGCGGCCATGCCCCGACGCCCGGCTGCGCTGCTACCCGGTGGGCCGGAAGGTGGACGACGCGCGCAACGAAGGGCCTGAGCTGATGGAGCCTGCCGATGTCTAGCCAGAACGCGCAGTGGATCTTCCTGGCGGCGGTGGTGGTGATGCTCGGGCTGCTGCACTGGATGCGCCGGTTCTTCCTGGTCTTCGCCGTCCTGGTGCTGCCGGGGACGCTGGCCCACGAGTGCTGCCACCTGGTCCTGGGCCTGTTGCTGAACGGCGAGCCGGCGGGTTTCAACCTGCTGCCCCAGCGGGGGCGGGACGGGCGGGGCTGGGAAATGGGCTCGGTGAGTTTCCGCAACCTGACCTGGTACAACGCCTTCTTCATCGGCATGGCGCCCCTGCTGCTGCTGCCCGCCGCCTACGCGCTGGTGCGCTGGCGGCTGGCGGCGCTGCCGGTGTTCGACTGGCGCGAAGCCCTGATCATCTACCTCATCGCCAACCTGGTCTACGCCGGGCTGCCTTCCTGGCAGGACTGCAAGCTGGCGGCGCGCTCCCCCATCGGCTGGCTGCTGCTGGCCGCGGGCCTGGCCTGGGGCTGGCGCCGCTACCAGGAGCCGGCCCATGGATCATCCAGCCCGGCGATGACCCTCAGAACCGTGCATAACGTGGCTTAGGCGTCACGAACGAACCCTGGCCGGAAGTGAATCACACCTCGATGGCCCCGCCGATGGAGCGCAAGTGCTGTCGAAACGTCTGGGTGGGATCTGCCTGCCGGGAAGCGAGGAACTCGGGGAATCGCGCCTGCTGCCTGAAGGAGGTGCCCATCTGCATGCGGGCCGCCTGGAGTCGTTCCGTTTCCCGGATGCTTGCGGCCGCTTCGGCCACCTCAGCCGCCTTCTCAATCGGAATGAACAGGATGCCGTCATCGTCGCCCAGCGCAAAATCGTCGGAGGTCAGCAGATGCTCCCCGCATCGGGCGGACTTGAATGCGCCGGGCTCCCGCGCGTCGAGCCGCTGGGGGCCGGCAGGCAAAGCGCCAAGGCTGAAGACCGGCAGGCGGATGACCGCCAACTCCCGGCTGTCCCGGTGAAAACCCCAGATCACGATGCCGGAGAGGCCCGCGCCGGCGACCTCCAGCGTCACCAGGTCGCCGATACAGGCCTCGTCGCTCCGGCCCCCGTTGTCCACCACGAGAACGTCACCGCGGGAAGCGCCGTCAATGGCCTCCAGGAACACGTCGACACTGCCGTAGTGCCGGACCGGTCGCACGCGGCCCACCAGATGGCTGCCGCTCCACAGGGCGCGCATGGTGGCGGGGGCGAAGCGGACCGGGACACCCAGCCGCAGGCACGCATCCGCGACATGGGGTGTCGTGAGATCGAGGTAGGTTCGTTGCAGCTTCACGGAATCCATGATGTGCTCCATAGGCTGGGGTCGGTCCGCGGCGCGCCGGCCGCTGTCGAGGTAACCATACTACCCGCACCGGGTCAGTGTTCGGCGGGAAGCGGTCCCCGGCCCGCGTGCGTCCTGCGCATGAAGAAGATCAGCGGCAGCAGGGAGATGCACAGTATCCCCATGATCCAGAAGGTGTCGGCGAACGCCATCATGTTGGCCTGCCTGAGCAGGGTGCCGTAGGCCAGGCCCTGGGCCTGGCGGGCGGCGTCGGGCGCCGAGGAGCCGTGCTGCACCAGCAGCCTGCCGGCGCGGTCCAGGAAGCCCTGGTAGGCCGGGCTGGCCGGGGTCAGGTTGCCCACCAGGTTGGCCTGGTGCACCTGGGAACGGCGCGACAGGATGGTGCTCACCAGGGCGATGCCGGTGGAGCCGCCGATGTTGCGCACCAGGTTGAGCATGCCCGAGGCGTAGCTGGTCTTGTCGGGCGTGATGTTCTGGAAGGCGGTCACGTTCATGGGCACGAACAGGAACGCCAGGCCCAGGCTCTGGACCATGCGCGAATACATGGCGGTGGTGAAATCCACGTCCAGGGTGAACTTGGACATCCAGAGCAGGCCCAGGCCGCAGGTGATGAAGCCGGTGGCGATCAGGAAGCGGGTGTCGGAATGGCGCAGCAGCACGGCCACCACCGGCATCATCACCAGGATCACCATGCCGCCGGGACTGAGGATCCGGCCGCTGAGCGAGGCGGTGTAGCCGAGCAGGGTCTGCAGGAAGATCGGCAGCAGCGCCAGCGAGCCGTAGAGCACGAAGCCCAGCACGAACAGCATCACCGTCGACACGGCGAAATTGCGGTCCTTCAGCAGGCGCAGGTCGATGATCGGATGGTCCTTCTTGAGCAGGTAGAACACCACCCCCACCAGGCAGACCGCGGCGACCACCGCGCTGAAGATGATGAGGTTGGAGCCGAACCAGTCCCGGCGCTGGCCTTCGTCCAGGACGATCTCCAGCGCGGCCAGGCCCAGGGTGAGCACGCCGATGCCCAGGTAGTCGATCCGGAAGCCTTCCTTGAGCGAGACCCGCTTGAGGGTCGGCGGATCGAACACCATGCGGTAGGTGAGCACCAGCGACAGGATGCCGACCGGGATGTTGATCAGGAAGATCCAGTGCCAGCTGTAGTTGTCGGTGATCCAGCCGCCCAGCACCGGCCCGACGATGGGCGCCAGCACCACGCCCATGCCGTAGAACGCCATGGCCGCGCCGCGCTTCTGGTGCGGGAAGGTCTCGATCAGGATCGCCTGGGAGGTGGGCTGCAGCGCGCCGCCGCCGATGCCCTGCATGACCCGGAACAGGATCAGCCAGGGCAGGCTGGGCGCCAGGCCGCAGAGCATGCTGGAGATGGTGAACAGGCCCACGCAGGTCATGTAGAAGCGCTTGCGCCCGAACAGGCTGGACAGGTAGCCGCCCAGCGGCAGCACCACCGCGTTGGCCACCAGGTACGAGGTGAGCACCCAGGTGGCCTCGTCCACGGTGGAGGACAGGTTGCCGGCGATGTGCGGCAGCGCCACGTTGGCGACGCTGGTGTCGAGCACCTCCATGAAGGTGGCGAGCATGACCACCATGGCGATCAGCCACGGATTGACGGCCCTGCGCGGGGAATTGGATGGCATGGCTGCGCCTTTCCTACTTGGTCAGGATGGTGGCGTCGACGTTCATGCCGGGGCGCAGCACCACCTTCTGGGCGTCGCCCGGGTCGAGCTGGATCTTCACGGGGATGCGCTGCACCACCTTGACGAAGTTGCCCACGGCGTTCTCCGGCGGCAGCAGGCTGAGCCGCGAGCCGGTGGAGCCGGCCACGGAATCGACGGTGCCCTTGAGCACCTGGCCGTTCATGTCGATGGTCACTTCGGCCCGCTGCCCGGGGTGCACCTTGGTCAGCTGGGTCTCCTTGAAGTTGGCGGTGACCCAGGTCTGGTGCAGCGGCACCAGGGTGAGCAGGCCCTGGCCCGGCTGGATGATCTGGCCGAGCTCGACGAACTTGCGGGTGACCACGCCGTCCACCGGGGCGGTGATCTTCGTGTAGCTCAGCTGCAGCTTCAGGGCGTCCAGATTGGCCTTGGCCGCTTCCACCCCGGCATTGGCCTGGCCCACCTTGGCCACCTGCGAGCCGACGTTGGCCTTGCGGATGTCGGCCTCCTGGCGCGCCGAGGCCAGCCGACGCTGGGCGGCCTTCCACTCGCTTTCGGCCACATCGGCCTGGGTGCGGTAGTGGTCGAACTCCTGGGCGGAGATCTCCTGGCGGTCGGCCAGCGGCTTGGCCCGCTTGAGGTCGGCCTGGGCCTTGTCCAGGGTGGATTTGCGGGCGTCCAGGGTGGCTTCGGCCACCTGCAGGTCGGAACTCCGGGCCTGTTCCAGGGAGACCTTGGCCTTGTCGTCCTCGGCCTTGGCGCCCTGCACCTGGGCCAGGGCCTGGCCCAGGGCGGCCTGGGCCTGGTCGACCTTGCTCTGGAGATCGCGCGGATCCAGCTGGACCAGGAGGTCGCCGGCCTTGACCGGCTGGTTGTCGTCCACCAGGATCTGCTCGACGCTGCCGTAGACCTTGCAGGAGACCGGCACCAGGTGCCCGTCCACCTGGGCGTCGTCGGTGCTGACCCGGTCCTTGTAGTGGAGGTACATCACCGCGCCGCCCACCAGCAGGACGGCCAGCAGGATGAACAGGGCGATCCGGCCGCGGCCGCTGCGCGCTTCGGCGGCATCGACCGGGGTCGGGTTGGTTTCGGCGTTCTCGGACATCGTGGGCTCCATCATCGGACGAAAAGGGGTTCCAGCTGGCCCATGGCCCGGGCCAGATCCGCGCGGGACTGGTTGAGCCGGTAGAGGGCGTTGATCCTGTTGTCGGTGGCCCGGGCCAGTTCATCCTGGGCCTGGATCACCTCGATGTTGTTGCTGACCCCCGCCTCGAAGCGGTGGCGGGCCTGCTGCAGGGCTTCCTCGGCCAGGGCCACCGCCTGGCTGGCGACCTCCACCTCGCTGGCTTCGGCGGTCAGTTCCGCCTGGGCCACCTGGACCTCCATACTGACCTGGGCCTGAAGCCCCCGGCGCTCCTCGTGGATGCGCTCGAGCTCGTCCTGGGCCCTGGCGGTCCCGGCGGAGATCCGGCCGCCGGTGAACAGGGGCACCCGGACGCCGATGCCGACGGTGTAGGTGGGGACCCAGGGCCTGGCTTCCAGACCCGACGATCCGTAGCTGCCGGTGGCCACCACCGTGGGCATCCCCAGGTTGCGCGCGGCGTCCTTGAGGTGGCTCTGGACCTGTTCGCGGGCGTCCAGCACGGCCAGTTCCGGACGCTGGCGCATCCCGGCCTGGTAGGCTTCCTGGAAGGTGTACTGGGGCAGGATGGGGGCGGCGAGGCTGTCGGCCACCTCCACCCGGGTGGCCGGGTCGAGGTTCAGCAGCCGGACCAGCCCGAACCGGGCGGTCTGCAGCTGGGTGTCGGCCTGGATCAGGCGCTGCTGCTCGTTGCGCACCTCGACCTCGGCGCGCAGGGTGTCCAGCCGGGTGCCCAGGCCGTTCTTCTGCTGGTCCTGGGCCAGCTGGTCCAGGGCCTGGGCCAGCGCCACCCGGGACTGGGCGGCCTTGACCGCTTCGGTGGCGCGCTGGGCCCTCAGATACTGGCCCACCACCAGGGCGGTGATCGCCTCCCGGGTTTCCGCCGCCTGGGCCCGGGCGGACTGCTCGCCGTGCCGGGCGGCCTTCCAGCGGTTCCAGAGGCTCAGGTCGAACAGCGGCACGCTGGCCTGGAGGTTGGCGATGCCCCAGTTGTAGGGGCCGGCCACCAGCGGGCCGCCGGGGCTGGGCGAACCCAGCTCGGTGTCCAGGTTCATCCTGGCCCGCTGGCCCATGGCATCGGCCTCCAGGCTGGGCATCAGCGAGCCCGCGGCACTCCGGCGGTCGGCCTGGCTCTGGGCGATGGCCAGCAGCGAACGGTGGATCTCCGGGTTCTCGGCCAGGGCCGTGTGCAGGGCCTGGTTGAGGGTCAGCGGCAGGACGGGCGTGGCGTCCGCCGCGCCGAGCGCTCCGGCGGCGGCCAGGCTCAGGGCGGCCAGCCAGCACCAGGCGCGGGTCGCGGCCCCGGTCTCCCGGCCCTGGTTGATGGAATCCACCAGCGGCCCCACGTAGCAGCCGCTGCCCAGCAGGGCGCAGCCTTCGCCATGGAGCTGCACCAGCAGTTCGCGCCCGGCCTCGTCGACGAACGAGACCAGGCGCAGGTCGATCACCGCGTCTCGGGGCTGGACCCGGCCCTGCCATTCGCTCCAGGCCTTGGCCAGTTCGGCGACCCAGGGTCCGGCCAGCTTGCCTTCCAGGGAGAGGGTGAGCTTCGCGTCCAGTTCCTTGGGGGTGATGCGTAACATGAAAGCCTCCGGCGCCAAGCCAAATGCAGTTTCCATGCCTATTTCTAAATGGATATATGTAATGAGTTAATTAAAATGCCGATGGGCAAGTGCCGAAAGAAGTGCCGAAATGTGGGCAATGTGCCGATATTTAGGCGTTTATCTTGTGATTGGTAAAAAATATAATAATTGGTCTGCTGACATATCCGCTGAAAGCCCTTGGGATGCCCATAATGCCCGGCAATCCGCGCAGAATCAGCTGGAACGGATGGCGCTGAAGCGCGTCTAATTTCAGAGTGCGGTTCTTTCCAAACCCATCATCGCCCCCATGCCCAACCTCGCCAGCCGTGCCTGGCTGTTCCTTCGGATCCGCCCATGGCCGCCGTCCCCACCCTGAACCATGGACTCATCGGCAACGGCAGCCTGCTCGCGCTCATCGCGCCCACCAGCGCCATGGAGTGGCTTTGTCTGCCCCGTTTCGACGCGCCGTCGGTGTTCGCGCGGCTGCTGGACGCGAGCGGCGGCGGGGTGTTCCGGATCCTGTCCCAGGGCGCGGAGGTGGCGGGCGAGATGGCTTACCTGCCGAACACCAACATCCTGCGCACCCGGTTCCGGCAGGGCGAGGCGAGCTGGGAGTTGGTGGATTTCGCGCCGCGGCTGCCCAAGGACTGGGGCGAGGAGGGGCCGATCCGGCTGATCCGGCTGCTGCGGCCCACGGGCGGCCGGGCCCGGCTGTCCATCGACTTCGATCCGCGCCTGGACTACGGCCGCGGCCCCACCCGGACCCTGACCGGGCACGACGGCATCGAAGTGCAGGGCCCGGGCGGTCCGCTGATCCTGCAGACCAACCTGCCGCTCTGCTACATCGAACCCCGGCGGGAATTCACCCTGGACGGCCCGGTCTACCTCTGCCTGTCCTACGGCTCCGCGCCGGCCATGACCATGTGCCGGGTGCTCCAGGAGCTCGAGCACACCACCGCCGGCTGGGAGCGCTGGTCCAAGACCTGCGGCCTGCCCCTGTTCCAGCCCGAGATGGTGCTGCGTTCGGCGCTGTGCCTGAAGCTGCACGCCTTCGAGGACACCGGCGCCATCATCGCCGCCACCACCACCAGCATCCCCGAGGCCATGGGCACAGGCCGGACCTGGGACTACCGCTTCTGCTGGCTGCGCGATGCCGCCTTCGTAGTGGAGGCCCTGCGCCGCATCGGCCACCTGCGCGAAGGCGAGCGGTTCCTGCGCTACCTGCGCAACGTGGCCGAGGCCGGCCCGCTGCAGCCCCTGTACAGCATCGACGGCGGGCTGGCCGCGCAGGAGCGGGAGCTCCACCATCTGGCCGGGTTCGGCGGCCAGGGGCCGGTGCGGATCGGCAACGCCGCGGTGCTGCAGCGCCAGCACGACCTGATGGGGGAGCTGGTGCTGTGCCTGGAGACCATGCTGCGCGATCCCAGGCTGGCGCACGACAAAGGCAACCTGCGCTTCTTCCCGCTGGTGCGCCGGCTGGTGGAGGAGGCCATCGCCCTGGCGCCGGACGCCGACACCTCCATCTGGGAGTTCCGCAGCCTGCTTGGCAACTACACCTTTTCCCGGGCCATGTGCTGGGTGGCGATCCACCGGGGGGCCGCCATCGCCCGGAGCCTGCAGGAGACCGCCCTGCCCCTGGAATGGGAAGCCGTCGCCGACCGGGAGCGGGCGGTGATCCTGCGGCGGGGATTCAACGCCGAGCTGGGTTTCTTCACCCAGACCCTGGACGGCGTGTTCCCGGACGCCTCCCTGCTGCTGCTGCCGACCCTGGGGCTGATCGAGCCCCGGGATCCGCGTTTCCTGTCCACCCTCGACCGCTACGGCGACCTGCTCACCGAGAACGGCCTGATGCTGCGCTACCGCAACCCCGACGATTTCGGCGCCCCGACCAGCGCCTTCACCATCTGCTCGTTCTGGTGGGCCGAGGCGCTGGCCCTGGCCGGGCGCCTGGAACAGGCGGTGGAGGTGTTCGACCGGGTCTGCGCCTTCGCCAATCCGGTCGGGCTGTTCTCCGAGGACATCGACCCGGGCAGCGGGCGGCTCCTGGGCAACTTCCCCCAGGCTTACACCCACGTGGGGCTGATCAACGCCGCGGTGACCATTTCCGAGCTGCTGGAGGCCCGGGACGGCAAGGTGCGGGCCTGGTCCTCGCCGGGCACGTCGCGGTGGGCGGCGGCGGTGATCACCTAGTGGAGGTCCATCGAATCACCGGGACCAATTCGGTTCGGTTCATGCAGCCAAAGGCAAGGAAGCGCTGAGCATGCAGAGCAACGCTGAGTGCGCTGAGGAGGCCGGCACGAATGGTCTCGTCAGCATCGCGGAGTCGGGGCTGGGATCTCGACCCACCGGACCAGGCCCTGGCCCGCTACGCGTGACGGGCCTGGTCTGAGGCATCGGCAGGACGGCCCCGGCTCCTGACGTCTTGGGGTGGTACGGCATCTCATCCGGTGTAGGTTCCATACGCCCACAAGGCTCCCAGAACGTATCCCCATTCCGGTCTCATCCAGTCCATCCTGGCCACGGCCATCCGCGTTCAGGAGGCTCAGGGACCTAGTCTCGTTGAGAATCCCTACCGGCTCTGACTCGCCCACGCCCTGCGAGCCACGTTTGGGACGCGGAAGCGCCGGCCGCCCCCGGACGCGCAGCGCTCGCGCTGCGGGCACGCGTAGAGGGCCAGGGCCTGGTCCGGTGGGTCGAGATCCCGGGCCCGACTCCGCGATGCTGACGAGACCATTCGTGCCGGCCTCCTCAGCGCACTCAGCGTTGCTCTGCATGCTCAGCGCTTCCAGGCTTTTGGCAAAATGCACCGAGACGCCGGGATCCATTCGGAGTCTACGGAATTTCACCCACTCGGTGTGGCAGGGTGAAATGGTTCCGCTGACTCGATGGACCTAGCCTAGAAGTTTTTGAACGGGTTGACGATCTGCAGGGACCCCAGGCGAAAACCGGATTGTAGATCCTCGCTATACAGGATCGAGCAGCGGGCGACCAGGGCGGCCTGGATGATCAAGGCATCCCAGAAGGAAAAGCCGTGGTGGCCCTGGAGATCGATGGCGGCCAGCAGGTCCGTGGCGTCCAGGCGCACCCACTCAAGCCGGGAAAGCAGCTCGACCTTCCGGCGCGCGTCTTCCCGGGAAACCCCCAGCTTCCGGGTGGCGGTCACGAAATACTCCTGGAGGACCTGGATCGAGATGACCCCCGCGGATTCTCCGAAGGCACGCTCGACCAGAGCCAGGGCCACCGCCTGCTTGGCGGGAGCGTCCAGATCGTCGGCATAGGCGACGATGTTGGTGTCCAGGAAGAACCTAGTCACGGTGCAGTTCCTCACGGGTCCAGCTGCGCCCTTCGGAATGGCCTCCCCGGGTCAGGCACAGCTTGCGAAACTCCAGGAAAGTGTCGGCCTGATCCCCGACGCCAGCCACCCGCTGCAGGTAGTTTCGGACCATTTCATTCAAGCTGATGCCCATGGCCCCCGCGGTTTCACGGGCCTTGTCCAGGAGTTCCTTGTCGATGGAGAGGGTGAGGTTCATGTTCGCCTCGTTCATCCCACAGTTTACGTGCGCACGTAGCGCGCTGCAAGATGCCGAGGGCAGTCTGTGTGAGAATAGCGTTCGATCCGGAGGCTTCGATGGACAACGGCATCTGGCAGGCCTTCGCGGCCCAGGCGGAAACCTTCCAGGCCACCTTGCGCGAGCGGCCGGTGCTGCCCACCCTGGATCCCGCCGCCCTGCGCCGGGAGCTGGCGCAGCGCTACGATTTCGCCGAACCGGTCCCGGCCGCGCAGCTGCTGGAGCAGGTGGGCGGGCTGCTGGCCGAGGGGCTGGTGCAGGTGACCCACCCGCGCTACTTCGGTCTGTTCAACCCCAGCGTGCTGCCGGTGACCGTGCTGGGCGAAGCGCTGGCGGCGCTCTACAATCCGCAGATGGCGGTCTGGTCGCACGCGCCGGCCGCCTGCGAGCTGGAGCACCGGGCGCTCACCGCGCTCCAGGCGCTGATCGGCTGGGCCCCTGATGAGGCGATCGCCAACTTCACCTCCGGCGGCATGGAATCCAACGCGTCGGCGCTGCAGTGCGCCCTGGCCTGGCGCTTCCCGGGCTGGGACGAGCGGGGCCTGACCGCCCTGGGCCTGCGCCCCACCGTCTACCTTTCCGCCGACGCCCACCACAGCTTCGTCAAGGCCGCCCGCGCCGCGGGCCTGGGCACGGCGGCGGTGCGCGAGGTGCCGGTGGACGCCGGGCGCAAGCTGGACCCGGCGGCGCTGGAGGGGATGCTGGCCGAGGACCGGGCCGCGGGCCGGCACCCGTTCCTGCTGGTGGCGACCCTGGGCGCCACCGGCACCGGGGTCATCGATGCCATCGGCCCGCTCCGGGAGGTCGCCGACCGGCACGGCCTCTGGCTGCATGCCGACGCCGCCTGGGGCGGCGGCGCGCTGCTGAGCCCGGCCCTGCGCCCGCACCTGGCCGGCATCGACCGGGCCGATTCGGTCACCTGGGACGCCCACAAGTGGATGTCGGTGCCCATGGCCACGGGCATGTTCTTCTGCCGCCACCCGGACGCGGTGCGCCGGGCCTTCGCCATCAGCGCCGCCTACATGCCGCCGCACCAGGGCGAGGACGCCGTCGACTTGTTCGGCGCGTCGCCCCAGTGGTCGCGCCGGAGCATCGGCCTGAAGGTGTTCATGGCCCTGGCCGAACTGGGCCTGGACGGCTACGCCCGGTTGATCGAGGGCCAGGCCCGGCTCGGCGAGCACCTGCGCCGGCGGCTGGTGCAGGAGGGCTGGACCCTGGCCAACGAGACGCCCCTGCCGGTGGTCTGTTTCCACCGGCAGGGCACCGATTCGTCCGCCACCCTCGCCCGGATCCTGCGGGACGGCCGGGTCTGGCTTTCGTCCCTGGCCTTGCCCGGCGGCCCCACCGTCCTGCGGGCCTGCATCACCAGCTACCACTCCACCGAGCAGGACGTGGAGGCGCTGCTGGCGGCCCTGGGCTGAGCCGGGGCCGGTTCAACGCTCCCGGCCGCCGATCCCCAGCTTGCCCATGCGGCTCTGCAGGGTGGTGCGCTTCAGGCCCAGGCGCGCGGCGGCGCCGTCCTTGCCGCCGACCCGGCCGCCGGTCTCGCGCAGGGCCTTGAGGATGTGCTCCCTTTCGGCCTGGTCCAGGGTCGCCAGGGCTGCCGGAGCCGGGGCATCGTCCCGGTCCCGCAGTTCCGCCACGGGCACCTGCAGTTCCCGGCCCCGGCTGAGGATCACCGAGCGCTCGATGACGTTCTCCAGTTCGCGCACGTTGCCCGGCCAGTGCCAGGCCTGCAGGGCCTCCATGGCCCGGGTGGGGATGCTGTCGATGGGCCGGCCCATGCTCTGGGCGAACTTCTGGGTGAAGTAGCGCACCAGCACCGGGATGTCCTCCTGGCGCTCGCGCAGGGCGGGGACGTGGATGGGGAAGACGTTCAGCCGGTAGAACAGGTCGGCGCGGAAGCTGCGGTCCTGCACCATGGCGGCCAGGTCGCGGTTGGTGGCGGCGACCAGGCGCAGGTCCACCTTCTGCACCCGGGTGCCGCCCAGGCGCTCGAACTCCCGCTCCTGGATGGCCCGGAGCAGCTTGGGCTGCAGCTCCAGGGGTAGGTCGCCGATCTCGTCCAGGAACAGGGTGCCCTGGTGGGCCAGTTCCAGCCGGCCCATCTTCTGGCTGAGGGCCCCGGTGAAGGCGCCCTTCTCGAAGCCGAACAGTTCGCTTTCCACCAGCCCGGCGGGGATGGAGGCGCAGTTGATCTGCACGAAGCCGCGCTCCTTGCGCGGGCTGAGCTGGTGGATGGCCCGGGCGATCAGCTCCTTGCCGGTGCCGGTCTCGCCCAGGATCAGCACGGTGGCGTCGGACGGCGCCACGGTCTCCACCTGGCGCAGCACCCGTTGCAGGCTGGGGCTGCGGCCGACGATCTCGCTGCCGTCGTCCCGCTGCATCTCCTCCTGGAGGTAGAGCTTCTCCTCGGCGAGCTTGTCCTTGAGGGCCTGGATCTCCTGGTAGGCGAAGGCGTTGTCCAGGGCGATGGCGACCTGGGCGGCGACCCGGGCCAGCTGGCCGGTGATCTCGGCGCTGAAGGCGCCCTCGCGCCGGCTGCCGAAGTTGAGCGTGCCCATCACCCGCGAGCGCGAGATCAGCGGGATGACGCAGAGGCTGTGCAGCCCTTCGCCGTGGATGAGCACCGTGGGGATGGGTTCGGGGAAGCCGTCCAGGTCGGCCCGGGTGTACACCAGCGGCTGGCGCAGGTCCATGGCGCGCTGGCTGGGGCCGTCGGGCACGGTGAGGATCTGGTTCTCCTGCATGAGCCCGCGCCCGGTGGGGAAGTCCAGGTAGCGGATCTGCGCCTCGGCGACGCCCTCCTGGGCCAGGATCAGCATGATGCCGTCGTACTGGAAGTGCCGGCGCAGGGTGGAGGAGATGGCCTGGAACAGCGCCCGCGGGTCCCGGTGCTCCACCAGCTCGTTGGTGATCTCCAGCAGGATCCGCTGCTGGTCCCGCTCCCGGGTCAGGCGCAGGTTGAGCGCGTCCAGCTGGCGCAGGCGCAGGACGCGCAGGGCGAAGGAGGCCAGGAAGCGGGCCAGGAACACCAGGTAGGTCTGGCCCGCGCTCTGGAAGGCGCCCTTGCGCCGGCTTGCCAGGCTCAAGCCGCCGACCAGCCGTTCGGGAGTGCGCAGCGGCAGCACGACCAGGGCCGGGAACTCGCCGCGCAGGTCCGCCGGGACCGGGTTGGCGCAGGCCTTGGCGCCGGAGGCTTCCAGGCTCCATAGATCCTCCTGCAGGTTGCAGGTGTGCCGGACCCAGCCGGGCGACGGCTCCACCACGGCCAGCACGCCGTCCGGCGCCAGCAGGGCGGCCCACTGGATCACCTCCAGGCCCTCCTCCTCCTGGCCGAACCACAGGGCCAGGCGGTCCACCGCCATCTCCTCGCGCAGCAGCCTGAACAGGACCGGACCCAGGGTGTCCAGGTCGCGGCAGGGGCCGAGCTTGGATGAGGCGTCCAGCAGTCGGGCCAGCCGGGGCAGGTCCATGTCCTGGAACGCCTGGGGCGGCTTGGGGTGGGGCTGGGGGCGGGTCAAGGCTGGCTCCTGGGCTCCCCGCAGTCTAGCCTATTCGGTGACCCAGGCCGCGGCGTAGCCCACGCTGTTGGCGCCGTAGGCGATCCACATGAATCCGTCGACGCCCCAGCCCGGGCCCCAGGAGTTCTTAAGCAGCCAGGCGCTCCTGGCGTCGTCCCAGCCGACCAGCATGACCGCGTGGTCGCAGGGGCTGGCATTGTCGGTGCTCGCGAAGACGCCGCCGGTGTAGGCCTGGAAGTAGTTGTCGGCGTAGACGCAGGCGGAGACGCCGCCGTGCTGGTAGATGGCGGTCTTGATGGCGGTGATGGAGGGGATGCCCTCGCTGCTGCCCACGTAGCCCCAGCGGGCGACCGGGGTGTAGCTGGACTTGCTGGGCACGGCGCAGGCGACCGCGGTGGCTACGTAGGGGAAGGCGACGGCCGGGACGGCGCCGGGATAGTAGCCCTGGGGTCCGGCCTGGGCCGGGTCCAGCATGTCGAAAGCGAAGTTGCCGCCGTTGCAGTCCCAGCCCCAGGGGTTGCAGGAGAGCACCTGCTGTTCGGAGAGCTCCGGCGTGCTGGCGGAGACGGTGATGTGGCCGTCGGCGTCCACCGAGCCGTTGGGCGCCCCGTGGGCCTTCAGGTCCGCCCCTTCGACGCTGCCGATGGTGGAGAAGGCCCAGCAGCTGCCGCACTGGCCCTGGTCCTTGACGCTGCTGAACACGCCGGTGAACGACCTGGGCAGCGCCGGGACGGTTTCGGCCAGCTCGTCGTTGGCGAACCCGCCGGGCTCGTGGGCCAGGAATTCCGCCGGCCGGAGCCCGGGCCTGAAGCCCTTCAGGCGGCCGAGGTCATACTGCATGGCCGGATTGACCCCCACCTGGAACTGCCAGCCCCGGGCGCTGACGGCACGGCGCATCTGTTCCACGTCCTGGAACAGGCTGGCGTCGTACGGGTGGACGGCGGCGGCGCTCGAGGCCGGGCCGGCCGCCAGGGCCAGGAGGAGCAGGGGAAGCTTGACGGAGTGGGCGAACGATTTCATCTCGGATCTCCAGGAGATGGTTGGCTCGGCATGCCAAGCGCCGGCCGGGAGTCTCGCTCCGGGCCGGCGCCGCGCGGAATGCACAAGAACAGGGCGCCCGAATGGCGCCGTTTTGGGGTTCCGGGGGTTCACCTCAGGGCGAACGCTTCCCGCACATCAGGTTCGGTGATTGAGACGCGGCCGCAAGATGCCCCGCTTCGACATGATTCCGGTCACCGGCCCGGAACGCCCCGGCGGGTTGACTGGAACCCTGCCCGCGCCAGATGGCAGGGCGGAAAAACCAGTCGAAAAAAAAGTTCAATCCCAGCGCCCCTCCGGCCGGTTCTTCCAGGCCCAGATGATGTAGTCGACGTTCTGCGGCTTGCCGCCGAGGGCCTTGAGCCGGGTCATGAGCTGGCCGCGGTGGTGCTGGGTGTGCATGGCCACCTGGGTCAGCGCATCGGCCACGCTCACCCGGCACGGCGGGCCGGGGAACCACGGCACCAGCACGGTGCGGGAGATGCCCTCGGGCTCCAGGACGCGGAACACCTCCGCGAAGGCGTCGTGGTTGCTCCGGGTGAGCGCGCGCAGCCGCTGGTACTCGGGGGTGGGCTTGTCGCCGGGGAACAGCACCTCCTCGCCGTTGAGCACCATGAGGAAGGCGCCCTGGACATCGGTGGTGTGCTGCACCCGCTGGAGCAGGTCGGGATCGTCCTGGAAGCCGGACTTGGCCCAGAGGTGGAACCAGATAGCATCGGCCCACTGCATGTGCCGGTGCATGTCCCGGAGATGGTCGAACAGCGGATTCAAGGTGGCGGGCATGGCGGTCTCCCGCAAAGGAGCATAGCTGAATGCGCCGGGGGACGGCTAAACTGGATCGGCCAGCCGCCGCCGCGGCCCGTGAGGACGATTAAGTGAGATATTGGCTGATATTTGCCGGAGGCGGCCTGGGCGCCGTGCTGCGCTACTGGGTGCAGGGGCTGGTCTACGACCGGATGGGCAGCGCGTTTCCGTACGGCACGGTGCTGGTGAACATCGCCGGCTGCTTCGTCATCGGCCTGCTGATGGTGTCCATGGAGGAGCGCTTCCTGGCCAGCCCGGCCCTGCGTCTGTTCCTCACGGTGGGCATCCTGGGCGGGTTCACCACCTTCTCCTCGTTCAGCTTCGAGACCATGGCCCTGTTCCGGGACGGTGAAAGCGCCCTGGCCTTGGCCAACGTCGGCCTGTCGGTGCTAGTGTGCTTGTGTGCCACCTGGACCGGGATGAAGCTGGGCAGGCTGGTCTGACCGACGGAGGGCCGCCCCATGCACCATCTCGGCATCGGCAAGCTGCTTCGGGTGCTCATCGGCGAATCCGACAAGGTGGACCATCGCCCCCTGTTCGAGGCCATCGTCCGCACCGCCAAGGAGCGCGGCCTGGCCGGGGCCACGGTGCTGAGGGGCGTGGAGGGGTTCGGCGCCAACAGCCGGTACATCCATACCGCCAAGATCCTGCGCCTTTCCGAGGACCTGCCGGTGGTCATCGAGATGGTCGACTCCGAGGAAAAGATCCGGGCCTTCCTGCCGGAGCTGGACGAGCTGCTGGAGCGCTCCGGGGGCGGCGCCATGGTCACCCTGGAGCAGGTGGAAGTGCTGCACTACGGACATGGCAAGTCATAGCTCCAGGGTCAGCAGGGCGTGCGTATCCAGGTTCCAGGCCGCCGGTTCCTCGTGGCCCAGGACCTTGTCGCCCTCCGCGCCGGCGAGGTCCAGATCGAACGGCGCCAGGGACCGGCCGCGGCTGATGTCGTACACCACCCGCACCACCGGGCGCAGCAGCCCGCCCTGGTTCTGCTCCAGCACCACGGCCAGCCGGTTGCTCTCCAGCCGGACCAGGGAGCCCACCGGATAGATGCCGATGGCCTGGATGAAGTGCTCGACCAGGTCTTCGTCGAACCCGCCGGGGTTGCCCTGGTAGAGCTGCTGGAGCGCGTCGGCGGGCTCGATGCCGTGGTGGTAGATGCGGATGGAGGTCAGGGCGTCGTAGACGTCGACGATGGTGGCCATCCGGCCCAGGGGCGAGATCTGGAACCCGCGCAGCTTGCGCGGGTAGCCCGAGCCGTCCAGGCGCTCGTGATGCTCCGCCGCCACCTGCATGACGTGGCTGGAAACCCCCGGGGTCTGGCTGAGGGTCTCGATGCCCAGGCGGACGTGGTCGCGCATGATCGCGCTCTCCGCCTCGGTGAGCTTGCCGGGCTTGTTGAGGATGTGGTTGGGGACCCGCATCTTGCCGATGTCGTGCAGCAAGCCGCCGACTCCGGCCTCGTGCAGGATCGCCCGGTCCAGGTGCAGGTGGTGGGCGAACATGATCAGCAGGGCGCAGGAGCTCACCGAGTGCTGGAAGGTGGCGCGGTCCGCCTGGCGCAGCCGGCACAGGCTCACCAGGGTGCCCGGGTTGCGCAGGATGGAATCGGTGATCCGGGTGACCACCGGCTCCAGCTGCTCCACCCGGATCTGCCGGCCCATGCGCGCGTCCGTGAGCAGGGTGTGGATGATGCTGTCGGCTTCCTGCTTGATGCGCAGGGCGCTGGCCAGCTCCTCCCGGTGCGGCGTCCGCTCCTGGCGCGGCGTTCCGGGGCCGGGCAGGGTATCGAGCCCCTTGGCGGTATCGATGGTGACGGTGACGGTGTTGCTGGCGAGGATGCGCCTCAGGTCGGCTTCGGAACTGAGCACGAAGTGGCTGCGGATGAACGAGTGCGCCATCCAGCCGCAATCGAGGCCATGGACGTACATTCCCAGTCTAAGCTCGGACTTCTGGATCCTTTTGATCACCGGATTTGGGCTCGTCTATTGGTTCATAATCATTAAATAGCGGATCCAAGGGAAAAACTACAAATTCCGCTTCAGGAACTCCCAGATCGACTGGTGCAGCGCCCAGGCATGCTGCGGCGCGCGCAGGCGGTGGCCCGCTCCGGCCAGCAGGGTGAGCGCCGGGTCCTGCCCGGCCTTCTGCAGCGCGTCCAGGAACAGGATGGTGTGCTGCGGATGCACGTTCTCGTCCAGGGTGCCCTGGATGAGCAGGACCTTGGCCGACAGGTTCGCGGCGGAACCAAGCGGCGAGGACGCGGCGTAGCCGTCCGGGTTGTCCCCGGGCAGGCCCAGGTAGCGCTCGGTGTATACGCTGTCGTACAGCCGCCAGTCGACCACCGGGGCGGCCATGATCCCCAGCTTCCAGGCCTTGCTGTGGGTGAGCGCGTAGGCGGTGAAGAAACCGCCGTAGCTGTAGCCGCACAGGGCGATGCGGCCCATGTCGGCCCAGCCCTGGGTCTTCAGCCAGGCCAGGCCGTCCAGCTGGTCGCGCAGTTCCTGGGCGCCCAGGCTGCGGTAGACGCCGTGGGCGCTGGCGCTGCCCTTGGCCGAGGCGCTGCGGTTGTCGCAGATCCAGGTGACGATGCCCTGCTGGGCCAGGAACTGGTACCAGAGGATGTCGGGGTTGAAGGCGTTGCGCACCAGCGGAATGCCCGGACCGCCGTAGACGAACTGGAACACCGGGTAGCGCCTGGCCGGATCGAAGCCGGGCGGCAGCACAAGCATGGTCTCCAGCGGGAAGCCGTCCCGGGTCATGACCTGCTGGAACGTGACCCGGCCCCGCGCCAGGGCCTTGAAGGCCGGGCTGGTGCTGCTGTCCACCTGGCGCAGCACCCGGCCCTCGGCGTCCAGGAGCAGCTGCCGGGGCGGCGTGTCCAGGGCGCTGAACAGATCCACCGCGGCGCTGAAGGCGAGGTTGGGCACCACGGCGTGGGTGCCGGGCGGCTCGGTCAGGCGGCGCAGGTTCTGGTTGGGGGCCCTGGCGTCCAGATCGGCGCTGTAGGCGTCCAGGCCGATGGGGTTGCGCTGGGTGGCGGAGAAGTAGACCTTGCCGGCCTTCTCGTCGGCTCCGTGGAGGGCGCGCACGTCCCAGGGGCCGGCGGTGAGCGCGGCCTTGAGCCGGCCTTCGCCGTCGTAGCGGTAGAGGTGCTGGAAGCCGGTGCGCGCCGAGCGCCACAGGAAGCCGTCCTCCAGGAACAGCGGCAGGGGCAGGCGGTCGACCCAGGCGCCCTGGCCGTCCTCCCGGACCAGGACCCTGGGCTTGTCCTCGAAGCGCACGCACTGGAGCCAGGTCTGGGCCCGGTCCTGGAGGTTGGCGACCAGCCGGCCCTTGGGGTCCCAGCCCACCTGGACGATGAGGGTCTCCTCATCGGGGAAGGGGTCGGGCATCCAGGCCACGCGCCCGTCCAGTTCGGCAATCCCCAACCGGACCCCGGGGTTGGCGGCGCCGGCCTGGGGATAGCGGGTGCTGATGGCGCGCCGGGGCCGGGCGTCGTCGTCCATGAGGGTGTACCTGGGCACCGCGCTTTCGTCCAGGCTGAGGAAGGCGATGCGCCGGGAGTCGGGCGACCACCAGAAGGCCCCGGGGCCGTTCCCGGTGAAGATCTCCTCCTGGTAGAGCCAATCCAGGCGCCCGTTCAGGTGATCCTCGTCGCCGCCGGTGGTGAGGCGGTTTTCCCTGGCGCTGGCCAAGTCGGCGACGTAGAGATCGGCCCCGCGCAGGTAGGCCACCTGGGTGCCATCCGGACTGAAGCAGGCGGCCTCCTTGGCTTCCGGGGAACCGGTGACCCGGCGGGCGCTGGGCCTGCCGTTCAGGTCCACCAGGTAGAAATCCTGGCCGGCGGTGACCAGGAAGGCGTCCTTGGCTGCGTTCCAGATGAACGGCCCGCGCCAGGCGCCGTCCGCGGCGCGGTCGTCGAGTCCGCAGGCGATCAGGGCGGCCATGAACTGGGCGCGGTTCAGCAGGGGCCTGGGCTCCCAGGCCGGCGGGGCCAGGCGGTCGAGGCCCCGGAGGCTGCTGCGTTCCAGCCATTCCTGGACCAGGGAACCATCAGGCCGCCAGTGCAGGGCGGCCGGCAGCGGGTCCACGTAGGCGGTTTTCCGGGCCGGGTGGAACAGGCTTTCCACCGACAGGGGCGCTTCCTGGGCGGCCAGGGCGAAGGCGCAGAGCAGGGTGACCAGGAGGTGGACGATCGAGCGCATGCGGCCCCCTAGATGGAGCTAGTCCGGCAACTGCTCCCGGGTCAGGTTCCGGCTGCCGGTGGCGGTGACCAGGACGTCGTCTTCGATCCGGATGCCGCCGAAGGGGCTCAGCGCGTCGATGAGATTCCAGTTGAAGCGCCGGCCCTGGCCGTTCTCCCGGAACGGCCGCAGCAGCATCGGGATGAAGTAGCAGCCGGGTTCGATGGTGATCACGTGGCCGGGCTCGATCATCCGGGTGGTGCGCAGGGACGGATGCCGGGCCGGCGGCGGGGCGAAGCTGCCGTCGGGGCCGGCCAGCTTGCCGGCCACATCGTGCACCTGGATTCCCAGGTGGTGGCCCAGGCCGTGGGGATAGAACGGGCGGGTGAGGCCCAGTTCCACCGCCTGTTCCGGGTCGGCGTCCAGGATGCCCTGCTCCTTGAGCAGCGCCGCCAGCTTGAGGTGGGACAGGTGGTGCAGGTCGCCGAACGGCATCCCGGGGGCCACGGCCGCAGCCAGCGCCTTCTGGTTGCGCTCCATGCCGGCCACCAGGGCCGCGAACCGGGGGTCGCAACCCGGGGCGGTGGTGGTCCGGGTGATGTCCGAAGCGTAGCCCAGGGTCCGGGCGCCACAGTCCAGCAGCAGGGTCTTGCCCTGGCGCACGCTGCGCTTGTTCTCGTAGTGCAGGGTGGCGCCCTTTTCGTTCAGGGCGACGATGCTCGGGAAGGCCAGTTCGAATTCCAGGCTCTCCACCGCCTGGACGAAGGCGTAGTGGATCTCCAGCTCCGAGGCGCCGGCCAGGAAGGCCTCGCGCCCGGCCCGGTGGCCCTTGGCGCCGCGCACCGTCGCCGCTTCCAGGCAGTTGACCTCGTAGGCGGTCTTGTAGCTGCGGCCCCAGTCCAGGAAGGCGGTGAGGCCCGCCGGGTTCGGCTCCAGTCCGGCGGCCCGGGCCGGGTCCGGCTCGTTGCCGATGTAGGCCCCCTTGGGCGACTTGCCCACGGCGGCCCAGACCGCTTCGAGGCTGGGCGCTTCGACCAGGTCGAACCCCGCCAGCCAGAACGGGCTATCCAGCGGCTGCTGCTCGTACCAGAAGTCCTCGGGGGCGTAGCGCACCAGCAGCGGCTTGAGGCCGGGCACGATCTTCAGCACGTGGTGCGGTCCGGTGAGCGGGCAGTGGTGGCGGAAGTGCGGCACCGTGTTGAACGGCGCGTCCTGGTCGTCCGCGAAATAGGTGAAGGGCGTGCCGCTGCTGATGACCAGGCAGTCAAAATCATGGGCGGCCAGGGCCTTTTCGGCGTAGGCCAGACGCGCCTTCAGGTGATCGAGAAACAGTTCGGCAAGGGACATCAGAGCTCCAGAGTCAGGTCGATCATAACCTACAGGAACCGGAGCGGTTTCAACTCCGGGGCGAAACCGTGCTGGACGGCTTTTTCATAAAAGAGCGCCAGGCTTTCCCGTTCCGCTTCGCCCAGGCTGTAGGTGATGTTCCCGGTGAGGTATTCCTGCAGTTCCGGCTTGGTCCAGCCGATGGTGCGCCAGGCCTCGTCCACCATGGCGGCCAGATTCTGTTTGCCCATCTCCAGGCTTTTGTGGAAGAACGGGCCGGCGCCGCCGGGCACGCCCAGGACCGGCGCGTCCTCGCGCACGCACCAGAGGGCGAAGACGAACGGCAGGCCGGTCCAGGCGTGCCATTCCTCGGCCAGATCGAGCACGAGCAGGCCTTCCCGCCGGGCCCGCATGGCCACGTCGCCGATCAGCAGGGCCGCGTCGCAGCGGCCCAGCATGGCGGTCTGGTCCGGGGCCATGTCCACCGTTTCGGGGTTGACGCCGAACCGCTCCCGAAGCAGGATCTGCGCCAGCACCACGGAGGTGCGGGAGGAGGTGTCCAGCGCCAGGGTGCGGATCTCCTCGGGAGGGACTTTGGCGAGCACCACCACCGAGCGCACCCGCTTGGGCGAGGCGATGCACAGCCCCGGGACGACCTTCAGCCCGGGAATCCGCAGGTACTCGATGGAGCTGATCAGCCCGGCATCCACCTGGCCGTCCTTCAGCCGGTCGGCGCAGATCGAGGGCACCTGGAACTTCAGGTGGAAATGCTCGAATCCCAGGCCGTGCTTGAATCCGTAATTCAAAGGCGCGGCATTGAGATAATCGATGATGGATATCCGGAAGGAAGGGTCGCTGGACATTTTCACAGTCTAGACCCGCCGTAAAGTGACCTGGGACATTCCCAAGCTAAAGTAGGGCATGGCCGCACCGCTGAAGCAACCGTCCCAGGAACGCACCCCGATCACCGAAGCCTGGGCGAGCCTGGAAGGGCTCATGGCCCGGGTGCGCCAGGCTCCGGGCGGGTTCCGCACCGTGGCCGCCCTGGCGGAGGCGCTGGGGCTGGGTATTCCGGCCCTGGAAGGGCTGTTCCTGACCCATGCGCACCAGGACGCCATGACCTGGCTCAAGGCGGCCCGGGTCCAGGCCGCCGGCGCGCTGCTGCTGTCCGGGCCGGCCGGGGCGGTGGGCGAGGCCTGCGGCTTCCCGGACCCCGAAGCGTTCGAGACCGGGTTCGTTCGGGCCACCGGCCTGGCCCCGGCCGGCTACCGGGCCCTGGGCCGGAGCGCGGTATTCACCCTGGCGCTGCCTTCGGATTACCGGGCGGAGGACATGCTGGCCTACCACGGCCGGGATCCTTTGAGCCTATCGGAGCGGGTTTCCGGGGCCACGCTGAGCAAGGGCGTGGTCCTGGAGGGCAGGGGGGCCGTGCTGGAAATGGCCTTCCAGGGCGCCGCGGTGCACTGCCGGGTGCTGGCGCCGTCCGTGCCCGGCGCCCGGGCCATGGCCCAGGCGCACCGGCGGGCGGTGCGGATGCTGGGGCTGGGGACGGATCCGGCGGCCTTCGAGCGCTCCGTGGCCGGCCTGGGCCTGGGCCGGCTGGTGGCGTCCCGCCCGGGGCTGCGCATCCCGCTCACGGCCGATGTTTGGGAGAGCCTGGTGTGGGCCATCCTGGGCCAGCAGGTGAACCTGGCCTTCGCCTACAGCCTGCGCCGCCGGCTGACCGAGCTGTGCGGCGGCACCACGGACCAGGGCCTGCGGGTGCATCCCACCGCCGCGGCCGTGGCGGCCCTGGAGCCGGAGCAGCTCAAGCCGCTGCAGTTCTCCCGGAGCAAGGCCGAGTACGTCATCGGCCTGGCCCGGAAGGTGGCCGGGGGCGAACTGCCCCTGGAAGACCTGCCGGACGGCGCCGCCACCGCCGCCGCCGCGCGCCTTTCCGCCGAGCGCGGCATCGGGCCATGGACCGCGCACTACGTGCTGATGCGCGGCTGCGGTTTCGGCGACTGCGTGCCGCTGGGCGACGCCGGGCTCACCCTGGCGCTGCAGCGCCACCACCAGCTGGACCACCGCCCCACGGTCAAGGAGACCGCCGCGCTGATGGCGCCGTACGCGCCGCATCGAAGCCTGGCCACGTTCCACCTGTGGGCCAGCCTGAAAGGAGTGCCCGCATGAGGCCCTGGCTGCAGGTCATGGCGAGTCCCCTGGGTCCGATCACCCTGGCCGCGGACAAGGCCGGAACCCTGGTGTACCTGGGTTTCGGCGAACGCGATCCCAGGCACCGGCTGCTGGAAACGCTCGACCCGGAAGCCGCCGATCTGGCGGTGGACCCGCTCGCCCTGGAACCGGCCCGGCGCCAGTTGGAGGCCTATTTCCGGCGGGAGCTGCGGGAATTCGACCTGCCCGTGGCGCCTCGGGGAACTGCCTTCCAGTTACGGGTCTGGGCAGAACTGCGGCGGATCCCCTATGGCGCGACCATCAGCTACGGGGAACTGGCGTGCCGGCTGGGCGACGCCAAGCTGAGCCGGGCGGTGGGCGCGGCCAACGGCGCCAATCCCATTTCCATCATTTTCCCGTGCCACCGGGTCATAGGCGCGGATGGCAGCCTCACCGGGTACGGCGGAGGGCTCGAGGTCAAGCAGGCCCTGCTGGCTTTGGAACGGGGTTCAGATACGAAGGCTCAGGCCTTCACGGCCAGACCCTTGCCACTTCCTGATTGAGCGAAGCCGAGTCCAGTTCTTATCTTTTCTCGGCGAGCCTCGGCTGCCTCGGCGCCTCGGCGAAAAAAGATAAAGATCAGGA
>Ga0316232_1000986_pt1 | contig 37863 bp, 40 predicted proteins | sample TBHtaG_FD_206006 | JGI IMG/M metagenome (GOLD analysis project Ga0316232, IMG submission 206006) | Freshwater microbial communities from Trout Bog Lake, Wisconsin, USA - TBH18025_13 | ecosystem: Environmental > Aquatic > Freshwater > Lake > Hypolimnion/Profundal zone | place: USA: Wisconsin... | reverse complement strand
TACAGACTTTGATTTACCTGCATACTATGACACATCAACAGGTTACGGTATCTTCCGTAGCCCAAGCGGTGAAGCACCATATACCAGTGAAGATGAAGCTACCTGGCAGACATTCCCATACAACCAATGGTACGATAACCGTACACTACAGGTTGGTGCAGTTATAGTAGAAACATCAGGAGCAAACTACAGTTATGTTCCACAGGTAACTATTTCAAGCGTTAACAGCAGAGGATCGGGTGCTACGGCTACTGCAATAATGAGTGGGCCTATCACTGGTAATGCTAATCTAAGCATTATTAGTATCACAGTTACTAATCCAGGTGGTGGTTATACAGCTACTCCTGTGGTTACTATTAATGGTACAGCAGACGTACCAGCTACAGCCTATGCACAATTAATTAAACTACCATTTACCAATAATACACCATTACTAACTGGTAATGCGTATCCATTGGTACGTACATTTGACACAGCAATTAAATTTGACCGTACTACTTATTCAAGTACAGTGCAACAGTGGCAACCATATACAAGTTATACAGCTGGACAAATCGTAACCTACGCACAAACTGAAGGTAATGTACTAGTACGCCAGGCCTATCAAGTTATGGCAAATATAATCACATCAGATATATTCTTCTCAGGTGATTATACAGTATACTCAGCTAACTTGTTTACCAACGCCAGTGATCGTATAGTAGGCTACTATGAACCCAGCAATGTCATGCCAGTCATTGATACTATTTCAGTACCAATCACAGTGGCCAATGCTGCGGTTAATACCAATACGATTTACATATTCCCAGCCCGCAATCTACTCAATAGCATGACTATCAGTGGTGCTAATGTTGCAGCAGGATATATCACCAACATAGTTTCAAATGCAAGTATCACTTTATCAGGGGTGGTTACCCCTGTAACGCAAGTTACCTTGAGTGTAAATATCAGCTTAGCCACTGACACAACTATCACAGCGACTTATAATGCATTAGACCAACTGCTGGCAGGAGTTGATTATCCTAATGCTCCAACAGTTGGTGCAGACTTTACCTTAAGCCCGCTGTTTGGTCGCACCTGGGACATCAGCAGTTATGACAGCGTACAATACAGCCAAGATGGTATAGCATTACTGTCAACTAATGTATTAGACAGCATTTATCAAAGCAACTATGTAACTGAAGAACTAGCTGGCAATACTCCAGAAGAGATCGTACTACAAGGCGGGCAATACGTTGATAGATATCACAGCCATGCTCCTGAAGAATTAGTACCAGGTATTACTTTTGATACCTTAGACATGCGCATTTACAGCAACAATGTGGTATACAATGGTAATGTAGAAATCGTTGGTTACAGGATATTCAATAACATGGTAAACCAAACCACTTATCTACACATAGGTACGGCTAATACCACGGTACTGACACAGAGTCTAGGCCTAACAGATGATACGATATATGTAGCTAATGTGGCTGCACTAAGCATGCCAGATTTAACACATTTAAATCCAGGAGTAGTATTCATTGATGCAGAACGCATCACATTCTGGACAGCGAATGTGGTTACTAATACGCTAGGACAGATCCGCAGAGGTACACAAGGCACAGCTGCAGCTACACATCTAGCTGGCGCTGACGTGTTTGATGCTAGTGCTAGCCAGATCCTACCAGATTCTAGCAACTTTACCTGGACTCCAAATGTTAATACAATTATCAATGGCATCACATTCGCTGCAAATATCACCTATACACGCAGTTATGCCAATGTATTCCTAAACAATGGCAGTGGCACAGCGGTAGATGGTACTGGTATAAATGGCAGCGAGACATTGGCTGCCAACGTCATGAAGGTATGGCCTGTGACCATCAACAGCAATGTCATACCTGGTATCATTAATGCTGTAACAAGTGAAAATACGATAAATATAGATACTGAAGATGGACAAGACATTTACACTGAGGATTAAGAATGAGTATTAAGATTAGCCAACTTGGAAATATTGGAGCACTGCAAGGAAACACGTTGATTCCTATAGTGGCCAATGTCGCTGGCACGCTGACCACGCTGCAAAGTAGTATCACACAACTACAAACCTACATCCTTAATAGCACAGACAATGTCACTGCTGAAACCTACAACTTCCCCAACGGTGCGCAGATATATTCAACAGGCAGTGGTACTGGCAATAATTACATTGAAATCACTGCCAACATCAATAATGACGTAGCTGGTGTTGATTTCCAAGAAAATGGAAGTGGGCAATTATACACAGGCACCAATTGGCAGATCATCTCTAATACTGCTGGGTCCGCTAAAACTTGGAACTTTGATCAATACGGCAATCTAACATTCCCTGACAATACCGTACAACCCACGGCATTCAGCAACACAGCACCTATCATATCAACACTATTAGCCAACGCCGCTACGCAAAGTGATTTAATTATCGCTATCAATGCCAACGTTGCCGCAGCTAACGTAGGAATGAAAGGATATGTTGATCAAGGTAATACCATACAAGCATCAGCTATTACGTCTGCCAACGTGGGCATGTTAGGCTATGTTAATGCCTTAAACACCACAGTGAATGCTAATGTCACTACGATTAATAATCAGATAGCCAACATAGCTACCTACAGCAATGTCAATGTGCGTTCATATCTAAATTCAGTGAATATCGCTCCATACAGCAATGTCAATGTCGCAGTTTATTTGACATCACAAAATATCACATCATATGGTAATACACAGGTTGTGGCTTTATTAAACACAGCGGCAAATGTAAATGCAGTATTAATACCCAATGTCACAGCTGGTGCACAATCAATCAGTCCAGGTAATAATGGAAATGTGCTAACATCTAATGGAACAAATTGGTACAGTAATGCATTGCCAGCATCATATAGTAATGTTCAAGTAGCCGCATACCTAGCTGGAAGTATCAGCACTGGCAGTATCGCAGTCAGTGGCAATGTCACAGCAACATCAGGCAATGTTTGGGCAAAATATATCAAAACCACTCCAAGCACGGTAGCAAATCTTGGCTACGCTAACATAGCAGGCGCAGGTGCAAGGGCATTCGTGATAGATGCAAATACCATAATATTTAACAGTGTAATATCAGGTGGTGCTGGTAATAATGTGCCAGTATTCAGCGATGGTACCAATTGGCGTATAGGTTAATAGGATTGAAAATCAATGGATAATAAAGCGATAAATAAGCATATGACTACTACAACACAAGATAATCAACCTAAAATACAAAAGCAACCTGACGAGCGTGGCAGTATCCACGTGCAAGGTCATATTAAGATTTTTGATCCACAAACCAAAGAAGTGTTTGTAAACAAACGCAATGCTATCCATTATGAAAATATGAGTATCGCCCTAGCACAGAATATCGCTAATAAAGGTACTAACTTTATCACAGAAATGCATTTTGGTAACGGCGGTACTACTGTTGACCCTACAGGTGTTATTACCTACTTGCCCACTAACACTAATGTACAAAACGCTGACTTGTACAATCCTACATACTATAAAATCGTAGACAATACTAACGCAGCTAATACAGATCCATTGCGTAACAATATTACCGTTAATCATACACCAGGTTTAGTTTATACTGATATCGTAGTAACTTGTTTGTTAGATTACGGTGAGCCCAGTGGTCAAGCAGTATTTGATAACAGCCAAAGTCTCAACGGTGATTTTGTATTTGACGAATTGGGATTGTTTGGTTCAGTAGCAGGAGCAAGTGGGTTAGGTGCAGGATTACCGTTACTCACACACGTAATTTTCAGTCCAGTGCAGAAGGCACTGAACAGACTTATACAGATCGATTATACTGTGAGAATTCAAACTTTAACTAATTTAAGCAGCACAGCATAACTAGGATAATAAAATGTCGTACACCATAACACTACCCAATGGAACAACGCTAGGCACTATCGCAGATGGTACCGTAGATACAACCACTACCAGTTTGACATTGATAGGACGTAACTACAGTAACTATGGCCAGATCATGGTCACTGACCTGCTAGCACTATTGGTAAACTTTTCTTATAATGTCAGCCCAGCAAATCCACAAGCTGGACAACTATGGTGGGACAGCGGCAATTCATTGATGAAAGCCTACACAGGCACCACCTGGAAAAACATTGGTAGTTGCACCAGCCAATCAACTGCACCTACAACCACTATAGCAGGTGACCTATGGTGGGACAGCACTAATCAACAGTTATATGTTTACAATGGTACGAGTCCTTATAATGTCACTGGTTGGATCTTGGTAGGTCCACAACGCAATGGCAGTGGTGCAGTCTGGGAACAGATTTCAGACGGTACTAACCTACATGATGTATTATCAATCAAACTAGATGGTACACGTACAGCAATAGTCAGTGCTGACACATTCGTACCAAGTCCAAGTATCACAGGTTTCTCAACTATCACTGCTGGGTGGAATATGAATTCTGCAGATGCTATTTGGGGTACTGCTAACAATGCATCATACTTGGGCAATCAACCAGCGGCTAACTATTTCACAAATTATCTAAACAACGTAGGCACAGGCAGTTTAACATTGTTAAGCAACGTTGGTATCACTCTTGGTACACAAAGCAACTTTATCGCCAATGTACACAGCATGACAGGCTCAGGACAGCTTTGGAACTTGAACGTTGGTGGTAACATCAGCTTACACGTTACAACACCTACAGGATCAACGAAAGTCCTAGCAGCCAATGGACAAGATGGTTTACTTTATGTAATAGCTGATCCTACACAACCTTTAGGTGTAGCTACAAAACAATATGTTGATAATAAATTTACCAACACAGTACTCAGTGGTGTGCCAACAGCACCTAATCCTGGTGCAGGAGATAACAGCCAACAGCTAGCGACTACTCACTTTGTAACCAGCGGACTGTCAGGATTATATTCATACAAAATTTACACTAACAGCACTTGGGTATGGACAGATACAGCATCAATAAATGTAGCAGTAGCTGGCACAACTGTAGCAACAGCATCAGCAGGCGGATTTAATCTATACAGTGGTGCAACAGCAGTAACACAATCAGACACCTATAACGGCTCAGGAAACGCAGCGGTAGCAACTACACAATTCGTAAAGAACGCCACACAATGGTGGGGTGGTAGTGCTAAATTTGTAAGTAACGCAGTACCTAACGCAGGTGTTAATGACATTGGTAGCAACGATGGTGACTTCTGGTTCCAAATATCAAGTTAATTAAGGTAAAACAATGGCATACTACATAACCACAACGCAGGGAGCTCCTATAGCTACAGTTCAAGATGGAACTATCAATACTGCGGCTATCAGCCTTACCTTAATAGGCAGAGACTATGCTGGATATGGCGCATTCTTAAATGAGAACTTTGTACACCTATTAGAAAACTTCGCAGCTAATACCGCACCAAATGGTCCGTTGACTGGACAGCTTTGGTATGATACCAGTGCTAACACATTAAAAGTTTGGAACACCAGTTTAAATCAATGGAAGCCAATTTCTAGTAGTATCGCATCAGCGGTATATCCTAGCACGGTAGTTAGCACTGTAGGCGACCTATGGTGGGATACTACAAATAATCAATTGAATGTTTTTGGTGGAGTTGGTGCTAGCACTACAGGATGGGTTCTAATAGGTCCAACTAGTTCATCAACTGGATCTGGTGCTGTTGTCGCTACAATCCTTGACAGTACTAGTGTTAGCCATACAGTAGTTGAACTAAACATTAATAATAACATAGTTGCTATCGTCAGCTATGATGCTACGTTTACTCCGCAGACAGCTATAAATGGATTTACTACCATCGTTCCAGGATTGAACTTAATCAATACCACAGCGTTAGCTGGTAGTCAATTTACAGGATCAGCTAGTAATGCCCTAACATTAAATGGCGTAACCAGTAATCAATTCTTACGTAGTGATCAAAACGCTACAACACAATACCAAATAACAGCAGGTGGCGGGTTTGTCGTTGCTAGTGATTTAAGTCTATCACTTGATACAGCTAATAATAGGGTAGCGATCAACACTATACAAAATAACAGAGATCTTAATTTCTACGTCAATCAAAGCGGTGCAAATGTCGCGGCTATCGCTATCAGTGCTGGCACTGGCACAGTAACTGTCAATGACTCAGCAGTAGTCACAGGTTCTTTAACTGCTGCAGGTGCATTTACAGCCAATTCAACAGTGGCATTGATAGGTACAACTACACTATCTAGCCCAATAGTTCCACAATACAATGGTACTATTGACATTGGTGCATCAGCTACGAGATTTAACAACGTTTGGGCCACAACACTATACGGTAATCTGATTGGTGGATTAACATCAGTCTCAACATTCACAGTCAGCGGAGCCACAACGTTAGGTTCCACACTAGCGGTTAGCGGAACAAGTACTTTAGGTAATCTTGCTGTTAACGGAACAACCACGGCAAATGGCAACATCGTAGTTGTTAACAATTATGTTCCCTCAGCTAATACCAGCCCAGGGACCAAAGGACAAATAACCTATGATGGTAATTACGTTTATATTTGTGTAGCAACTAATACATGGAAACGAGCCAGCATAAGTATTTGGTAGCCGTTATAAAGTAAGATAAATATATAATATTAAATAGGTTTTAAACATGTCATATACAGTCACAACAACAGCCGGAAAAACTTTAGCCACAGTCGCAGATGGTACAGTTAATACCACAGCAACCAGTCTTACACTAATTGGTAAGAACTATGCTGGTTATGGTATTTTCTTAAATGAAAACTATGTTGAATTATTAGAAAATTTCAGCAACAGTACACCTCCTACAGCACCTTTGACAGGTCAACTTTGGTATGACAGCGTTAATGAAATCTTAAAAGTATACAATGCAGCCAATAATATTTGGAAACCAATTTCAAGTTCAATTTCTCAAGCAACGGCACCAAGCTCAGCAGTTAGTGTTACAGGTGATATTTGGTGGGATACTACCAACGCACAATTAAAAGTATGGTCAGGTTCAGCTTGGATCACTATTGGTCCAGCATATACCAGTACAGCAGGTACAAGTGGCCCTGTAACGCAGACAATTTTAGATACTGGTTCAGTTAGCCATGTGGTAGTTATATTCTATATCAGTAATCAAGCTATCGCTATTCTAAGTAGAGACAGTACATTTACTCCACAAACAGCTATTCCAGGATTTGCAACAATCATTCCTGGTATGAATTTGATCAGTTCAGCTACATTAACTGGTGCACAGTTTACTGGTAGTACTAGCGGTACATCATTATTTGGTGGATTGCCACCAAGTGCTTTCATGACCAATCAAACAGCATTTACTACACCTTATACGCTATCTACAGCTGGGTTAACGGTCAATTCAGATTTAGTGATAAATGCAGGTGGTGCATCAGCAATCGTACAAGAAACATATTTAAATAAAAATATCTTATTCCAAGTCAACAGCAATGGTGTTAATCAAACTCCATTGCAAATTACCGCAACTAGTCAGATAGTTACTATGGGTAATCTTACAGTGGCAAACGTTATTTTACCTAGCGGCACAGTTAATATTGGTTCTGCAACTAATAAATTTGCCAACGTTTATGCTAACTATTTAGTTGGTACTTCAGTTACAGCACAATACGCTGACTTGGCAGAACGTTTTGAAGCTGATACAGCATATCCAGCTGGTACAGTGGTAGCACTTGGTGGTGCCAAAGAAATCACAGCAGCTGTTGAAGATTTAACAGAAGATGTGTTTGGTGTTATCAGTACACATGCAGCTTACCTAATGAATGGGTCAGCAGGCGATGATACGACTCACCCAGCGGTAGCAGTACAAGGACGTGTTCCGGTGCGTGTTATTGGACTAGTTAATAAAGGTGATCGTTTAGTATCAGCAGGTGCTGGATTAGCTCGTGCAGCAACACGAAGTGAAATAACAGCATTTAACGTCATTGGGCGTGCATTAGAAGATAAATATACAAAAGACGAAGGTACCATTGAAGCCATTGTCAAACTAAACAGTTAAAAGGATAGAAAAACATGTCATACGCATCAGGTGGATTAATTCAAGCTGCAGATTATAATACATTAGTAGGTTCAAATTCTACTACAGCTGGTACATTAAATTATGTTTGGAGCACCGGCAATGGCAACGTTGGGTATGGACAAACAGCGATTGCTACAGTATCTGCAGGATCTACTGTGGCGGCTGTAAACTGGAGTAATATGTTAACAGCACTTAATGGAGCATTAGGACATCAAAGTGGTAGCGGCGCACAACTTCCTCCAGCGGCATTAAACTATACATCTGGATCAACTATTACTTATTTTTCTAACGTTAATACAGCTATAACTAGCACTATCCAAACAAATAAAGCATTATTTACAGCACAAGGTTCAACTACAACTGGTAGTAATTTTACAGCCAACCCAACAGCGGCTGCGGCAACCGCCTATGGTCCTGCTACTATTTTAACTCGTACAGTGACATTTGCATCAGGTGACGCAGCACGTTATTTCTTTAATGCAGGCGGACAACTAAACTTTGTTATTTCTAGTGTTCCTAATAATGACGGTACTGCTCGATCATCTGACGCCGCATCACTATTAGGCACAGTTTTAGGTGGGTTCTCAGCATTCCGTAATACCACTGGTGGTGGACGTACAGGCTCAGGCGGTACAGCAAATACTAACTCAACAACAATTGGTTATCGTAACTTAACTACTAGCCCACAACAACTGGTGAACGTTACAAGCACTACATCACCATATACTACAGACGTTGCATACCTAGCAGTTCAAACTAATGCCACTAACAGTTCAGGTAACGGTGACTTTGGTTCAGTGATTACATTTACCGTAAACTTGAGTTCACCAGCACACAGCGCATTTAATGGTACATTAAACGTAACTGTTAACCATCGTATTGATATTGTTTACCCAGAAACAACATACTTAACATCAAGTCCATGGGGCACTCCAACAGTGGCATAATTAAAAATATTTAAAAAGCACGCATCAGCGTGCTTTTTTTTTGACCCTATTTAATGGCCTGATAAATAGCTGCATGAGCGACATCAATGAACTAGTAGATCAAATCAAGCAAGCCACTGACTACCAAACTAATAAACGCATACTACGTGAAAAGATCACTACAGATCTACATGTGGCCTATAATAGTGGACTGTTTTTGGTTAAACCAGAATTAATTGCTTTCCTTGCCACATGGCCCGGTAACGAATTACATTTAGAAGATACATATCAAAATCCTATCAAGATCAATCGAGAAGAATTCTTAACCCTATGCCAACAGCACTACCAAATGGTTATGAATTCTTGGCATATTCAACATGACGAACTTAAACGCATCCGTAAAATCTAGAGGCGTAGTTGTATTTGCTCTTAATACCCCCACAGTAGATTATGAACGTATTGCTGAGCAAGCATCACGACTAATACAGCATACATTAAATTTACCTGTAACAGTTATAACAGAAACAACTAATAACCAAGACAATGTTCGTACAGGATACCTTGCTGGCACTGCTTGGTACAATCTCGATAGATATCATGCTTATGAATTAAGTCCATATGATGAAACACTATTATTAGACAGTGACTATCTTATATTAGATGATTCGTTATTAAAAATATTAGATACCGTCGATGATTATAGAATCGTAACCAATAATCAAAGTCCTAGACAATCATTGGATGGTAATATGGGAGTACTAAGTTTAAATTATGTTTGGGCTACCGCTATAGCATTTAAAAAAACACCCAAGACAAAGAAATTATTTGATTTGGTAGGTCGCGTACAACGTAATTATGAATATTATAGGAAGTTATACCATATTAGAGAACGCAACTTCCGTAATGACTATGCGTTTGCTATAGCAGATAACATCATTAATGGATATGCGCCCAGTCAAGGTATACCATGGACTATGTTGACCTTAGACAAATCTGTAAAAAAATTAGAAATAAAAAATAATAACATCATTGTGCGAGAACAAGAGTCTGCACACGTGATTCCTAAACAAAGTATACATGTGATGGATAAAGAATATTTACAGTCAGCTAGTTATATAGAATTTGTGGATGTAATATGTCAAACAAAGTAGAACAACAAGGTTTCTTGACTATCGCACAGAATACATCTGATGTGGATTACTTACGTCTTGCTTATCTACAGGCTATGAGTGTTAAATTAATCATGCCAGGTAGCAAGTATGCTGTTATTGTTGATGACAACACCCTAGCTGAAGTTACAGACAAACACAGAGCTGTGTTTGATCATGTCATACCGTTGCCACATGATTATGCCAAAGATGAACAATGGAAGTTGGCCAATGAATGGCAAGTGTTTGATCTGACTCCTTTTAAAGAAACTATCAAAGTTGAAAGTGATATATTGTTTACACGCAGTATTGATCATTGGTGGACTGCTTTCCGTTTGCGTGATGTTGTACTTAGTATTGGATGTAGAGATTATCAAGACAATATCAGCGAAAACAGAAGATATAGACAGGTGTTTGACGATAATGAATTATCAGATGCCTACAATGGACTAATGTATTTCCGTTATAGTCAAACAGCATTTGCTTTTTTTACCAAAGCACGACAAATATTTTTAAACTGGGAACAATTTAGAGATGGTATATTAATTAACTGTCGTGATGAGCAACCAACGACAGACCTAGTTTATGCTATAGCAGCAAAAATTCAAGGCATAGAAAATTGTACCTTGCCAGAATGTGATTTTATTAATTTCACACATATGAAAAATAGTATAAATGCCTGGCCGGAATCAACACCGTGGCCGGAATTGGTAGTCAGTGAAATTGATGTGCCAATGGTACGAATTAACAATGTTAACCAATATCATCCTTTGCACTATCAAGATAAAACATGGGCGACAGATGCAGTCGTAGAGAGGTTTGAGAATGAACTCCAACGATGAATTTTTAAAAGCCATACAGAGTATATCACAACCAAAAATTGTAGAACCAGAATATAGATTACATTATGATGCTGATGGTAATATTGTTATGTGTAGTATGCAGCAGCATCCTGATAATACTCAATATTTGATTGTTACTAAAATGGAATACGATAACTATTTCCGTTATCAAGTTGTGAATAATAAGCTAAAATTGATTGACAATAATCCAGGATATCGTGTACAATTAACTACTAGTTCTCAAGGTTATCGCGTGGTAAAAAACCATGCAGGAATTATTTTGGGGTTTGGTGAAGAATATCCAAATACGGAATATTATGCAGCTAACTAGGATAATGTGTGTAGGCCCTAATAGGATCAACGAATCTATGGCTACATTAAAATTTGATTATCAAATATATCCAAGATTAGATACAACATATATTATAAGTCCGCATCCAGAACAAGAGTTTAGAACGTTATTTAAAGAATTTAATATTAACGATCAGAATATTGAGATACTGCCAGAAGACTATTTTGATCAGTATTATGATCTAAGTCGTTGGACTGTAGATAATTGGTACAAGCAACAGGCATTTAAACTGTGTGCCCTAGATCATTTCAACAGTGAATATTTTTTAATACAAGACTGTGATTTAATATTATTAAAACCTTACAGTGTTTGGGTCAGCGGAAATTTAAATTTTAAAGCTGAAGAAATATGGAATGATTACCATACAGTGTATGCTGATATGATAGAAAAAATTATAGGGATGAAAAGAACAATACCTTGTAGTTTAGTAAATGAGTTAATGCCATACAGTAAACAAGATTGGTTAGCACTAAAAGATCTATTAGGTGATTGGATTAATGTAATACCCAACACGAGAACATTTGATGATAGTAAATGGTTCAGTGAATATGAATTATTAGGAATTTATAAAACTAATCAATCTAATGGATGGCAATACTTTGTAAATCCCAGTCAACCTGTAATTAACACTTGGGATGATTTTTATAACGCTGATTGGAGTAAACAACACAGTGTCAAGTTCCATGCAAGACCTTTGAAGTTTATGACAGTGCAAGAAGCACATAAAGTAATAGGATTTTTAAATGGCAATAGTTGATATAGCAGATTTAGATTGCGTCTATCTTAGCTACGATGAACCTAAGAAAGAAGAGACTTGGATTAAAATCCAAAATATGGTTCCTTGGGCTAAACGTGTAGACGGAGTCAAAGGTAGCGATGCTGCACACAAGGCAGCTGCGAATGCCAGTGACACTGATCGTTTTGTCCTAATTGATGGCGACAATATACCAGATACTGAATTCTTTAATCTACAACTAACATTAGACAAAGATACCAAAGACAAAGTGTTTCGTTGGAAGGCACGCAATCATATTAATGGACTTATGTATGGCAATGGTGGACTAAGTTGCTGGACCAAAGACTTTGTCTATGCTATGAAAACACATGAGAACACAGATGGTACAGAAGCCAATGATGTAGAGTTTTGTTTCTATCCTGACTATTGGGCTATGAATGACTGCTATTCAACTACATACCCTAATGCCACACCGTTCCAGGCATGGAGAGCAGGATTTCGTGAAGGTGTTAAGATGTGTTTAGATCGCGGTCGTAAACCAGGATTGATTGACTTTGAAGTTCGTGTACACAATCGCAACTACGATCATTTATGTATCTGGCAAAGCGTAGGTGCAGATGTAGACAACGGCTTTTGGAGTATATATGGTGCACGCTTAGGCACCTGGATGACCATGCTGAATAATTGGGATTATCGCGATGTACAAGACTTTGACAAACTAGCGATACTGTGGGAAGAGTTTAAAGACCATGGCCCTGATAACTGTACAGGTATTGGAAATATCTTAAGACAAAAGTTAAGTCTACCTATAGTAGATATGGACCCAGAAGAAAGTCGTTTCTTTAAACATCACTATAAGAGTGTGTTTAAGAATCAAGGAGTGATGGAACGTGAGTAAAAGTAAATTTATGATAGCTGCAGAAGAAATGAAGGACAAACTAGGCTCTAGTCTTTGCCTGGCAAAGTGGCAACAGGTAAGCCTACACTTGCCAACAGGACTTAATAATAGTTGCTACCATCCTCCATTACATGAGATTGATGTGCAACCACTGGAATTCCATCCTAGTGCCTTGCACAACACAGCATATAAAAAAGAACAACGTAAGAAAATGTTAGCTGGCGAAAAACCTAAAGAATGTAATTACTGTTGGACTATGGAAGATGCTGGACATCTAAGTGATCGTCACTATCGTAGTGGTGAACCCTGGGCGGCAGAACATTATACCAATATAGTTAATCGACCATGGGACGCAGATGTTATTCCAAGTTACGTAGAAGTAAACTTTAGTCACGGGTGTAATCTAGCATGTAGTTATTGTAGTCCGCAATTTTCAACCGAATGGGGCAAAGACATTGATCGCTGGGGAGCATATCCTACAAAAAGTCCGCATAACGACCCCATGCACTTTAAAGGACGTCGCCAACCTATTCCTGTGCGTGAGAACAATCCTTATGTAGAAGCATTTTGGCGTTGGTGGCCTGAACTATACGGTAGTCTTAAACACTTCCGTATGACAGGTGGTGAGCCTCTAATGGATAAGAACACACACCGTGTGTTTGATTATATCCTAGCGGCTCCTAAAAGCGATCTACACGTAGATGTTACAAGTAATTTCAGTGTAACAGAAGACTTGTTTACAAAATATCTTGCTAAAGTTAAAGATCTATGTACAGGTACAAAGATAGAACACTTCATGCAGTATGTGAGTTTAGACACAGGCGTCGCTGAGCATGCTGAATATATCCGTGATGGATTAGAGTTCCAACGCAATCAAGCCTATGTACATCGCTATCTAACAGAAGTGCCTAATCGTAATAGTTTGACTTATATCATCACGATGAATAACCTTAGTATCTTAGGATTACAACGTCTATTAGAACACATCTTAGAGTTGCGTAAGTTATACAGCACAACCTATCAACGTGTTTGGTTTGATACTCCTGTGTTGAGAACACCTAGCTGGCAAAGTCTACAGATACTTCCTGAAAGCTATGCACGTATCTTAGAGAATGTAGTCAAGTGGATGAAACTAAATCGTCTAGATGAAGCTAGTGATCGTTATGATGGGTTTAAGGACTATGAAATCCAACGCTTAGAACGTGATCTTGATTGGATGAAGAAAGGTAAGAAACTTAACGAAAAATATCTACATGATACACGTGCAGACTTTTATCGTTTCTTCCATGAATATGATCAACGTCGTGGATTAAGTTTTGAACAAACGTTTCCTCAGATGAAAGAATTCTGGCAAGAGTGTAAATGGCATGCCGAAAATAGCTAACGAGTCTGATTATCAATATAAACGCAGAGTTATTGACATTAAGTCAGCGAGCTTCTGTGGTGCTAAATGGTACAATGCTACTATATGGTTAGGCAGTGGTCAGACTACTAGTTGCCATCATCCATTACCACATGCCATTGATGTAGAAGCGATTAAAACCAATCCTCGAGCAATACATAATACTCCTCGTAAGAAAGAGGAACGTGCTATGATGCAACGTGGAGAACGCCCTAGTGGTTGTGAATACTGCTGGAAGATAGAAGACATAGCTATGGAGCCAGATCATGTACTAAACGGTGACGAAATTATCAGTGACCGTGTTTATAAAACTGTTATATATGAGGATAAAGACTTAGATGAAGCTTTCAATACTAGCCCAGAACAAGACATTAATTTACAAACCTTGGAAATCGCTTTCGATCGCGCTTGTCAGTTCGCTTGTAGCTATTGTAATCCAGCTTTTAGCAGCACTTGGGTTAAAGACATCAGGCGTAATGGCGGATATACCAATTTGGTTTCGGATGGTAGGAATCATTTCACTCATGAGCACCCTAGTAGTCAGCTGTATACTATTACTGATGTTAATCCCTACGTTGAAGCCTTCTTCCGTTGGTGGGAAACAGACCTACACAAGACGCTCAAAGAACTAAGGATCACAGGCGGCGAACCTTTGATGAGTGGTTACACCTGGCGATTGATTAATTGGTTTCAAGCAAATCGTGGCAAGAGTTCTACACGTCTTGCTATCAACAGTAATTTAGGATTTGAACAGGATAAATTAGAAAGGTTATTAGATGCTACTGAAGGTATTGAATTGGATTTATATACTAGCAATGAAAGCATTGGCAGACACGCGATTTATATACGTGATGGCTTGGATTGGGATCAATGGTGTAACAATGTTACTTACTTATTAGAAAGTAAAAAGCTACGTGGGTTACATGTCATGTGCACCATAAACGCATTATGTCTAATCAGCTTACCAGAATTCTTAGGAATGATTATTAGGCTTAAAAATAAGTATGGTAAAGATAGTATTAACTTTAGTCTTAACATCCTGCGATTCCCTAGTTTCCAGAGCCCATTGATATTGCCATTAGAAATACGTGATGAAGCAGTTAGACAACTATCATTATTTGGTAATCTTCAACATGAACTACATGAATTTGAATTTAATCAATTGGTTAGATTGATCAAATATCTCAAAGAAGTTGATAGTCCGCACAGTGGTGCATTAAGTAAAGAAATCTTACAACGAGACTTTAAGAACTTCTATGAACAATATGATCAACGCCGTGACAAGAATTTTAGAGAAACATTTCCACAGTTAGTAGAATGGTACGATAAACTATGAGTGATAAAAGTAAAAAATTAACTTCGCAATATGATAATCACAATTATAATACACGCAAACCAGTGTATATACATGAAGATGATCTGACCGAAGAACAAATACATAGACTGACAGAAAGCAAATATTTCTGTATGATACCTTGGACCCACATGCATGGTATACCTGATGGTCGTGCTTATCCATGCTGTCTTGGAGAAATGCATTTACCTATAGGCAATTTCAAAGAAAATACCATGCGAGAAGTTTGGAATGGAACGCCATATAAACAGATACGTGTCAATATGCTTAACGAAAAACCTAGCAAAGAGTGTGCTAGATGTTATGAACAAGAAGACAATGGGTTCTTTAGCATGCGTAATAGCCAAAATAAGAATTTTGGACATCATATATCCATAGTAGATCAAACTAAACCTGATGGTACTTTAGAAGAATTTAACCTACGATATTACGATGTACGATTTAGTAATCTATGTAATTTTAGTTGTCGTACCTGCGGTAGTTTATTCTCAAGCAGTTGGTACCAAGAAGAAACCAAGTTATTTGGCAAATTAAATCATCCACAGATCATGTATGCTGGTCGTGATGAACATGACATGTGGGAGCAAATGCAGGAACATATTCCCTATTTAGAACAGATATATTTTGCTGGTGGTGAGCCAATGATCATGGAAGAACATTATCGCATACTAGAAGAACTAGTCAAAAGAGAAATGTTCCATGTGCGATTGATCTATAACACTAATTTCAGCCACATACGACTTAAAGATAAAATTGTATTTGACTATTGGAAATTATTTGATACGGTCAGTGTAGGTGCTAGTTTAGATGACAGTTATGCTCGCGGTGAATACATACGTAAAGGCACTAAATGGAATGAGATCGTAGAAAATCGTCGTAAGATGATGGAGATTTGTCCCAACGTTGATTTTTATATCAGCAGTACTGTTAGCATATACAATGCTTGGCACGTTACAGACTTTCATCGTGAATGGGTTGAATTGGGGTTAATTAAACCTATGGATTGGAACATTAATATTCTACAAAGTCCTGAACGCGATAGAATAGACGTGTTGCCAATTCAATTTAAAGATCGTATCAGACAAAAAATTGAACAACACATCGCATGGTTAGCACCACAAGATAAGCTGCAACGTGCAACCTCTGGATATAAAGCAATTATAACATTCATGTATCAAGATGATAAAAGTCATTTGCTTGGTGAATTTTTTAAAATCAATGACCAATCTGACGAATTCAGAAAAGAAATATTTGAGGAAATATTTCCTGAATATGAATCTTTACGTGATAATTTAGGTATAAACAAGACCCATGATAAAATTTGTATGTTACCTTGGACTGGTATAGAAGCTAGTCCAGTTGGTACAGCACGCCCATGTTGTTTAGCCAAAGATGAGATAACTAAACCCGATGGTACTCCTTATAAGTTAACAGAAAGTACATTAGAAGAAATTTATAACAGTGAATATATGCAAAATCTCAGACAAGAGTTTCGTGCTGGTAGCAAACCTAAAACTTGCCAGCGTTGCTGGGATGAAGAAGCCGCTGGTATAGTTAGTAAACGTATTAATAGTCGTATTAGATTAAAAGAACAATATGCAGCCATTGATTGGAAAAATGACACTCCTGATCAATTGTGGTTTATTGATCTTAAATTAGGTAATATCTGTAATCTTAAATGTCGTATCTGCGGAAGTTGGTCAAGCAGTAAATGGGCCAAGGAAGAAATAGATTATGAAAGTCAAAAATATTCGAATATACAAGGATATGATCGTAAAAAACATTTAGCGTATACTTTTTTAAATGACGGTGCTTGGCCACGTAACAGTCCGGTATTTTGGGAAAACCTTAAAAAGCTATTACCTAACATCAAATACTTTGAATTTACCGGCGGAGAACCTTTCCTGATAGAAGAACATTTTAAATTATTAAGATATGCAGTAGAACATGGGTATAGTAGTAGAATTGATATACACTACAATACCAATGGTACAGTTTATCCCAATGATGAAGAAATTGAATTGTGGAAAAAATTTAGGAATGTTGAAATAGCCGTAAGTGTTGACAATGTGAGCGATCGATTTGAATATGAACGTTACGGTGCTAAATGGGATGAAATACAAGAAAACGTTAAAAAATTCAATGCGATGAAAACAGGATTAATTAATACTCAAGTTTGTATGACAATCAACATACAAAATGTTTATTATCTTCCTGAATTATGTGATTGGGTAAACGAACAAGCATTTGATCTTGTACATTTTAATATGTTACATGATCCTAAAGTTATGTGCATTAGTAGAATGACCAAAAACGCACAAGAATTGGTTATTAATCGATTAACAAACTATCAATTTACAACAAAACATAGAGTTGAGATAGATAAGATTATTCAATTTATTAAAAATGGATCAGGTAGTGACGGTAAAGAATTTTTGCAGAAAATGCAAACTACAGACGCTTATCGCGAGCAAAGTTTCTTAACGACACATCCTGAAATAGCCAAGGCTATGGGATATGCAAAAACCTAAAACACTTTGCCTAGCACCTTGGGTACACACATACCTGAGCCCACAAACCGAACGTCGTATGTGTTGTGCGTCGCGTGAGCCTGCACAGAACTTCAAACAATATATCGACACTGCTCACGGCACTGGTCGTTATATTCCTATCACACTTGAGGAACATTGGAACAGCGAGCATATGAAGTCAGTGCGACGACGCATGATGGCAGGTGAAACCTTACCTGAATGTGAAGTATGTAACGACAAGCTACTTAATACATCAGTTTACCGTAGTTATTTTGATAGCCTATTCGGTCATAAGTATTCTAGTATATGGGACACTACAGACGCATCAGGACATACAACTATGCGGCCTGTGAGTTGGGATTACCGCTTTAGCAATCTCTGCAACTTTAAGTGTCGTATGTGTGGTGATATGTTGTCTAGTGCATGGGAAACTGAAGAGCGACAACATAACATGATCAATTGGGATAATCCAAAGAATAATTGGATGCGTCCAGAAGTTAAAAGCGAAATTGAAAAGTTCCAAAGTTCTATTATAGAGCAAGAATTCGCCACCGCTGTAGAGGAACATCGAGTCGAGGAAGTATATTGGGTTGGCGGAGAACCCCTGATGTATGAACAACATTGGCGTTATATGCACCGCATTGTTGAACTGGGAGATGGACCAAATGTTTATGCTAGATACAATACTAATCTTAGCCGCATCAATTATCGCGGTATCAATCTCTGCACTGATATTTTGGCTAGGTTACGCGACTGGCAAATATGTGCAAGCCTTGACGGTACGGGAGCAATTGGAGAATATATCCGCACAGGTCTTGACTATGAAGAATGGCTTGCGAACTTTCAGGAAGTTGTTCGAATCTCTAGCCACTGTCGTCAAGCACGAATAGATTTCACATTAACACTACCAGGCATGTTTGAGTTATTGAACATCCAGCGCCTGGCTGACGAATTGGGCGTGGACATACTTGCCAAAGTAGTGTTCAGTTTTAGTCCTGATATTATCATGAGTCCTTTAGCCCTACCCAAAGCGGTATTACACGCTTGGATAGATGAAATATTGGATGGCAGACCCGATAGCACTAGACTAGCAAATAGCCAGTTAAGGGACATATTAATACAGCTTAAAACTCGCCCAACCTTTCAAGAACAGTATCCAGATACGTGGAAATCAGCTCTTGCAGAAGGCAAGCGTCGTGTGTTACAATTAGAGAGTATCCGTCAAGACGAGTTAACTCTTGCTGACATTCTATTAGAAAGGAAAGATGCTTTTGAGTGGTATCAATCAATCAACTGTTAACATAACACTACGTAATCCTTTTGATCACAAAGATCAAATACAATATAATATCAGACCTAATGAATCACAACTAGCACAAGATTGGGTCACAGCTTTAAAATCATTATTGCAGTCTGGAAACCTATTAGAAAAGAATTTCTGTTTTATGGGCTTTCCAAAAACTGCTAGAACATTACCTTATTTGTGTGATGAAGTTAATCAGGCGATCTCTAAGATAAATGCGTTCTTTCCAGATTATCAAATTGAAGAACATTTTACACCAGACAATGCTGTAGACTTTGACTATGCAGAGTGTGGCCCCAATCACGAATTGTTAAACAAACTACATAATCATTTTGAGCGACTACAAGGCACTGTGTGGGCATTAAGTGATTATTACAAACGTGCTGACTACGCTACTAAGTATGCCATACGTGAATTGAATACCATTTGTCATGAAATGGAAAATCTTATTCTAAGTCAACGCAAATTAGCTACAGTACCTTATTGGGTCAGACCTAGTCAAATCACTACATTCCTTAATGCTCAACGCTATGATCTCACTGACGAGCATCGTCAAGGATTTGCGACTAATGGATATGATCGTGTACTTGGTGGAGTATACATGCATTGGACACAAATTGGTAAAACACTTTATGAAGTATTTCGTGATGAAGATGCCCCAGAACTAACAGATACAGTGTGTGAAGCTATAACAGAATTAAAATACTACAGCGGTGAGTTTGACGTAGAGTGGGGCAATGATATAGTCTACGGTGGTGCTAATCCTTGGCATAATCAATTGCAAGATGAATTTCAATCTTGGTTACGTGCAAATAATTTAGATCCTTCTGATACTAAGTTGAGTCTAGGATATCTACCTATAGGACAAGTAGATTTAGAAGGTAGTTTTGGTACTACAGACTATCAAAAGATATGGGATATACTAAGTAACCATTTAGATATCTATAAAATAGAAGTAGATGGTGTAAGTAATACATTTGATTATTGTTGGACTGATGCAGATTATAAACAACAACAAATTGACATGATGAGACCAGGATATGATTTTAGTAGCAGGGGGTGATAGTTTTACCTATGGCAGTGAGCTTAAAGATAGCGTAACTCCTTTTGATCCCAACGGAATAGAACCCGCACAACAGATAGTTAGTCAAAGTACGTTTGCTGCACTAACAGCCCAAAACCTAGGCATGGAGTATCATTGTGCTGCTTATCCAGGATATAGTAACAGCAGTATACGTAGGACTGTGATGAATGCCTGTGAATCTACTGCGGACGTTGGTCTGGTATTAGTTACTTGGAGTTTTCCTGGCAGATATGAATTTAGATTTGATTATGACACTGAGGAAAGATGGGGAAATTGGTATAACATCACACCATGGAGTACCGTTGATGATATTGAAATTATTAGAAAAGAGTTTCGCCAAGAAGATCCTGTGATACTAGCTCATCACAAACAACATCTTGCTCGTGCTAGACGATTAGGTATCACTGATTTTGCTAAATCTTATTACACAAATTGTGGATCATCAGAGTATTGGAGTGCGTACAGTAGTTTGTTAGAAGTTGTGATGCTCCAACAATATCTAAAAAATAAAAAGATACCTTATATATTTTCATTGGTAGATGAGTGCTTATTAAATAACAGTAAGAAATACACAGATGCCAATATGCAAACATTGGTTAAACAATTAGACATGGATGATTGGATATTATTTCCTGGTAATAGAGGCTTTTATGTCTGGGCCAGAGACGAAAATTATCCAATTGGTACTACCCATCCATTGGAACAAGCACACAGTGATGCCGCAATGCATATTAAGGAGAAATGCCATGCAATGGTTAAAAAACATAATTAATAGAATTAAATTAGAAATTAATTATCGCAAGAAATTAAAAGAATTACGTAAAAGAGATCCATTTATCTACAAATGAAATTATTAACAGTTGGTGATAGTTTTACTTATGGATCAGAATTAGCCAATCCAAATTGGCATTCTTGGCCAGTGTTACTGTCAAGAAAAAATAACTGGCAAATTGTTAATCAGGGCAAAGGTGGCGGTAGCAATGATAGAATCATCCGTATAGTCTTTGAAGAAATGCAAAATAATTATGATTTGATTATCGTTGGGTGGACATCATATGATAGATTTGAAGTTAATAATAATGATATCTCTATATATACTGCTGAAAATCGTCCATTATTAGATGAGTGGAAGTGGACCAAAGATTATTACAAATATGGATATGATGCATATTACCATTTCACTAAATATCTCAGACAAATAATTTTACTACAGAATCATTTCAGACAACATAATCAAAGATATATATTTTGTAATGCTATAGAAACTCCAGAATTATATATTAAGCAGGCATGGGCAACCCCAACATATCTATTAGATCAAATCGACCCAACTTATTTTATAGGGTGGCCCAATGAACACATGGGGGTCTGGCAAGGTGATTGTCCTAAAGGCCCGGGTGGACATCCACTAGAACTAGGACATCAACGAATTGCGGAAACAATCAATGAACATATTAGGCATCTCGGCTGGGTTTCATGATGCAGGCATCGCTCTCATCAACAATGGTGAGATCGTATTTGCCGCGCACAGTGAACGCTACAGCAAAGTAAAACACGACAGCGAAATTAATGCTGAAATCCTTAACGATTGTTTTGATCGTTTTGGTACTCCCTCACGCATCGCCTACTACGAACGTCCTTGGCTAAAGAAGTCACGCCAACTTTATGCTGGACAATATAAGGAATTATTTAAGCCTGGTTTTAAACATCATTTAAACAATGTATGGCCTAGAGAAGATAAGCCAAAGATTGAATACTATGGACATCATCTAAGTCATGCGGCCGCTGGATTCCAAACTAGTTCGTTTGATGATGCTACTGTGGTAGTCATTGATGCCATAGGTGAATGGGATACTATCAGCATCTGGGACGCACAATATGTTAACGGACATGCCAGATATAAAAAACTTTGGAGCCAAAAATATCCACACAGCATAGGATTATTTTACAGTGCTATGACCAAACGTGCTGGACTTAAACCCTTAGATGAAGAATATATCTTGATGGGCATGGCCGCTTATGCTATGTATGATGCTAGCATGTATGGGGACTTTGTCCGTGATAGTCATGATTTAAATTTCCGACAAAATCTACATCTTGGCTGTGATGAATATCGTCCTGAACTAGACGAATTTAAAATTGCCGCCAGTGCCCAATATACATTAGAGCAATGTCTGCATCATGTCATGCTACGTGCTGAACAGATAGGTCGTAGCAGTAATTTAGTTTATATGGGCGGCGTTGCGCTTAACTGTAAAGCTAATGATTTGATAGGCCCATATTTTAAAAACATTTGGATCATGCCTAATCCAGGCGATTGTGGTAGTAGCTTAGGCGCTGCGGCACTAGCCTACGGCAGCAAGTTAAATTGGCAAGGACCTTATCTAGGTTATGATATTCTTGGACCGTATCCGGTTAAAGAATTGTTAAGTGAATTAGTAACAAATAAAATAGTAGGTGTTGCTAGTGGGCGTGCTGAGTTTGGACCTAGGGCATTGGGCAATAGAAGTTTATTAGCAGATCCCAGAGGTTCTGATATTAAAGATCGTGTAAATGCTATCAAACAACGTCAACAATTCCGCCCATTTGCTCCTGTTATATTAGAAGAATGTGTAGAAGAATATTTTGACATGCCAATGGGATTTAAAACCAGTCCTTATATGCAGGTTGTTGCCCACTGCAAGGAACCCAAAAAATATCCAGCAATAGTCCATGCTGATAGAACTAGCCGTGTACAGACTGTCAGCAAAGATTGTCCGTCAGGTATCCGCCAACTATTAGAAGCATGGTTTGAATGGACTGGATGTCCTATGCTGTTAAATACTAGTCTTAACATACGCGGTGAGCCAATGGTCAATGACCGTCAGGACGCTGACCGTTTTGAACAACAATATGGAGTACGAGTCATATCATGAAGATACTGATTATGGGACTACCAGGTAGTGGCAAAACTACTTTGGCTGAAAAATTATTCAACGAAATTTGTAAAAATCATCCTGCAGAATGGATCAATGCTGATGAAGTTCGCAAGGAATGTGATGATTGGGATTTTTCACCAGAAGGACGCTTGCGTCAGGCACGACGTATGCGTGCTATTGCTGATAAATCCGTTGACGCAGGATTTATCACAATCTGTGACTTCGTATGTCCTACTCGAGAATTGCGTGAAGTATTTGCCGCTGATTTTGTTGTATGGATGGATACTATTAAAAAAGGTCGTTATAAAGATACCAACAAGTTATTTGAAAAGCCAGCAGAAGAGGAATATGATATTAGGATAGATGCATTTGCCAGTGACAGTTGGAGTGCCACACTAGCAGATTTAATCTATATGTTGATATAATGTTGCCTTCAACTAAACGAGCTTTATACAAATCTATCAGCTATAGACTTCTGGTGATGGGTGTTAGTTTATTCTTTCTTGGAATAAAAGAAGCTCTTGGATTTAATGCTATAATGATGGTATTACATTTTCTACATGAAAAACTCTGGCAGAGAATCAAATAATGTATGATATATTCATCATGGACATGGGTGGACACGATGCTAATGTCCAAAATCTCCAAATACGTTTCCCACATGCTAAGATAGTCAGATATTACGACAATCATTTAGATACTGTACGCCGCTGTATCGCACGAGCTAGGACCCCATTTGCCTGGATTATTAGTAGTTGTTGTGATTATACTGCATTTGATTTTGATTATCGTGCAAGACCATGGGAAGCCTATCAGATACATTGTTGGGCCAGTGGTACAGAAAAGTTTGGTGATACATTCCTGATATCAGTGACTGAATTCCGTAAGCAGCAAAATATAAAATTATTAGAATGGTATAAAGATATTAACTGGCATAGTGATGGAATACCAAGATTACCAAATGACATCTTTATTATGAACATGGGCGGACATGATGATAATATTAGCCAACTACAACAGTTATCAAATAGTCAAACTGTTAGATACTACGACAATCATTTAGATACAATCAAACGTTGTATAACAAAAGCTACTACACCTGCTGTTTGGGTTATTGCCAGTTGTTGTGATTACAGTAATTTTGATTTTAATCAAGTAATTGCCTTTTGGGGGCCTGATCAATTACACTGCTGGGCTAGTGGCACAGAAAAGTTTGGTGATACATTTTTAATCAGTGCAAGTCAATTTCGTAAACAACAAGATATTGAATTACTAGAATGGTATAAAGATGTTAATTGGCATGAACAAGGTGTGCCTAGATTACCATGGCCTGTATTAGTATCAGATTCTGAAAACATAACACAAACTATCATTGATGCACAATTTAATGCACCGTATCTTTGTATAAACCAACCCGTAGAATTTGATCCTCTACTATGGAATAAACGTGCCTTTTATAGTTTTAATGACACAGGTAGTATCAGTATAGCCCCACGTGACGTTCAGGCACATTTAGTGTCTCAAATCTATGATTATCCATACATTATCAAGCAAAAACAAGCATATTTGACACCTACATTGCTGGATATTATCTATATCAGCAATGGCGAACCTGAAGCAGAACGTTGGTATGAACATTTGGTTGCAACCTGTGGGCAAGATGTTAAACGTGTTAAAGATGTCAATGGGCGTGCGGCAGCATATAAAGCCGCCGCTGAATTGAGCAGCACACCTTGGTTCTGGGCTGTGTTTGCTAAATTGGAAGTTGTACCAGAATTTGATTGGGCATGGCAACCAGATTGGTTACAAGAACCTAAACACTATATTTTCCATAGCCGTAATCCTGTCAATGGCCTAGAATATGGACACATGGGAGTGATAGCTTACAACCGGCAGTTGGTATTGTCTACAGATGATTGGGGCCTAGACTTTACACTGAGCCGTGCCCATGCTGTTGTTCCTGTGGTCAGTGCCGTAGCACACTACAATACTACCAATGAATTAACTTGGCGCACTGCTTTCCGTGAATGTATCAAGCTCAAAGATGACATGGTGAAAACTGGCAGTATTGAAAGTGAGTATCGACTAGACACTTGGTTAACTAAAGCCAATGGGTTCTGTGCTGGATGGTCGATCAAAGGCGCACATGATGCTGTTGGATATTACGAGCAAGTTGCGGGAGATTACACGGAGCTAATGCGGAGCTTTGAATGGGCCTGGTTGCGAGAATATTATGCTAAGAAATATTCTGTTTAATACTATCAACTACATACTCAACTTCGTAGTCTTCTAATTCTGGATAGATAGGTAAACTCAAACAAGTACGACTAAAGTTCTCAGCACCTTCTAGCATTTCAGCAGTATCATACTTGCCAAATTCATATTGGAATGATACTGGTTGTAAGTGTAATGGAGTTTCGTAATTGATACGAGTTTCAACTCCCATGTTCAATAAATCAGTATATAGACTTGATCTAGAACTATGATGTATGATATATTTGCTCCAAGCATGTTCTACATTTGCATCCACAGGAGGAATACTAACCCAACCATCTAATTCTTCTGTGTAATATTCTGCTATTTCTGTACGACGCTTTTGCCAACCGTCAAAGTATTTTAATTTGACCAACAGTTGTGCGCAGTCTGCTTCACTCATCTTGCTGTTAGTTCCACTGGCTATATGATCACTGAATTTACCATTGTCACGCATGTCGCTGACTGACTCATAAACAGCAGGATCATCTGTAAGTATCATACCACCTGATCCATAGTTGTTTAGGTTTTTAGTAGGATCAAAACTCAGGCAACTGACATCACCTAGCTTGCCACTAGGCACACCACGATAGTAGGCTCCAAATGATTGTGCGGCATCTTCAATCACAGGAATCTTGCGTTCACTGAACATTTCCATATAAGATATCAGACGATCCTGGTCCAGCACATTACCAAATAGATTAACATACATGATGGCACCAATCTCATCTGCACTCACAGGAATCTTGTTCAGATCCATGAGCCCGGTAGAACTGTCAACATCACAGAATACAGGATCATAGCCTGCTTCTAATACTGCGTTGACTGTGGAAATAAAGCTCTGTGCTGGGATTAGGACTTTATGGTGTACACCAAAGTCTTCAATAGCACGTAGACTAAAAATCAATGCCTGTGTACAACTACCAACTGAAATTGCGTACTTGCGTTCAGTCATCTTAGAGATAGTTTTTTCAAACTGTTTAGTATATTTGCCATCAAGGACCCGTCCAGATGCATAGGCTTTATCAGTAAAGTCTAGTATTTCTTCACGTAGATTTTGGTACTGTCTATCTACGCCAAAGAATGGGATTTTGGGTGTACCAATCATAATACCTCTGAAAGCCTTCTTTGATGCTTATTTTAGGATCGTATCCTAGTTCTTGTTGTGCGCGATTGATATTTAATCTTGAACGACTGGGGAATTGACTATCTTTATCTAGGATCTCTATACGACCTTTACAGGCTATCTGTCTGATTAAATTAGCAGCATCTAATAGTGTGTAGGGCTCACCTTGGCTATAAGTTATATTGTAAATACCTTCTGCAGCAGGATTAGTTGCGGCTAGAACAATACCCTTTGCTGTGTCATCTACGTGAGTAAAGTCTAGTACTTCATTAGCACCATGTACACGCATGGTTTCATTACGTAGAGCCGCCAGCATGAACTTACTGATGACACGATCCTCTACGTCCCATTCACCATAGACGGCACTAGGACGAATGATCACATGATCAAAGTAACCTTGGCGACTATAATCAGCGACAAGTTTCTCACCCATGTATTTCATGATACCATACTGTCCTTGTGGACGGCAACGATCATGCTCACTGATCTTCCAACCAAAGTCACCGTAGACCATACTTGAACTGATATAGACAAACTTTGTGATAGCATGTTGTTTGCTTAGTTCTAGTAGATTAATTAAACCATTTGACATGACATCACTGGCTACGACAGGATTGGTGTTTACTACCTTTTGTCTGGGAAAGCTCGCGAGATGTATAACTGCTTGTGGTTTGTAAACTCGCATGACTGTATTTAAATGTTCTGTATCACGTATGTCAATGATACGTGGTTTAGTCTGTATGCGAGCTAGCCTACTGTCAACTAAGAACTTTAATTCTTCACGAGGAACGAATCCATAGTCTGTTTCTGTGTCAATGATGATACATTCGTGCCCTTGTTGTTCTAACAAGCGAACAACATTGTGCCCTATAAATCCTGTACCACCTGTGACTAAGAATTTCATTAACGACCGCGGCCAGCTGACTTCTTAGCAGGTTTGTTTGAGGTAACTTGCGAATGTACACCAGGACCTTTAGTATCTACTTTACTGCCTTTTTTTGTAGGTGCATTCTGTTGTTTCTTTTTTTCTAATGCGGCTTTTAATACATCGTATGCCATGCTATTCTCCCCATTTTAATTTATAAAAAGTTAAATCTCTCTCGTTTAACCAGGCAGATATAACAACCATCCAACCATATGTTTCTGGATTAGGATTGATGTTAAATACCATTTGTTTATAACTGTGTTCACACAACCATTGACCTTTTTCACTGCGTTCAAACTGCAAGATAGGTTCCGCGGCATAGATCTCAGGATCCTCTACATCGCCCATTGCGATCTTATGGACTACAGTTATCAATCCCAGAGTGCTCTATAGTATTTGCCAAACAATCTTAAGCCATTGTCAATACGATTGCTATGTTTCACATGACCTTTCTTATCCCACTTCCATGTGTCTTTAGGACCTTTGGTCATTTGGTAGGTTAGGGGTTTACCTTTGGCATCAAGTTCTTTGCTAGGTACCCATATATTATCATGTACACCTGAGTGGAACTGTGCTTCCCAATCTATGGTTAATTGTTCAAATGCCCAGATCATTTCGTCCATGATCCAATCCCAGCGTTTAAAATGATTACCATCACTGTCCCAATCATTCTTTTTAGCCTTTTGTGCAGCTTTAGTAGTGCTACGTAGATTAGCTGGAACATCCTCATCATCTGTGTTAGGAGCACCATGTTTATCTTTACGCAGTTGCTTTAACATAGGTAAGATGATAGGACTAAGTGTACTATCCATACTCCAAGTATCCCAATAGTCAATCTTAACATATTCGATACATGGATGCACGAGATCTAAAAATGCCATCCATAAGCCCATGACAGGTTTTAATACAGCATTCACACGCTCAACCCAGGGTTCATCATAGTCGATCTCACGCCACCAACAGATCTTTTCACAGATCTTGTAAGGGCTTAGCCAATGGTCACGTGGTTTACTTATATATACTTTCATTTCCATTCCTCTTTATGTTTAAAAAATCTCAGTGCATAATCTATATATTCACTTTCACTTAAATCTGCGTAAAATATTACAGTCTTGTGCCAGCTGGTAACTAAATCATCAGACATATAATCTATTTTAATATTATTCTCTTCAACCCAACGATACTGATCAGTCTTGCTAAAATGCTCTGCACAGTGCATGTAAATTTGACGGGCATTTAATTTATAAGCATCATGGAAGTGTAGGCTTTGCCTAAACAATCTTACACGATGCGGGCGTTCATATCGCCATTGGGGATTTGATTTATCTTTAATTGCTAAGGTCATTTGTATAATATCCTTGCTGTGTTATAAAATTATATAATTCATTAGCCCAATTTTTGTGTGTATTAGGACCAGGATGTAAATTCTCTCCAACATGGTCAATTATCTCACTTGGTACAACTGTATTATATATGTTTTTTAGGTATATAGTTAGTATTTTACGATTATATTCTGTTGATAGATCATAGTGCGGAAACAAAATTAATTTTGCACCTATTTTTTTACAAAAATTAATAACTTGGAAAATTGATTTTATTCCATGGACAATATTATCTTCATCAACTAATTTTTTTTCTAAAAAACTTTTTGGATATTGTGCTAGAGGTCCTTCTAATAACGGAGGTAAAGTAGCATCACATACATGAAAAATCATTTTGTCATGATAGAACATGTATCTTTCAACACCAGTAATTCCCCATATCACTATATCATTGCTTCTTATATCTGATCTTAAAATTTGATCACCTGCCCAAGCTATCGACGTTCCAGGTATTGATAAACATTTTAATTCTAAATTTAATTTATTAGATAAAATATTAGCATAGCTGCTAGATTGATCTATTAGAGAAAATCCAGCTGCATAACTACATCCAGCGACCCATAATATTCTATCATCGTTTTCCCTTAATTGATAAGAGAGTAACAAATCAGCAGGATCATAACTGTTATCAACTAATTTGTCAGATAAACGAATAGCACCATCAATTTTGTCATCTGTCAGATATTTAGGGTTATAATATATTACATTGTCACTTAAATTTATTGCTTCTATTAAATTAGATACTCTTAAACTAGAACTAAAAGCATAAAAATCTCCATCAGTTTTCTTAATCAAATTAAAATTATCATCAGACAATAAAGAACTTGTAGGATAATTTGTTTGCACCCAACCAATTAAATCATTTTCATCGCGGCTTAATATTAATGTTTTCATTATACTGCCATTGGTGCTTTAATGCTTGCGTATGATTCATAGCCATCTAATCTAAAGTCCTCCATGGTAAATTTAAATATATCTTGGACATCAGGGTTAATCCACAGAGTGGGGAGCGGTAAGGGTTCACGTGCCAATTGCTCTTTTACCTGCTCCACGTGGTCCAGATATATGTGTGCGTCGCCAAGTACGTGAACGAACTCTCCTGCCTCAAGCCCACATACCTGCGAGATCATATGTGTGAGCAAGGAATAGGATGCTATGTTAAAGGGCACGCCCAAGAACATATCGCAGGAACGCTGGTACATCTGACAACTTAACTTACCGTCTGCGCTGACATAAAACTGCGCAAAACAGTGACAGGGTGGTAGTGCCATTTGATCTAGTTCTGCTGGATTCCAAGCAGTTAGGATATGCCTACGACCATACGGGTCTTTTTTAATATTATTGATCAATTCCACAACTTGATCAACACCACCAAAATCTCTCCATTGTACTCCATATACTCGCCCTAGGTCACCATCAAAACGAGCTTTGGGTTTCCAATATGGTGAGTTAGCATTAGCAGTCCAAATGGTTACTCTACCTTCTGGGTTACCATGTGTGATTTCTGCTAGCCTACGTTCGTCACTGGATCCCTCTAGGAACCAAAGCAGTTCACCTAAGCAGGCTTTAAATGCTAGTTTTTTGGTTGTAACTGCTGGAAAACCTTTGGTTAAGTCATAGCGTTGTTGCATACCAAAAACGCCGATGGTACCTACACCAGTACGATCTTCTCGTACGGTGCCGTTGTCTAAAACGAACTTTAGAGAATCAAGATAAGTTTTCATTTTACTATTATAGCAGGTTTGCTATACTTTGTCAACTAGAATAGAACCCTATCCCAGATTTCATAGGTGCAGTTCGTACCAGGACGTACTGTTTTGATACGGAAACAAGCCAAATACTTTTCTAAATCAATACGAGTATCAGTAAACCATGCGCCTTTCATACGAGTGAGATATACACGTTCTACGATAGATTCAGTGGCTTCATATAGCTCTTGTCCACCAATGATGAATACTTTACGATTTGGAAATTGTTCCTGTAGTTTTTTTACTTGTTCTACAGTATCTCCTGATAGTCTGCGTGCATCAAAGCTATCCAGATTGTTATTACTGAATACACAGTTTATACGTTCTGGAAGTGGTTTGGGCATCTGTGGATCATCCCAAGTACGGCGGCCCATTACTACTACACTGTTCAATGTATGTTCACGGAACCAAACCATATCCTGTTTATGTTTGGGCCAGGGCAAGGTACCTCTATTGCCTATTCCACCTAAGTTTGTTGCGGCTAATATGCTACAAATCATAGGCCTTTCAGTACCTTGTCTGTTTCTGGTTGTACTGCGCTGACCACTTTTTCAATATCAATTAAAAAATCAACATTTTGTATATAAGCGTCTAGTTCGTTAAATTTTAGATCCAGCATTTCTTCTATTTCATTAGGATCCATGCCTTCTGTTAGTAACTTTTTAACATCGATTGAGATGTTGGTACCATCAACTAATTTGACTACAATCTCTTGTAGTATAGTGATAGGTACCTCTCTCTTGTCTACATCTTCAACGATGTCTTTCCAACGCTTGGCGTGATTCAGCGTAATCTTTTTACTATTACGCTGTGGCTTTTTTGGTAGCTTTGGGTTTTGCGACATTCTTAGCCTTTGCTGGTTTCGCTGGAGTTAATGATTTAGCTTCTTCTTTTAAACGTGCAGCTTCTGCTAATAATGTCTTAGCCTGTGCTTCCATGCGTTCAGCTTGTGTTAGGTTCATGTCGGCCAAGTCACTGTCACTTAATACACCTGTTGATGGAGCAACGTCGCCTGACATGTCAGCTGATGTAGTTTTCAATGGTGTTCTTGGTTGGCCGACTTCACGACCTTCTACTACATTTGGATTAGCACCGCGGATACCACGATTCTTTTCAATGTTAGCTAGTTCTTCTGCAGCTTCACCGCCTGCATCGATCTTATCAACTAATTCGTTCAATTGATCTAATCTGCAAGTACTGTTCTTGCTAGCTGTTACGATAACCTGATTGCAAGGCACTTTTTTCAAATAACCTTTTCTATGTAATGTACCAAGGGCATTCTCACCGTCTGCCATTGTAGTACGGAACAGTGCATCTGCTAGTTCTTTGGCTGATTGTCCTACTGCGCTTTCTAAACATTTCATAGTTTCATCATGGATCAATGATGGTAATGTATCTGGATATATCACTAGACACATGTGATCATCACCTGGAACTTTTCTATATACAATAGCAACTCTACGTTGATTGTGTTTACCTACGTGTTTAATCATTTTAGTTTGTTTCCTCTGTTGGTGCTGCTGGTGGAGGTGTTAATGCTCCTGATGCTTGCAAAAATGCAATTAATTTGTTGTATAAACCACCAACATCTGCTAATTCTTCAGCTTTAAACGCACCGCGTTGTGAAGTCAGTTGGATGATTTGTGCTACTAACACTAGGTCTTGTAAGGTAAGACTAGGCGCTGGTTGTTGAGCTGGTTGTGGCGCTTGAGCTGGTGCTTCAGGTGCCGCTGTTTGTTGATCTTTCTTTGCCATTATATAAATTCTCCTTAGGGGACAATTTTATTTAACAGCTACGCGAGGGATGGAAAAATTTCTTAGAGGGTGTTAATTTGTGGAAGCATTAGACCAAAGTAACTGGCTTCACTGGCTAGTTCAAAAGCCACTACAGTCATTTGTTCTGCTCTACCTATAAAAAAACGACCTTGTAAATTTTCAAATATCCAATCAGATATTTGTTTATTAGTAGACAATGATAAAAATTCTACACATTCAAAATGAGGTGGACAATGTGATAATTGCCGTAACCCATGAACATTTAAAGGATTGATTTCGTCATGTTTTAGCATATTAGGTAAGGGAAAAGTAGTTTCCAATTGGTCCCACGACGGTGATCTAATTCATCAAGATAAGCATGTAGATTAGATATTTGTACTGGGTCTTTTTTACAGGTATCTTGTAATAGTTTTTGGATTCCCGACATCCTTAATCTGGTTTCTTTATCTTCTGGAGTTGTATCTCGCATGGTAGCAAATATGCGATCAAAATCATCAGCCCACATGCTATAGTCAAATATATCTGGACGTTGGATATCATATCCATTGAGCAATTCAAAATAATGCCCAATGTGCCTATGTTTGCTGTAATGATTAATCTTTTCTATTAGCTCTGGCATGGTTTTAATAGTCATCGAACCAATAGTTTGATTAATATTTAGATATAACCAATTCTCACTCTGATCAGCAGCCCATGCAAGATATTCTTCTAATACTGTCAAATCTAACCCGTGGCGTACATATTCAGCTTGGGGACCCCAACAATCTATACTACAGGTAAGATCAAATCTTCCTAAATTTCCTGATGCACAATAATCTTTTATTTTGTTATTATAGTCATACCAATATTTTTTAGGAGCATTAAAATTGCTAAAAATATTTAATTGCAAGTTTGAATTAGGTTTGCGCTCGATGATTTCAAATACCCGATCGATTAGTTTATGCTGTATATATGTCTCACCACCCAATAAATGTAATCGTGCCAGGCCTTGTATATTATTGTCTAACCAATCTAAAAATTGTTCAAAGTAATTGTTAGTTTCTTCTTGATTAATGGTAATATTATTTTGAATGAGGCCGTTGGCATAGCCAAACTCTTTATTTTCTGTTTGTATACGACTACTTAAATTTTCGAAGCAATATACACAAGAAAAATTACAGGTATTCTGTGCAAATATTTCAACTATACGTGGAGTAACGTGGGTAGCTGTAGGATTGGTTTTTAATTCAATTGGAACATATCCACCAATGTTATTATTGTGTTGGCGATCACTGTGCCCACCGGCTGCTTCAATATTCTGACAGTATTCACATCCACCAGTAGGCCACTTACCTTCAAGCATTAATTCTCTATCTTGGATTTTTTTTGGTACGTTATGAAAATTACTAAAATCATTAGGGTCTATAGGAATGGATTCTACTCTATGGCAACTTGATGTTTTTCCTGTGGTTAACCAAATTGTACTCCAAGACCATTTACTATTACAGGCTGTAGCAGTTTTTATTGGAAATCGATCATTATAGTCTTGAGGCATTTGACTATATTTATTAAGAGTAGTCTTTGCTTAGTTCATAGTAGGTAGTAATACCAAACGGTGCTTCAATCGTAGTTGAACCGTGGATAACGAACATAGTATCACAGTAGTCAGGCTCACCCCATGAATCATATGGATAACCGTCTGTGAACATGATAAACTTCTTAGGTTGGATATCATTCTCACGCATCCAACGCCAGTTAGCGTCAAAGTCTGTACCACCACCACCCAAGGGTTCCCAATCCATGATCTCATCTAGGTTTTCGCTAGTAAATACCTTAGCACCTTCTGGATATACTTCTGTGTCAAATGACCAAAGATGTAACCTAAAACTAGTATATGATTCCATAATACCTTTGACTTCACTAAGGATATCTTTAAGCATGGTATCACTCATACTACCTGATGTGTCAATGGCTACACAGATGTCAATCTCTTTGTCCCAATCACTCCCTGGCATAATGGCATCCATGTCCCAACCTTTACGGCTAGCCCTAGCCCAGGTATAGTCTGTACGTAGAGTGCTTTGGATCTGCTGTTGTAATAGTGCTCGCCAATCTAATTGTGGTGTAGTAAGATCTTTGATCATACGTTTTACACCACTAGGTAAGTTACCAGCACCTACCGTTTGGGCGGCAGTCATCACTGCTTCTTTGATCTCATCACGAATTTGTTTCTTTTCTTCTTCAGAGAGTTTAGGACGACCTTTCCCTTCTTTACCTTCTTTATCACTGTCACCTTCGCCGTCACCGTCATCGCCGTCACCATCTAAATGTTCGTCAAGTAGTTGATCTACCAGATCGTCGATGTTGATTTTTTCAGCATTCTTTTCTAAATCATCATAGACTTCTTCAGCCGACCAACCACGATACTTAGGTTCATACAAACCAACTGGAATCTTTTCACCAATCTTTTGATCTAACAGGTCTTGATTAACGCAGTAGTCGTCAGCGATATTCCATAGTTGAGGATCACGCTCACCACGACGACCCATATGGTCATATACACAGTGTAGTACCTCATGACCCATAAGGAATTCTAGCTGTTTAGCTGGCATTTTCTTAAGGAATTCACTGTTATAGTAGAACTTACGTCCGTCAGTTGCGGCAGTTGGACACCATTCATCAGCATTGATAAGTTGTAGGCGTGTTGCCAAATTGCCAAAGAAAGGTGCTTTAAGTAGTAGGGCGATACGAGCAGTTACTAATTTCTCTCTAACTAATTTGTCTGTATCTGGATTGGTTTTTACTCCTACATAATTTTTAGCTTTAGTAGTTGTAGTACCTGAAGATTTAGTTGCCATTTGTTTACTTTCTTAATTGTATAGTAACATTATACACTCAAAATGACAGTTTGTCAAGTTACATCCACTTCAAATTGAATAGGGTTAGGGCTTTTTCTGTAACATAGAATCTTTGCTTTCCAAATTCAGTTTCCCAACACCAATGATCATTATTGCTACGATTAGCTAGGGTCACGTTTGGAGACGTGTGCGCCTTCCAATATCTAAACTCCTTAGACGGTCCAAGTTGTTCCCAGAACCACTCTCTGAGAGTGAAGAAATTTGTGTCTTTTAAAGGGTCATTACCAGCCCTGATCCACCTGGTATTCTCTTCGATATAGTGGCTAAAATGGGGATAGGCGCTGTGGCGCCCATCCAATTTACAAACCCTAAACAATGCTCTTGGTAGGGTCATACCCATGTTACGCTACCGCTTGGACGATATACTTACCAAAACGTTTATGGAATTCATCAAACGTTTTAAGTTTGTTAGGTACAAACGGTAAGTTATAAACAGTAAGAGCTACCCTAGCACCCATGACAGTGAGCTCTGTAGTAAAGTTCTCCATCATGAACTTGAAGAAGTTATCTACTTTCTCATGCCATTGCTCTGATGTAACACTATCTTTCTTAGTGTTGAGGTCTTTAAGTTCATAGCACATAGACACAGTTAAAGAATACATAGCTGAGATTTCTTTGACTTTAAGGTCTCGGACTTTACCATCTAAGATGTCTCTTGGGTTAGGCATTTGGCCTGCTATTTTTCTATGTGCCATGAATTTTACTGCGGTACCTTCACCAACTGTACCTGCTACCAAGTCTGTTTCTACGCTAGTAGGCAAGTTATCTTCTAACAGTTGACTTACGAAAGTCCACGAACGAGGTGTTGCGAAAGCACGTGACGCTGTTTTAGGATCAAAGTCAAACAAGTCCTGTTTAGCGAATGATACATAACCAACAACGTCTTTATGGATATTGTTGAGTACTGCCCATTTTTGCCAAGCATCAAAGTCTGGACGCATTTCTAAATGAACGAAACGATTACTAAGTGGGCTAGGCATTTTAAATGTAACACCCTTGTCACCTTCACGGTTACCTGCGGCAACCATTACTACATTGTCTGGAAGTGTATACTTACCTACACGTCTATTTAAGATAAGTTGGTAAGCCGCGGCCTGTACGCTAGGAGCGGCACTGTTCATCTCATCAAAGAACAATACTACCACTGGATACTTGCTGGCTAGCTCTTCGCTAGGTAAGTCGATCGGAGGGGCCCAATCCATCAAGCCCAAATCTTTATTGTAAAAAGGAATACCACGGATATCTGTTGGATCCATCTGTCCAAGTCGTAAGTCAATCATATGGCCACCCATTTCTGTAGTGATGCTTTCTACAAGCTCTGACTTACCAATACCTGGAGGACCCCAAAGGAATACTGGACGTTTTTTGTTGAAACATTGTACGAGTGCTACACGAGCCTCATCTGATGTTACGGTACGATTTTCTGTAACTGCCATTTTAACCCTCTCTATTAATTAACTGTGTAAAGCTATTATACGCTCAAACTGACATTTTGTCAAGTGATTAATGCAGGGTATCAGTTTCTGGAACCATAACAGTTTTACCTGCGGCAAATCTGCTGGCGGCTAATTCTGCCATGGCCATGATACCCTCAACTACCTGGCGGTCCTCTTTGGTCAGACCTTCGTCACCCCAGATAGCGTCAACTATCTTTTGATCTTCTGGTGTCATCGTTAGTCCTTATCTTAGATACATTGGGCCAGTCCATTTTATGGAATAGCCACCATCAATAATGTTACCACGTGCAGAATTAGTTGCTGGAGCATTCCAACCTGCGGCCTTAAGGATATCACCCTTGCGGAACTTATCTGAATCTTCTTTAACGATGAAACCCCACACGCTGGTACCTTGGATGACCTTGTAATACTTTTTACCTTCAGTGACACGCACACGGGCGTTGAACTCGTCAATCATCTCTTGACGATATGAAGTCATGTTCTTGCTCCAACGGGCATAGTCCGCCTTGATGTCTGTTACTAACTGATTAATGAATAATTGCATTATTCTGCTCCTCCATCAACAATCTTGTATTCATCACCAAACTTATTCTTACCACTCATGGCACCACCTGGGTAACCATACTCAAAACATTCTTGAGCCAAAGCATTCATAGCATTTTTTAGACTGTCTGAACTGAAAACTAGATCCCATTCTTTTTCTGGGTTTCTGAGTTCGTCGTTCAT
>Ga0316232_1000985_pt1 | contig 37891 bp, 32 predicted proteins | sample TBHtaG_FD_206006 | JGI IMG/M metagenome (GOLD analysis project Ga0316232, IMG submission 206006) | Freshwater microbial communities from Trout Bog Lake, Wisconsin, USA - TBH18025_13 | ecosystem: Environmental > Aquatic > Freshwater > Lake > Hypolimnion/Profundal zone | place: USA: Wisconsin... | reverse complement strand
CTTTTAATGATTTTTGCAGTTTATCCCTCAGCTTCTGCAGCTTGTCGCAATTTTCTTTTACATTGGTGGACAAAAAGTTTCTTTTGCTGAAACCTTTAAATATAATAAAATGAAAAAGTTTACGCTTGTTTTAATCCTTGGCATTTGTTCGCTTCCTTTATTTGCCGTTCAATCCATTCATAATAAACAAATGACAGCCTGGCAATCGATTAAAGGCAAGTTTATGGGAGAAACGAGAATCCCTTATATTTATAGAAATGATATAGCGATTAAATTAGCAGGAATTGTTAATCCTATTGATTCTGCTTGTATGAATGAGCTTATAGACAGCCTAAAACTTACGATACCAAATCACAAAATTTATCTCACCAAGGATGAAGCAAACCTGACCTTAACTTTCAATGATCCCAGGGGTAAATATGGGACATCTGTTTCTACTAATTTTCAATACAATTCAATAAAATCTACTAAAATTTTCTTTGTCCCTTTTGATAGTCTTAAAAAAGAGAATCAACTACAGATTCTTTATTACTATCTTTTTAATGCCCTGGTTCATTTTGAGAGGAGCACTCAGTATGAAACAGTTATTAACGGATGTGTCTTTGATGAAAGGAGTCCCGAAAGAATTAGCTATCCAAATATAGATCATTCGTTTGACTCAATTATTCTTAAGACACTCTATTCTGATGATTTTATCAAAAATTTTAAAAGTTTTTACATCAGTATTTATTCCTTTCGATCATATATGATTTATATGTATCATAATGAATTAGATATGGCTTTCCTGTTACTTGGATTATTTATTTCAGCAATTCTTTTATCAGTTCTGACCATTAAAGGTGTATTTAAACCGCATAACTTGAGTTGGGTATCTTATAATAAACAAGCATTGCCTTTAATTGGAATTGGAGTGATATATGCAATTTGTATTGATTTGGCTGAATTAAAATTAGACAAAAACGACTTATCTTCAATCTTGAATTTGATTGTGAGCGCTTTATCGGCTGTAAATCTGATTTATATCACTGAGAAATCGATCCTGAAGAACCCTGAACTGGGAGGTTCTAAGATAATCCTTAACTTCTTGATTACTTTTATTGCACTTGCCCTCGTATCTTTTCCCATTAATCTTGAATTATCTATTAAGGATATAATTTCTGATTTTCCTTCAAGATACATTTCATTACTACCGTATATTCTTTCCATTTCACTTGCCAGAGCCCTTTATATTTTCATAAACGACAGGTATAAAAGTATTATCAATCAAAAAGATGTAGAGCTGGCGCAGATGAATGAGCTTCACAGGCAGGCCGAACTTCAGTCGTTGCGAGCCAAAATCAACCCCCACTTTCTGTACAATGCTCTGAATTCGATTGCAAGTCTGGCAACGACAGATCCCCAAAAAACCGAAAAAATGGCGCTGGCCCTCTCCGACTTTTTCAAATACGCCATTAACCGGGAGCAGAAACAGTTCAATTCACTTCAGGAAGAACTGAACGCCATCCGCACCTACCTCGAAATCGAGAAAGTAAGATTCGGCGACAGGCTAAATTTTGAAATAGACTGTGAACCAGGTTTATTAGATATCCCGATTCCGCAACTGTTGATTCAGCCATTGGTCGAGAACGCGATTAAACATGGGTTATCGCAGATCACAGAAAACGGATTCATCAAAGTATCCATTATTAAGGAAGAGCAAAAACTTGGTATCCGAATTTACGATAATGGCCCGGCTTTCCCCGAAGGACCGCTCTCGGGTTTCGGTATCCGGAACACCCAGGAACGAATAGCATTGCTCTATGGCTCCAAGGCTGCTATTAACTGGGAAAACAAACCTGAAAAGTTCATTGAGTTGATCTTGCCAATAGAGAATTATGAGATAAATCAACAATAAATTCAAAAGGTATTACTTTTAAGCAATTTATTCTAACATTATGATGCCAGTTACCTGCAGCAAGTCGCATTACTTTGATAAATTCTTTTTTGTAATACACATGCCTGTAGACCAATGAATTCATTAGCCACAACATACCGTACCCTGATCGCCGATGACGAACAGCCAGCCCGTGACCGGCTCAGAAAATTGTTGTCAGAATATCCGGATAAGATAGAGCTCATCGGAGAGGCTCAAAACGGAATTGAGTGTCTCGAAATGATCAGTCACCTTAAACCCGATCTACTGTTCCTTGACATTCAGATGCCAGGCCTCAACGGATTCGAAGTGTTGCAGCAAGCAGATCATTCGCCTATTGTGATATTTTGCACCGCATTCGACGAATTCGCCCTCAAAGCCTTCGAAACCAACAGCATCGACTATATCGTAAAACCAGTAAAGGAAGAACGCATCCAAAAATCGATCGAAAAGCTCGATACCCTGAAGGTGAACTCCGACAAAGAGGGTCTTCTCCGGATCATTGATAATTACCTGGGGCAGACTCCAAAAAAGGAGATCACCTCCATTCCGGTAAAACTGGGCGACCGTATGCTATTTGTGCGGATCGAAGATATCCTCTACTTTTCGGCAGAAGACAAATATGTGACCATTTATAATAAGGAGGGGAAAACCTATCTATGCAATTTACCGCTTAAAAGCCTGGAAGAAAAATTAGGGGACAAGTTTCTGCGTATCCACAGATCACTTTTGATCAATTTGAGCCGAATCAAAGAGATCGACAAACATTTCGGCAGCCGGTTCATCATTAAGATGGACGATGCCGGCCAGACTAAACTTACTTCAGGGCGCAACTATTATGAGCAAATAAAGGAGATCATGGAGATCTAATCCTAAGAAATCAGGATTCCATAAAACCTGTTTTTAGTATAATATCGGCATGATCTTAGGTTCACTCAGTAACATCCCTGGTTTTTCGCTCCTGATTTTCTGAATCGCATTTTCAATCTGCCCAAGCGTACATGGCATGGTGGCTACCGAGAACATCGCCTTTTCCCCTTTGTGCCGGTTATGGCTCACAGTTTCAATATTTATTTCCTGATTACCGATGGCAGTTGTAATAAATCCTGTCGTACCCGGAATATTTCCTGTCTGAAAAGAAATCAGGTAAGGAAACACAAACTTATGTGATTCGGCCAGGTTGCTTTCCTCATTTACAGGGATATTTTGAATTTTGTCGCCATATCGCGCAATGAAAACGATGTCCGAAACAATAGACATAGCCGTTTCAGTCGAACCCGCTCCTTTTCCGACTAAAAAATGAACCCCTGAATATTGATTATTGATGCGCACTGCATTAGTAGCTCCGCTGACATCCGAAAGGAAGTTGCTGTTTTTTACAAGCATAGGTCGCACGGTAGCATAAATGTCGCCATTAACCTTTTTTGCATAGCAGATCAGCTTGATTTTTGCATCAATTTCGCTTGCAAAATCGATGTCTTCCCTGGTAATATTTTCAATCCCGATAATGGAGAGATCTTCTTTCGAAACATCAATCCCAAATGCCAGTTTAATCAGCAGAATCAATTTATGCCCGGCATCTCCCCCATTGATGTCCAGCAACGGATCAGCTTCGGCATACCCATTCTCCTGTGCGAGCTTAAGGGCTTCACTGAATTCGAGTTTTTCATCCTGCATTTGTGTCAGGATGTAATTGCTTGTACCATTCATAATACCGGATACCGAAAGTACTTTATCACCGGTGAAGCTCTCCTGAATGGTTTTAATGATGGGAATTGCACCGCATACGGCCGCCTCAAACCCAATTTTTACATTTTTGGTTTCAGCAGCTCCAAAGATCCTCTTTCCTCTCTCTGCCAAAAGAGCTTTATTGGCCGTAACCAGATGTTTCCCGGAATTGAGAATGTCGAGGCAAATATTGAATACGAAGTCGCTTTTACCCCCAATTGTTTCAACTACCAGATCAATCTCACCCGAGGAAATAATCTCCCGGATATATTCGTTGGCTTCGGTTCCGGTAAGGTCCTTACCCCCGCCACAAAACAAACCGAGTGGAAGATTAAACCGCTCAGATGCTTTAGAGGGAGAAAGCTCAACGATTTTTTTAAGCACAATATTTGTTCTTGCCCTAATGGAGAGATCATGGTTAATTTCGGTAATTATCTGTGCAACACCCCCGCCAACTGTTCCGCAACCCAGAATGGCAATGTTTAATGTATCCATCTCGTAGTAATTGATATTTTTTCGAAATATAAGCAATTTTGGAATGGCACCTCCAACCACATTTTAAGAAAACCTCCCCCTCTCTGAACTTTTATTGAGCTACCATGTTCTATATTAACACATTTAATTTCAAAAGCCATGCAATATGTTATTTCAGGTTCATTAGGAAATATCAGCAAACCCCTTGCTGAACGTTTGGTTGCCGCCGGACACAACGTGACGGTAATCAGCAGTAAAGCCGATAAAGTCGCACAAATTGAAGCGATTGGAGCTAAAGCCGCTATTGGTTCCGTAGAGGATATCTTCTTCCTGACAAATGCCTTCACCGGAGCTGACGCTGTTTATACGATGGTACCACCTAATTTCGGAAGTGGCAACTGGAAAAAATACATTGCCTCGGTCGGTGAAAAATATGCCGCAGCAATTCAGGCTTCAGGTGTCAAAAACGTCGTCAACCTAAGCAGTATTGGAGCTCATATGGCAGATGGTTGCGGCCCGGTTAGCGGATTGTTCTTTGTTGAAAAAGCTCTGAACGCATTACCTGATGTTAATGTGAAACATCTCCGTCCGGGCTTTTTCTATCCGAATTTCCTGGCTAACATCGGAATGATTAAGCACATGGGAATCATGGGCGGAAATTACGGTGAAGGGACTAAACTCGTTCTGGTCCATCCCGATGATATTGCCGAGGCAGCTGCTGAAGAATTATTGGGACTCTCTTTCTCCGGGAAGAGCGTTCGATATGTAACCAGCGATGAAAAAACAACCGATGAAGTGGCCGCCATTTTAGGAAAAGCTATTGGTAAGCCTGAACTTCCCTGGATCAATTTCAAGGATGAAGATACCGTTGCCGGGATGACCCAGGCTGGTCTGCCACAGGAGATTGCTGAAAACTACGCTGAAATGGGTGCCGCCATGCGCAGCGGAGAGATGGCTTCAGATTACCTCCTTCACCGCCCAGATGTTTTCGGTAAGACCAAACTTGAAGCTTTTGCACCAGTGTTCGCAGCTATTTACTCCCAATCCTGATCCAATCTAATTAGAATAAAAACAGAGAGAGCCACTTATTCCGGAAATGACACTCTCTGTTTTAACGAATTCATTAACTCACTTTATCGGTCCTACTCGGTAAAGTGAAAACTCATTGCGAATCAGGATTGAGTTCTTAACAATTGCCGGTGTGGCATACACATCTCCGGGCAACTTATTTTCCGCTACTACCTGGAGTGTCCTGCCGGCTTGCAGGACAAGTGTCTCACCCTTAACCGATGTAAAATAGATTCTTCCTCCGGCATAAACCGGTGAAGAGTTATATCTGTTCTTCAGCTTTTTGGAATATAGGGTGACTCCGGTTCTGGCATCAATTACCAGAAGGTTGTTTCGGCTGTCAACCGTATAGATTATTCCATCCTTAATTAATGGAGTAAGAAGTTGTAAAACTGGTGATTTCAGCCTCCACAACACATTCGTTTTGGTAATATCACCCAAACCTTTAGGATCTACAGCCAGTAATTCGGCATATTTCTCTCCATTCTCTGGCGTCACAAAGCTGGTATAAAAGTAAACTATTTCCTCCTCACTAAAAGGCATGGCAATGGTCGAATCCTCTCCCTGGACAACCCGCCAAACCTCCTTGCCGGTCTCTGCCTCATAGGCAATACATACTGCTGCCCCGTTGGATACCAGGAGATCTTTCCCTCCAACCTTGATAACAATTGGCGTTACATAGGCCTTCTTCCCGACGGGTGCGAGGTGCTCATAACATTCCGGTGGACGTTCAGTTCGCCAGACAGTCTCCCCGGTTTTCTTGTTAAGTGCCACAATAAACTGATGATCTGTTCCTTCATAGTGAAGAATAAGCAGATCTTTATAAAGGATCGGTGAAGCTCCGGTTCCCTGCATATGTTCACATTTCAGATCGCTCCTTTTCCACACAATCTGACCGCTTTCGGTATTAACACATGCCGTTCCGGAACTTCCAAAATTAAGATAGACAAATCCTTGCTCAATACAGGAAGTAGGAGTGGCATAGGTGTTTACAGGATGCTTGCCATAGATACTGTCCTGTTTGAACAGGAGGATATAAAATAACTGCTTACCCGATTTGAAATCCACACAAATTCCCGACATCTCTTTCCCGTCAACTGTTGCTGAGCTCATCCAAACCTGGTTCCCGAAAACTACTGGCGAGGACCATCCCCGCCCCCTGATATCAGTTTTCCAGATTATATTTGTGGTATCATTCCAGAAAACGGGTACTAAAGTGTCACCCGATATTCCATTCAGGTGGCTCCCCCTAAAATGGGTCCAGTTACTCTCCTGTGCAAAAGATGTTGTCAGACTAAAAATCGGGAAAATCAGCCTCATGCAAATTGCCAGTACACGTTGAATTTTTTTCATATAAATAATTTATTCTTAATCTACGGCTATTCCATCAGGGCTTTCCAATCCTTAAAAAGCAAATCGGCTCCCGATTCCATTAAAATGCAGTCTTCCAAAATCCCGGTATTTATAGCGACAGTATAAATTCCTGCCGCTTTGGCCGACTGGATACCCAGTGGTGCATTTTCGATCACAATTACCTCATCAGCCAAAAGTCCGGATTTGTGTAATGCCGTCAGGTAAGGTTCAGGATGAGGTTTGCAATGTCTGACATCCCGGCCGGATATGATCTTCTCTGCCGTAATCAATCCTTCAAAATCCCGGAGTAAAGCTTCCAGATATTTATCCTGCATAGAACCCGTAACTACCCAGATATCAATTCCATTGTCCTTAAGTTCTCCCATAAGTACTTTTGCTCCTATAAAAGGAATAGCATCAGGATATGCTTCAATTAGTTCACTCTTTTTTGAATAGATCTGATCAATCTCAGATTCAGTAGCCTTCCGCTCTTCATTTTGCTGATAGACAATGTTTATGGTAGAGTGTGCAGTTCGTCCTTCGTTTTGATAAACCTTTTCAGGCGAAAAATCAATTCCAAAATGCTCAAATGCCTTGCTCCAGGCATCTGCATGAGCCCCCATGGAATCATAAAGAACTCCATCCATGTCAAAAAAAACACCTTTGCATCGGGCAAGAACCTTATTTATTGTATTATCAATCATGATTTTAGAGGTTCATCTTCTAACTTGAATTTAACAAGTAGTAAATAGTAACTTTAGAGCCTAATTATTAAGGTTGTAAAGTTCTTAAAAATATTATCATTTAACTGATCCAAATAGGTTATTAAGTTGTTATTAATAGGGAATAAAGTACCCAATAACCTCAGGGATTCTTGATTTTTAGTTTACAAAAAATGAAAATGATTAAACTTAGTGATATAAGGGAAGCCCTGAAACATCGGATTCTTGTTCTTGATGGTGCGATGGGAACAATGATCCAACGGGTTAAATTGACTGAAGAAGATTTTCGGGGTGAACAATTTATGAATTGGCCTTCCCCGCTAAAAGGAGATAATGATCTGCTTTCTATCACTAAACCATCAGTAATTCAGGAGATTCACGAGAATTTTCTGGAAGCTGGTGCAGATATCATTGCCACCAATACATTTAATGCCACACGTGTATCCCAGGCAGACTATGCTATGGAGGAGTTTGTTTATGAGATCAATAAAAAGTCGGCTGAAATTGCTCACCGGGCAGCTGTTCTTTATTCAACACCGGAAAAGCCCCGGTATGTGGCCGGCTCAGTCGGACCCACCAATAAAACTTGCTCGATGTCACCCGATGTCAATGACGCAGGTTACCGTGCCATTACTTTCGCCGAAATGAAAGAATCCTACCGCGAACAGGTTGAAGGACTATTGGATGGCGGTGCTGATCTTCTTCTTGTGGAGACGATTTTCGACACCCTGAATGCCAAAGCAGCTATGATGGCTATCGAGGAGGTTCTTGAAAGCCGGCAAATTTCTATCGACGTGATGATCTCAGGCACGATAACTGATGCGAGCGGGCGTACCCTTTCGGGTCAGACTGTTGAGGCATTTCTTAATTCATTATCACACATTAATTTATTGACAATAGGATTAAACTGCTCTTTGGGTGCCAAAGAGTTACGTCCCTACCTCGAAGAACTCAGCCGTAAAGCACCATTTTATATCAGCGCCCATCCCAATGCAGGGCTGCCTAACCAATTTGGAGAATATGACGAAACACCCCAAATGATGGGGGTTTACGTAAAGGAGTTTTTTGATAGCAGGATGGTGAACATCATCGGTGGATGCTGCGGAACAACGCCTGAACATATTCGTGAATTGGCAAGAATGGCAGCATATGCCAAACCCCACAAACCCAATAAACCTGAAATAGCAACGCGATTGAGTGGATTGGAACCCCTGACTGTCGCTAAATCATCCAACTTTATAAATATCGGAGAACGGTGCAACGTTGCCGGTTCCATAAAATTTGCCAGACTTATCCGGGAGGAAAAATATGAAGAAGCTCTTGCCATAGCCCGCGAAATGGTCGAAGGAGGAGCTCAGGTGATTGACGTGAACATGGATGATGCCATGCTTGACGCTGAAAAAGAGATGATACGCTTTCTCCACCTTGTAATGTCTGAACCCGATATTGCCCGCCTGCCGGTAATGGTTGATTCCTCCAAGTGGACTGTCATTGAAGCCGGTTTACAATGCCTTCAGGGTAAGGCAATCGTAAATTCAATCAGCCTAAAAGAAGGGGAAGCATTCTTCAGGGAATGTGCCCGGAAAATAAAAAAATACGGCGCTGCCACCGTTGTCATGGCCTTCGATGAACAGGGTCAGGCGGCTACTTTCGAAGACCGGATCCGCATTTGCAAGCGCGCTTATCACATTCTGGTTAATGAAGTCCATTTCCCACCCCAGGATATCATATTCGATCCTAACGTACTGACTGTTGGAACAGGCATTGAAGAGCATAATAATTATGCACTCGATTTTATTCGGGCTACAAAATGGATTAAAGAGAATCTCCCTTACGCCAAAGTCAGCGGGGGAATTTCCAACGTCTCTTTCTCCTTCCGGGGAAATAACACGATTCGTGAAGCATTTCACTCGGTTTTTCTATACCATGCAATTGCGGCAGGTCTTGATATGGGAATTGTGAACCCGGGAATGTTGCAAATCTATGACGAGATCCCAAAAGACCTGCTCGAATATGTTGAGGATGTGATTCTGAACCGCAGACCTGATGCTACAGAACGAATTCTCGCATTCTCTGAAAACCTCGCAGCGCGTGGGAAAAAAGAGGAGAAAACTGAGGAGTGGCGGTTACTGGAAGTAAAAGAACGAATACAACATGCTCTGGTTAAAGGTATAACTGAATTTATCGAGGAAGATATTAACGAATTGCTTCCCGAATATAACAGTGCAATCAGGGTAATTGAAGAACCATTAATGGATGGGATGAATAAGGTAGGTGACCTGTTTGGAAGTGGAAAAATGTTTCTTCCCCAGGTTATTAAATCAGCCCGTGTGATGAAAAAGGCGGTTGCCTATTTACAGCCCTTTATCGAGCAGGATAAACTGGATTTAAAACAGGCTCCAACCGAAAAGAAGAAGATTCTGATGGCCACAGTTAAAGGAGACGTCCACGACATCGGGAAAAATATTGTAGGTGTAGTTTTGGCCTGTAACAACTATGAGGTTGTAGACCTGGGAGTTATGGTACCTGCAGAAAAAATTTTAGACAAAGCTATTGAAGAAAATGCAGATATCATAGGGCTAAGTGGCCTGATCACTCCATCCCTGGAAGAGATGGCTCATGTGGCTCATGAAATGGAGCGGCGTGGATTCAAAGTTCCCCTGATAATTGGAGGCGCTACTACATCCAAGATTCATACTGCAGTGAAAATTGCCCCTGAATATAGTCAGACTGTTGTCTATGTTAAAGATGCCTCACGGGCTGTTCAGGTTGTTTCAAACCTTTTAGCTAATGAACCTGATTATCTTGCCTCAATAAAAAGCGAATACAAGGAATTGCGGGCAACCCACAGTGCCAAGAAACCCAAAGAGTACCTCACACTTGCCGCTGCCAGGGCTAATGCATTTAATCCGGGCTGGAATGATTCAATGATCTATACTCCCCGAAATTTGGGAATTCAGGTATTTGAAGACTACCCTCTGGAGGAATTAAGAAATTACATTGACTGGACTTTTTTCTTCATTGCCTGGGAATTCAGGGGAAAATTTCCAGCTATCTTCGATGACCCAAATCAGGGTGCTGAAGTAAGGAAGCTGTATGATGAAGCCAATATTTTTCTGGATGAGATCATTGCAAAAAAAATGATCACTGCAAAAGGAGTTGTCGGAATCTGGCCTGCAAATTCAGTGGGTGATGATATTGAACTTTATTCGGATGAAAGTCGTCAGGCAATTCAAGGGACCTTCCATCATTTGCGCCAACAGCAAAAAAGGGCCCCGAAGCTGCCTAATTATTGTCTGAGTGATTTTGTGGCACCTAAAAGTTCAGGCATTGCAGATTACTGCGGTGGATTCGCTGTGACGGCAGGGATCGGAGTGGCAGAATGGGTTGAGAAATTTAAAAAGGAAGGTAATGATTATCAGGCAATTTTGCTTGAATCACTTGCTGATCGCCTGGCAGAGGCATTTGCTGAAAGGCTTCATGAAAGGGTAAGAAAAGAATTCTGGGGATACTCGCAGAGTGAAAGTCTTTCGGCTCTAGATCTGATTAACTGCAAATATCAGGGGATAAGACCAGCTGCCGGTTATCCAGCTTGTCCTGAGCATTCAGAAAAGAAAATATTATTTGATTTACTTGGGGCATCTGAAAAGGCTGATATCCACCTGACAGAACACTTCTCCATGTACCCGACCGCTTCAGTATGTGGTCAATATTTTGCGCATCAGAATGCCGTTTATTTCGGATTGGAAAAAATCGAAAAAGATCAGATTATTGACTTTGCAAAACGAAAAGATGCTCCAGTTGAATATGTTGAGAAATTTCTCCCTTCAAATTTGAGTTATAAATAAGATCTTTACCCTATTTCAACAAATTTCTATCTGTTCAAAATATTTCGTCAACGACAGTTTTTAAAAAATCACGATCGTAATATTCAGGATCAATGATATTTCCGTCCCAGATAACAATGTCGAGATCCATAGTCCTTGGGCCAAATTTTGGGGAATTGCGGTCGCGACTCAACCTGTCTTCAACTCCTTTCAAATAGGTTCGGAAATCATCCTTCTCCATTGTTGTGATAACTCTGGCGGCGCCATTAAGAAAGTCGGGCTGATCTGTTATCCCGATGGGAACAGTCTTAATCTTGGAGGAAACAGCTATCAGGTTATGCTCTTGTCTAAGAAAAAAGAGCGCAGCTGCAAAGTTTTGCTCTGCATTGATATTCGATCCAATCCCAATGATACACTCGTGATTCATTTCCGAATTGTTTCTAATTCTACCGAAACCGAATCAGAAAATCGCAGAGCACCTGGTTTGTCAATCTCTACCTTTGCCCTGATAACCCGTTCATCTTTCATGACCAGTTCTAATACCTCATAGGTCAATTTCTCAAGTAAATTATACCTGCTTTCTGATACAAAGGAGATTATAGCCTTTGTAATTGTCTTATAATTATAAATTGTATCTTCATGGTCAGTATTGACAGCCCTGGAAATATCTACCTCAATTTCAAGATTAAGGATAACCTCCTGAAGGTTAACCCGCTCTTCGGGGTTAAATCCGATAATTGCAGGAATAATCAAATTTTTAATCCGGATTATTGCCATATGGTAAATATTGGTGATACTCTTTTGATCGGTTAAATATACAAAATTTGAAATTTAACCCATCAACCTCAAAAATCTTTAAATTAAATGACCTCCTCCGTCACAAAAGATCAGTTGACCTGTTAAATCCTGATTATCTATTATATAATCAATACTTTTCAATATTGAATTCATGCCTGAAGGGGTTTTCATCGGTGTAAATAAGGCAATTTTTTCAAGATAGGATTTGTCCTTTCCAACCGGAGGTAAAACCGCACCAGGGGCTATTGCATTGACGCGAAAGTGTGGTGCCAATTCCAGCGCTGCCATCTTAGTCAATTCCCATAGTGACTTTTTTGAAAGAGAATAAGCAAGAAAATCACTCTTATCATTTGTAATTCTTGTATCCACAACATTAATTATCTGACCACATAAGGCATTATTGGCATAATCACGCATAAGGATGTAAGGTGACACTAAGTTGACGGTGGTGTTCCTGATCAGAAAATCGCTGGATGTATTTTTGAATGAGGCAGGTTCAAACACTGAAGCATTATTGATGAGAAGGTCAAGTGATCCAAATTGCCCGATGACTTGTGCGATGAGCTTTTCGGTTTGATCTGTAGCCCCTAAATCAGTTTTAAAGGCATGAAATTGCTGATCAGAATATTTCGATTTAAGTTCAATTTCAAATGCTGAAACCTCAATGGATGAAGTGCTAAAATGAAGTGCAAGATTCCACCCATTATCAGCCAAATGACTGGCAATTTCGCGACCAATCCTTACTGCACTGCCAGTTATTAATGCAACTTTTGTCATTTCCTAGTTTTGGATAAATTTAAACCAAAATTTTCAATGAATGCAAAAAAAAAGATGCTCCTTAGAACATCTTTTCCTATTAAAATAACCTAAAACTCTATTTTTTCAGAGCTACAATATTAAATGCCAAAGTGAAATCATCATAGATTACTTTATCTCCCAATCCCTGGAAAAAGCTGCTTGAGCCATATTTAACCCCAAACTTTGCACGGTTTATGGTCATAATGCCTTCTGCATTTAGTTTATCACCATTCTGGGTAACTTTTGCATTGAATTCAAAAGGATTTGTAACTCCCTTAATCGTTAGATCGCCTGATACCTTATAGTCACTTCCTGATACAAGTGTCACATTTTTAATAACCAGGGTAGATTCAGGAAATTTATCAACTGCGAAGAAATCATCAGAAGATAGATGTCCGACCAGTTTTTTATTATACCCTGAATCTGTAAGATCCAAATCAATAATTTTTTTCATATCAATTACGAATGTACCACTTGTAATTGTTGCTTTGTTTGCTGATAGAGTTCCATTAGCAATTGCAATAGTTCCATTGTGTTTTCCGGTCACTTTCTTTGCTTCCCATTTTACCGTACTAACTCCTTTATCAACAACATAATCTGTGGCGCTAGCTGTAATACTAAAGCAAACAAAAATCATCGCCCACGCAATAACGGATTTTTTAATTCGACCTAAAATAGTAAGTTCAATACGTTCATTCTCTGATTTTAATTCCTGATATTTCATAAAATTTTATAGTTTTTAATTATGCTAATAACAATGACAGGAATCATTTTGTTCTTAAAATGACACGAATTATCTTTTAAATTTTAATAGTATATTTAGCGCACAAAAATATCTATACTATTTTTTTCTATTATGAAAAATTTGACCGAACCAATGGATGATATTACACTTTCAGGATTTCGCTTTTTCAAGTCATTAAGCGAAGAAGAACTTAAAAGTCTGAATTATGAAAAGACCTGCACATCCCTCAAGAAAGGAAGTATAGTCTATAAAGAAGGCAGCCGGCTCACTGGGTTTTACTGTATAATCCGGGGGATTGTCAAAGTTTATAAAACAGGTATAGATGGTAAAGAGCAGATTATTCGATTTGCAAGAAAAGGGGATATTATTGCCTATCGCTCATTACTGAGTCAGGAATCTGCCTGTACTACTTCAAAAATCATTGAAGATGCCATTTTGTGCCATGTCCCTTATAAAACATTACTTAATCTGATAGAGAAAAATTCCTCATTTTCCCTTGCAATGCTTAGAATTGTATGCGCAGAGTTAAAAGAGGCTAATGATTACATTACCGACATTGCACAGAAAACAGTTCGGGAACGTTTAGCTGAAGTACTTTTGCTTCTTAAAGAAAACTTTGATCTGGACGCAGATCAAACACTTCAGATTTCTTTAACCAGAGAGGAACTAGCCAATACAGTTGGAACGGCTACTGAATCCATAATCCGGCTCCTGTCTGAATTTAAACAGGATAAGTTAATAGATCTGCAAGGACGTAAAATTAAAATTATCAATCTTTCTGGATTAACAAAGGTTGCAAACTTAACAAACTCAAGAAGTTAATACATTGTACGGGATAAAGGCAAATTGGGATGATTCATTTTTGCCATTACATTACATTAGTTTTAACCATTCCTCCGGGTCTAGCTTCGTGTTTTCTCGCCAAAGCTGGAATTTGAGGACAGTCTTGTTATCATCATTCTTGTCGGTAAAAATATTGCCTATCTCTTCTTTGCCCTCAACTTGCTGACCAGCCTTTACAAATACCTCACTTAAGTTTGAATAAACCGTCAGGTAATTGCCATGCCGAATAATAACAGCTATATTTCCACCTGGAATAGCGATAACTTTGGTTACTTCTCCTTTAAAAATAGCACGCGCTTTTGCATTTGCTTGAGTTGTAATATCTACACCGGCATTGCGCATAACAACGTATTTAAGAACAGCATGAGGATGTTCTCCAAAATGGTCAGTTATTATACCCCGCTGCACTGGCCAGGGAAATTTGCCTCTGTTATTCGAAAAATCACCAGATAACAACTTCTCTTCCGAAGTCAAAATAAAACCTTTTTCTTTAGACGATTTACGACTTACTTTCCTGGCCTCATCCGCAATAACCCTCTCTATTAATTGTTGCAATCTTAATTCAGTCTTCCTTTGACTGTCCAGCTTTGAATTTAAGTCCTTTTCTTTTTTCTTTAACTCAGAATAAACATCTTTTTGTTGCTTCTTTCGCTGTTCAATAATTACAGTTTGATTCACCTTAGAAGTTAAAAGACGCTGCTTTTCATCCTTGCGTTTATTAAATTCTAATAGTTGCTCAGAAATTGAATTTTTAAATAACGAAATTTTATCAGCCTGTTTACGCCTATAATCTGCATACTGCCTTAAATAGATAATCCGTTTGTAAGCTTGATTGAAATCACTTGCAGACAATATGAATAACAATTGATTATTGTTATTTTGATTCCTGTTAGCATACCGTATCATGGCTGCATACTTACTTTTAACAGACTGAAGTGCACTGCTAAGCGAATCAATACGTATTATATTCTGATTGATAGATGAATCAAGATAGCCAATTTCCCCTGTAATATTACTAATCAGAATATCCTGTAGTTTGATTTGTTTTTCCAGAACTGAAAGCCTGTTAAGGGAAGCTTTCGCATTACTATTGGTCTCTTTCAATAAGGTGTTGATGTATTCGATTTCTGATGCAGTTTTTTCCTTATGCTTCCTAAGATCCTCAAGTGACTGACCAAATGCACTGAATGCAACACAAGCTAATAAAGTAAAGCTTATAAACCTATATAGTCTTAAAATAGTATATTCCACAGATAAAATATTACCATTAACTGCACTAAACTTATTATTCAATCAATTGTTTCCTATACTTTGGAGAAACAGAAAATCCAAAGGTTTTTTCATCATCCAGGCTTACTTTGGACATCTCAATAGATAATTCAATCTTTTTTTGTCCAGTTAAAGCGATTTCTATTAGGCCGGGAAACCATTGTTCATCTACCTTCTCATATTTTGAAAACTCAAGCTTTACCCCCTTATTACTTTCCAGATCATTAAATATCATTTTTTTAACTACAAATGAATCCGGATCAATATAGATATCTTGCTTAATCAGATGACCAATATCCAGACGGTTACGATATCTTTCAAGAGCCTCTTCATTCTTGTTAAACCTCCGTAATTTACGATCGCGAATGGAAGATATTTTATACATATTATCCTCAATATCACAAACAAATTCTCTAAAATCTTTATCCTTAGGATCTTGTCTGAATGAAAATAGTTTATTACTAAGTAATGCCTGCAATACACCAAAATCGATGTCTATTCCTAGAAGTTTGGTTAAATAACTATTCTTACCGACATACAATTTTTGATCAATAAAATATACTACTTTAAATGAATCTGTATTCACCTCAATTTTTCCAACCGGGATAGCAAGTTTCTGAGCATATATCTGAATAATACTATCTCGTCGGATTTTATAGGATCCTCGAACAGAGGTAACCTTTCCTTCATTGGAAAGCGACACAGCTACCTTTCGAACAGATAAAGTTTCATATTTTAAAGACCGCTCACTGACTAATTTAATTACCTTCCCAACGCTGTAGTGTTTAATTCGTTTCGGCAGGACAATTTTTTCTGCTTGTTTACAATTCTGTAATAAAAATGCAAGAATAACTAAATATAAAAAGTAATTAAAGAATTGTTTTGGGGCACTCATAAAATTAGTTTTCTTTTGTTTCAATATATCTTTCCTCGGCAATTTTCTGTTTGAGAAATTTAGAAGGATTCCCCTTTTCAAGTGATTTCTTCCATTGAAGTAATGCGTTATCCTTTTCATTAAGGTAAAATAGGATATCCCCATAATGCTCAATTAAAACAGCACTATCTTCTGTTGCTTTTGATAAGGCAGTTTCTATGTAAAACTTTGCCAACTGATAATCTTTTTTCATAAAAAACACCCATGCATAAGTATCCAGATACGTTGCATTATCCGGATTGGCCTGGATCACTTTGGCACTCAATTTTTCAGCAATACCCAGATGTTCTCCTTTTAAGGAAAGATAATAGGCATAATTATTCATTGCCATATAGTTTTCAGGATCCAGTTCTACAACCTTATCAAAAACATCAAAGGCTTCGTTAAATCGTTTCAAATTATAGTAAGCCTCAGCACGGTAAGTATAAAATTGTGAAAGAATTTTATTATCACTCTTCACATTTACCAAACCAGAATCGATTACACTAAGTAGTTCTATATATTTCTTTTGTTGTAACAAACCAACAGATTTAAGAATATAAATCAAAGGTTGACCGGGAAAATATTCCAAGGCTTTTTTACAGTCAGCATCCATCGTTGACCAATCCATTAAATCGTTATTAATCAATAAAAGACGTTCCCAATACTGGTAATTGTCTTTTTTCATATCGAGTACAAGTCTGATTTGTTTTCGGGCCTCTTCCAACTGTTTTTTACCTTGATAATAGTCTACCATTAATGCTCGCGGCCGATCATCATCTATATGAGAATCAATTAAGATGTGAAGCAATTCGTATTGAAGTTTATCCGATATTTTTGATGCACCTGGTTTGATTAGCAATAAATACATTTGAGCTTTCGTCTCAAATTCCAGTGCTGAGTTCCTAAAAGCCAATTTGATATGTTCAAATGCTTTGATTGAATCATTACCTTCCAGATAATAATTTGCAATTGACAGATGGACAAAGCCGTCGTTTGGATCAAGCTTAAGAATTTTATCATAATTTTCAAGCGCTTTCTCCCTGTTCTGATCTGCCAGATACATATCAGCAAGCAAACCGTAATATTTTGGTACTGTAGGATTAGCTTGAATAAGCTTTTCAATCTCGCTATAAGCAGCTGGTTTATTCCCAAGCTGGATATAGATTTGTTGTTTTCCAACCGCAATAGGCTCTGAAATGCCCAATTTTTGTTCAAGTTGGTTATACAATACCAGAGCCTGATCATTTTTCCCTGCCATTACCATTAATGCGGCCTGATAAAAAGGAAAATCGGGATTATCGGGTACTAAACTGGCAAGAGTTTCATATTCTGAAGCCGCTTTTTCAAACAATTTGTTTTGCTGATAAACCTTTACCAACGAAAGATGATAGTACTGATTATTAGGATTAATCAAAACAGCCTTTTCTAGTAAGAACATCGAACTTTGAAAATCTCCTTTTGAAATATGAATGTTTGCCATCTCGTAAAGCGTTGCTGCTGATCGAGGATCAATTTCAAGACAACGCGAAAATATTTTTATCGCATCATCTGTATTTCCCAAAGTTTTTTGTTTTAATCCATCTATAAAAAGATATTCAAATTCTTTACGGGCTTCTTCGCTAAGCTTTACTTCAGTTGAATCAATGGAAGCCTTAAAACTACTACTTATCGAAGAGACAGGTTTTGTGATTTTACAAGAAAAAACAGCAATTAAACTAATTGTAACTAAAAAAAAACAAATCGATCTTCCCTTTCTTGTCATTCTATTTCGTTTTAATTCTATACAGGCCAATCAACACTTCAATGTTTGCCGGTATGTCCAAATCCACCAATACCCCTGACAGTATCTTCCAAAAATTCAACTTTTTCCCAATTCACTTTCTCGTGTGAAGCAACTATCATTTGAGCAATTCTTTCACCATGTTGAATAACAAATTTCTCAGAGGAAAGATTAATAAGTATAACTTGTATTTCACCACGATAATCTGCATCAATGGTTCCGGGAGAATTTAGGACAGTTATTCCCTTTTTCAGCGCTAAACCACTTCTTGGCCTTACCTGTGCTTCAAATCCAACAGGCAATTCCATATATAATCCTGTTGGAATAAGTTTCCGTTCTAAGGGTTCAAGGATTACCGCATCAGTCAGATTTGCCCTCAAGTCGAGTCCGGCTGCATGTTGTGTACTATATTCCGGTAATTCGTTCAACGATTTATTGACAATCTTTACTTTCATCCAAAGAAATTTTATTTTTCAATCTGCTAAGATAGTAAACTATTCGAATCTCTACTCTTCAATTCTCTTCCTTCTAAAGTTAAATAATCCTTTCAAATCTGACTTTTCTTTTATCCATATAACCATGAAAAAGACTATAAATAAAATAGTATTAAATCCAACCTGCAAAATTTTATGATCAAAAACAAGAATTTTTGATATTTCATACAAAATCAGAGCAATGATCAAATACATACCTATTTGTTTCAAATCATATTTAACTGGAAAATATTTCTGTCCAACGAAATATGAAATAACTGTCATAATTAAGGATGCTGTAAAAAATGCATATCCGCATGCCATATAACCGAAGCGAGGAATAAAAAGAATATTCAAAACTATGGTAATTGCTGCACCAATAATTGCAAAACGTGCTCCAAAATAAGTCTGATCAGTCAATTTATACCATAATGATTGGGTGTAAAAGATCCCTAAAAACAAATTTCCCATCAGTAACCAAGGAACAACTTTAATCCCTTCATGATACCCAGATTGAGTTGATCCAATAAAGAATTTTAAAATATCCATGTTGAACATCACACCTAAAAAGATTATGAGGCCGAGGATTACAAAGTATTTCATTATCACCGCATAGACTTTTTTAGAGTCTTCATTCTTATAATGGGAAAATAAAAATGGTTCAAAAGAGAACCTAAATGCCTGAATAAATAGAGCCATAAGGATAGCCAGTTTTCCACTTGCCGAATATACCCCTAATTCAAATATAGGGTTAACTGAATTAACTAAAAGTTTTGGTAATAGAATTTTATCAATATTCAGGTTAACCATACCTGCAATGCCTATAACTAATATTGGCCAACCATATTTTAGCATTTTCATTAACAGATGACCATCAAAATTGGATTTTTTTAATCCAAGGTCCGGAAGAAATAATAGCAGGGTAACTGCTGAGGCCACAAGATAAGATAAAAATGCATAGCCAATACCTATATTAGGATTATAAATATAACGTATGATCGAATGTGGGTTTGATAGTAGAATTTTAGGACATAATAAAATCCAAAACAAATTCAAAGCTATACTTAATGCAATATTAACTGTCTTTAAAATTGCAAACCTGACAGGTCGTGATTCTAACCTTAGTTTGGCAAAGGGAATTGCAGACAAAGCATCCAGTGCAACTGTAATTCCCATCCAAATTATATAATTCCGATGCCCTTCATAACTTATCCAGCTAGAAATATTTTTTGAAAAGCCAAAAATAATAACGATAAATAGCAATGAAGTAACACCTAAAGAAAACATTGTAGTTGAAAAAACCTTTTCAGGATGTTCACTTCTGCCCGCAAATCTGAAGTAAGAGGTTTCCATACCATAAGTAAGTACAACCTGAAGAAAAGCAACATATGCCAGAATGTTGCTTAAAATTCCAAACTCGTCTGGTAAAAACATCCAGGCGTAAAGCGGAGTCAGCCACCAATTCAAAAATCTACCTATAATACTGGGTACACCGTAAATAACAGTCTCTCCAGCAAGTTTTTTTAATACACTCAAAGTATTTCCTAAAATTAAAACAAAGTACAAAGATAATGCTTTAGCTTGTTAAGCTACCTTTTTTGTAAAAATCTAAAAATTGAATGTTCCACGTGAAGCAATGTTAATAATTCAGAGCTTATTGTTGATAGCATCTGAATTTTGTATAATTTTCAGGTTTTTAATTTGATTTGTTTATTCACTTGTAATTTGATTATGAGAGCACTCAGTATATGTATCTTAATCGTTTTTTCTATATCTTGCTTGTTGTTGAATTGTGCTCAATCCTCCAAAAGAACACGACCACCTGTAACTTCTATCAATATAATGCCAAAAAATTCGAAGTATATCGTTGGAAATAAATTACAAGTAGCCCTTAAAACCAAAATTAAAGATGGCTCTCTTCGTAAAACTGAATTATTTCTTGATGGAAAATCTCTTTTTACAAGTAATAAAACTGAATTTACATACGAAATTAATACTGAAAATCTTGTAGTTGGTACTCATTATTTAAAAGCAATAGCTATTACTGACGATGGTATCAAAGGAGAAAATTATAGTGAATTTCTTCTTCTTTCAGATCAAACACCACAAAAATTGTCTTATAAAATAATAAAATCTTATCCTCATAATATTGAACACTTTACAGAAGGATTTGAGATTAAAAATGGTTTTTTATATGAGGGAACTGGTCAGGAAGGTAGTTCAGCAATATACAAAACTGATCTTTCTAATTGGAAAATTATAAAAGAGTATAAACTTGAAAAACAATATTTTGGTGAGGGTATTACTATTTTTAACGGGAAATTGTACCAGCTAACCTATAAATCACAAATTGGATTTGTCCGTAATGCGGATACTTTTGAGTTAATAAAATCCTGGAATTATAAAAATGAACAAGGTTGGGGTTTAACTAATGATGGCAAATATCTAATTATGAGTGATGGTACAGAATTTCTTTATTATATTGATCCGGAAACTTTAAAAGAAATTAAGAAAATTCAGGTATGTAATAGAGAGAGTACTGTTCAAAATATAAATGAACTCGAATATATTAACGGAGAAATATGGGCTAATATATGGACATCCGATACAGTAGTAATCATTGATCCTAAAACAGGTAAAATAGTGGCAGAAATAAATCTTAAAGGGCTACTCTCTGCAAATCTTTTCAATCAAAAATCTCCTGTAGATGTACTCAACGGAATTGCATATGATCATGACAAAAATAAAATTTATGTAACTGGAAAACTTTGGCCCAAAATTTTTGAAATTGAATTAGTTAAAAATAAAAAATAATTCTAAAAGAGAGTTTGTCCATTAGCTTTTTTATATATTCTTCCTAGATGATTAAAGGCTAATTCTGTCGCTTCACGTCCTCGAGGTGTGCGTTTAAGGAAACCCTCTTTTATTAAAAATGGTTCATAAACTTCCTCAATTGTTCCCGGATCCTCACCTACTGCCGTTGCAATAGTGGATAGGCCAATTGGTCCACCTTTAAATTTATCAATAATAGAACTTAAAATTCTATTATCCATCTCATCAAGACCATATTTATCAATATTTAAAGCCTCTAATGAATAACGCGTAATTTCAATATCAATATCTCCATTCCCCTTTACCATGGCAAAATCACGCACTCGACGCAATAATGCATTAACTATTCGGGGGGTACCTCTACTTCGGCGCGCAATTTCAATAGCGCCATCCTGGTGTATTTTCACATCAAGAATTTTTGCTGAACGCTTTACAATATCTGTTAAAACTTCTATGTCATAGTATTCCAAGTGACAATTAATTCCAAATCGTGCTCTTAATGGAGCTGTAAGTAATCCACTTCTTGTTGTTGCACCAATCAAAGTGAAATGATTAAGATCAAGCTGAATAGATCTGGCACCAGGACCTTTATCTATCATGATATCTATTCGATAATCTTCCATTGCTGAGTATAGATATTCTTCAACGACAGGACTTAACCTGTGAATTTCATCAATAAAAAGGACATCATTATTCTCAAGATTAGTGAGAACACCCGCTAAATCACCTGGTTTATCAAGTACAGGTCCGGAGGTAAGTTTGAGATTAACTCCTAATTCGTTTGCTATTATATTGGATAAAGTGGTTTTACCCAAACCAGGCGGACCATGTAATAATACATGATCTAGCGACTCTCCTCTCATTACTGCAGCCTTGACAAATATTTTAAGATTTTCAACAATTTTTCCCTGACCACTAAAATCACAGAATCTGAGTGGTCTTAATTTATTATCAAACTCATAATCAATATTATCATTACAATTACCATGAAGATTAATAATATCGTTCATAACACTCTGGCTGCTTATAAGTATAATTCATCTTATCAAAATTATATACAATTCATTAGTTTTATGGCAATGAACTTAGTACCTTTCGAAATTTAATAATGTCAAACGGTTTTTCAAGAATATCATCCATACCAGCTTTAATACACTTTTCGCGATCATTATTTATTGTATTAGCGGTAAATGCAATAATTGGAATATGGCCTAAATCCGGATTCTTAAATTCTATATTCCTAATATGTTTTGTAGATTCAAAACCATCCATTACAGGCATCATAATATCCATTAATATAATATCAAATCTTTGATTACTAAATATTTGAACACCTTCTAATCCATTAACAGCTATTGTAACTATATAATTAAAACGAGCTAAACTTATTTTCATAAGTCGCTGGTTCAGTTCATTATCTTCAACTAAAAGAATTGACAATTTGTTATCCAAATTCATTTCTCAAACAATTTTTATTTCACTAAATTCACACAAATTTAAACCTATTAATTAAATGTCCAATTTAATTATTTTTAATGTATTATATTTATATTTTATATAAAGATTTAAAAATGATAATTAATATAGATTGTTTTTTTTGTGAAAATCTTTTCTTGATTTTTCTTGGTTTTTAAAATAGTTTGATATTTGAACTGTTTTGATTAAGTTTTAAACAACCTAATTATTTATTTTATTGTAATTTATATATTAATTAACCATTAGTTAATATTTCTCTTTTGTTTATTTTTTATTGGTTAATGTATTTAAATTATTAAAATTTATTTTTTCATTTTATTGTTTTTCTTTTATTTTCTTTAAATTGTTTATTTCATTTTTTTTTTTTATTGAATTTAGGTTTGCAAATTATAAAATTTATTAATTAGTATTTTTCAACTTATTATTAACATGTTTGTTAATTGAACACTAATATTTTTTCAAAAATTATTTAGTTTGTGAATTATTTGATTTTAATATTGTAGACGTATGAATATTATTGGATTGGCCTCAGATCATGCTGGTTATCAATTGAAGATAATTATTGTTGAATATTTAAGAGGTAAAGGATTTAATTTGATTGATTTCGGTTGCAATTCAGAACTAAGTTGTGATTACGCTGATTATGCACATCTTTTAGGTTTCGCTTTGGATAATTCAGAAATTCAGAGGGGTTTCGTTTTTTGTGGTAGCGGAAATGGTATTAATATGACTATTAATAAGCATAAATCGGTTCGTTCAGCGTTGTGTTGGAATACTGAAATTGCAAATTTGGCCAGACATCATAATGATGCCAATGTTTGTTCTCTACCAGCTAGGTTCATAAGTGTTACAGAAGCTATTCAAATAGTGGATATTTTTTTATCCGAATTATTTGATGGAGAAAGACATCTAAAACGAATAGAAAAAATTCCTATTTAAGTGCTATTATTTCTTTTTCACGTTATTTTGATGTTTGCAAAATAAATTATTATGAGTTTATTCTGTAATTTAAGTAAGTTCTTCACTTTATAATATTAATTATTAATTTGGACTTGTAATATATTGAATGATAGATCATTAGAATATTTATCTATTTTTACTAAATAAGATAAATATTTACTGATATCGTAATTTTTCTTTTGAGTTATTCATCTAAAAAAATCCACCAATTTACGTACAGATGAGTAGTTTTTTATTTTCTAGAGAATTATTCATTCCTTCCTCTGTTGATGGTTTAGAGGAATGTTTGTTCATAATAAAGCAAGTTGGGGAAGAGTTTAAACTTGATTTGGAACAGAAATTGTCTTTACAGACCGTTACTGTGGAATCTGTGGAAAATGCAATAATTCATGGAAATAAGAATATTAGAGAATTAAAGGTTAGATTTAATATATCAATTACTATTAAAGAAATTGTAATTGAAGTTGAAGATCAGGGAGATGGGTTTTCAATTAACAGCGTACCTTCTCCGATTTCTGATAATAATATTAGAAAGGAGTCAGGAAGGGGTATTTTTTTTATAAAATGCTTTAGTAATAGTATATGTTTGCTTGGTAAAGGAAATATTATAAGAATTTATATTGATAGGTAATGGCAATATTGTTTATTGCGGACGGTGTTAATAAACCGAAGTTAAATTATAAACGTATTATTTTTTGGCTAAGACAAATTATTTTGTCTTATGATTGTATATTAGGTGATATGACTTATATTTTATGTAATGATAAGTATTTATTAGATATCAATTATAGATTTCTAAAGCATGATTATTTTACAGATATTGTGACTTTTGATTATTGTAAAGATAAAACTATTTCAGGTGATTTTTTTATTAGTATTGAAAGGGTTAAGGAGAACTCCATACTGTATAACGTAGCTTTTGAAGAAGAATTATTAAGAGTTATAGTTCATGGATTATTGCATTTGTTAGGTTTTATGGATAAAAGTAAAGAAGAAAAAAAGTTAATGAGAGATTTGGAAGATAGTTGTATTTTAATGTTTCAGAAAATTTAGCATGGACATATTAAATGAATATGATATTATTGTTGTTGGTGGAGGACATGCAGGGTGTGAAGCTGCAATAGCTGCTGCCCGATTGGGATCTAAAGTTTTACTCATTACAATGGATTTGAATCGGATGGCGCAGATGAGTTGTAATCCTGCAATCGGAGGTATTGCGAAAGGTCAGATTGTTCGAGAGATTGATGCTTTAGGAGGGAATATGGGAATTGTAACAGATAATTCTACAATTCAATTCAGAATGTTAAACCTTTCGAAGGGACCAGCTATGTGGAGTCCTCGTGCACAATGTGATAAAACTCAATTCTCAGCAACTTGGAAATTATTACTAGAGCGTGAGAAAAATATAAATTTTTGGCAGGGAACCGTTGTAAGTTTAAGTTTTTATAATAATATTGTTATCGGGGTAGTTACTGAGGTTGGTGTGGGATTTAAAAGTAAATGTGTTATTTTAACAAGCGGTACTTTTTTAAATGGTCTTATGCACTTTGGTTCATCTAAAGTATCCGGTGGCAGAATTTCTGAACCGTCTTCGTTTGGAATTACCGAACAACTTGTTTCGGTTGGGTTTCATGCGGGAAGAATGAAAACTGGTACTCCGGTAAGAATTGATAAAAGGACAATTGATTTTTCTAAATTTATCAGACAGGATGGAGATTCCACGGATAATTGTTTCAGTTATTTTCCCGGTGTAAAAAATGAACTTCAGAAATTGCCGTGTTATATAACCTATACGAATGCTAAAGTACATCAGATTATCGAGTCTGGGTTTAAAGATAGTCCATTATTTGATGGTACCATTCAGGGTCTTGGACCTAGGTATTGTCCCAGTATTGAAACCAAATTAATTACCTTTTCGGATAAGGATAAGCATCAATTATTTCTTGAACCTGAGGGAGTTGATTCTTTGGAATATTATTTAAACGGGTTTTCTTCCTCATTAAATTGGAGAATTCAAAATGATGCTATTCATTGTATTCCTGGGTTAGAGGAGGCAAAGATTCTCAAACCAGGTTATGCCATAGAGTATGATTATTTTCTACCTACTCAGCTTGAGCATACATTGGAAACAAAGCTTATTCAAAATCTTTATTTCGCCGGACAGATAAATGGAACTACTGGTTACGAAGAGGCTGGATCGCAAGGATTGATTGCGGGTATTAATGCTCACTTAAAAATAACTAAGGGTGATCCTTTTATCTTGTCCAGAAATGAGGCTTATATTGGTGTTTTAATTGATGATTTAGTCACTAAGGGTGTTGATGAGCCTTACAGAATGTTTACTTCAAGAGCTGAATATCGTATGTTATTGCGGCAGGATAATGCTGATGAACGTTTGACCCCAAAGGCATTTAACTTAGGTCTTGTTAGTGAAGATCGATATAACAGGCTCGTTAATAAACTTATGTGGAAAAATAAAGTTGAATTATTATGTAGGAATTTTATTGTAAAACCTTCCTTGATAATTGATTTGCTGGTTTCAAAAGATTCTGCACCACTTAAGCAAAATACAAAGTTAGATGCATTGGTGAGACGACCTCAATTATCCATATTTGATTTCTTTGAATTTATTATTCCTTTAAAAGAACTATTTTATGGAATGGATAGTTCTTTACGTCATGAAGTTTTTCAGGCCGCAGAAATTACTTTAAAATACTCTGGATATATAGAAAGAGAATCGGTTGTTGCTGACAAGTTAATACGACTTGAAAATATTCGAATTACTGATAAATTTGAATATCAGAAAATTGATTCTCTTTCAACTGAAGCCCGACAGAAGTTGATCAGAATTAATCCGAAAACAATTGGGCAAGCGTCCAGAATTCCCGGAGTCTCTCCGAGCGATATCAATGTTCTTTTAGTTTTATTAGGTAGGTAATATGTTCCACGTGGAACAATTTTAATTTTTAAACAGACGAATACAGCTATGGATCTGGATCAGGTTAAAAAATCAATCAGAAATATTCCGGATTATCCTAAACCGGGGATTCATTTTAAAGATGTATCAACTGCTTATCAGAATAGTGACGTATTCAATTTTGTTGTGACTGAAATTTACGATAAATATAAAAATGCAGGAATAACAAAAGTTGTGGGAATTGAGTCAAGAGGATTTATTTTGGGTGGTGTTCTGGCGAATAAACTTCATGCAGGTTTTATACCGATCCGTAAACCTGGCAAGCTTCCCGCTAAAATATTTTCAAAATCCTATCAGTTGGAGTATGGATTTGATACCCTTGAAATACATCAGGATGCTCTTGAAACAAATGATGTCGTATTAATCCATGATGATCTTCTTGCTACTGGCGGGACTGTTTCTGCTGCTATTGAATTGGTAAACTTATTCGGAGTATCACAAATTTATGCTAATTTTTTTATTGAACTTGATTTTCTTCATGGATTGGGAAAAATAGATTCTTCTGTACCAGTCTGGTCTTTGATTCATTTTTAAAATTGAATAAATGGCTACCGATAATACGGCATTTGGTAAACTAAAGGAAATTGTACACCATTTACCTGAATTACCTGGAGTATACCAATATTATAACTCTGAGGGTAGAATTATTTATGTCGGAAAAGCAAAGAATTTGCGAAAAAGGGTCACATCATATTTCACTAAAAATCATGAAAATCGTAAAACGGCAATACTTGTAAAAAATATTTCTGACATTAAGCATATTGTTGTTAGTACAGAAGAGGATGCACTCCTTCTTGAAAATAATCTGATTAAGAAATATCAACCTAGGTATAATGTTTTATTAAAGGATGATAAATCTTTCCCATGGATTTGTATTAAAAATGAACCCTTCCCAAGAGTTTTTATTACTCGTTCAGTAATCAGAGATGGTTCTCAATATTTCGGTCCATATACTTCTGTTCATATGGTAAAAACAATTCTTGAAGTTATAAAAAGACTGTATCCAGTTAGAAATTGTAATTTAAATCTTTCAAAAGCCAGTGTAGCTAGAAATAAATTTACTGTTTGCCTGGAATATCAGATTGGGAATTGCATGGGACCTTGCGAGAAATATCAGTCAGAAGAAGAATATAACGATGCAATGATTCAAATACGGGATATTCTTAAAGGAAATCTGTCTTCTGTTATTGCTCATCTTAAACTGAAAATGAATCAATTTGCTGAAATCTACAAATATGAAGAGGCAGAACGTTATAGAAATAGAATTGGAATTCTTGAAAATTATAAGAGCAAGTCAACTATCGTTAATTCATTAATTTCCAACATCGATGTGTTTTCATTGGATGAAGATGATAATTATGCCTATGTCAATTTTTTAAGAGTAGTTGATGGTGCGATTATTCAAGCACATACACTTGAAATTAAAAAGAGGCTTGATGAATCAAAAGAGGATTTGTTGGCATTGGGGATAATTGAAATCAGGCAAAAGTTTCATCTGAATTCCAGGGAAATACTAGTTCCATTTCCATTGGGAATTAAATTAAACGAGACCAGAATTATTGTTCCGCAGATTGGTGATAAGCGAAAACTACTTGAATTGTCAGAAAGGAATGTTAAATTTTATAAACTGGAAAAGAATAGACAATTATCGCAAAAAACACCTAAAGGGAGATCCGATCGATTATTGGAAAAAATGCAAATTGATTTAAGACTTAAAGAAGTTCCTCATCGAATTGAGTGTTTTGATAATTCAAATATTCAGGGTGCACAACCTGTAGCCGCTTGTGTTGTTTTTATAGATGGAAAGCCTGCCAAAAGTGAATATAGACATTTTAATATTAAAACTGTCGTAGGTCCAAATGATTTTGCTTCAATGGAAGAAATAATATTTCGCAGGTATCAACGTATAATTAATGAGGAAGGTGAACTTCCACAACTGATTGTGATTGATGGAGGAAAGGGACAGTTAAGTTCCGCTGTGGCGATTTTGGAGAAACTTAATATTTTAGGTAAGGTCGCTGTAATAGGAATTGCCAAAAAGTTGGAAGAGATAATTTATCCGGGCGACCCTGTTCCATTGTATTTAGATAAAAATTCAGAAACGTTAAGGATTATTCAACATCTTAGAAACGAAGCCCATCGCTTCGGAATAACTTTTCACCGTAATCAACGATCCAAGGATTTTATTGTGAATGAACTTGCCCAAATTCCTGGTATAGGAGAAAAGACTATTGAAATTCTAATGCGGAAATTTAAGTCTATTACACGCTTGAAGGTAGCTGCAAAGGAAGAGATCAATCAGATAATTGGAGTATCTAAAGCCGAAAAATTGCATCAGTTTTTTAATAAACAGTAAAGAGATACTAAAAATTGGAATGTAACACATCGAAAAAACAATCATTATTTATTCCTTAAAATAGATTATAACAAAATTCTGATAGATTGAAATTTACGGATGAATTTATTAATGGGTCGTTATTTAATATTTGTGATATTGCGTCAAAATCATGTTTGGTATTGGCTATTATCTTAAAGGCGTGAGAATAGATTGGATATTTTTTTTCTTCTGCATGAAAATGAGCAGTCAAAATAATTCCCCGTTCAATTGAAAGTTCAAAAGGAATAGCTAAATCAAAGATTTTAATATTGTTTTTAAATATATATTTTGGAGAATATCCAAATATCCAATCCCAAGTTGCAAATTTATCTTTTGATACTTGTTCGATAAGGAGAGCTTCATAGGAAGTGATTGGGCTCAAAAAGGGATTTAACAATTTCGAATGGTCTACTACATGATAAAATATATCTTTTGTAAATTCAACAATGGTTTTGGGAGCAGCCAAATAATTTGAAATATTAGCGACTTCAGATTTTACAGATTTAATTGATTTATCGGTGTAATTTGATGAGTTATTTCTCAAAGATCCCGAAAGTTGGTTTAAATTGGAATTAAACAGTAGAGTTCCGTGTGACAGGACTCTTGATTTATAAATATGCATGGCATTACCGGAGACTTTTTGGTTGTTAATAATAAGATCGTTTCTATCAGAGAATTTTACTTTTAATCCGATATTGATTAAAGATTCAAGAATTGGTAATGTAAACCTGGTAAAATTTATTTGATCAAGATTTTTGCAGTTGCGGATAAAACTGAAGTTTAAATTATTAGGATCCTGATAAACGGTACCTCCACCTGAAATTCTTCTGGCTAATTTAATATTTTGTTCATTTACAAATCGGAGATTAATCTCAGCAAGAAGATTTTGGTGTTTTCCAACAACGATGCATGGTTCATTAATATACAACATGAATATTTCCTCGGTACTATTTTTAAGAAAATATTCTTCTGCTGCGAGATTAAAGTAGGGATTTTGACAGGTAGATATTAAGCAACGCATAGAAACTTTGAATTGATATTTACTTAGTATTGAAATCAGGGCAAAGTTACATATCTATTCAGTATTTGGAACCTGCAATTTTGATGATTTGCTAATCCAGAAAAGAAGAAGAAAGAAAATATTTCGCTCCTTAATATTAGGAAGACTGTTATTCTGGGAAATAAATAAAATTTTAAAACCCTTGTAAATCAATAATTTACAAGGGTTTTAAGTGTAGCGGGGACAGGACTCGAACCTGTGACCTCCGGGTTATGAGCCCGACGAGCTACCAACTGCTCTACCCCACAATATATTTTTGATTTTAAGAACTCACAATCTTAAGAGGCTGCAAATGTAATTACAATTACTGAGATATCAAAGAAATTTATCTAAAAATTCATTTCAAAAATATGGATCCAGGAATCGGGATGTGTCGGGATAATGGTCACGACATACCTAACTGGAAAGATCCGGTAAATGATCTTAAAAAATTTCATATTCGAATTTTTCACATCCATTTAAAAGATATTACTGGAGCTAATAGATTGGGTCAATTCTTTTAAAGTAGAGTGGGGTAACCTCAACATTTTCTCCTTTGTTAAAATGCGTCGCGAAGTGAATTATTCCTGAGTGTGCGTCCTGGAATATGAAAGGAACTGTGCGAACCCTTTATGGGTATTGCTGAGTCGATTGGCTATTTTAAGGAGGTCATTGAAGCAACAAAATAAGGACGATTAAAGTTGGTTTAATTACTAAAATTGCATGACTGAAACTAAATGTTAAGTTTATTAAATCATTAACATTTAACGAAATATTTTAGTGTTGATTCAGAATACTTTAAATTTGCAGTTTTAAACCGAATGGTGATAAATAGATACTTCTCTTTATTCCCATTTTAATCATGGAAAATGGAAACACAGGGATATAAAATAAGACAATCAGAGAATTCAGGTCCTAACTGGAAAAAGATAATAGTAGAATCAAATGTTCCCCAGGAACTTCAGCCACTCAGGGATTTATCACGGAATCTTTGGTGGGCATGGAGTGAACCGGCCAGAGCATTGTTTAATGAAATCGATCCTGTAATCTGGGAAGAGTGTCAGCACAATCCGATTGTTTTGCTTGAGGAGACAAGTCTTGAACGATTTGAAACTTTGAAATCTGATCAGTCTTTTATTCTTAGGATGAAGTCGGCTGAACAGTTATTGAAAATATATCTTGATGAACGCCAAGAACTTAGAGGTCCGAAAATTGCCTATTTTAGTATGGAATTTGGACTTCATTCAAGTCTTAAAATTTATTCGGGCGGTCTTGGTATTCTGGCAGGGGATTTTTTGAAAGAGGCCAGTGACTCCAAAGTTGATATGACAGGTATTGGCTTGCTTTATCGGTTTGGTTATTTCAAACAGATTATTTCCGGACAAGGAGAGCAAATTGCCCAATATGATGCTGAGCATTTTTCAAAAATTCCGATACAACCAGTCATGGATGAAAACGGTTCCTGGTTAACTATTGGAATTGATATGCCGGGACGTATCGTTTATGCTCATGCCTGGTCTGTAAAAATCGGCAAAATATTGTTGTATCTTCTTGATACAGATTTTGATGCAAATCAGGATTTTGATCGTTTTATTACTCATCACCTTTATGGAGGCGATAATGAAAATCGGTTGAAACAAGAAATGGTTCTGGGTCTCGGTGGAATAAAACTATTGGAAAAGATTGGGGTAAATGCGGATATATACCATTGTAATGAAGGTCATGCCGCTTTTATAGGGTTAGAAAGAATTAAAAACCTCATTGAGAATTCGGGATTAACTTTCAGTGAAGCGTTGGAGATGATTCGGGTGTCCACACTTTTTACCACACATACTCCAGTTCCTGCCGGACATGATTCATTTCATGTTGACCTTTTCAAACTTTACATGGGGGCGATGGCCCAGAAACTGAAAATCACGTTGGATGATTTTCTATTTTTGGGTAAAGCCTCTTCTCAGGAAGATCATTTTAACATGAGTTACCTCGCCTCAAATCTTTCACAAGAGATAAACGGGGTTAGTATGTTACATGGAAAGATTAGCAAAGAGGTACTTTCTGAATTGTATAAGGGCTTCTTACCTGAAGAACTTGAAAATATCGGCTATGTCACAAATGGAGTACATTATCCTACCTGGGCAGCCCCTGAGTGGAAATCCATTCATGAAAAATTCCTAGCACCTGAAGCTCTTGCAGAAGATATTCATGATTATGAGGAAGATGAAGAATCACGTGCCTGGAGAAATATCTATAAAGTTCAGGACGATCAGATTTGGGAAACAAAATCAAAATTACGCAAAGGTTTGATCAATTACATCAAACAACGTTTTTCAGATACCCATGTGCAAAGGAATGAGAATCCCAAATATATTGCAGAAGCCACCTCAAAATTGAGTTCAAAGGCTTTAACCATTGGTTTTGCACGCCGGTTTGCTACTTATAAAAGGGCCCATCTCCTTTTTCGGAATCTCGACAGGTTAGCCCGGATTGTGAATAACCCGGAGCGCCCGGTGCAGTTTCTTTTTGCAGGTAAGGCACATCCGGCGGATAAAGCGGGACAAGACTTGATTAAATTCATTTTCGATATTTCAAAACGGCCTGAATTTGTGGGACGTATTCTTTTTATTCAGAACTACGATATGAACCTGGCTAAAATGCTTGTTCAGGGATGTGATGTCTGGATGAATACCCCAACACGGCCTCTGGAAGCCTCTGGTACTTCCGGAGAAAAAGGGGTAATGAACGGCACCCTGCACTTTTCAGTCCTTGACGGCTGGTGGGTTGAAGGGTATAAAAAAGATGCCGGCTGGTCACTTCCGCTGGAGAGAACCTTCGATAATCAGGAGTTGCAGGATGATTTGGATGCTGAGGCTATTTACGGCATATTTGAAAACGAAATTATACCTGCCTATTATTACCGGAATGAGAAAGGAATCCCAATACTCTGGGTTGATTTTATCAAAAACACTTTTGCAGAAGTTGTTCCTCACTTCACAACACGTCGTATGATGAAGGACTATTTTAATCGATACTACATTCCCCTATCATCAAGGCTTGAGCGGTTAAAAGCTGATAATTTTTCAAAGGCCAGAGAAATTGCCACTTGGAAAGAGAAAATACTGAATGTGTGGGATGCGATTGAGGTTGTAAGTGTACAACTTGCCGACGGAATCACCAATACTTATCGAATGGGACAAACCTATGAATCAGATATAGTTTTAGATATAAAGGGATTATCTCCTGATGATATTGGTATTGAAGTAATTATTGCTACAGGATCAGAATATCAGAGATTTGTTGAGCGCCATGAGTTTAATCCAGGTAAAACTGAAAATGGTCTGACACATTTTGTTCTCAATTTGACATTGACAAAACCGGGATCCTATAATTATGGAATACGGGTTTATCCTAAAAATCCGGAACTTCCGAATCGCCAGGATTTCAGAATATTAAAATGGATTTAATTTATAATTTATTATAAAGCAACTTATTAAGTAGGTTTTCCTTATGTTTGGGAGAAACTTTCAATAGTTCGCCTGTCTTAAGTTCAACCATTCCTCCGGCAGATTTAATGTATCGAACCACATTTTGGAAATTCACCAAATGACTGCGGTGAATTCGAACGAAACCCAGTGGGGCAAGCAGATGTTCAAATTCGAGGAGGGTGCGGCTTACAATCTTCTCTGAACTATCTTTAAAGATAATTCGTGTATAATTTCTTTTGCCTTCGCAACGGACAATGTCTTCGGCATTAATAATTGCAAATCCATTGATTTCGGGCAATGCAACAGTTTTTGAGGTAGTTTCTTCATTTGAAAGCAAATTATCTTTCAACGTCTTAACTCTTACTTTATTATCAACCTGCATTATGTGAGGAATCCGCTTAATTGCTTTGGTGAGATCCTCAACATTCAGCGGCTTGATAATATAGTCAAATGCTGAATATTTGAATGCTTTGACTGCGTATTCGCTGTAAGCAGTGATAAATATTAGTTTAAAATTAATTGATTTTAATTTATCCAAGAGATCGAAACCAGTACCATCGGGCATACTGATATCCAATAAAACTAATTCAGGATCAGTATTTTCAATTAATTTTACTCCATCAGCAACTGTTCCGGCTTCTCCAAGAATTTCAATATTGTCCAGAAATTTCTCGAGCATATCTCTCAAAATCATTCTCGACACGTAATCATCATCAATAATAACTGTTTTGAGCATATTTGATTGTTAAAACGGGTTATTCAAGGCAACAATAAGTTCATAAATTATTCATCTAAAACACTTATATGTAACCTGTTTTGTATAGTTTAACAAACAAGCTTCAAAAATGATTAGATTTTTTGAATAATTCTCATCTTTGTAAAAAAAGTCAATGGCTCTGATTTTAAATATAGAAACCTCAACAGAGGTATGTTCTACAGCACTGGCCCAGGATGGACTGGTTACTCACCTGCGTGAAAATCTTACAGGACAGAATCATGCCATGCTTTTAACCATTTTCATTAAAGAGTTATTGGCTGAAGCAGGGTTATCAGTGGATCAACTTGATGCGGTAGCTGTCTCAGGTGGCCCTGGATCTTATACCGGTTTACGGATTGGTGTTTCTGTTGCAAAAGGGATCTGTTATTCTGCCCATTTACCATTGATTGCCATTACCTCATTGGAGGCCATGGCTCATCATATCATCCAAAACCTTGAAAATGTGTATCCTATCAGGACAAAAGATATCCTTTTTTGTCCAATGATCGATGCCCGGAGAATGGAGGTTTATACCTCATTTTACGATAAAAATGTCGCCCAGGTGCGTGGAATACAGGCGGATATTATTGATCATCAATCGTATCTTAAATTTCTTGAGAAAAATGTTGTCCTTTTTTTTGGTAATGGCGCGGATAAATGCCGAGAAACAATATCCCATCCCCATGCGATCTTTGTCGATCAAATCCATACTTCAGCGACTTACATGGCACCTCTCTCCGAAAGGGATTATCAGAATCAGAAATTTACCGATTTGGCTTATTATGAGCCTTTTTACCTGAAGGATTTTGTCGCTACAATTCCAGTAAAAAATATTTTTAAAAACAGCCGGGAGCTTTAGCCCGGGTTATTGATGATTAAGAAATTCTGACTGAATACTAATACTGCAGACAGGAATGAAAAAAGCTCTGATAATCACTTATTATTGGCCACCAAGTGGCGGAGCAGGAGTTCAGAGATGGCTCAAGTTTGTCAAATATCTTCGCGAATTTGGTTGGGAACCTGTAGTTTATACCCCATTAAATCCAGGCTTCCCGATCGTGGATAATACCTTGTATGCCGATATTCCAGATGATATTGAAGTGGTTGGAACTCCTATATGGGAACCCTACACCTATTACAAAAAAATTACCAGAGGGGAAAGTACACCTAAAATTGAAAGCGGATCTTTAAATAATCCTAATTCTCTGGGAATCTTAGGTCAGTTAGCTGTTTGGATAAGAGGTAATCTCTTTATTCCGGATGCCCGCAAATTCTGGATAGACCCCAGTATAAAGTTTCTGCGTAAATACCTCATTGATAACCATGTTGATGTGATAATATCAACTGGCCCACCCCATTCGATGCATCTGATCGCTTTAAAACTAAAGGAGTGTTTTAATATTCCATGGTTGGCCGATTTTCGAGATCCATGGACCGATATTGATTATTATAAAGAGATGAAGATCTCTGCCTTCGCTGATAAGAAGCACAAAAAACTTGAATTGAAGACCATTACTACGTGCAATGCAATGGTAGTTGTCAGCCCGGAAATGAAGACAAATTATGAAAATTTGGGATGTAGAAATGTTCACCTTATTACAAACGGATTCGATCCGGATGACATGGTCAGCGATCCGGTAATTCCCGATACCCGTTTCTCAATTGCTCATATCGGGACACTTCCCCCCGGTTTTAATTTGAAGGGTTTATGGCAGGTACTCGCCGAATTGAATGATACAATCCCGGGATTTCAAACGAATCTTGTAATCAAGCTGGTAGGAAAGGTGGATGACTCAATTATTGATGACCTGGCAGCTCTGAATCTGGAAACGCAACTGGAACTTCCAGGATATGTCGCGCATGACCTGGCTGCCCGGATTATGAAACAATCTTCAGTTTTACTATTGGTTATCAATCAGAAAAGCCCTAATGCAAAGGGAATATTGACCGGGAAAATATTTGAATACCTGGCTGCCGGCAGACCAATTCTAGCGATTGGACCCACCGATGGAAGCCTTGCAGAAATTCTTAAGGAGTCTGAGGCTGGTACTATTTCGGCCTACGATAATGTAGTTCAGATTAAGGAAATAGTTTTGAAGATGTACGACAAATATCTTCAGCATAATTTGAATAACAGCGGAAAGGGAATTGAAAAATTCACAAGAAAAAACCTGACAGCTCAATTGGCAAAAGTATTGAATGGTATTATAACTAAATAAATTTCGTATATTTAACTGGAAGGGGTGATGAATTTTCCTAAAGTTACCTATAATGCTCATAAACTTATTCTTAATACATTTCCGAAGATTCTCTTTTTCATATTAATTGAGTGTTAAGGGTGGATTTCAGGAATAATAGCAAAAATATTAGCAATTTTGTAATCACGTCTTAAACTGGATTATGTTGAATTCTATCAAAATGGTTGACCTTTACGGGCAATATCTGAAAATAAAGGAAGAGATCGATCAGGCCATATCTGAAGTAATTAATTCTTCTGCCTTTATTAACGGAAAACCCGTTGAATCATTTGGCAATGAATTGGCTGAATATTTGGACGTAAAGTATGTAGTTACTTGTGCAAATGGGACCGATGCCCTTCAGATTGCCTATCAGGCGCTTGACCTTAAGCCTGGTGATGAAGTAATTATGCCTGCCTTTAATTACGTTGCTTCAGCCGAAGCGGCGGCTTTGCTAGGGCTTAAGCCGGTATTTTTGGATGTCTGGGAAGACTCTTTTAATATGAATGAAAAATTGATTCAGGACCGGATAACTCCGGCTACAAAGGCAATTGTAGCTGTTCATTTATTTGGTCAATCTGTTAATATGGAGCCTGTTCTTGATATCGCCCGTCTTTTTGGACTGAAAGTTATTGAGGATAATGCTCAATCGCTTGGAACCGATTACACCTTTTTCAATGGAAATAGTCGGATGACCGGTACGATGGGTGATATCAACATCCATTCCTTTTTCCCGACAAAGAATCTGGGGTGCTTCGGTGATGGGGGTGCCATTTCGACTAACGACATGGATCTTGCACAAAAGGCTAAGCTGATTTCCCGGCATGGTCAGGGACAAAAATATGCATACGAGATGATTGGCTGCAATTCCCGACTGGATACCCTTCAGGCAGCAATACTCAGGGTAAAGCTCCGTAATCTGGATAACTATATTCAACTCCGCCAGGAGGCCGGAAAATATTATGACAAATTATTGGAAGACCTCCCCAAAGTTATAAGACCTGCTGAAAACAGTTTTACTCATCACACATATAATCAATATGTAATT
>Ga0316232_1000968_pt1 | contig 38349 bp, 39 predicted proteins | sample TBHtaG_FD_206006 | JGI IMG/M metagenome (GOLD analysis project Ga0316232, IMG submission 206006) | Freshwater microbial communities from Trout Bog Lake, Wisconsin, USA - TBH18025_13 | ecosystem: Environmental > Aquatic > Freshwater > Lake > Hypolimnion/Profundal zone | place: USA: Wisconsin... | reverse complement strand
TTTCCCTAATCCTCCCGCCTCAAGCCGAAGAGGCCCCAGCTACTCCCTGCCAACAAATCCGGATACCCATATCTGGCAACCCAATAATTGTTGACAGATAGTGGGAGAGATGATATCGTTAAAACAAACAATTAAAACGATCGATTTAAACAAGCGATTATTTTGTTAGCTGGAGGTATCAGCTTTGGAAAAAGACACCCAGACCAAACTGCTTGAGGCTGCGACCCTGTTGTTCGCCCAAAAAGGGTTCAGCGCCGTCTCCACCCGGGAATTGGCCGAAGCTGCCGGGGTAAATATCGCCGCCATCTCCTATCATTTCCGGGGCAAGGAAGGCCTCTACCAGGCTATGATGGAAGAACAGTTCGCCCCTATGAGCCAGGCGCTGCTGACGGTTGAAGCTTTAGCCGGCCGTCCGGCGCCGGAGCGTCTCACTTTATATGCTCGGCATGTGGCCATCATCCACCAGCAGCGCCCCTTTATCATCCGGATTATGCATGGCGAGATTGGCAACCCTACACCTTGTTTCGAAACAGTGGTAAAGAAGTATATCTCCCGGGTCTTTCAGTTTATCTATAGGGCTCTGGAGGACGGCGTGGCTGCCGGTCAGTTTAAGAGCGACCTGAATTTGGGTTTTGCCGCCATCTCCCTGGCGGGGATCATGAATTTCTATTTCTTCGCCAAGCCTATTTTCAAGGACTTCATGCCCCTGTCCGCCGATTCGGATCATGAATACACTACCCAGGCCTTCCGCGTATACTTGGATGGGATTAGGAGGAAAGAAAATGAATAAAAAGATTCTTGCCGGTATAATCGTCTTTTTGCTTGTCGCGGGAGCAGCTGGCTATAAGCTGTATCTATCCCGGGAAACGGGAATCACCGCCACCGGCACCATTGAAGTGACCCTGGCCGACGTCGTGCCGAGAGTGAATGGCTATATATCCGAACTCAAAATCGAAGTCGGTGACAACGTCAAGACCGGCCAGACAATAGCCCGTATCACCCGACCCGACCTTGAAGCCCAATTGCAAGCGGACGAGTCGGCGTTGGCCAAAGGCAAAGTAGTGCTGACTGATCTGGAAAAAGGCTCCAGACCGCAGGAGATTCAGCAGGCAGTCGCCAACCTTGCGGGGGCTCAGGCGGTTTACGTCAAAGCCAAAATCGATCTGGACCGTTATCGTACATTATACGCTGACGGCGCCATTGCCGCTCAGCAGCTTGATGCCGCCCAGTCCAGCTACGATGTTGCCTACAACTCCCTTATCGCCTCCCAGTCCCAACAAAGCCTTGTATTGGAAGGCAATCGCCCTGACGTCATTGAAGCCCAGCGCGCGGAAGTCAGGCGGCTGGAAGCCGTAGCCAACGTTACCCGGGCCACCATGGCCGATACTGTAGTCGCCAGCCCGCTTAACGGGGTAGTCTTGACCAAAAACTTTGAAGCCGGGGAATACGTCAATCCCGGTTCAGCCATCGCCACCGTCGGCGACCTAAACGATTGCTGGGTTAAGATCTATGTTTCCTCAGCTCAGCTCGGCTTGATTAAATTCGGTCAGCAGGTGGACGTCCGGGTCGACGCTTACCCTGATAAAGTATTTGTGGGGAACATCAAAGAAATCAGCCAAAACGCTGAATTCACCCCGAGACAGAGCATCACCCAACAGGAACGGGCCAATCTGGTCTTTTATGTGAAGGTGAAAATCGAAAATTCCCAAGGCATTTTAAAACCCGGCATGCCGGCGGATGTGGTCATCAAATGATAACCCTGAGCAATATCAGCAAAACCTTTGATAAGAGACTGGCCGTTAAGGATGTCTCCCTGGAAGTAAACGCTGGAGAGATCTTCGGCCTGGTGGGTCCCGACGGTGCAGGTAAAACCACCGTCATCCGCATGCTCACCGGCATCCTCAGCCCGAGCGCCGGAACCTTGAGCGTGCTCGGCGCCGCCAATCCGGAAAAGATTAAAGATCAGCTTGGCTATGTGCCGCAAAAGTTCAGCCTTTACGGCGACCTTACGGTGATGGAAAACATCCACCTCATGGGTGCGCTCTACGGACAGACAGCCGCCCAAATCGAGATCTCGGCCCGGGATATATTAGACTTTACCAAATTACTGCCCTTTAAAGACCGTCTGGCTGACAACCTTTCCGGCGGCATGAAGCAAAAACTGTCCCTGGCCGCCGGCCTGATGCATAAACCCAAAATCTACTTTCTTGACGAACCGACCACCGGTGTCGATCCGGTGTCCCGCCGGGAATTTTGGCAGATGCTCTACCGGCTGAATAAGGAAGGAACCACCGTCTTTGTTTCCACCCCCTATATGGACGAGGCCGAGCTCTGCACCCGGGTAGCCTTCATGCACAACGGCCGGATCACCACCTGCGACACACCGCAAAAACTGCGCAGCTCCTATCCGTATCATGTTCTGGAGCTGGGCACGCCGGAACGCAATGTCAAGAAATATCTCATCGGCGGCCCCTTCGTCGACATCAATGTATTCGGCAACAAATATCATCTGGTTGTAGCCGACGCCGCCGAGGGAATGGCCCAGATTCATTCGGTGCTGGGCGAAGCCGGCATCCCGGTTACATCTTTGACCCAAATTCCGCCCAATCTGGAAGACGTCTTCGTCGCCCTGGCAAGTGAGGTGGCTTAGAATGTATGCTGTGGAACTCGCCAACCTGACCCGCCGTTTCGGCGACTTTACCGCCGTCAACAATGTTTCCCTGCAAATCAAGCAAGGCGCTATTTATGGATTTCTCGGACCCAACGGGTCGGGAAAATCCACCACCATCCGCATGCTGTGCGGCTTGCTTGCGCCAACATCGGGGGGCGGCACGGTACTTGGCCTGGATATCGACCGGGACAGCGAAGCCCTTAAATACAAAATCGGTTATATGTCCCAGAAATTCAGCCTGTACGACGATCTCACCGTAATCGAGAATCTAGAATTTTATGCCGGTATGTACAGTCTGCCGCCGGAGGTGGAAAAAGTGAGAATCCAAGAAATGCTCGTTTTGGCCGATTTAGAAAGCCGCCAGCGGGAACTGGTGGTCAACCTGTCCGGCGGCTGGAAACAGCGTCTGGCCTTGGGCTGCGCAATACTCCACAACCCGCCCATCCTCTTTCTTGACGAACCTACCGGCGGTGTTGACCCCAAATCCCGGCGGATGTTCTGGGATATCATCTACAGCCTTTCCTTGCAGGGCACGACCGTCATGGTCACCACCCATTTCATGGATGAGGCCGAACATTGCGACGAAATCGGCTTCATCTTCGAGGGAAACCTGATCGCCAGCGACACACCGGATAACCTGAAAAAAATCCTCCCAGGAACGCTGCTGAATATTCCCACAGCTGAGCCGATGAAACTGCTGGAAACTTTAGAGGCGGGAAAGACAAGCTATCTGGATATCTATCCTGCCGGCGCAAATCTGCATGTGCTCGTGGAACCTGGGCAGCTTTCCGCCTTTGCGTCATACCCTTATGAGACCATCGCCCCTTCCCTTGAAGATGTATTCGTCTATCTCGTTAAATCCCACCGCAAGGAGATGGTAGCATGAGACGACTGCGGGCACTGCTCATAAAAGAATTTATCCAGATGCGGCGTGACAAGCTTACCTTCGCCATGATGCTCGTCATGCCCATCATCCAGTTAGTGCTCTTCGGCTTTGCCATCAATACCGATGTCAAACATCTGCCGACCATCGTTTTCGATCAGTCGCTGCAGCAGGACAGCCGCGATCTGCTTTCTTCGCTGACCGCCAGCGAATATTTTGACATTAAATATGTCGCCACGAGTTTTGAGGAAGTTAACACCGCCGTCGAATCCGGCAAAACCAAAGTGGGAATCATCATACCGCCGGATTTCTCCGACAACCTGAAACACGGCCGAAGCGCCACCGTACAACTAATCGTTGACGCTTCCGACTCGATGGCAGCCTCTTCGGCCATCGCCGCCGCTCAACTGGTGGGGCAGCTGAAATCACAGCAAATCCTGATGCAAAGACTAAGTGGATACTCAGGCCATCCTACAAGCCCCCCCTATGACATCAGGATTCGTCCCTGGTACAACCAAGATTTTGTCTCGGCATTTTACATGGTGCCAGGCATAATCGGCGTCATTTTGACCATGACCATGGTGATGATCACCTCCATGGCCATCGTCCGCGAACGGGAGCGGGGCACGCTGGAACAGCTGATTGTCACGCCGATGAAGACCTGGGAACTGATGCTGGGTAAAATCATTCCCTATGTGTTTGTCGGTTATGTCCAGGTTACGGTGTCCCTGCTTGTCGGCATTCTGCTTTTCGATCTGCCGATCCGGGGCAGCCTGATGCTGCTGTATACGTTGACATCATTATTTATTGTCGCTTCATTGTCCATGGGTCTCCTGATTTCGACCCTGGCCCAAACCCAGATGCAAGCTATGCAAATGTCCTTCTTCGTCTTCCTGCCCAGCATCATGCTGACAGGCTACATGTTCCCCCGGGAAGCCATGCCCCTGTTTTTTCAGTGGCTGGGATATCTGTTCCCACTTACCTATTACCTGCAAATTCTGCGGGGAATCATCCTGAAAGGCATCGGTCTGAGTATGTTGTGGACCGAGATTCTGGCGCTAACGGTCTTCATTTCCGTCATGCTGACAGTCAGCATCAAGAAATTCCAAAAGAAAATTGCGTGATACGAAGAAAGACTTGGTGTACGTCAAGTCTTTCTCATCAGAAAATCCCCGCTATCACAACAAAAACAACCGCTTTTTCCCGCCGACCCTGACAAGGATCGGTCGGAAAAAGCGGTTGTGAATTTCTTCCTGGCAGGATGGCTTGATGATTCGATGGATGGCACGAAAAACAAGCCGAAGCAGGCAACTCTCTTCAGGTCACGCAGAATCAATGCTTAGTGCTCGGCAAAGAGACTTTGCTCATGCTCCCGAATTCTCAGCTCTTCCAACAAAAATTCCAGATCGGTTTGACTGGTCTTGATCAAATTCTGTGTTAACGTATACATAAATACCATCCTCCGTAAATACACTCTGTCGTTGGGTACAGTATAGCACCAATTATAGATATACGCTAGTGGTTTCAGAGAAATTTTTTCTATTTTTTTGATTGCCAAAGCCTGTGTTGTGGGGCCGGACACAGCTCGACAACGTCCGCGTCACAAGAACCATATCGCCGCTATGTAATTAGTTCGGCCGGCGGGCTTGTACTAAGAAACAAGATGTATTAAAATATACATGGTCAGCTGACTTCGCAAGGAGGAAATACCCATGTCGAAGGATTCAGATTTTTCCGCAACAAATGATGCGTCCTTACGCAACAAGGTTTTTAAATATATCAAGTCCCAGATTATAGGTGGAATCTATGGTCCGGGGGAGACGCTGCTGGAATCCCGGTTGTCTGAGGAACTGGGGGTAAGCCGCACCCCGATTCGCGAAGCCATCCGTCTGTTGGAACTGGAGGGATTGGTGGAAGTCACCGCCAAGAAGGGGGCGGCGGTTCTCGGCATCTCCACGAAAGATGTGCAGGATATCTACGCTATCCGCCAGCTGGTGGAAGGCCTGGCGGCCCGCTGGGCGACAGAGCGACTCACCAGCATTGAAATCAGGGAACTGCAGAAGATATTCGACCTGATGGAGTTTTACGCCAATAAGCAAGATGTCGAAGAAGTTGCCGAACTCGACAATCGATTTCATCAGATCATCTACGAGGCGTCAGGCAGTAAAATACTTAAGCTCACCCTCGGCAACCTTCACCAGTACGTTCAAATGGCCCGTCTGGAATCGCTGAAAGTTCATGATCGCCTGCCACACACCATTGACGAACACCGCGCCGTACTGGAAGCTTTCCTGGTGAAAAATCCCGATGCGGCCGAAAAAGCGCTGGCTTTTCACGCCAAAATGGCCTATCTCAATATCGCCGACCACCCTGTGGGGTGAGTGTGCGAATAAAAAGCAACTGCCGGAAGAGTTAACTCTTCCGGCAGTTTTTTTACCCGATTTCGGATAGAACGACTAGGCTACCACCGGCGTCCAGGGACTTGGTGCAAGCCAAGTCTTTTCTTATGTGGCGCTGGGGTAGACAGCGATCACCTCAATCTCCACACTGACATCCCGCGGCAGGCGGGACACCTCAACACAGGCCCGCGCCGGCGGATCTTCCGTGAAATACCCTCCATAGAGCTTATTCACTTCGGCAAAATCATTCATATCCGCCAGGAATACCGTGGCCTTGACTACATTGGCAAACGTAAGCCTCTCCTTCTCCAGGATGGCCTTCAAGTTAGCGAACACCTGCATGGTCTGCATTCCAATTCCGCCATAGACAATCTGACCGGTGAACGGGTCAAGTGGAATCTGGCCGGATACAAATAAAAAGCCATTGGCTCTGATGGCCTGGGAATAAGGGCCAATAGCTTGGGGCGCCTTATCGGTGGCAATTACTGCTTTCATGGGCGAAACCTCCTTAGTGCTGATGAATTAGATTGATTGCTGCAATACTGTTGAATAGATACGATGCCGCCGCGGGCAGTTGGACACCTGCCTGCATATCGAATTTTTTCCGATGAAACTGAACCTATTTCTTCAGGCTGAAAATCTCAATAACCAGTTTACCGTCCAAAGCGCCCTGGGTAGCGTGCAAGGAGGCACTGCTCACCATGCTGAACCGGGGTCCTTCCTCAAGCTGTTTTAAGAAATGAAGCATCTGAAATAAGCTTCCTCTGATCGACACCTCCAATCGAATCTCCTGAAAATCGCCCCTATTCACGGATGGGGAGGGCTGAACCTGGACCAGCCTGACACCACTCTGTTTAGCGATGGTGTCCAGCTGGGTCAGATAGTCTTCCAGGCTTGCCGTGTCAGGCAGCATTTTGCCTAAAAACAGCCGCTTCTGGTCGAGGTCGGTTAAATAAGCTTCAACATCTGGATGACTCAAGGTAAGCGCCTCGACACTCTGGACCTCATGCAGCTGTCGCCGGCACTCCGCCCGAACCGTCGCCAGCCGGTCGCGCTGCGGCAAGAAGACAAGCACAGTCACACTCCACAGGGTGAGCAGAACCATGATTGCCAACAGAACAATTTTCTGTTTGGCCGGTAGCTTGCCGGAAAGCGCCACAGCTTACCTCTCTCTGATCTTGACCGTCATCTGGAACTGGTTCGCCGTCAGCGCGGCGGCTGTTTCGGCTTTGATCAGCGCCGGTTCAGTCAATATCTCGTCTTTCTCCAGCCGCTCGATAAAAAGAGCCAGATCGGAACGGTTTGGAGCTATACCACCGATCTTCAGCAAGCCCTTACTGACTTCCAGGTCGGTCAGACGAAGCTGCTGCGGTGTCTTGGCTGCCGCTTCGGCCAGGACGACATAACAAGACAGCCGGTCTTTGGTCAGGGTGTTCAACACGGCTTGTTTCTGGCTGATTATCTCTAGTTTCGTGTCGACCTGGAGCTTCTTCTCCCGCATCGGTCGCAGCAGTTCGTTGCGCCTCTGGGCATCATCCAGCTGTCGCTTCGCAGCATCAAGCGCGGCTTCGTTGAAGCCGTATATGCCACCGCAAAAAACAACAACCACCAGGGCCGAAGCCAAAGAGATCCGCCCGGTCCGCCACCTGGCAAAACTCCGGGCGCGCGGCGCCGCATCGTTCGAACCGGCGCCGACGTTGATGCCGACAACCTTGTCTGTTCGCCGGACAAAAAATTGTTGCAGTCTAGTCCACATGGCCTTCCCATCTTTCGGACCCATGAATTTGATCCCCAGCTATTGTTACTTAGCCAAAAAATGACCAAGATACCAGGTGATGATTGGATAGCCGTAGAGTTGGCTCACCAAAGCGCCCAGAGCGATGAATGGGCCGAAAGGGATATAATCCTTGCGGCCTTTAAGCCCCAGAGCAAGCACCACAATTCCGCCCAGACCTCCGGCGATAAACGCCAAAAGCAGCACCAGCAGGGTCAATTTCCAGCCGAACCAAAGCCCCAAAGCCGCGGCAAATTTGATGTCCCCACCACCCATGCCGCCTCTGCTGACTACCGCGACAAGTAGCATGATGCCACCGCCGACCAGCGCGGCAACCAACATATCCAGCCACGTCGTCCAACTGGCGACAGAAGCTGCCGGCCATCCCAGATATCCAACCCATAAGCTGGAATAGCTCAGCACCAGGTTGATCAATAGACCCGTCCCGGCAAACCACAACAATACTTTGTCCAAGATAAGCTGATGGTCAATATCGATGAATGTGATGACAATCAGGAAAGAGGTAAGCAACAAGGCTTTACCCAGTCCGGGTTCCACTCCTGTAGCTGCCAGACACCATACAAACAGCAAGCCTGTGAGAAGTTCCACCACCGGGTAACGGCCGGGGACAGCACATCCGCAATAGCGGCAGCGGCCGCGCAGCAGCAAATAGCTCAACACCGGCACCAAATCCCAGGTTTTCAGGCCCACGCCGCAAGAGTCGCAGCAAGACGGCGGGCTGACCACCGATTCACCGCGTGGCAGACGGCCAATACAAACATTGAGATAACTGCCGACAACCAAGCCGGAAATAAACACCAACAGGTCAGACATACCAACACTCCAGCCGCCAAATTCTCTCAGCAAAGACTGCATGTTTCCAGCAGCCTTTCCTATTTTCAGATCTTTTCTGACTTGATTATATTATATCATCTCTCTTCACTGCTTTACCATCAAGAAAGTTCCGGGCCGACTCCCAAAGAAAAGACCTAGCGCCGCGCATCGCCTTCGCTAGGTTGATTGCATTCTTGTCCGCCATCTGCCAGCCGATGCCCCCGGTTTCAACCAAGCCAGAACCAGTTGACAAATAGTGCGGTACAGAGCACCATCAGGGCTGAACTGATCAGAATATAACACCAGTACCCGACGCGGGGGAGCTGGGCAATGAAGAGATAGAGCGGAAAAATGATCAGAGCAAACCGCGACAGACTATATAGCGGAAACTGGGGAGTCATAGAAAATAAAGGAGCCAAGAACCACAGCCATCCCAAAATAAGATAAGCCCTCCTGACTCTATACCTGGCACTCAAAGTCAATGTCATCAACCCTGCTAAGCTTGTCAGCACGATGATGGAATCCAGTATTGTTCCCGGCACGACAGGCCAGCCAGGGGTAAATATAAGACGAATATTTCCCGCAATATTCTCCCAGGGCAAGCCGAACTGTCTTCCCCAAAGCTGCTGGGAATGGACAAACGCGATCAGATCTCCAGTCAGTAAATAGTTGAAAATCATAAAAGCTAAGAGAGCCAACGGCGCCAGCAAGAGGGCAACCACCGCGCCAAGTCCTTTGCTTTTCCGGTTATCTCCAGACCAGTATTCATAAAGCAGCAGGAAAAACAAGCAAATCCCAAGACTCCGGGTTAACGCGGCTGACGCGGCAAATATCCCGGCATACCACCATCTGCCTGTTCGCGCAAAATAGACACTGGCCAAGGAGAATACCATAAAAGGGGCCTCTGTATAGATACTGTTCAGAAAAAAAGATGTTGGAACCACTGCGTAAGCGCAGAGCGCCTGTCGAGTAATTCTCTCCGGGTAATCCAGCCGGAAAAGATGATACATCACCAAAAAACTCATAAAAGTACACAGGTTACAAATGACGAAACCAGCAGCCCCAGTGCTGAAACCCAGGTAAGTCGTCAGCCGGATCAAGGCAGGCAGGACAGGGAAAAAAACTATGGTCTGCTTGTCATAGCCATGCTCAGCGATAAAGGTATACCAATGGGCATCCCATCTGATAAACTTATCGACCCCAGGCGGGACGGCTGGCAACTCTGAGTTGATAAATCCCAAAGGTTCATGGTGAGGTATATATTCCGCCAGCACCAAAGCGGTCACAATCATAGCACTGTGGATGAAAAAGGATAGCCATACCGCCCTTGACGGCAACAGCCGGATCATTATTTGGTACCCCTCTTTTGTCCCAACACCGTCCCAATCGGGCCAGGAGCTTCCCGCCAAGACAGCTTGCCGATATATTCCTGGGTCACAAGCGGCTTGACGCGGGTAGTAGCTCCCGACCATGTCCACCGGTCATTGATCGTAAAGTTCCAGTAAGTTGCTGCAATGATGCCAGTCAACTGGCCGAAATAGATGCTGAGGCCGAGTCCGAGAAAAGCCCGGACAAAGAGCGCCGTCAGTCCAATCCCAAATCCACAGACCACAACAAACTTGATAAATTGCGCCAGCCTGGGCCCAGCTCCGGCTTGGTGCCGCGTCTTCCAGGTGACACCCTCATTCCAGAGGAAATTGTGAACCATGGCAATAAATGAAGCTATAACCGATGCCGCAATTTTTGCCGCAGGAAACAGCTGCAGGGCCATCGTCAGCGCCAGCATATTGACCGCAACCCCCAAAGAGCCCACCAAGCAGAAGGAATAAAACCGCCGATCCTCGGGACTACTTTTGACAAGCTTGGTCAGGTGCCGCAAATAATTCCACTGTTCGCGAATACCCATCTTGGAGACCCCCCGGTCACGGACCGCAAACGAATAAGGAATTTCGTGAACAGTCCGGTAGTCTCCCTTGACCAAAACTTCCAGCAAGATCTTCCAGCCGATGGGGTCAAGCTTTACCTTTTTTATGACTTTGCGGCGAAGTCCGAAATAACCGCCGGTGCAATCGCTGATGTCCCGTATTTTGCTTATCGACACTCGCCCGATCACCCGCGCGACCCACGAAACCGCCTTGCGCCACAGACTCAGACCGCCATCCGAACCACCGGCCACAAACCGGCTCGGGATGACGATATCCGCTTCTGACAACCGTTTCAGAATCAACGGAATCAAGGCCGGCGGATGTTGCAAGTCGCAGTCCATGACTACGATGTTTTTGCCCCGGGATTGGTGAAATCCTGTCACAACTGCGGTTGCCAGTCCTTTTTTGTCACTGCGGTGAATGTATCTTACCTCGCTATATTGCCGCGAAAGTTCTTCCAGCACTTGAGGCGTGTCATCACAACTGTCATCAACAAATATAATTTCGTACAGACAGCCTTGCACCGCCAGAACCTGTTGTATTTCCGTCACAATCAGACGGACATTGTCCCGTTCATTATAGGTTGGAATAACTATGCTAAGATCCATCCGAAACCATCGTCCCTCCGCCATGAATTGCGCCAGACAATCTTCATTATTTCGGCAAAGCCGCATTTCTCTTCAGGCGTGCGTCCTGCAAGCAATGCCAAAGGCTCGGATAATCGGCGGCTACCTCATATAAAAGACCGCCTGCGGCGGCCAGTTTCCCCTGAAATAACAGCAGCTTGTCATTCGAAAGCTATTGCTGCCATTATTTTGTCACCGAGCATTCAAAATATGTACCTGCTAGTCAATTCTGCCGAAAGCAAAGACATTCCTTCTTTCGCCTTTGATAAACCGCTCAATATAGCATATAATATTGATAGATTCACCAGACTGCCAAAATTCGCCAGAAGGAGAAAGGTTATGTTTGCACTTAACTTCCAGTGGCCAAACCATGAAGAATTATTGCTTTCCCGCAAGAAAAACTGCACTGTACGCTTGGGAGATATAAGAGAGACCTATCCCGAGAATTCTGTTGTTTGGATTACCTTCGGAAAAAAATTCAACACCAAGAAAAAACTCTATATAGCCATCGTCGACAAGGTCTATATCAAAAAGTTTTCCGATCTCACCGCCTATGATCTGGGCCATCAGAATCCCGAAATAAAATCAGTGGATGAACTAATCAGCTATTTTGAAAAAATTGATCAAAAAACAGTAGGGCCGGATGATATTGTTACAGTAATCTATTTCTCGGAAATAAACGATTAGCAAATTCGAAGGGGGCAGCAGAAAACATCTGCTGCCCCCGCTGTTATATGCCTCTATGACCAAAGCGCCTCTAAACTCTTCCTCAATAAATAGACGAAATATTCCGATAACTATTCTAATCGGTTGTGAAAAAGACTATATTTAAAATATAGCCCAAGGCCGGCGGTTGCCGCAATGTCTTGGCAGAGTATTGAAAAGGAGGGGTTTTATGTTTCCGGTAAGCGAGGTCATTAGGCCAGGCATGTATACCATCACAGGAAAAACCGTGGAGAAATCCGATACCGCCGAAAATTATGGCGGCGGCTCCCTCGGCAATCTATTAGCAACTCCGGCGTTTGTTGGGCTGATCATCAAAGCTGCGGCAGACACCCTCGACCCTCTATTGCCAGAAGGGCTTGTCTCTGTGGGGCGGGCTATGCAGTTTACCCATGATGCCCCTACCTTCCTGAGTATGACCATCAAGGTTAAGGCTGTGGTGAAAGAAGTCCGCGGCAATCAGGTCCTGTTTGACATCAGTGCATTTGACGATCGCGGTGAAGTCGGCCATGGTCAGCATGAGCGGGCCGTCGTCAGGCGGGATTCCCTCATCCAGAAAGCCAATGATCGCCTGCTCGGAAATTGACCTCATTGGCAATGCCAAAAGGCACCCAATTATTCTCCAGGGGCCTCAGGTTGTTAAAGCATAAACGCGGGAGGGGTTTTCCGTAGCGGTGAAATCCCCTCCCGATTGCTGTTGTCTTTATCAATTGGATAGCTGCCTTGCCTTTTAGCCGCCTTTAGGACATTCCACCAGCGAAGTAATTCTTGATCCCCAGATAGATGCCCATCGCGGCCTTTTTCCTGAAGGAATTGGCCTGACACAACTGCTCTTCCACCGGATTGGAAAGATAGGCCACTTCAGTAAGTACTGCCGGCATATTGGTGTTTTCCAGCACATATAATGCGCTGCTGCGATCGCCACGGTCCTGCAAATGAAGCTGAGCTTTCAGACCATTTTCCACACAGCGGGCCAGCTGGTCATCCTGTTCTGTTTTTTTGAAATAATAAGTTGTCGTCCCCCGCGCCTCAGGGCTGTCGAAAGAATCGATATGAACACTGACAAATAAATCGGCGTTAGCTTTATTGGCGATGTCAACCCGGGCTTGAAGCTCCTGTGTCGCAGGCGAGAATGGCCCGCAAACATCCAAATCCGCCCCTCGGGTCATGATGACCTTTGTGCCGTCTTGCTCCAGCAGTATTTTTAGTTCCTTGCTGATAGCCAAAGTTATATCCTTTTCTTTTACCCCATCCGGCCCCACCGCCCCGCAGTCGCTCCCGCCGTGTCCAGGGTCGATGACGATTACCCTGCCGAACAACGTTGCCCCAATAGCCGGCTGAGCCGTGATCGGGCTGCGGGTTATCACCCCGGTGCCACGATTCAGATAAAGAATCGGATTCGGGTATGTCTGTCTCATAGTTGACGCCTCAGTCACAACCGGATAGAATATCAAAGCTGCGGCCAGAAGCACGCCGATGGCGGTAATTCGCATAAGGTCACCCTCGCACCATTTATTTAGTTTACATAACAATTATACATATTAACGTGGAATTCGGCAACCCCCTCCTAATTTTATTCAGTATAATACCTCAGCAAACTACTCATCCTGACTGCCACACTCACAGAAAGCAATACCTTCTGATCAGAAAAAAAGGCAGCCAGCAGGGTTACACCTGCTTGGCTGCCTTTCTGCACAGGCCGCTGAAAGAAGGGGCGAACAGCCACCACTACCCGTTTAAGCGGCCTGAAATTGTACCAACAGTCTGGTTTATACTCAGCCGCATCCTGTCCGCTAGTCGCTCAGCCGGATTTCGGCGACATACCGCTCCGAGACCTCCGGAGGCATATCGTCATAGTATCGGTAGGAGTCCAGGGTCGATCTGCTCACATATCCAAGCTCGATGGCGTTTCTTTCCGCCTCGGACCGGTACCAAACGCTGGTTAGCGCATAGCCATCGTCCCTCACAACAACTCTGATGATGGTTTCGCTGCCAATCCAGTAATAGTGCCGGTAGCCATCGTAATATCGCCAATAGCTGTACCGCCCGTGTTCGCGATTCATGGTTGCCAAAAAGCGCGCGCCGTCATGGTTTTCATAATTGACCCGCGCCACCCGGTCCCGGTTCCCGGAATAGTAAACCCTCATGTTCGAGATCTGGTGCTGTCCATACCAGTGACGGTCGTCCCGGTCCCGGTACCCGACCACCGTCTGGCCGCCATGCCCTCCCTGCTGCACATATTCCCGGTCACGGGAATGCTGCCTGTCGTGATCATTCCATTGATTCCAGAAAGAATGCTCATTTTGGAAGGCGAGCGCCGTCGGACACCAAGCGACGACCAACAGGAAACCCAGTAACACTCTGGCAAACCTTTTCATCCAGACACCCCCTCGCGATAATTGACCGATCAGTCATATGTGGGTAGAAAAAAAGATCCTCCACCCATTTCGCTCAAAACGGACCGAACCAGGACCTTTTTTTTTCTTACACCACACTCTTTAGGTTACTTCTATAATAAGCGAAAAATATGACAAAACTATGACACTCTGGCATCATATGTTAATTCGCAATTCTCCATAAAAAAGGACCGGATATGAATATCCGGCCCCCAGGCTGTTGACAAAACCAGCTTGCAAGCTGAAGGCAAGGAAGCGGGAGGGGTTTCCGCAGCGGGATTCTTGTCCCCAGCCGTCGGCAGCTTGTCTGCCGGTAACGGCGTAGGATATCATCCGTAGCGGAGGAATACCCCTCCCGCTTCCGTATGTTGTCTTCACCAAAAAGGGACCGAATATGAATATCCGGCCCCTCCAAGTGTTAAGAAACCAGTCTCACCGCCTCAGCCGCTGACCGAGCTCAGCTTACGCTTTATCCAGCCGGCGGCCGCTGCCGGGTTGAGCCAGGTACGCAGCGGGTAGCGCTGAAAAGTGAGGAAGATGATCGGGGTTATAATCAGGGTAAAGAAGGTAGAGGAAAGCAAGCCGCCGATCAATACCCAAGCCATGCTTACCCTTGTTTCGGAGCCGGCGGTCATGGCCAGTGCGGTAGGCATCATTCCCACCACCATCGTCAACGTAGTCATAAATATCGGCTTTAATCGGGTTTTGCCGGCCTCAATGACAGCGTCGTAGGCACTCATACCTTCGCCCATCAAGGTCAGGGTATAATCCAGCAGCAGGGTGCCGTTCTTGGCCACCAAACCGTCCATAACCAAAACGCCAATCAGCGAGTACAGATTAATCGTATTCCGGGTCAAAGCCAGAAAGGCCAATGATCCTATCAACCCCATCGGCAGGGAAAACATCCTGATAATCGGAGTTGACGTGGATTCATACAGGACGGCCAGCAACATATAAACCAGTATCAGTGACAACCCCAAGGCCTGGGCCATTTCCCCAAAGGTATCCTTCATATTGTCGGCCTGTCCGGTAAAGCTGTAAGAAACGCCGTCGCCGAGATCCCCGGGTTTGATATTATTGGCGATGTCGCCCAGGACTTCTTCCAGGGGCCGGTCGGTTAAATTGGCGGAAATATTGATCGCTTCCTGCTTGTCCACCCGACGCAACATGACCGGGCCCACCCCGTCTTCAATTCGGGCGATGTCTCCCAGCCTCACCAGGCCGCTGCTGGATTGGACGGGTATGGACCGGATGTCGGACGCCTTAAACCCGTCGCTGCCTTTAAGCCGGACATTGATGCTGGTGTCCTGACCGTCATTTTTAGGATCATTGGCGAAATACCCTGCCTGGGCTCCCGCTATAGAGGCGTTGAACACGCTGTTTACTTCGTTGACTGTGGTATTGTAGAACCTCAGTTTTTCCCGGTCAACGATCAGCCGCAGTTCCGGCGCGCCTTCGGTATAAGAACTGCGTACATCTTTTACGCCTTTGACTTGCCCTAAGATATCCTGTATCCGATGCGACGCCGCAACGATAGTATCGAGCCGCATTCCCTTGATTTCAATCTGCACAGGAGCTGTGTTGGGGCCCCCGCTCCCTGAGCCGCCTGACACTCCGGCAATCGAGGACTGGGTTTCACTGACTTGAACCACCGCCTGCGGCAGACTGTTCTTGAGATATTGCCGTACTTGATCAGTGACCTGCCACACAGTCCGCTTCCTGGCCTGTCGGTCCACGATCTGGACGCTGATGCCGCCGTAGTTTCCGGCCGGCGAGCCGACACTGGACAAGTAGTTGGTGACCTCCGGTATGGTGGTTAGATAGCCTTCGACCTGCCTCACCACCGCGTTGGTTTGGTCGATATTCTGCCCTACAGGCAACTGGATATTGATCCGGAAGCTGCCCTCGTCGGTTTGCGGCATAAACTCGGCCCCGATGATACCGGTGGGAACAAGCGAAATCGCCGCAAAGAAGATCAGTAGAATAGTGCAAATCAGCTTCTTGGAGTGACTCAGACTCCACCGCAGCAGCTGTTCGTATTTCAGGATAGCGGTTTCCTCCAGATTATCCATGAACCGCCACACCTTGCCTGTCGGTTCTTTGACACCGTCTTTAAATAGGCGCGCGGCAAGCATCGGGGTCAAGGTAAACGAAACAAACATGGAAAACAAGGTGGCAAAAACAATGGTCAGGCCGAATTGGCGGAAATACTGGCCTGTCATCCCGTTCATAAACGCAATAGGCATAAATACCACAACATCGCAAAGGGTAATAGCGATGGCGGCCATTCCGATCTCGGTCCGGCCTTCCTCGGCCGCAGTCGCGGCGTCTTTACCCATTTTCAGATGCCGATGGATATTTTCCAGCACAACAATAGAGTCATCGACAAGTATGCCTACACATAGGGACATACCCATGAGAGTCATCATATTAAAGGTAAACCCGGCGAAATACATGGCGAAAAAGGTGGCTATCAGCGAAGTGGGTATCGCCACAAGAACCGCCGCGGTAGAGCGCCAGCCCCGTAAAAACAAGAAGAGAACCAGACCGGTGGTGAATAGCCCTTCAATCAGCGCCTCCAGCGTATTATGCAGTGAATCGCTGACATACTGCGATGCATCAGTCACAACAACAAAGCGGTAGTCGGGATATTCTGCCCGCAAGCTGTCAATCTGGGCTTTGGTGCCCTTGGCGGTATCAACCAGATTAGCGTCGCTGTTTTTATAGACCGTCAGCGATACCACATCCTGGCCGTTGGTGCGGGCGTAACGCGTAACCCGGGCATCCTGTTCCCGGACTGTTGCCAGGTCCTTAAGAGGAATACTGACACCTTTGGCGTTGGAAACATGAATCGAGGCCAGTTCTTCCGGTGACGCGTACTGTGCCGTAAGGCGGACACTGGTTTCCTTCTTATCGGTAAACACCGATCCGGCAGGGGTTAAAAGGTTTTCCTGCTGGATACGATCAACAATCTGATTGAGCGATATATTGAAATAGGACAGCTTGTCCTTGTCAACTTCGACCGCGATCTCTTTGTCCCGGCCCCCATCCAGCTGAACGTCGGATACCCCGCCGGCCCGCTGCATGCGTTCCACAAAAACATCGTTTGCCAGTGTATAGACATCAGACAGCGGTTTGTCGGCAATAACCGATACTTCCATGATCGGCGTGGCGTTGACGTCCCGTTTCATGACCACCGGCGGCTGGATTCCGTTGGGAAGTTTACTAAGCACTTTATCGACATATTGGGTGGCGTCAATGGCCGAGGTGTCGACATTAGCCCAAAACTCGAATTCCAGGATGATACTTGCCCTCTCCGGTCTGGCCATCGAGGTCATATGCTTCAGGTTGGAAAGCGAGGATAGAGAATTCTCCAGTGGTTTGATAACATCTTGTTCGATTTCCGCCGTCCCGGCCCCCGGATAATTAACCGTCACCGTGACAAATGGCGTGTTCAGCGCCGGAAGAAGTTCAACCCCTATGCGATAAAAGCTGAACAGCCCCAGCACAACAAACAACAGCACAATCATCGTAATGCCTACTGGACGCTGAATGGAAAAGCGGGTTATGTTCACTGGCCGTCACCCCTGTCCAGGGTGACACTATTGGGGATAATCACCACTCCCGCGGTTAAGCGGGACAGGTTGTTCACGGCGATTTGCTCGCCGTCCTTAAGGCCGTTCAAAATTTCGACACTCTGGTCGCCTGTTGCCCCGACCTGCACGGTACGCTCTTCAACTGTGTTTTGCGGACCAATGACAAATACATAGATCTTGCCATTTTTCTCAAGCACGGCGTCTTTGGGCACCACCAAGGCATTCGGCCGCAAGACCGCGTTGATCACCGCTTTGGCGAACATCCCGCTTCTCACGGCAGGATCAGGATTGATTAGCGCCACCCGCAAGGAGAAGGACAGACTCTGAGGGTCACTGGCTGGACTGATATAGATAATCTTGCCGGGAAAGGTCCGGCCGAGCGACTCGATCTGCACATCGACATTCAGTCCGACGGTAAGTGCAGCCAGATCTTGCTCCGATACCTGACAATCAACATAGATGTTGCTGTTGTCCACAATACTGAGCAGCTTTTGTCCCTGCTGAACCATGTTGCCTACTTCCACCTGGCGGTAGACGATGACTCCGGACCGGGGCGCATACAGCACCAAATCGTTCCGCTGTTTTTCCACGGCGCTCACACTGTGCTGGGCTTTGGCCGCCGCGGCGAGGGCCGATTCCACCACCGCCGGTACGGAGCCTGTATTCATTTGGTTGGCAAGGGCGTCAAACGACGCTTTGGCATCCGCCACTTGCTGCTCGCTGGCATCTAGCTGCTGGTGCGATACGCCACCCACGTCATACAGCGATTTGTAACGCTGATAATTGGTCACAGCCTGCTGATAATCGGCCTTAGCCTTATCATAATTGGCCCTGAAAGAAACGTCACTGGTCACAGCGTCCGCCGCGGCCTGCCGGTATGCGGCTTGACTCTGCATAATTGAAATATCAGCGTCACCGGTATCCTGGACAACCAGCTCCTGCCCTTCAGACACTTGCTGTCCCAGTGCAACATACACCGCACTGATCTTTCCCTGATATTTGGCGGCGATATCTACCTGGGCCTGAGGCACGGTCTGACCGGTCAAGGATATCCGTTTAATTAATCCGGTGTGCGAAACAGTCAGCACTTCGACAGTGGTCTGAGCTTTACCGGTGGAACTGGTGCTATTCATGGAGTTCTTCCGCACCTGGTTGAATGCAATCAGGCCCAGGCATACAACCACAATACCGACCAGAATCATTATTTTTCGCTTATTGCCGTCTTTCCACAGTTGCCTCACCATCTACTTGTTCCCCTTTCGCTGCCTGCCCTGCAAGCATTTAACATCCCAATTGGCGGCCTTGGCGGCAACCGCATTGGCAGCCATACGTTGCAGCAATTGATTGGCAATGTCTTGTTCTTTATCAGTAAAATCCAAGGTCACGATACCGGACCATGTCTTCAGCTCAGCCCGCAGTGTCGTTTCCAGCAGCCTGCCGGTTTCTGTCAGGAAAACCTTGTAAGCCCGCCTGTCCGCCGGGTCCCGTTCGCGAACCACATGCCCCAGCCCTTCGAGGGCGGCGATAGCGCGCGCCGTGGTCGCTTTGTCAACATTCAAATATGTACTGATCGCGTCCTGGGTCACCCCATCCTTGAGATAAAGGCATAACATAAAGGGAACGCAGCCTCCGGTGATGCCGCTGTCCTCCGCTCGCCGGTCCAGATACCCCTGCCCGGCCCGATACAAAATAGATACCCATTTACCAAGATATGGGCCTTCGGCCATTTTCACAACCACCTTGTCTTAAGGGTGCTAGCATTAATACTATCATCAATTAGTTGGTGACGCAACTATTTTGAGTCGTCCCTCCCCGGAATATGACTATATTCGCCACTTGCAGCGACAGAACAAAAGGCCCCAATCAGGCAGCAGACGAGAACCTTTTGGCACCGACGAGCAGCCTGATCGGACCGCACAAATGCTGTTCTGTGGCTACCGTTAAAAGATAATACTATATTGCAACAAGAAGGCCCAGCCAAATGGCTGGGCCTTCTTTCGTTGTTTCTATTTCAAAGCATCTGGATTTACACAGGTAATCGGGGCCTGGCCGTTTAAGACCTTGACGATGTTCTCTGCCGCTATTTTGCCCATATTGATGCGGGTCTCCGGGGTCGCTGAGGCGATATGGGGAACAATTACCACATTATCCAGCTCAGCCAAGCCAGGAGCAAGCTCCGGCTCGTTTTCGAAAACATCCAGCCCGGCTCCCCAAATCCATTTTTCTTTCAGGGCTTTCACCAAAGCCTTCTCATCAACCACCGGCCCCCGGCTGGCATTGACAAGCACTGCCGTCGGCTTCATCATTTTCAGTTCTTTCTCGCCTATGTAGTGGTGGGTTTCCGGCACTAACGACACATGCAGGGAAATAAAATCGGATTCTTTCAATAGAGTTTCTTTATCTACATAGGTTGCGCCGAACTGTTTCTCGAATTCCAGATTACGCTTGACATCGGAATAGATGATCTTCATGTCAAAACCGCTGGCTTTTTTGGCGAAGTTGGTGCCGATCCGGCCAAGTCCGGCGATCCCCAACGTCTTTTTATCAATATCCAGGCCGACAAAAAACATCGGCGCCCATCCCTTCCATTTCCCGGCCCGTACAAACCGCTCCGACTCGGGAATCCGGCGGGCTATAGCCATCATTAAGGCCCAGGCGTGGGTGGCGGTGGCGTCATCTAAGACCCCCGGAGTGTTGGTCATGATCACTTTTCGTTTGGTCGCGGCTTCCAGGTCAAAGTTGTTAAAGCCGACAGCATAGTTGGCAAAAATTTTGCACTGTGGTCCGGCGGCATCCATGACTTCACCGTCAACTTTATCGGTCAATAGGGTGATTACCGCCGCCCGGCCCTTCACTTTTTCCATAAGCTCCTGCCTGGACAAGGCACGGTCGTCAGGGTTGACTTCAACATCGAAATACTGCTTCAGATAATCGATGGTCTCCTGGGATATCATTCTGGTAATATAAACACTTGGCCTGCTCACTGACATTCCTCCTGCTTTCACTATATGTTGGACTTTCTGTGTAAACAATTGTATTACAGTTTCCCTGAGCTGATAAGGTCTGCTATGTACTCGGTGATAACCTGATCCTCACTCGCGGCCAGGGCGCTGACTCCCACTCCGCCAATCATTTTTCCGTCCTTGTTCTTCAGCGGATTTCCCCCGGGGATCGCGGTAAACAAGGGATCGCAAAAATAGCATATTTCGATATTATCACGCTGAATCCTCGCCAAGAACGCGTCTGTGGGAACCCCCATCCGGACTGCGGTATAGGCTTTCTGCTGGGAAATCTTGATACTCCGTAGCGGTGACCCTATCCCGCGGCCAAAGGCAATTAAGTCGCCGTTGGCGTCGCAAACCGATACACAGATTGGCCGGCCAAATTCTTTTGTCCCTTTTTCGACCGCAAGGTTAACCAACTTCTGAGCAACATCCAGTGTCAAGAATTCCATCCAACATCTCTCCTCCGGGCTGCAAGCCCTATTTATTATGCTCCATTCCAAACAGCTTCATCAGCTAGATGAAGCCCTTAATGGTGACCATGTTTCTATGAATTCGCTATTTTCCACATAGTTCCTTTGTGCATACCCTATTTCAGACCGATGAGGCCGTTCACCAGATGCAAGAGAATTCCCACACCGCCTTCCAGCGCAGCAGGGTCAAATTTCATTTCAGGATGATGCAACCCTGGTGTCAGGTTGCAACCCAGGCCGATATAGCCGACTTTCATCGCCGGTTGGCTTTTTACATAATAGTGAAAGTCTTCGCCTCCTGGGGTAACAATCGGCTCCAGCAGTCCTTCCGGTCCGAGCACAGCGGCAATGGCCGCCCTGGCCAGTTCAATGATGCCTTGATCGTACTCCGCCGCCGGAACACCGCCTTTGACCTTAACTGTCGCCTCAGCGCCGACAGTGGCGGCTCCCGCCTTCACCGCCCGGGTGGCCTTGTTGATTAAATCCTCCATCAGCGAATTGTCCTGCGAGCGCAGATCCAGCGCCAGATAGGCGTTGTCGGGAATGGCATTCAGCGCGGCGCCGCCGGCCTGCAGTTTTGTCACCTTGACAGTGGCCGGAATGGTCGGGTTCATGTGGATGGCGTTGATGGCGCCAACCACCGCCGCTGCGGCGTCGATGACGTTCACCCCCAGATGGGGCCTAGCGCCGTGGGCGGCTACGCCCTTGAGAAAGCCTTCAAGGATATAGCTGGAGCCATGGTATAGCGCCGGCGTGGCCTGCCCCAGTTGTGCCTCCTGGATCGGCCTCAGATGGATGCCGAGCAGCACGTCAACATCTTCGATGGCACCGCCCTCAATCATCTTCTGCGCCCCATCGAGAACCTCTTCAGCAGGCTGGAAGATAATTTTCAGGGTTCCGCTGGCCAGGCCCCGCCGGGCAACCTCCTGGGCGACAGTCAGCACCATCGCCGAGTGGGCGTCATGCCCACAGGAGTGGATTGCGCATTCTTTGCCGTCAATGGTATGGGCCAGAGCGTCCATATCGGCCCTGAGGGCTACCACCTTTCCCGGGCTGCCGCTGGCTAGGGTACCAACAACTCCTGTCGTCCCCCCCACGCCGGTTTGAACTTGGTAGCCGGCCTCCTGTAATTTGGCGGCAAGATAGCCGGAGGTTTTCACCTCTTGAAAGCCGACTTCCGGTATTTCATGAAGCGCGGCCCAGGTATCCTTTACATGTGTAGCCAAAACTATCCCTCCTTAAACGAATATCCGCATAATCAACATCGCCACCATCGCATTGATAATGCTGATGGCAAAAAGCACCGGGTAAAATCGGGTCTTGACGCCGGCGGTGCCCAGCATCCGCCCCATATATTGAAGCTGGGCCCCCATGAGAAAAATGGCCGGCAGCAGAATGGTGAGATGAACCGCGGTGAGAGCCCCAGTGGCGTAAAGGCTGGCGGCAACCCCCATGCCCCCGCCCATCGACAACCAGGCCCCGGCCAGCACCATCACCGCAGAGCCAGGCAGAGCGAACAAAGCCATTACCGGGGCGAACAGATTGCTCAATAATTCTAAAGCCCCTGTTACTTTCAGGACCTGAATAAGGGCATAGGCCATCAGGACGTTGGGGATGATGCTGTTGACCCCGACGTTCCACCCCTTGCGGGCGCCATCGACGAATACATCGGCAAGTGATTTATTCATCGATATCCCCCTTTACAACCCAGGTGAGGTACAGTCTCATCAAGTTGGCCCCGAACATCTTCATCACAAACATCAGGGCCAGCGGCAGGATGATCGGCACGGTAATGAAAGAAAATACTGCCGACCCGATGGCGAGATAGTTGGTGATAGTACCGCCGGCAGAAAACTGAAAGGCCGCGAAAATCGTCCGTTCCCTTTCGTTGATATGGCCGTCTTCCCTCAAAACACGGGTCATTCCTCCACCGGCGTCGGTGCTTTGCATGCTGGACACCAGCGCCAGTCCGGTAATTCCGGGAATACCAAGCAGCGGGCGCAAAATGGGGGTTAGCAGCTTTTGTGCGGCCCTAAGGCCGCCAAGGTGGTCGACGACTTCGACGACGCCGAGGGCCAGCATCACCACCGGAATCAGCCCGAGGGCAAACATGAATCCGTCCCGCGCCCCCTCTCCGCCCAGCCCGGCGTAGGTTGCCTTGGCAGCGTCTTTCATTGTGCCAAATTTACCGCTGATGATGTTGAAATCGAGAGCTGCGGGCCAACCCTTCGTTCCGGCAAAAACACCGGAGAAAAAGACAATGGCAAAAATCAGCGCGCCATACCCTATCCAGGAGACCTTTACTTTTTTCTCTGTGTCCATCACTGTCCTCCTATCACCATAATACTATCAGTTGTTCTCGCCCCGCTTGGGTCAGTTGTCGCCGCCGGCATCGCTCTGTTCTATCTCCCGGCGGATCTTTTCACAGATAACTTCATTGCCGGCGATAATGGCAATTCCCCGATCTTTTCGGAAATGAACAATCCGCCCCCCGGCTTCCTCCACCATCAGCATGGCTGCCGCAACATCCCATGGCGACAGCTTCAGTTCCCAGTACCCATCAAATTTCCCGGCTGCGACGCAGGCGAGGTCATAGGCCGCAGACCCTATTCTCCGGACGGCCCTGGCTTTCAGGACAATACGGTTGAAATAGGTGATATTGTTCGCCGGGTTCTCAGCGATATCATAGGGAAACCCGGTTGCCAGCACACTCTCGATGAGCTCTTGTTTGGCCGATACTTGGAGTCTTTGGCTGTTGAGATAGGCCCCCTGGCCGCGGATGGCGGTAAAAAGCTGGCCTACAACCGGGCAGTAAACCACTCCCAGCACGGTCTCCTCCCGATACTGAAGGGCAATGGAAACACAAAATATCGGCAGCCCCTGGGCGTAATTGGTGGTGCCGTCAAGGGGGTCAATAATCCATAAATAATCGGAATCGCCGGAATGTCGGCCCGATTCCTCCGCCAGAATGGCGTGGGAAGGATAACGCTCCTGAATAAACTTGATAATAATCTCTTCGGACTTCCTGTCGATCTCGGTCACAAGATCAATGCTGCTGGATTTTGTAGAAACCTCCAGCCGGGTCTTGTCAAGATTCTCCTGCTGCATTTTCCCTACCGCCAGAGCCAGTTCTTTTACCTTCTCCAGTACATTCGCAAGGTCGATCATCGAATACCTCCCTAACTGTAGTTAATTCCAAGCTCTTGCAGTGTTTGTGCCGCATATTCGGCGATCTCCCCCGGGGTCTTGAGGGCCAAAGCGCCGGTGGCTATTTCCTGGGCTTGTTGATAGGAGACACTTCTGACAATTTTCTTTACCAGGAGCATCGAAGAAGCGCTCATGCTAAACTCGTCCAACCCCAGGCCCAGCAGGATGATGGTTGCCAGGGGATCACCAGCCAGTTCGCCGCACATGCCGGCAACTTTGCCGTGACGGTGGGCTACATTGATAACAGATTGAATCAACCGCAAAACAGCCGGATGCAGCGGCTGATAAAGGTCGCGGACCTTCTCGTTCATCCGGTCAACCGCTAAAGTGTATTGGCACAAGTCATTGGTACCGATACTGAAGAAATCGACTTCCGGGGCGAGAATATCGGCAATAATCGCGGCTGATGGGGTTTCCACCATAATACCTGTCTGGATAGCTTCATCAAACCCGATCCCGGCCAAGCGAAGTTCTTCCTTGGCCTGCGCCAAAAGAACATTGGCGGCCCGCACTTCACCGACACCGGAAATCATCGGATACATGATAAGCACCTTGCCAAAGGCGCTCGCCCGAAGAATGGCCCGGAGCTGGACCTTGAAGATTTCCGGCTCAGCCAGACAAATCCTGATCGCCCGCCAGCCCAGAAAGGGGTTCATTTCCCGGGGCGAAGGCAACCATTCCAGTTCCTTGTCGCCGCCGATGTCAAGGGTGCGAATAATCACCGGTCGTCCTTCAAGGCCCTCAGCCACAGCCCTGTATGCTTCAAACTGCTCTTGTTCGCCTGGCAGACCGGTCTTGTCCATAAACAAAAACTCGGTGCGATATAGGCCCACCCCTTCGCCGCCGCTCGCAAGCACCGCGGCCACATCCCGCGGGGTTCCTATGTTGGCGGCAATCTCCACCCGCCTTCCATCGGTGGTTACCGACGGCAGATCAATCAGGTTTCTCAGCTCAGCTTGCCTGCCACCGAAATCGTCTTGCCGCTTCCGATACTCCGTCAGTTGACCCTCATCAGGCCCGGTGAGCAAAATCCCGCTGCCGCCGTCAAGGATCAGGACTTCGCCCTCCGGCACCTCTTCCGTAATACCGCCAAGTCCCAACACCGCCGGAATTTCCAGCGTTCGGGCGATGATGGCGGCGTGAGAAGTCTTTCCGCCGGTCCCTAAGGCAATGCCTTTGACATAGCGCCTGTCCAGGGTGGCAACAACAGAGGGAGTCAGGTCGTGAGCAATGACGATCACCTCACTGTCAAGCTCACCAAGACCTCCAGGCTTCATCCCCAAAATATTGCGCAACAGCCGGTCGCCGATATCTTTGATGTCCGCGGCCCGTTCTTTCATATATTCATCTTCCATCGCCTCAAACAAGCCGGTCAACTGCGCGAGAACCGCCTCTGCCGCAGCGGGTGCCGTCCGGAGCCCGGCCTCTATCAGCTGTTTGATATCTTCCAAGAGGGTGGGATCATCCAAAATAGCGATATGGGCGTCAAAAATGGCGGCATGCTCCGCCCCCATCTGGGCTTCGGTTTTGTCCCGGATTCCTCTGATCTGCTGCTTGGAAGCCGCCATTGCCTGCTGCAGCTTGGTCAGTTCGCCTTCAATCTGCTCGGACACAATATGCTGCCTGTCGACAACCGGCTTGTTTTCTATAAAGACATAGGCCTTCTTGATCGCAATACCTTGGGAGCCCGGTATTCCATGGATAATCAAGCCAACTCCTCCTATTTTTCTCAACCGGAATTCTAAGGCTCGGAAAACACTGCCGCTAAACTCCCCTCACCGACCACAAGCCGCATCAGCGCAAATAATCGACAGTTCCCGGGCGGCGCGGGGCAGCGGCGGCGGCGAAAGCAGGATCTTTATAACCTAGGCTTACCGCAAACAGGGGCTTATAACCCTTAGGCACCGCCAATTTTTCAGTTTCTTCCGGCAGCCCAAAGAAAATATTAATGACCCCGATCCAGCAGCCGCCGATATTCAGGCTTTCGGCCGCCAGCAGCATGTTTTGAATCGCGGCCGAGCAGTCAGCCAGCGGGGTGTAGGACTGCCCTGTGGCGGCTGATACAACAGGGGAACTGGCGGCAGCATCTCCTGAAACGATGACCACCGTGGGAGCGTGATGAAAAATATGATATCGCGGATTCACAGCCCGCTCCGCAAAATGCTTGTCGGCTGATTGGGCCATCGCCCCCTTGGCGGCGTCATTGATCCGGTCCAGCACCTCCTGGCTTTGAATAACAAGAAAATGCCAAGGCTGGCAGTTATGCCCGCTGGGAGCATAGGTTCCCGCCTCCAAAATGAGTTCCAGCTCAGCCTGCCGGATTTGTTCGGAACGGAATTTGCGGGTACTTCGCCTGCTCTTGATGGTCTCCAGAACAATATTCATTATGGTTCCTCCTTGTATACGGCCGTTGAAACAGCATGAAATCGCAGTAGTATGAAAAAAACACTTCGACATGATTTAGCTTAATCCCTTGTAAAATTTTCCGGCCGTCGCCCGCCTAGCGGACCGTATTTGACAAAAAAGAAAGGAAGCGAGATATCTCGCTTCCCAATGTTCGTACGGTCATTTAAACAAGATAATTACTGGATGAATACCTTGTCATTGCCGCCATCTTGGGGCGGAGCAAAAACCGAGAAGACCAGCATATCTTCGTTGCCCACAACCCGGGTGGCGTGGATTACGCCCCGGGGATTGACATGAAGGTCGCCGGCTTTGACCGGAACCCATTTCCCGTCGATGTACATTTCGCCTTTGCCTTTATAGACAAAAACAATTTCGTCTGCCGACTGGTGATAATGCAGACCGATGAGCGGTCCGCGATTGGTTACCAGTACCAGTTGGCTGCGGGGAGATTCAAACACTACGTCGCCGCGGGTCGCTTCGCCGGCTTTCAGGACATTGCTGGCGTAGAACGCGGGAAGGCTGATTACCTGGCCTTTGTCGTATTTGGTATCAATCAGCGAAGAAGAACCGACTACATCGCCCGGCGTGGCCAGAGTATCAGTCGAGGGAACAAAAATCTTGTCATTGCCGCCAGCCTGGGGCGGAGTAAAGATCGAGTATACCTGCATATCTTCCTTACCCACAACCCGGGTAGCGTGGATTACGCCGCGGGGATTGAAATGGATGTCTCCGGCTTTGACCGGGATCCATTGGCCGTTGATGTACATTTCACCAGCGCCTTTATGAACATAGACAAGTTCATCGGCTGATTGATGATAATGCAGCCCGATGAGTGGACCGTGATTAATTACGATGACCACCTGACAGCGGGGCGATTCATATACCACGTCGCCGCGGGTCGCGTCGCCGGCTTTCAGGGGATGGCTGGCGTAGAATTGGTCGAGGCTGAAGACCATACCTTTTTCATACTTGGTGTCAATTAAAGACCAGTCCCCGACTACATCGCCGGGAGACGCTGCCAAGGCCGACGCACTCAGAACCAAAAGACAGAACAGAGTCGCCAACAAAATACGCTTCACTTTCTCAAACCCCTCTCACTCACTTTTGATCCCGTACGAACACTCATCACATTATCTCTAGACCCGGACGCTTTAGGGTCGCATCCAGACTCTGATCAGCGGCCCATCCAGCCACCGTCGACAACTATGGTATGCCCCTGCAGATAATCGGAAGCCTCCGACGCCAGGTAGACCACGGCGCCTTTCATATCTTCCGGTGTTCCCCATCGCCCCTGGGGAATCCGGGCCAGAATCGCCGGCGCCCTTTCTGGATTCTTCTGCAGGGCCTCGGTCAATTCGGTGGCCATATAGCCTGGGGCAATGGCGTTGACGTTGATATTCAGCGGAGCCCATTCGTTGGCCAGGGCCTTGGTAAGTCCCATCACCGCCGACTTGCTGGAGGTGTAGGAAGGTACGATGATACCGCCCTGGAAAGAAAGCAGCGAGGCGATATTGACTATTTTACCCTTGCCTTGTTTGGCCATTTCTTTGGCTGCGGCCTGGCACATAAAAAACAGCGACTTTTGATTGACGTTAATGACGTCGTCCCAGTCCTTTTCAGAAAACTCAAGAGCCGGTGCCCGACGGATGATCCCGGCGCAGTTGACCAGAATGTCGACCTTTCCGAATTCGGCCATGGTTGAGGCGATAATCCCGGAAATCGGCTTAGCGCTGACAAGGTCTGCCTGGATTCCAAGGCTCTTACGCCCCAGAGCCTTGATTTTGTCTGCCACTACATTTACCCTGCTGCTGCTGCCAACCACCACGACATCGGCCCCGGCTTCGGCCAGACCGAGTGCCATGCCTTCCCCCAGCCCCCGGCTGCCGCCGGTGACAATGGCGGTTTTCCCTTGCAGTGAAAATTTGTCAAGAATCATTTTCGCACCTCCGTTATAAACTTATAACCACTTTACAAGTATTTTCCGGCTCTTTATCAAGCAAGTCGAAAGCTTTCTGCAACTCTTCAAGCTTGAATTCATGTGAAACCAGCGGTCCGGTTTTCACTTCGCCTGAGGCGATCCAGCGAACAACCTCCGGCATCTTGCCGGCGTTCATGCGGGACCCGAGGATATCAAGCTCCTTGCGGGTGATCAGCAGCTCCGGTACTTGCGCGGGAGTCGGGTTAAAGCCGATGATAACAACACGTCCGCCAGGGGCCGTCAGTTCAACGCCCTGCTCAAAGAGTGCGGGTACGCCCACGGCATCTACGGCCACATCTACCCCGTAGCCGCCGGTGAACTCACTTACCGCCTGGGCAAGGTTCTGCTTCGAAGGATTGACGCACGCGTCGGCGTCCAGCTTTTTGGCAAGAGCCAGTCGGCTGTCGGCAATGTCGGTGATAAGGACTTTGGCTCCCAGGCGTTTAGCCGCCTGGAGAATGACCAGCCCGATAGGTCCGGCGCCCATGACAAGCACCTTGTCGCCTTGAGTTACCCTGCCGCGACTGACTACCTGGGCGCCGATGGTGTAAGGCTCGGCCAGGACTGCGTCTCGCCAGGGCAGGTCAGCAGGCAGAAGGTGAACACTCGGCTCAGGAAAAACGATAAATTCGGCCAGGCCGCCTTCACAGGCGACGCCGATGCATTTCACATCCCGGCAGACGTTGTGACGACCGGCTCGGCAGACGGGGCATTCGCCGCAGCTTACCACCGGATCGACCACCACATGATCCCCAGGGGCGATGGTGGTAACGGCGCTGCCGACTTCAACCACTTCACCGACTACTTCGTGGCCGATGACCCGCGGAAAGACTACAGTCGCCAGTTTGCCGTGGTAGGCATGAAGGTCGGAACCGCAGATTCCCACTGCCTTCACTTTGATAAGAACACTGTCGGGGCCAGGCAGCGCCGGTACCGGTTTATCCACCAGCCTCAAGTCGTGTGGTCCATATAGTACTGCAACTTTCATTGATATCAGCTCCTTTCGCTTTACAGCGTTTTATTTGATCATCCCTAAAGCGGCGGGCAAGATCTTCACAATCCAGGGGCAGGCCGTCACCAGCGACAGTATGGCCAGGTTGGCCAGGGCGAAGGGCCAGACAGCCTTGGTGACCTCTTCCAGAGTAATATTGGTGATGGCCGAGGAAACGAACAGACAGATGCCGATTGGCGGCAGAATCATTCCCAGGGCCGAATTGATGGCAACAATAATTCCGAAGTGAATCGGGTCAACCCCTGCCGCCAGCATCGCCGGCAGCAAAATCGGAATAACGACCAGAATTGACGTGCCGGTTTCCAGCACAGTGTGAATAGCAATCAGGAACAGGTTGACGATGACCAACAGCCAGAAGGGGTCTTTGGTTATGCTGAACAGACCGGCGGCGATCTCCTGGGGTATCTGCTGTGAGGCCAGGTACCAGCCCAGCAGCATGCCGGAGGAAGCGATGAACATAACCCGGGAGGTATTGACAGCACCGATGGTAATGACCTCAGGCAGCTTTTTAAGGGGAAGTTCCCGGTAAAAAAAGATGCTGATGATCAGGCTGTAGACAACCGCCACTACCCCGGCCTCGGTGGCGGTGAAAATCCCGCCCAGAATCCCGCCCAGGATAATGACCGGAGCCAACAGCGCCCAGATCGAATGAAGGAACGCCTTACCCAGCTGCTTAAATCCCACCCAGGGCTCAGCCGGATAATTGCGCCTGCGGGCGATAATAAGCCCGGTGACGGCGAACGAACCGGCAACAAGGAAACCGGGTATGAACGAAGCCATGAACAGATGGGCCACCGATACATTGGCCACGAAGGCGAAGAGCAGCATCCCCGAGCTTGGCGGAAACTGAACCCCTAGCGACCCTGCCGCAGCCTGCAGGGCAGTGACAAAGTTTTTCTCATAACCGCGCTTGACCATCCCTGGCAGCATAACATTGCCGATGGCTGCCGTGTCGGAGGCCGCCGAGCCGGACATGTCGGCGAAAATGATGCTGGCAAGCACATTGGCCGGAATCAGGCCGCCGCGAATCCAGCCCACCAGAGCACTGGCAAAGTTGACCAGCCTGAGAGCGATACCGCCGGCGTGCATGATGGCCCCGGCCAGCATGAAGAAGGGCACCGCCATCAAGGTGAAGGAATCGAGACCGACGAACATCCGCTGGGGGATGACCATCAGCGAGAAATCATTCAGCGACGAAAAGGCCACCACGGTCAACAGTCCCAGGGCGATGGCGATAGGGACCCCCAGAGCAAAGAACAGCAGCAATAGGGCGATCAGCAGGTAGTTGAGCCCAATTATCGGCTGATTAATCAATAAGGTAACGCCGACAGCGACTGCCACAATCAACAGCAACCCCCGGACCGGACTGCCCATCTTTTCCTGCGCCTCTTCCGCCGCCAGGAACAGGATATGGCCCAGCATGAACAAAGCGCCAACAGGCAGGGCGGCATAGGCCCAGGCGATGGTCACATCCAGGCCCGGACTTTTGTCCGGCAGCGCTGCCATCATCAGTTTGGTACCCTGGACGATCACCTGATAACAAAACAGCAGTGATAAGCCGTGGGTAACCAGATACAGATGCGGCTGGACCTTGGCCGGAAAAAACTTCAGCCCCAGAGTGATGTTCGGCAGCGAATTATAGCGCAGAGCCACCGACGCGCCGAGGAAGGTAGTCCACATGAAGGTATACCGCGCCAGCTCTTCCGACCAGGAGAGCGGCATCAATAATATATAGCGAAAAATAACCTGCAGGAATACCGCGGTCACCATGGTAAAAGCGGCTACTATGAGAAGGCCTGTCGCCACCTTGTTGACCCGGTCACTCACGGCACGCAGAATGTCAGTCATGCTCATTAAACCCTCCGTGTATTAAGGCGGCGATAAGATTGGGGGTACCAATCTTATCGCCACAACCCTAGCTACTTGCTACTTGCTGCGCAGTTTGTCGATATCGTCAAGCAGTTGCTTGCCAACAACATCTTCTACCGATTTCCAGATTGGTTTGGCTCTCTCGTAGAAAGGCGTGGTATCAACCTGGTTGAATTTCATGCCTGCTGCGGTGAGTTTTTCCACATTTTCTTTCTCGTTTTGGTGGAAAATATCGCTTTCGTCTTTTTGGGACTCAGCGCCCACTTCCATCAGGATCTTCACGACCTCAGGCGGTAGTTTCTCAGAAGTTTTGAGGCTCATCAGCATAATGTTGGGAGCCGCAAAGTGGTTGGTATAGGAGAAGAACGGAGCCACTTCGTTCATTTTGAAGGCTACAACGGTCGCCGGGTTGTTTTCCCAGCCGTCGAGAACGCCGGACTGCAGAGCATTATAAACCGCGCCCTGATCCATCGGAGTGGCGATGGCGCCCATGGCGTTAAGAGCGTCAACCATAACCTTGGAAGGCATGGTGCGGATTTTCAGACCTTTGAGATCCTCTGGGGTGAAGACAGCTTTCTTGGCGGTTATGCTGCGGAAACCGCTCCACTGGTAAGCCATACCCTTCAGACCGCTCTTTTCCAGCTCTTTGAACAGATCTTGGCCGATAGGTCCGTTGACAACTTTATTCATATGATCTTCCGACTGGAAGATATAAGGCAGACTGAAAACCTGCCAACGGGGAGCAAAACTGACCATGAGCGCGGCGTTTACGTTAGCCATGTCGATGGTCCCCATCTTCATCCCTTCGACAAGGTCGCGTTCTTGACCCAGAGTTCCGTTATTGAACACCGTGATCTCGATTTCGCCTTTACTTCTTTCTTTGACTTTCTTGGCATAAAGCGTGGCCGCCGCTGCCACCGGATGAGCCTCAGGCAACTGGGTAGCCAGTCTCAGTTTATACTTCGGACCTTCAGGCTGGGCCGCCGGTTTCTGTCCACAGCCGACCAACAGCGCCATGGCAGAGAATACCACTAAAATAACAATAGCCAGTAATTTCGTCTTTCCAAGCATTTTCACGATAACAAGCCCCCTCAATCTTTTTTCTGTGGTAGTGCCTCAAGTTTCCCTCTTGTCACCTCCGCATAGCATCATGTTCAAAGACTGCCCAACGATTTTGACAGCGACTTAGTCGCCTCAAACAGTTTGGGCACAATATGGGTTTGAGCCAAAGGCCGCGACATCCGGGAGGTCGGCCCGGAAACACTGATAGCCGCAACAATCTGGCCGAAGCGGCCGTAGATGGGAGCTCCGATACAAAAACAGTCTTCGCCGCTCTCCCGGTCGTCAAAGGCGTAACCTAGCCGCCGCACTTCCTCCATTTCATGAATGTAAGCCTCCGGAGAGAGAATCGTATAGGGTGTTCTCGGCTCAAGTCCCTCTTCTGCCAGTATCTGCCTGATCTCTTCATCACTGTGCCGCAGCAAAAGCGCTTTGCCCAGTGAAGTACAGTGCACGGCGTTGGTTCCGCCAATTTGGGCGACCAACCTAATGGAATGGGGACTGTCAATCGAGTCCACATATAAGACCCGATTCTTCTGCAACACACCAAGATGCACCGATTCGGCGGAAAATTCATTCAGTTTGACCATATAGGGCCGCGCCAGACGTTTGATCTCAAATCCCTTTTCCGCGCGTTGCCCTAACAGCAGAAAATGCAGCCCCAGGCGGTAACCGCCGTCACTGCCGCAGGACACCAGGCCCCGACCTTCGAGATTGGTCAGAAGACGATACACCGTAGATTTCGGCAAGCCAACCTGCTCCGTGATCCTCTTGAGACTGACAGGGCCGGATTCGCCGCCGATAATCTCCAGGATATCAATGGCTCTTTGCAGCACTTGTACTTTTAAAACATTTTGTCGCATTCCTTCGTCCTTCGTTCCACATCGTGAAATTCAAATTTCGCCACAATGAAAAATTGGCGCATTTTTCTAAAAATTCCTGCTTGTATTCGGCTGTGCGGAATAATAGTTCACGATATGAAACGCGTTCATCTACTTGCTTTCCTGTTCTTCCCCGCAGGATTGGCGAACAATAAGCTCCGGTTCGAACACAATCAGTGAAGGTTTTCCGGACTTCCCGCGGTTCTTGGCGCGTTTTATCAACAGGGTGGCCGCCTTCCAGCCGATTTGATAGGTGGGCTGGCGGATGACGGTGATCGGAGGATCAATCAATTCCGCCCAGTCCCAGTCGTCAAAACCTAAAACCGCGATATCGCGGGGAATCTTGATGTTCATTGCTTTTAAAGCTTTGATGACCGCCATGGTCATAAGATTATTCATCCCGAATATCGCCAGAGGCTCGGTGTTGTCTTTCAGCAATACCTGCAGCTTTTCGGCGACGCTTAGAGCGTCGGGTGCGGTTTGCACCAGAAGTTCAGGGGCGAACGGAATGCCGCGGGCCGCCAGCGCCTGTTTATAGCCTTGAACCCTTTCCCGACGCGGACTGATGGTCTCGTATGGCAACGTAAACATCACAATACGCGAATAGCCCTGCCGCACCAGATGCTCGATCGCCAGCGCCGCGCCCTTGATGTTGTCCACCGCGACAGTGTCAATATTGATCTCCGGAACCTTGCGGTCGATCAATACCACCGGCAGTTTCTGATTCACCGCCATCACGATCTCGTTGTTACGCCCGGTGGTATTGATAATCAATCCGTCAATCTGCTTGGCGGTCAGCATGGCAATATACTCTTTTTCTTTGACCGGGTCATCATCGGCGTTGCATAAAATGAGGTTGAATCCCGACTTTTTGCAGTAATCTTCAATCCCTCTGATAATGCTTGTGGAAAAGGGATTCAGAATGTTGGCGACAATGGCCCCCACGGTGTGGGTCGTCTTCTGCTTTAAGCTGCGGGCTACAGCGTTGGGTCGGTAGTCCAGTTCCTCGATGATTCGGGCGATCTTTTCCCGGGTTTTGCCGCTCATATTCTCATAACGCTGATTCAGATAACGGGATATGGTGCTTTTGGAAACTCCCGCCTGCCTGGCTACGTCATTTATCGTGATCGGCATGCTACTCTCCTGTCACAGCATTGGTCATAACTCCAATTTGCGGGCTGCGCAGTTCAAAAGTGTCGCCCCGGGCAAATTCGCTCCCCCCAAAAGGTGTTCCGGAAAGAATCACATCTCCCGGTTCAAGAGACATACTCCGTGAAATATCGGCGATCAGTTCATATATACTGAAGATCATGTCCGAAGTATTACCCTTTTGTTTTTCTTCGCCGTTTACGGTCAATGACAAGTCAATGTTGTCAGGATCAAGGCCTTGTACGATCCACGGGCCCAGTGGAGTGAAAGTGTCAAAAGCCTTGCCGCGCGTCCAGGGCTGACCCTTGATCATGTGATCCCGCGCGGTGACGTCATTGGCCAGAGTAAACCCGAAAATATAGTCGGCCGCCTTATCCACAGCGATGTTTTTTCCTTTTTTGCCGATGACTACCGCGATTTCCACTTCAAACACCGGCTGTTTCACCACATCAGGCACGACAATAGCCTGATCCGGACCGATTACCCCTGAGGACGGTTTCAAAAACAGAATAGGCATCGCCGGAAATTCAACCCCCCGCGCCTTTGCCACAGCTTGGTAATTCAAACCGGCTCCAATAATTTTTGCCGGCAAAACCGGCGCCAGCAGCTGAACTTCAGGCAGGGCAAATGTTTGGCCTGTAAGTCGGTATGCGCCAAAAATGTCGCCTTCGATGACTTTTACCAGGGAGTCTTCGACAAGTCCCCCATGATTTTTGCCGCCTGCGGTAAATCTTGCAAAGATCATACGGATCGCCTCCTGTATCGGCTAAATGATGGCCGGTGACTCACCTGCCGGGGATGGTCGCTCTCGGCAACTATCGCTGCACCCGGCCGGAACCGTCGCCAACCATGAGAGTCTTGACTTCATTTACCGTGACATGGTTGTGATCTCCCTCAATGGAATGCTTGAGGCAAGATGCCGCGACAGCGAACTCCAGCGTATCCTGGTTACTGAGACCATTCAGCAGCCCGTAAATCAGCCCGCCGCCAAAAGAATCGCCGCCGCCGACCCTGTCGACGATATGAACGGCATAGTTCCGCGAGAAATAGTACTCGTCGTCTTTGTACAGCATGGCGGCCCAGTTGTTATCAGAAGCCGAAATACTGCCCCGCAACGTAATAGCCACAGCCTTAAACCCAAACCGTTCTTTCAGTTGGGCGGCCACCGCCTTGTAGCCGTCATGGCTCAGCTTGCCCCCGGTAACATCGCTGCCGGCAGCTTTAATGCCGAAAACCTTCTCGGCGTCCTCTTCGTTGGCGATACAGACATCTACATAGGACATGAAAGTACTCATAACCTTGCCGGCCTTTTCGCTGGTCCACAAGTTTTTCCGGAAATTAAGATCGCAACTGACCGTCAGGCCGGCTGCTTTAGCCTCTTTACAGGCTTCCAGAACAACTTCAGCGACATTGTCGCCCAGCGCCGGCGTAATGCCGGTGAAGTGGAACCACTCGGCGCCGGCGAACACTTCAGCCCAGTTGAAGTCTTCCTTTTTGGCCTGGCCGATGGACGAATATTTCCGGTCATAAACCACTTTGGAGGGACGCTGGGAGGCTCCCTTCTCCAGATAATAGATGCCCAGGCGCTCTCCTCCCTTGAGCATAAATTTAGTGTCAACACCATAGCGGCGCATTTCGTTGATTGCCGCCTGGCCGATAGGGTTGTCAGGGACTTTGGTGGCAAACACAGCATCCAGACCGTAGTTAGCCAAAGATACAGCGACATTGGCTTCGCCACCGCCGTAAACGACATCAAAAGCTTGCGCCTGCTCAAACCGGAAGTAACCAGGCGGTGAAAGGCGCAGCATGATTTCACCGAAACAGACTATTTTCTTGCTCATTTCTCTTTTCCTCCTAATGGTCTATTTGCCGCGGGCTTCACGGATTTTGCTGATGAACTGCTTGCCAAGTTCGGTGATCGAATCGTAATCGCCCTTTTTCGCTCCGCCGGTGAGATTTCCGCCAACACCGACAGCCACGCAGCCAGCCTTGATCCAGTCAGCCACATTGTCCAGGCTGACACCGCCGGTGGGCATCAGGGGAGCTTGCGGCACAGGTCCTTTTACCGCTTTCACGAACGTGGCTCCCAGCGTCTCTCCAGGGAAGACCTTGACAATATCCGAACCCAGCTCCATGGCTTCAATAATTTCCTTAATAGTTGCAGCACCGGCCATAATCGGCACTTGATACCGGTTGCAAAGTTTAATGGTTTCGGCGTTGACACTGGGGCTGACGACATACTGTGCGCCTGCCAAAATGGCAATCCGGGCTGTTTCAGGATCAAGGACCGTCCCGGCGCCGATGATAATTTCTCCTGACGTATAGGTAGCAGCCAACTCCTTGATCACCTCGGCGGCACCAGGCACGGTAAAGGTTATTTCAATAGCCGCAACTCCCCCCTTGATGCAAGCGTCGGTAATTCTTTTGGCCTGATCGGCCGATTCAGCCCTGACGACGGCTACGAGGCCCTTGTCAATGATTTTTTGCAGTACTACGAGCTTTGGTAACACTGGCGATCACTCCTCATTTTTGGTTTTGTGGAACGGTTTAGGAAACCGGTTTCCAAAGAAAAAACATTAGGCACTTCAGTCAGATATTCCTGCTGCCCATACTATAGTTTGCCCAAATGAGCAAAAAATTCCACCTGGTGAAACGTGAGATAACTCCACTGAAACAAAACTGCTGAAAAAGATCACAAAGAGGAGAGTAGACTAACCAGAAAGAAAGTATTATTATTAGAGAATAACCTCTCAATATTTTCGCCGCAGGCGGCCAATCCATTCGGGAGGCGAGTATATGAAAAACACCAGGAAGATTCTTCTCACCGGTCTGGCGCTGCTTGTCGCGGCAGTCTTGGTTATACTGGCCGCTCCAGAGGACAACAGCCTTCGGGAAGTCTATCGCGACGACCGGACGGTTTGGTCCTTTAGTCCGGCGACGGTTGTGCTGAAAAATGATGCCACAGGCTGTGACCCCTATTTTGAGCTATGGCTCAAAATGACCGACCGTGACAGGGGCTACTACGACCAGACGCGGGTGCTGCTCAAAAAAGACAGCCGGGAATATAAGTTCACCGACAGTATCGGCTATGATCCCGCCGGACGGGTCGCAGAGGCCTGAGGGGTCGAGGACGATGAGGTCTCGTGGAGACCTGTGGATTCGGCCAGCAGGGAAGAGCGCTTGTATGACGCAGTCATGAGTTATCAAAATAAGCCCCGGTGGCTAAAGGCGCTGGAAAGCTGGCGCAACAGGCTTTTGCCCCCGACTATGTAATCATCATCCCACAGTGTCAAAGCAAAAGCAGGCAATAAATAGCGCAAGACCAGCATCTTCTCTGATGCTGGTCTTTTACGTCTGACAGGGCAGTAACATTTTTGCGCAAAAGGGGAAAGCTAGAGTGATTGGCAGTATTATAGGAATTTGCTCTTCCTCTGTAGAAGAAGCAATTTATATTTGCTTTCTGTAAAGATTGTCATTTGAATACTA
>Ga0316232_1000967_pt1 | contig 38349 bp, 36 predicted proteins | sample TBHtaG_FD_206006 | JGI IMG/M metagenome (GOLD analysis project Ga0316232, IMG submission 206006) | Freshwater microbial communities from Trout Bog Lake, Wisconsin, USA - TBH18025_13 | ecosystem: Environmental > Aquatic > Freshwater > Lake > Hypolimnion/Profundal zone | place: USA: Wisconsin... | reverse complement strand
CGCCCCGGCTCCGGGGCAGGTCATTGGACGGGTAGTCAGCATGCATGGGTCATCAATCATGAAAGGGTCCGAAACGGAGGGAGTCGGTCCACCCGGCCGGACCTGGACAGGATAGCCTCCCGGGCGATGCGCGGCATCCGCCGGCGAACCTTGGAAAGCAGCAAAATATGAACTATCTTTTCCATGGTTGGAGAAACCTTTTGATCTGCGGCCGTGAGATGTGCAAAATAAGAGGGCCGAGATTGCACACTAGGTCTTGCGCTTTCTGCTATTTGATTGTTCCATGTGGCAAATGACGAATTTGTGCCGCCCGAGGAGTAATGATGGATGCAATGTCCTCCGGACCCAGTAGCACCTTCGGCGCCCTGCCCGGCCAACGGCAGTCCGGGTTGTTTGACAAGTGCGATAACTTCACCCGCGCCGATGAGTTGAAGGCCAGCGGCCTCTACCCCTATTTGCGGATCATCGAGACCGGACAGGACACCGAGGTCCAGGTCAACGGGCGCAAGATGCTGATGCTCGGGTCGAACTCCTACCTCGAACTGACCACCCACCCCCGAATCAAGGAGCGTTCGGCCGCGGCGGTGTTCCAGTACGGCAGCGGCTGCGCGGGTTCGCGCTTCCTGAACGGCACCCTGCCCATCCACGTCGAGCTGGAGCGGCGCCTGGCCGCGCTGGTCGGCAAGCCCGCGGCCCTGGTGTTCCCCACCGGGTTCCAGACCAACACCGGCGTGGTGGCCAGCCTGGTGCACCAGGGCGAATACGTGGTCGTCGACAAGTACATCCATGCCTGCATCCTGGACGGCTGCACGCTCAGCCAGGGCACCCTGGTGCGCTTCAACCATAACGACATGGCCGATCTTGAAGAAAAGCTCGCCCGGCTGCCCCGGGAAGCCAACAAGCTGGTCGTCACCGACGGCATCTTCTCCATGGAAGGCGATCTCTGCGACCTGCCGGAGCTGGTCCGGATCTCCCGGAAGCACGGGGCCCAGGTGATGATCGACGACGCCCACGGCATCGGCGTGCTGGGCCAGGGCGGGGCCGGCACAGCGGCCCATTTCGGCCTGACCAGCGAAGTGGACCTGATCATGGGCACCTTCTCCAAGTCCCTGGCGGCCATCGGCGGCTTCATCGCCGGCAGCGAGCGGGTGATCAACTACCTCATGCATTTCGCCCGGCCCTTCATGTTCTCGGCCTCGGCCTCGCCCGCCAGCGTAGCGGCGGTGCTGGCGGCCCTGGACATCATGGCGGAGGAACCCGAACGCTTCGACCGGCTCTGGGACAACGCCCGCTTCCTCAAGCAGGGCTTCGACGAGCTGGGCTTCGACACCGGCCGCTCGGCCTCGCCGATCATCCCGATCATGGTGGGCGATTGGGAGCGCTGCCTGGGCATGTGGAAGTCCCTCCAGGACGAGGGCATCTTCGTCAACCCGGTGCTGCCGCCGGGCGTGCCGCCCGGGCACTGCATGATCCGCATCTCGGTCACCGCCGGCCACACCCGCGAGCAGCTGACCTGGGCCCTGGGCCGGTTCGCCAAGGCCGGGCGCCAGTTCGGCCTCCTGGAGCCGCGCTCGTGAACGGGCTTTGCCAGGTCCGGCCCGTGGCTTCAAGCGCGGACCTGGACGCCTTCATCCGGTTCCCGTACCGGCTGCTCCGGGCCGAGCCCCACTGGGTTCCGCCCCTGCTCATGGAACGCCGGGAATTCTACGACCCGAAGCGGAATCCGCTCTACGAGTACGCCCAGGTCCAGCTGCTGACCGCCTGGCGCGGCGCCGAGGTGGTCGGCACGATCGCGGCGGTGCGCAACGACCGCTATGGCCAGTTCCACCCCGACGAGGCCGGGGTGGGCTTCTTCGGCAGCTTCGACTGCGTGCCGGAGCAGGCGGTGGCCGACGCCCTGTTCGGCGCCGCCGGCGCCTGGCTGAAGCAGCAGGGCAAGGAGGTCATGCGCGGACCGGTCAACCTCACCACCAACGACGTGGTGGGGCTGCTGGTGGACGGCTTCGGCGACGACCCGGCCCTCATGATGCCCTACAACCCACCCTACTACGCCGGCCAGTTCGAGGCGGCCGGGTTCCGGAAGGTGAAGGACCTGTTCGCCTTCGCCCTGACCACCCGGGAATACCGGGGCCGGCTGGAGCAGGTGTCGGCCAAGCTGGCCGCCCGCGGCCGGGTCAGGATCCGTCCGGTGGACCTGGGCCGCTGGAAGGCGGAACTGGAATTCGTCCGCACCTGCTACAACGAGGCCTGGGCCAGCAACTGGGGCTTCGTGCCCTGGACCGACCGGGAACTGGATTTCATCGCCAAGGAACTCAAGCCGCTGATCGATCCCCGGCTGGCCTTCATGGTCGAGGTGAATGGCGTCTCCGCCGGGTTCGCCATCTCGGTACCGGACGCCAACGAGGCCATCAAGCTGGCCCGGGGCCGGCTGTTCCCGCTGGGGCTGCTGAAGCTCCTGTGGAAGCTCAAGGTGACCAGGTGCTCCCGGCTGCGCACCATCGCCATGGGCGTCCTGCCCAAATACCGCAAGCGCGGCCTCGACGCCCTCCTGGTGCAGCACCTCGTCGACAACGCCACCCGGATCGGCTACGGCGGATCGGAGATGGGCTGGATCCTCGAGGACAACCTGCCCATGCTCGCCGCCCTGGAGCAGATCCGGGCACGGAAGACCAAGACCTACCGGGTCTACGACCGGGCAACCTAGTCATGCTGGCCCTCGTCACCGGCGGCCAGGGCTTCATCGGCTCGCACCTGTGCGAGCGGCTGCTGGCGGCCGGGCACCGGGTGCGGGTGCTGGCCCGGCCCGGGAGCAGCCTGGCCAACCTGGAGGGCCTGCCGGTCGAGACGGTGCGGGGCGACCTCGGCGAAGGCGATCTGGCGCCGGCCCTGGCGGGCGCGCAGTGGGTGTTCCACCTGGCGGGCGCGCTCAAGGGGTTCCGGGAAGCCGACCTGATGCGGGTCAACCGCGACGGCACCCGGCACCTGCTGGCGGCCTGCCTGGCCCAGGCGCCGCAGGCCCGGTTCCTGCTTGTTTCCAGCCTGGCCGCGGCGGGGCCCAGCGCAACCCGGCCCCGGACCGAGGCGGACCCGCCGCTGCCGCTGACCTGGTACGGCCGGAGCAAGCTCGCGGCGGAGCGCGAAGTGCTGGCCTCCGGGCTGGCGTCGGTGATCCTAAGGCCTCCGGTGGTGTTCGGTCCCCGGGACCGGGACGTCCTGGGCTATTTCCGCATGGCCCGCAGCGGTCTCCTGCCGGTCCCGGGGGCCGGCGGACGGCGCTACTCCCTGATCTACGCGCCCGACCTGGCCGATGGCCTGCTCAGGGCGGCCGAAACCCCCTGCGCTCCGGGCACGGTGTTCCACCTCACCGGGCCGGACCGCACCTGGGCCGAGTTCGGCCTCGGCATCGCCGCCGCCCTGGGCCGGCCGGCCCGGGTGCTGCGGCTGCCGGAGCCGGCGCTGCGGCTCTGCGGCCACGGGGCCGACCTCTGGGCCAGGCTGCGGGGCCGGCCCGGCATCTTCAGTTCCCAGAAGGTGATCGAGATGCTCGCGCCGGGCTGGGTGGCGAGTCCGGACCGGGCGGCCCAGGCGCTCGGCTGGGTGGCGCCCACCGCCCTGGACCAGGCCCTGGCCGCCACCGTAGCCTGGTATCGGAACCATGGCTGGCTATAGGCGGCCCTTCGGCCTGGACCGCCCCCTGGGCTCCTGGCGCCTGCTGGACGGGCTGGTGGCGGGCTACGCGCTGCTCACCGTGCCGGTGCTCGCCCTGGGCGCGCGGCGCGGCCTGCCCGGCTGCCGGGGCCAGTTGCTGATGTCCCTGGCCGTGCTGGCGGGCCTGCCCGTCCTGGCGCGGCTCAGCCGGAACACCACCAGCCGGCTGCTGACCGTCCTGCGGCTGTTCTGCGCGCCGCTGCTCTACTGGGCGTTCTACCACCAGGTGCAGACCATCTGGCCGGTGCTGCGCCCCGCGCCCTTGGACGGGGCGCTGGCGGCGCTGGAGGCCCGGATCTGGGGCCTGCAGCCCGCGCTGGCGTTCCAGGCGGCCCTGCCCCAGCGCTGGCTTGCCGAGCTGTTCTGCTTCGCCTATTTCGCCTATTACCTGTTCGTCCCGGTGGTTGGTCTCACCGCCCTGCTGACCCGGGGCTACCGGACCGCGGAGCGGATCCTGCTGGCCACCACCGGCTGCTTTTTCGGGTGCTACGCGCTGTTCTGGCTGTTCCCCACCGTGGGTCCGCACTACTGGTTCCCGCCCGGGCGTGGCCCCGAACTCTACCCCGGCTACCTGTTCAACCACCTGCTGTTCTTCTTCACCTCCGGCGGCGAAATCCGGGGCGGCGCCTTCCCCTCGTCGCACCTCGCCGTGGCGCTGCTGCTGACCCTGCTGGCCCGGCGCGCGACGCCGGCGCTGTTTCCCGCCCTGGCGCTGATCACCGCGCTGATGGTGCCCGGGGTGGTCTACCTGCGCGCCCACTACCTGCTGGACGTGCCGGCGGGGCTGTGCGTCGGCTGGCTGGCCTATGCCCTGAGCCCATCCGGTAAACACTAGCGGTGGTATAATAACCGCACCCCGAGTGGCCAGCCCGCTCCCTTTCTCAAGAGGCCCCATGTCCCCCTGCGCCCCCGACACCCTGATCAGTGCCCTCAACTGGCGTTACGCCACCAAGGTGTTCGATCCGGCACGGAAGATCTCCAGCAAGGACCTGGACACCCTCCTGCAGAGCCTGGTCCTGACCCCTTCCAGCTTCGGGCTGCAGCCCTACCGCTTCCTGGTGGTGACCGACCCCGCGCTGAAGGCCAGGCTGCGCGAGGCCTCCTGGGGCCAGGGCCAGGTCGCCGACTGCTCGCACCTGGTGGTCTTCCTGGCCCGGCAGCAGATGACCGAGGCGGACGTGGACCACTACATCCAGCGCATCGCCAAGGTGCGCGGCGACCAGCCGGAAAACCTGGCCGGCTACCGCTCCATGATGGTCGGCACCCTGGTCACCGGCCCTCGCTCCGCCAGCGTGCCGGAATGGGCCGCCCGCCAGGCCTACATCGCCCTGGGCCAGTTCATGGCCGCCGCCGCCCTGCTGGGGCTGGACACCTGCCCCATGGAAGGGCTCGACCCCAAGAAATACGACGAGATCCTCGAACTCGAAGCCACCCCGTTCCGGACCGTGGTGGCCTGCCCCGTGGGCTACCGGGCCGAGGCGGACAAGTACGCCGGCCTCGCCAAGGTGCGCTTCCCGATCGAGGAACTCGTGGAAATCCGCTGAACGCGGGAACTTGCCAAGAATCAACCGCACTGTTGCCCTAGGTCGCCCCTTTCGCCGTGACCGCCGGGACGGACCATGAACGCAGTTGTCGCCAACAACGTCAGCAAGACCTTCCGCGGCCGGCGCCCGGTGGCGGCCCTGAGCGACGTGAGCCTGGCCATCCGCGAAGGGGAGATCCACGGCCTGCTCGGGCCCAACGGCGCGGGCAAGACCACCCTCATCGCCATCCTCATCGGGCTCACCCTGCCGGACCGCGGCACGGTGGAGGTGTGCGGCCTGGACGTGCGCAGGCGCCTGCACGAGGTGCAGCACCTGGTCAACCTGGTGCGCGGCTTCAGCGGCGTGCTGGAGAAATTCACCACCTGGGAACTGTTGTCCTACTACGCGCTGCTGTACGGGGTGCCGCGCTCGCGGGTGGACGAGGTGATGGCGCTGACCGGGATCACCGGCAAGCGCGACGCCCTGGTGTCCCTGCTCTCCAGCGGCTGGCGGCAACGCTTCTTCATCGCCAAGGGCATCATCAACCGGCCCCGGGTGCTGTTCATGGATGAGCCGACCGTGGGCCTGGACGTGGACGCCGCCATGGCGGTCCGGGACATCATCCGCGAGCTCAACCGCGGCGGCTGCACGATCCTGCTGACCACCCACTACATGCGCGAAGCCGAGGAGCTTTGCGGGCGGATCGCGCTGATCTCCGAAGGGCGGATCGTCGCCGAAGGCAGCGCCGCGGAGCTGAAGACCCGGATCAAGAGCGACGAGGCGATCCTCATCCAGGGCCAGCTGGACCCGTCGCTTCGGGAGCGGCTGGCGCGGGTGCCGGGGGTGCTGGGCGTGGCCCAGAACCAGGCCTCCTGCCGCCTGCTGGTGCGGGACCACCAGGCCATGCGGCCGGTCCTGCGCACCCTGCTGGAAGCGGAGGCCAACCTGGAGGCCATCCGGTTCGACGAACCGACCCTGGAGGACGTCTTCCTGATGCTCACCCAGAAAGGCCTGGAGCAGGGCGATGAATGAGCTCGATCGTTCGCTGCGGCGGATCCTGGCCCACGCCTACCACATCCTGGTGAGCGCCAAGCGCGACGCCTTCCGGCTGCTGGACGTGACCCTCTGGCCGCTGGTGCTGTTCTTCAGCATGAGCCTGTTCGCCGGGTCCTTCACCCACGAGCCCCGGATCATCGGGATCATCGTCCTGGGCGCCCTGGGCTGGCGGATCATCTACCACTTCCAGATGGAGGCCGTGCAGCTCTACATGGACAACTACTGGATGGGCATGATCGAGCACGTCATGATCGCGCCGGTGCGCTGGTGGGAGTTCGTCCTCGGCGGCGCCATCAGCGCCGTGGGCAAGATCGCCATCATCGCCCTGCTGTTCCTGGGGCTCGGCCACTACGTCTTCCACTTCACCGTGCGGCACTGGGCCGCCACCTTGACCGGCTTCCTGGCCTGCGCCGGCTGCGGCCTGGTGCTGTCGATCGTCAGCCTGGGCGTGGCGTTCCTCAAGCGGGGCGACGCCTTCGCCTTCATCTTCGCCTTTCCCGACGCCATCGCCGTGCTGAGCGGGGTGTTCTACCCGGTCACGGTGTTCCCCGCCCCGCTGCGCCTGCTGGCCCAGACCCTGCCCACCACCCACGCCTTCAACCTGCTCAAGGCCACCCTGGGCATGGCCGAATGGGACCCGCTGCGCTACTGCGCCACCCTGGCGCTCTGGGGCATCCTGGCCGTGCTTTTCACCAGCTGGGCTCTGCGCCAGGCCCGCCGGGCCGGCAAACTCGTCAAAATGAAGTAAGTGCTTGCACTTGAAAGTAGACTATTTCATCTTCTATGCAGCCCTTCTGGCTTCCTTTTTCGCGGGACCCCCCTTGCACCCACTTTCCCAATCCGCCGGCTACGCAATCCTTGCCTTGAGCTGCCTCGACGACCCGGGCGGCGAACCGATCCTGGTCCAGAGCGTGGCCGAATGGATCGGCGCGCCGGGGCCCTACCTTTCCAAGGTGTTCCACGCCCTGGGCAAGGCCCAGCTGGTGGCCACCAAGCGCGGCCGCAACGGCGGCGTGGTGCTGATGCGGCCGGCCCGGGAAATCAGCCTGGACATGATCGCCGCGGCGATGGACGGCGAGGAATGGCAAACCAGCTGCCTGCTCGGACTGGCCACCTGCTCCGACGAGCGGGCCTGTCCGGTGCACAGCTTCTGGACCGAGGAGCGCAAACGCATCCTCAGCGAGCTGCAGGTCACCACCCTGGCCGACGTGGCCAGGTTCGAGCGGACCCATCGGCTGGTGAATCCGCCCGCCTGAGCAAAGCCGCGGCCAACTTTGCCCAACCGAAAGAACGAACGAGCGTTCCAACGGGTGGTTGAGTTGGCCGTTCTGTCCGGAGCAAAGGTGCTGTTTGAAAAGGCTCAATAAACTTCATATCTGATAGGCGTCAGCAAGCGGGCGTCACATGAAGCCCGGCGGATTGGCCTTCGCCAGGGTCGTCACGTATTTGTCGAGGTCCTTGGTATAGCCGGACGGCACATCCGTGAACTGGATGCCGGTTTCGACGTACTCGGCCCTGGGCTTGTCCTGGCCATGGCACCAGACCACCTTGGCCTTGATGGTGCCCTTGGGCAGGCTCGGATGGATCAGCTCCCAGCCTTCCAGGGTGCTCCGGTCGCTCAGACCGCCGGCCGATTGGGACGGCACCTGGATGCAGCAGCCATCCGAGCCCAGGTTGGATACGGTGATGTTGTTGTAGGATTGCCCGGCAAGCTGGAACCGGGCCATGCACTGGGTTTCGACGGAGACCCGCGAATGTAGCCTTTTGTCCATGGAACACCTCTCGAATGACGATGGATCAATCCTTTTTCCAGACTGCCCCTCAGGGCACGGTGGAACACCGGCACTTGATTGGATGTTTCCAGCGGCCGGTTGTTTCGGGATTATTTGTGGATCCAGGCGGACAGGGCGGACTGCAGGGCCGCGAGCTGGATGGGTTTGGCCAGGTAGCCGTCCATCCCGGCGGCCAGGCAGCGGTCCCGGTCGCCCTCCATGGCGTTGGCGGTGAGGGCCAGGATGGGGATCCGGGCCATGGCGTCGTCCCGGGCGCGGATCCGGCCGGTGGCCTCGAAGCCGTCCATTTCCGGCATCTGGCAATCCATGAGGACCAGCCGGTAGTCGGCCCGGTCCAGGGCGGCCAGGGCCTCGCTGCCGTTGGTGGCGATATCCGCCCGGTAGCCCAGCTTCTTCAGCATGGTCACCACCACCTTCCGGTTCACGGCGTTGTCCTCCACCACCAGGATGCTGACCGGGGCGGCGCCGGCCTGTTCGGCGAGGACGTGGCGGGTCACCAGGTCGGCGGGGGGCGCGGCCTCCGGCGCGGCCAGGATCCGCTCGAGGGTGGCCCCCAGCTGGCTCCGGCGCAGGGGCCGGGTCAGGTAGGCGGAAAAGCCGGCCGCCTTGGCGTCCCGGGCCTGGCCGCTGACGCCCAGGTAGCTGAACAGCACCAGCGGCAGCCGGGGCAAATCCGGGTCGGCCTTCAGGCCCTGGGCCAGTTCGAACACGCCCGCGTCGCCGGGCGCCAGGACCAGCACGGCCACCGCGAAGGCCCGGCCCTCGGCCCGGGCCCGCAGCAGGGCCGGCGCCACCTGGTCGGCCCCGGCGGCCCGCTCCACCTCCAGCCCGAGGCTGGCCAGCTCGCCCTCCAGGGCCAGGAAGCTGGTCAAGGGGCGCCCCAGCAGCAGCGCCCGCCGGCCCGAGAGGTCCACCGGCGGCGGGGCGGCCCGGGGCGTTTCGGCCAGCCCCAGGCGCACCGCGAACCAGAACACGCTGCCGCCGCCCGGCGGCGACTCCAGGCCCAGCTCGCCGCCCATCAGCTGCACCAGGCGGCCGCAGATGGCCAGGCCCAGCCCGGTGCCGCCGTACTTGCGGGCATGGGACCCCTCGGCCTGGGTGAACGGCTGGAAGATCCGCTCCCGGTCCTGCTCCCGGATGCCGATGCCGGTGTCGCACACCTCGAAGCGCAGGGCCGCCGCATCGCCTGACACCCGCACCACCACTTCGCCCTGTTCGGTGAACTTGAGGGCGTTGCCCACCAGGTTGATGAGCACCTGGCGCAGCCGTCCCGGGTCCCCCTCCACCCACTGCGGCACGTCGGCGCCGAACAGCGCGCACAGGTCCAGGTCGCGGTCCCGGGCGGGGCCGGCCAGGGTCTCCAGGGTCTCCTCCACCATGCCGCGCAGGTTGAAGCGCACCCGCTCGAGCTCCAGCCGGCCGGCCTCGATCTTGGAGAAATCGAGGATGTCGTTGAGGATCGCCAGCAGGGCGTGGGCCGAACGCTGGACCGCCTCGGCGAATTCCCGCTGCTCGTCCTCCAGCGGGGTGTCCAGCAGCAGGTCGGACATGCCGATGATGCCGTTCATGGGGGTCCGGATCTCGTGGCTCATGGTGGCCAGGAACTCGCTCTTGGCCTTGCTGGCGCTCTCGGCCCGGAGCATGGCGCTGCCGAGCTCCCGGGTGCGGTCCAGCACCAGCTCCTCCAGCTGCTCCCGGTGGACCGCCAGTTCGCTTTCGCGCAGCTGGATCTGGGCCAGCATCTCGTTGAAGTCGGCCATGAGCAGGCCCAGCTCGTCCTCGCCGCCGGACCGGACCCGCAGCCCGTAGTCATGCAGCCTGGAGACCTTGCGGGCGGTCTGGGCCAGCGCCCCCAGGGCGTCGGTGGTGGCCTGCCCGAGCAGCCGGGCGAAGCCCAGGGCGGCGGCGAAGGACAGCAAGGCGATGGCGCCGACGACCGCCGCCGCCCACCAGAAGTGCAGCTGGAGGCCGGACATGGCGGCGGTGAGGAAGAGCGTCCCGACCCGGCGGTCCTGGAGCCGCACCGGCCTGACCAGCAGCAGCCGGTTGCGCTCGAAGCCCATCCGGTCCGGCCCCGGGCTGCCGGGCCCCTGCCGGGGCTGGCCCGGCCTGGCGTACTGGGCCAGGACCGAGCCGTTCTCGGTGAACAGGGTGGCGCCGAGGATGTCCCGGTTGCCGGCCAGCGGCTTCAGGGCGGCTTCCGCCAGCTGGGCATCCTCGAAGGTGAGCGCCGCCGAGCCGCTGGCTTCGACCAGGTCGGCCATGACCTCCAGCTCGCGCACCAGGCCGGACCGGTAGGAATGGATTTCGTAGGTGACGAAGGCCGCCGAGGCCATCAGCAGGGCGCTGGCCACGGTCGCCATGACGGTGGCCTGGAGTTTCTGGCGGATGGAGGCCTTGCGGAATAGTTGCATCATGGCACCAGGGTAGCCAGCTGGAGGAACCCCGGGGCCATGCGCAGTCCGGATTCCCGGGTGGGGGCAAGGTTCACTTCGAAGCCGATCCGGGCGCCGCTGCGCACCAGCCCCACCATGACGCCCGCGCCGGCGAAGCCCTCGGCGTCGGCCACGGTGAGCACGGGCCGGCCGCGCAGGCGCTCCAGGATGGCGGCCAGATGCGGCTTTTCCGAAGCGCAGATGAACAGCATGTCGCAGCTCCCCAGCTCGGCGATCTGGTGCAGGTAGCGCACGGTGACCGGCCGGTTCTTCAGGGTGCGGGCGGCGAAATAGTTGTCCAGGTCGTCCCCGAACGGGGTCCGGCCCAGCACCGCCAGCACGAAGTCACGCTGCTCGGCCCCCTTGGGCCAGTCCACGAACCGCGTGAGCTTGTCCATGAGCACGACCTTGGCCTGGTATTCCGGGGTGGACTGGGCCATGGCGCAGACCGTCCCCAGGAGCGCCGCTCCCGCCATGGTCCACAGCCTCCGGCGCATGCCCATCAGGCCCTCAGAAGGGCACGCCCACGGTGAGGAAGCAGGTTCTTCCTTCCGAGGCCATGCGGGTTATGGGACTGTAGTCGGTGGCCACCAGGTCGACCCGCCTGGCCTGGCCGGCGTCTTCCACCGTGCCGCGCAGCCAGATCCGGCGCCCTTCCCAGCGCTCGCTCAGGCGCAGCACGGTGGCGGCCGGGGCGCCGGCGACCCCGGGCGGCCCGGTGCGGTAGCCCACGTAGCGCAGTTCGGCGCTGGAGCTCCAGGCCCCCCAGTGCCGGGTGATCCGCAATGCGCTCTGGAAGCCGGAGGCATCGGGGAACCGCTGGGCGGCCTGGTCCCAACGGTAGAACCCGGCCTGGCCGTAGACCCCCCAGCCGCCCCAGTGCCCCTGGAGTTCGCCTTCCAGGGCCGAGCCGATCAGGTCGTCCGGGGCGTTGCGGTACTGCTGCAGGCCATCCCCGAAACCGACCGCCTGCACCAGGTGCTTCCAGCGCGAGCGGGACACCGATAGCTGGCTCTGCAGCCCCGAGCCCCAGACCCGCACCCACATGCCCTGGAGCGTGGTGATGCGCTCCGGCCCGAGCTGGGGATTGGGCTGGAACGTGCTGATGTCCGTGTAGTAGCGCTCGAAGATGGTCGGGTTGCGGTAGCCTCCGCCATAGAGCGCCTTGAAGATGTCCACGGTGCTGGGCTGCCAGATCAGCGCCAGCCGGGGCGTGCCGCCGCGCAGGGAAGCCGCGGGAAAGGCCAGCGGGGTGCCGGCCGCGTCCAGGTTGGCCGACGCCACGGTCCAGACCGACTCCTGGAAGCCGAAGGTGGCCGTGAACGCCTCGGACGGGGTCCACTCGGCCTGGAGGTACGAGTTGCTGACCTGGTGCCGCACGTTGGCGCTCACCAGGACCGGCGCGATCCCCGCCACGCTGCCGTAGTGCTGCCAGCTCTGCTCCTGGCCCAGGGTGAGCAGCACGTGGGCGCCCACCGGGGCCCGGGCCTGGAGTTCCAGCCCCAGGCTCCAGTTGGGGTCGGACTCGCTGTAGGCGCCAAGGGTGCCCGGCTGGCGGATGCCGTCGTAGCCGAACTGGCTGCCGAACTCGTTGCGGTCGCCGCGCATCCGGACCAGGGTCTGCACCGGTCCGAAGCTGGGCGTCCAGCTGCCGTCGGCGAAGCTCAGGCGGTTCCGGTAACGGTTCAGGCTTGATCCCACGGTGGACAGGAAGGGGGCGCTCGACAGCCACTGGGTGCGGTCCATGGTGAAGCCGGACAGGTTCCAGTCCGGGCCGGCGACCCGCAGGTAGGCGCTCTGGCGCTCTTCCCGGTCGAGGTCGCCGGGCAGGGTTGCGGGGTCCAGTTCCGGGAACTGGGTCGGCGAGCCGTTGCGCTGCAGGCCCGAAACGGTGGCCTGCCAGCGGGTGGCGCCCGCCGTGCCGCCCAGGGTGCCGTCCAGCGCGGAAAGGGAGCGGCTGCTCCGGGTCAGTTCGGCCACCCCGCCCAGCGGCCGGTTCGCGGGATCCCGGGTCACCACGTTCACCATCCCCAGGAAGGCGCTGTTGCCGTACAGGCTGGAGGCGGGCCCGCGGATGATCTCGATCCGCTCCACCTGGTCCATGGGGATGCCGAAGTCCTCGCCGACCTTGCTGCTGCCGACTTCGGCGGCGCTGTTGAGCGCGTGGCCGTCCAGCAGGATCAGCACCCGGGTGTTCTGGTCCCCGAGCACATAGAGCCCGCGCACGCCCAGGCCGGCATAGGCCCGGTCCTGGTTGGTGCGGAAACCCAGCACACCGCCCAGGGCGTCGGCCAGGGTGCGGTAGCCGAGGTCCCTCAGGTCGTCCCCGCGCAGCACGGTCACGTCGGCCGGGGCCTCCTTGAGCCGCTGGGTGCGCTTGCTGGCCGCCTGGATGGGCTGCTCCAGGGTGAGCTGGAGGTCCCGCAGGTCCTCCTGGGTGGGCTCCTGGCCAGCCAGGGGCAGGACCAGGGTCGCCATGATGATGGACCGGGAAACGCGCTGCCTCATGATGCTTGATCCTGATGTCGGGGTTGCTTTGAAAAATGATCTTAACCCGGAAAGCCCGCCGGGAAGACAGCACGGCTCGAGGTCGGGCATCATCTAGGGATGAACCAGCCACCCCGTGACCTCATGCCCAGCCGCCGTTGGGCGCTGCTCGCGCTCACCTGTGTGGGCGCCTTCATGGCGCCCCTGGACGGTTCCATCGTCGCGGTGGCCCTGCCCAAGATGGGGCCGGACCTGCACCTGACCTTCGCCGCGAGCATGTGGGTCCAGGCCGCCTACCTGCTGGCCATGGCGGTGCTGCTGATCCCCCTGGGCCGCATGGCCGACCAGGGCGACCGGCTGCGCTACTACCTGGCCGGGATCGCCATCTTCACCCTGGGCTCGCTCACTGCGGCGCTCAGCGGCAACGGCACCTCGCTGGTGCTGAGCCGGATCCTCCAGGGGTCCGGCGGGGCCCTGCTCAGCGCCACCTCCACCGCCATCGTCACCTCGATCTTCCCGCCCGAGGAACGGGGGCGGGCGCTGGGAATCAACGTCATGGCGGTCTACCTGGGCCTGAGCGTGGGCCCGCCCCTGGGCGGTCTGCTGGTGGACCACCTGGGCTGGCCCTGGATCTTCCTGGTGAACCTGCCGGTGGGCGCGGCCGCCTTCGCCTGGGGCTGGAGCCTGCTGCCGCCCCGGAAACCCGCGGCCCAGGCCGCGCCGCGGGCGGACCTGGCGGGCGCGGTCCTGCTGGGGAGCTTCCTGATCTGCCTCATCGTGCCGCTCACCTTCTCCACGGAATGGGGCTGGCACAGCCCGGCGATCTGGCTGCTGCTGGGCCTGGCGCCGGTGGCGCTGGCCGCCTTCGTCAGGGTGGAGGCCCGGGCCGCGGTCCCCCTGGTGGACCTGGACCTGCTCCGGCGCAACCGCCTGTTCGCCATGGCCAACCTGGCCGCCCTGCTCAACTACTGCGCCCTGTACGCCATCAGCGTGCTCACCGCGGTCCAGCTGCAGCTGGTGCTGGGCCACCCGGCCCGGATCACCGGCTGGATCATGCTGGGCCAGCCGCTCATGCAGGCCTCCCTGAGCCCGCTGGCCGGACGGCTCAGCGACCGGCTGGGCTCCCGCACGCTGGCCACCACGGGCATGCTGATCGTGGCCGCGGGGATGGTCCTGCTGGCCCTGATCGGCCGGCACGCCGGCGTCGCCGAGGTGGTGGCGGCCCTGGCCGTGGTCGGCCTGGGCATGGCCGCCTTCAGCGCGCCCAACACCAGCGCCATCATGGGCAGCGTGCGGCGCGAGCAGCTCAGCGTGGCCAGCGCCTTCCTGGGCACCATGCGGGTCACCGGCCAGTCCCTGAGCGTGGCCTTGCTGGGCAGCATCGCCGCCAGCCGGCTGGGACCCGGCGGCTGGAACCTGCTGCTGAGCAACACCGGCGGTAATTCGGCCGCCACCGCCTACGCCTGGGGCTACCAGGCCGCCATGCTCGCCGGCGCGGGCCTGGCGCTCCTGGGCGCCTGGGCCTCGATGACCCGGGGTACCGGCAAAGGCTGATACTCTGGCGGTTCGATGTTCGAAACGATCCGGATCAACGACCAGCAGATCTCCCCCGCCCTGTTCCTCGCCCCCATGGCGGGCGTGACCAACAGCGCCTTCCGCCGCCTGCTGGCGGATTTCGGCGGCTACGGGGCCTTGTATACCGAGATGCTTTCGGCTTCGGCCTTCCTGCACGAAGACCTGTCCGAATCCCCCTTCACCCGTCGGCGCGAAAACGAAGGCCAGGTGTTCTACCAGTTCCGCATCGCCAGCGGCGAGGACATCGGGGCGTTGTGCCGCAAGCTGCCCCTGGTCGACTGCGCCGCCGTGGACCTGAACCTGGGCTGCCCCGCCCCGCGCATCCAGGCCCAGGCCTCGGGCTGCGCGCTGTACCGCGATTTCACCGCGCTGAGCGGCGTGCTGCGGGAGATCCGCAGGCACTACGCCGGCACGCTCACCGTCAAGGTGCGCCTGGGCGACGATCCGGAGCACTGGCGGGAAGGGTTTGTCCAGCGCCTGCGCCTGTTCGAGGACTGCGGCGTGCACGCCGTCACCGTGCACCCGCGCTTCTCAGGGGAAAAGCTCAAGCGCCGGGCCCGCTGGCACGAGTTCCCCTGGATCGCCGCCCAGACCACGCTGCCGGTCATCGGTAACGGCGACATCTGCTGCCCGGAGGACCTCGCCGCCAACCGGCCGTGCTTCGAGCCCCTGGCCGGCCTGATGCTGGGGCGGATCGCGGCGGTGAAACCCTGGATCTTCCGCGAATTCGCCGGCCTGCCCCAGCTGGAGATCGACCACCTGGAAGTGTGGAACCGGCTCTACCGGTACACCCTGGAGGACATGCCGGCCGAGCGCGCCTTTGGCCGGTTGAAGGAATTCACTTTCTACTTCGCCAAGAACTTCTTTTTCGGCCACGAGATGTTCAAGAGCATCCAGAAGGCCCGCACTCCCGAGGAGATCCGGGAGGCGGCCAACCGGTTCCTGGAGGCCAGGCCGCGCCTGAACATGGGTGGCGGTGTGCCATTCACCTAGTTTTATTTCAAGGCTAGGATCTGCGCAGCACCAGTTCCCCGAAGTGGGCGATGCGGTAGTGCCCGGCCTCGCGCTGCCGGATCATGTCGTGCGTCTCCAGGTAGGCCAGATCCTCGTCGGTGGCCTTGGCCAGCCGCACCAGCTGCTCCTTGTCCACGCCGGGATGCTTGCCGACGAACTGAAGGACCTTCAGCTGGTTGGCCGAGATGGGCTGGACCATGAGTGACTCCCGTGCGAACCAGCCTTCCGGCAGGCCATCCCTTATGGTTGCACACTCCGCTTCCCGCCCCTCCCCCTTCGGCCGCCTTGAACAAATAACGGACAATCCTGAACCTAGGCGGGTGCCATCCAGGGCGGGATGGGGTTAAGATGGTCAACCTTGGTTCCCCCCGAATGAGTCCATGACTCATTCCTTCCCCATCTCTTTGGCTCAGGAGCACGCATGTCCCAGCGCATCACCATGAAGACCCCCCTGGTGGAGATGGACGGCGATGAAATGACGCGGGTGCTTTGGCAGGTCCTCAAGGACAAGCTGCTCCTGCCGTTCGTTGACCTCAAGACCGAATACTACGATCTGGGCATCAAGCACCGGGACGACACCAACGACCAGGTGACCTTCGATTCCGCCCAGGCCACCCTCAAGCACGGCGTGGCGGTCAAGTGCGCCACCATCACCGCCACCCCGGACCGGGTCAAGGAATACGACCTCAAGCACCTGCTGCCCAGCCCCAATGCCACCATCCGCGGCGTCCTGGACGGCACCGTGTTCCGCAAACCCATCTTCGCCAAGAACATCAAGCCCTCGGTGCCGGCCTGGACCAAGCCCATCCACATCGGCCGCCACGCCTACGGCGACGTCTACAAGAACAGCGAGATGCAGGTCTCCGGCCCCGGCCTGGCCGAGCTGGTGTTCACCGCGGCGGACGGCCAGGTGACCCGGAAGAAGGTCATGGACATGCCCGGCCCCGGCGTCCTGCGCGCCATCCACAACCTGGACGCCTCCATCGAAAGCTTCGCGAGGGCCTGCTGCCTGTACGCCCTGTCCGAGAAGGTGGACTGCTGGTTCGCTTCCAAGGACACCATCTCCAAGATCTATGACGGCCGGTTCCGGGACCTGTTCGGCAAGGTCTACCGGGAGGAGTTCCAGGACAAGTTCAAGGCGGCCGGGATCACCTATTTCTACACCCTGATCGACGACGCCGTGGCCCGGGTGATGAAGTCCAGCGGCGGCTACCTCTGGGCCTGCATGAACTACGACGGCGACGTGATGTCCGACATGGTCTCCAGCGCCTTCGCCAGCCTGGCCATGATGTCCAGCGTGCTGGTCTCGCCCAACGGCTTCTTCGAGTACGAGGCCGCCCACGGCACGGTCCAGCAGCACTACTACAAGCACCTGAAGGGCGAGCGCACCAGCACCAACCCGATGGCGCTGATCTTCGCCTGGAGCGGCGCCCTGCGCAAGCGCGGCGAGCTGGACGGCCTGCCGGACCTGGGCCGGTTCGCCGACGCCCTGGAACAGGCCAGCCTGGACACCATCGAAGAAGGCTTCATGACCGGCGACCTGGTGCGCCTGGCCACCCCCGCCGCCCAGCAGACGCTCGACTCCGAAGGCTTCATCAATGCCATCGCCCAGCGCCTGGGCAAGCTGCTCGCCTAGCGAGGTTTTGATGTCGGGCATCGAAGTGCTGCAACTACTCACGGCCCTGGCCAGCGCCGGGTCCGCGGGTCTGCTCTGGCGGACCCGCGCGCGGCTGCTGCGGCAGGCCGAGGGCCTGGCAGCCGAGCGGATCCAGGCCAAGGACGCCCAGATTGCGGCCCTGTCCCGGGAGGCCGAAGCCCTGCGCGAGTTGGCGCCCATCAAGATCCGCGAGTACCTGGTCGAGACCCACGCCCAGCTGCGCGCGTACTGCCAGGCCATCGAGGACGGCTACCGCAGCGCGCGCAAGGAGATCGAGCACTGCAACGCCGAGATCACCCGGCGCCAGGAGCAGGGCGAGTGGCGGGCCGAGGGCATCGACCAGCTGGTGCGGCGTCGGGAGGCGATGGTCGAGATGACCCGCACGATCAAGCCGGAGCTGATGGAACTGCAGCACCAGTGTGAATTTCCCGAGGATTTCACGATCAAGATCGCCCGGATGTATCCGGACACCATCGAGCGCCTGACCAGGGCCTACCTGGACCTGGCCAAGGAACTGCCGCTGGACGGGGCCGGGCAGCTGCCGGCCCTGTCCGAGCGGATGGTGCAGAGCTTCAAGTACCGCCTGGACCAGAACACCCTGTTCTCCAGCACCCTGTTCGCCCGGCAGAAAAGCGGGGCGGAAGGCGCCGAGATCTGGCAGAGGCCGGACAACGGTGAATGACTTTCCGGGCCACCGGTCCGGCTACTTCTTCTTGGGCGGAGGCGCGGCCTCGAATTGGCGTGCATTGAGCGTGACCAGTCTGCTGCCGGCATCGAGGGTCCAGACCGAAGCCTGGTCTTGCGCCATCAGCTCGACGCCGCCTGGACCCAACAAGATGATCCTCGATCTCGAAGGCAACCCGGTGTCCGAGATGGTCACCTCCCGCGAAGCCCCTGCCGGGGCATTTTTCCACTTGAAGGTGGCGGTCATTCCGGCGGGCAGGGGGAAATCCTTGTCGACTTTCAAAACCGGGTAGGTTGGGTTCGCGCCCCCCAGCGTGGCTCTCACCGTCACCTCGCTATCCCTCGTTTCCGAGGGCTGCCTGTTGAACATGACCTTCCAGCTCGCCTTGCTGGCGTTCCGCAGGGTGACCTCAGCGTCGGCGGCCTGCAGCAACCCTGCACTTCCGGTGAGGCAGATCAGCATGGTCAAGGACCATGGATGGAATGCTGTTGGATTCAACTTTTTCTCCTCCAGAAATAATGAATAATGTCTGGCGCGCCCGGATCCGGGGCAACGAAGCCCATCACGAGACGCCAAGCCTGCGCACGAGCGCCATTCACCGTGCGGCCAGGGTGATCATGTCCCCGGAGCTGACGGTCGCCGTATATTCGATCTGGTCCGGGGTGTCGTAGGAAGTCCAGTTACCGACGCCGATGCCGGTGTATTTGAATTTTCCCGTAACGGTCGCCCAGCCTTCGCTGTCACTGACGGTGATGAAGCAAGGCGGGTAGTCGCCGTAATCACCCACGAATTCCAAGTCGAATGCCTTCCCCGTCGGGGCTGGGAACGCTTTCCCCTTGGCGAAGGTGGTCCAGGTGGAGGCGCCCTTGAGTCGCCATTTGGCATCGTTCAGCGTGGCGTTCTTGATGATAATTTTATTTCCTGAATTGTTCCTAAGGGCGACTTTCGCGGACCTTGCCACGGCGGAGCAGGGCAAGGCCATGGCCAATATCAACAATGAAAGCAAAGGGGCGGAGGGGATTCGCATGTTGAACTCCAGATTGGTTGGATTTGCCGGGCGTGGTGAAGGGATCATAGTATGTAAGGTTAATTATTTTTTGTCCGTGTCAAGGACTGGCGCTTGAAAACCCTGGCCGGCGCAAGCTGGGCCCTGGGTAGCTGGATGGCGGGGTGATCAATGAAACATGCGAAGATCAACCCAGGAGAATGGTTCATGGCTAGGATTCGAATCATTTCGGGCGGGTTCCGGTTCAGCGCGGAGACCCATCCCGATGCCCCCCAGACCGTCGCGGCCTTCCTGAGGCTGCTGCCCTACCGGCAGAAACTCATCCACGTGCGCTGGAGCGGCGAGGGCTGCTGGATTCCGCTGGGCGAATTCCAGCTTGGGGTCGGCTACGAGAACCACACCAGCCATCCGTCCGTGGGCGATCTGCTGTTCCACCCCGGCGGCTTCAGCGAGACCGAGATCCTGCTGGCCTACGGCAGCTGCAGCTTCGCCAGCAAGCTGGGCCAGCTCGCCGGCAATCATTTCCTCACCGTGGTCGAGGGCAAGGACCAGTTGCGCGCCCTGGGGGAAAAGACCCTCTGGGAGGGCGCCCAGGACATCCTGTTCGAGCTGGAGGCTTGATGGTTCCGCGGCAGCAGCACCTGGCGGCCTGGCTCGCCCTGGCCGCCGGCATCGTCTGCATCGGCTTTTCCGCCATCTTCGTCAAGCTGGCCCATGTGCCGGGGCCGATCTCGGCCTTCTACCGGGTGCTGATCGCCGGTGCGGTCCTGGTGCCCTGGTGGCTGGCGCGCGGCCAGCGCAACCTGAACCGGCCCCAGTTCGTCCTGATCCTGCTCGGCGGGGCCTTCTTCGCCGTCGACATCGCCATGTGGAACACCAGCATCCTGCTGATCCCCGCCGCCACCGCCACGCTGCTGGCCAACAACTCGCCGCTGTGGGTGGGCCTGGCCTCGTTCCTGCTGTTCCGCGAGCAGCTGTCCGGACGCTACTGGCTGGGGCTGGCGGTGGCCTTGTCCGGCATGATGGCGCTGGTCGGCTACGACGCCATCCGGCACCTGCGGCTGGATCCGGGCAACCTGCTGGCGGTGGGGGCGAGTTTCTTCTACGCGGCCTATCTGCTCACCACCCACCGGGTCCGGGCCCAGGTGGACCTGCTGACCGTCATGACCTTCTCCACCGTGGTCAGCATCGTCGCCCTGCTGCTGATCAACCTGGCCATGGGCAGCACCTTCACCGGCTACGGCCGCTCGGCGTGGCTGGCCCTGGCCGGCCTGGGCCTGATCTCCCAGCTGGGCGGCTGGCTGGCCATCAACTACGCCCTCGGCCATCTGCGCGCGGCGCCGGTCTCGGTGTGCCTGCTGGCCCAGGTGGTGGTCACCACCCTGGCGGCGATGCCGCTGCTGGGCGAATACCTGAAAATGAACCAGGTGGCGGGCGGCGTGCTGGTCCTGGCCGGCATCTACCTGGTGACCCAGGGGCCCCGGCAGGAGCCCATCCCCATTCCGGATTAAGGAGAGAGTCATGTCCAACCCGATGTCCCTGCAGGAACGGATGCTGAAGAGCGGCGCCGACCGGAGCATCTTCGAGCTGGCCATGGCCCAGGCCTGCGAGTACATGGAGGGCGCGGCCGAACGCCGGGTGTTCCCCGATGACACGGCCCTGGCCGGGCTCGCGGCCTTCGACGAGCCGCTGCCCGAGGCCCCCGGCGCCCCCAAGGACATGGTGCGCCTGCTGCATGGCGCAGGCTCCCCGGCCACCGTCGCCAGCACCGGCGGGCGCTACTTCGGGCTGGTGGTGGGCGGCGTGTTCCCGCCGGTGGTGGCCGCCAAGTGGCTGGCCGACGCCTGGGACCAGTGCGCCGCGCTGCACGCCTCCTCGCCGGTGGCGGCCAAGCTGGAAGCGGTGTGCGAACGCTGGCTGATCGACCTGCTGGGCCTGCCTTCCGGATGCGTGGCCGGCTTCGTCGGCGGCACCTCCACCGCCACCGCGGTGGGCCTGGCCTCGGCCCGGCACGAGCTGCTGCGCCGGCAGGGCTGGGATGTCAACGCCGATGGCCTGTTCGGCGCGCCGCCGATCCGGGTGGTGATCAGCGATGAAGCCCACGGCACCGTGTTCAAGGCCCTCGCCCTGCTCGGCCTGGGCCGGGACCGGGTGGAGCGGGTGCCGGTGGACGGCCAGGGCCGGATGATCGCCGCCGCCATGCCCGCGCTGGACGCGCACACCCTGGTGTTCACCCAGGCCGGCAACGTCAACACCGGGGCCTTCGATCCCTTCCCGGAGATCTGCGACCGGGCCCAGGCCGCCAACGCCTGGGTGCACGTGGACGGCGCGTTCGGCCTGTGGGCCGCGGCCGCTCCGGGCCTGCGCCACCTGACCCGGGGCATGGAGCGGGCCGATTCCTGGTCGGTGGACGCCCACAAGACCCTGAACGCGCCGTACGACTGCGGCATTGTCCTGTGCCGGCACCCCCAGGCGACCGTGGCCGCCATGCAGAACACCGGCGCCTACATCGTCTACGGCGAACAGCGCGACGGCATGCTCTACACTCCGGAGATGTCCCGGCGCAGCCGCGGCGTCGAGCTGTGGGCCACCCTGAAGACCCTGGGCCGTTCAGGCACGGCCGAACTTGTGGAGGGTCTCTGCGAGCGGGCCCGGCAGGCCTCGGGGCTGCTCAAGGCGGCCGGCTTCAGGGTGCTGAACGACGTGGTGTTCAACCAGGTGCTGGTGGCCTGCGACAGCAAGGAGCGCACCCTGGCCACCATGGCCGCCCTGCAGCGCGGCGGCGCAGCCTGGTGCGGCGGCTCCACCTGGCAGGGGGAGACCGCCATCCGGCTCAGCGTCTGCTCCTGGGCCACCACCGCCCTGGACATCGAGCGCACCGTGGCGGCCTTCAGCGCCGCCCGGCAAGAATGCACCTATTGATTTATCGAATAACCGGGGCAATGGCTTGACGCCGACCGGGCCGGGCCGGGATAACGGTGGATCGACCATCCAGCGCCAGCCCGGAGACTGCCATGCCCCAAGCCCAGGAACTCGGTGACCGCATCCTCGCCTTCCGGGAACGGCTGGGCCTGTCCCAGGCGGAGCTGGCGCAGAACTCCGGGGTGGACGCGGCCCTGCTGGGGGCGATCGAGGCCGGAGACGCCTACCCGGCGCTCGGCATCCTGCTCAAGCTGTCCCGGGCCCTGGGGCAGCGGCTGGGCACCTTCATGGACGACCACGGCCGGCCGGACCCGCTGATCGTCCGGGCCCGGGAGCGCCAGCCCGGTTTCCGCCCGCACCTGGGCACCGGCGCGGAATCGATCCGCTACTTCCCCCTGGGCCGCGGCAAGACCGACCGGCACATGGAGCCCCTGTTCATCGAGATCAGCCCGGAGGAGCCGACCACCTTGACCAGCCACGAGGGCGAGGAGTTCCTCATCGCGGTCTCCGGCCAGCTGGTCATCCACCACGGCCGGGAGCGCTACCTGCTGGAGCCCGGCGACTCGGTCTACTACAACTCCATCGTCCCGCACTCGGTGAGCGCCGGCGGCGGCGCCCCCGCTTCGGCCTACGCCGTCATCTACCAGCCCTTCTGATGGAAACCCTGTTCAGCGTCGCCGCCCGCCCGATGACGGCCCCGACCCAGGGCCCGTTCACCCAGTCCGTCTCCATGGGGCCCGTGCCCGAAGGCGCCAGCGCCACCCGGGACCTCACCATCGGCGCGCTGTTCGACGCCACCGCCGCCGCCTTCGCCGACCAGGACGCCGTGGTCTACGCCGACCGGGACTACCGGCTCACCTGGCGCCAGTTCAAGCGCGACGTGGACGCCATGGCCAAGGGGCTGATGGGCCTGGGCGTGGTCAAGGGCGAGAAGGTGGCGATTTGGGCCACCAACGTGCCGCACTGGGTGACCCTGCAGTTCGCCACCGCCCAGATCGGCGCGGTGCTGCTCACCATCAACACCAACTGCCGGTCCACCGAGATCGACTACCTGCTCCGGCAATCCGAGACCGAGAACCTCTTCATCATCGACGGCGTGCGCGACACCGACTATGTGGCCACCCTCTACGAGCTGGTGCCGGAGCTGCGCAGCCAGCCCCGGGGCGAGCTGCGCTCCGAGCGCTATCCGCACCTCAAGCGGGTGTTCTTCCTCGGGCCGGAAAAGCACCGGGGCATGTTCGCCGTGCCGGAGGTGGTGGCCATGGCCTGCACCGTCACAGACGCCGAGTACCGGGCCCGGCAGGACCAGCTGGACTGCAGGGACGTGGTGAACATGCAGTACACCTCCGGCACCACCGGCTTTCCCAAGGGCGTCCAGCTCACCCACCACAACATCCTCAACAACGGCTACTGGATCGGCGCCAACCAGAACCTCTCCGGCGCCGACCGGGTGTGCATCCCGGTGCCGCTGTTCCACTGCTTCGGCTGCGTGCTGGCGGTGATGGCCTGCGTCAACCACGGCGCGACCATGGTCATCCTGGAGAAGTTCGACCCGGTCAACGTCATGATGAGCGTGGAGCGGGAACGCTGCACGGCGCTCTACGGCGTGCCGACCATGTTCATCGCCGTCCTGGAGCACCCGCTGTTCCCCCGGTTCGACTTCGGCACCCTGCGCACCGGCATCATGGCCGGCTCCCCCTGCCCGGCCAAGACCATGAGCGAGTGCGTGGAGCGCATGCACATGACCGAAGTGACCATCTGCTACGGGCTCACCGAATCCAGCCCGGTGATGACCCAGACCCGCTTCGACGAGCCGGACCTGGGCCGGAAATGCACCACCGTGGGCCGGGCCCTGCCCGGGGTGGAGGTGGCCGTCATCGCCCCGGAGACCGGCCAGATCGTCGCCCTGGACACACCCGGCGAACTCTGCTGCCGCGGCTACCTGAACATGCAGGGGTATTACCACCTGCCCGCCGAGACGGCGGCCTGCATCGACGCCAACGGCTGGCTGCATTCCGGCGATATCGGGATCATGGACTCGGCGGGCTACTACCGGGTCACCGGCCGCCTCAAGGACATGATCATCCGCGGCGGCGAGAACATCTATCCCAAAGAGGTGGAGGAGTACCTGCACACCATGGCGGGCATCTCCGACGTGCAGGTGGTGGGGGTCGCCTCGCGCACCCACGGCGAGGAGGTGGCGGCCTTCGTCATCCTCCAGGCCGGCGCCGCCCTCACCGAGACCGATATCCGGGACTTCTGCCGGGGCCGCATCTCCTGGCACAAGATCCCCCGCTACGTGACCTTCGTGACCGCCTTCCCGATGACCGCCAGCGGCAAGATCCAGAAGTACAAGCTGCGGGAGGACGCCGCCGCCCTCTGGCCGGACGCCTGAGGCGTTTCGCATTGCTTCTCCGGGCGGAGGGGTACATCCTTGACTTGCTTGAGGAGGCGTCATGGGCAGTATCGGCATCGAAAAACTTCTTCTGTTGGGTATCGCCCTCATGATCTTCTTCGGCCCCAACAAGCTGCCCGAACTGGGCAAGGCCCTGGGCAAGGGCATCCAGGAATTCAAGAAGGCCTCCCGGGAAATGACCGACGCCATCAAGGACGGCGCTGAAGAGAGCAAGAAGGTTTGATCCCACCGGCTCGGCGGGAAACCGGCGCGGCCTGGCTCAACCGGACCGTCTGGGGCATGGCGGCCACCAGTTTCCTGTCCGACCTGGGCCACGAAGCCCAGAGCACCCTGCTGCCCGGCTTCATGGCGGCGCTCGGACTGCCGCCCGCCGCCCTGGGCCTGGTGGAGGGGGCCGCCGACGCCGCGTCCAGCTTCATGAAGCTGTTCGCCGGCTGGTTCTCCGACCGCCTGGGACGGCGCAAGGGGCTGGTGGTGCTCGGCTACCTGGCCACCGGCGCATCCTCCGGCTTCATCGCCCTGGCCAGCGGCTGGCCGCTGATCCTGGCCGGCAAGTTCTTCGGCTGGATGGGCCGGGGCGGCAAGGCGCCGCTGCGCGACGCCCTGCTGACCGACAGCATCCCGGCCGAGGCCCGGGGCCGGGCCTTCGGCTTCCACCGGGCCGGCGACACCCTGGGCGCCATCCTGGGCCCCCTGGCGGCGGTCGGCCTGATGGCCTGGGGCGCCGGGCACGGCCTGCAGCCGCTGCGCTGGAGCCGGACCCTGATCGCCTGGACCCTGGTGCCCGGCGTGCTGTCCGGCCTGGCCTTCGCCTTCCTGGTCCAGGAGCGGGGCCGCAACCCGCGCGTGCGGCCCGGATTCCGCCACGCCCTGAGCCGGATGCCGGCCGCCTTCCGCCGGCTGCTGGCGGGGGTGGGCTGCTTCGGCGCCGGCGACTTCGCCCACACCCTGCTGATCCTGGCCGCCACCCAGCTGCTGGCCCCGCGCCTGGGCCTGGGCCGGGCCGCCGCCTGGGGCGGCATGCTCTACGTGCTGCACAACGTGGTCTACGCCCTGTCGGCCTACCCGGTGGGCGCCATCGCCGACCGCTACCGCAACCACCGGCGCCTGCTCGGCCTGGGCTACGCGCTGGGCGCCCTGGTGCCGCTGGCGCTGATCCCGTGCTTCAGCCGGGGCTGGGCCGGGCTGCCGGTGCTGGCCGGCATCTTCGCCCTGGCCGGCCTGGTCAACGGCATCAAGGACACCCTGGAGGGCGCCGCCGCCGCCGACCTGGTCCCGGCCGAGCACCGCGGCCTGGGCTTCGGCCTGCTGGGCGGGGTGAACGGCCTGGGCGACCTGGTCTCCAGCGCCCTGGTCGGCACCCTCTGGACCCTGCACCCCGCGCTGGGCTTCGGCTACGCGGCCGCGCTGATGGCGCTCGGGGCGGGGGCGATGCTGGCCTAGAATGTCCGGGCGGAACCCGCCTTCAGGAGACCCCATGCCAACGCCATCCCGGAAGCTCGCCCTGGTCACCGGCGCCAACAAGGGCATCGGCTTCGAAATCGCCCGCCAGATCGGCCAGACCGGCGCCACCGTCCTGCTGGGGGCGCGCAACCCGGCCGCCGGCGAGGGAGCTGCCGCCCTGCTGGCCGGTGAAGGCCTTGCCGTGCGGTTCCTGGCCCTGGACGTGGCGGACCCGGCCTCGGTCGCCGCGGCCGCCGCCACCATCGCCCGCGACTACGACCACCTGGACATCCTGGTCAACAACGCCGGCATCAACGACCCGGCCGACGGGCCGGTCGCCACGGTCAGCCTGCCGGCGGTGGAGCGGGTCCTGCGCACCAACTTCCTGGGCGCCCTGGCGGTCACCCAGGCCATGCTGCCGCTGCTGCTGAAAGCCCCGGCGGGGCGCATCGTCAACCTCTCCAGCGGCCTCGGCTCCCTGGCCCGGATGGCCGCCCCCGCCGCCCCTTCCGCCTTCACCGAGCTGACCGGCTACAGCGCTTCCAAGGCCGCGCTGAACATGCTCACGGTACAGCTGGCCTACCAGCTGCGCGACACCGCCATCAAGGTCAACGCCGCCGCCCCCGGCTTCACCGCCACCGACATGAACGGCCACCGGGGCCACCAGACCATCCCGGAAGGCGCCGCCGAGGCCATCCGCCTGGCCCTGCTGCCCGACGACGGCCCCACCGGCACCTTTTCCGGCAGCCATGGCGCCGTGCCCTGGTGAGCGGGCAACCGGATCGGCCCGTCAGGCGGTCAGCGCCGCCTGGGCTTCCGCCAGCTTCTCCACGATCGGGATCTGCTGCGGGCACTTCCCTTCGCATTCCCCGCAGGCCAGGCATTGATCGGCGCCGTGGCCCGGACCGGCGATGAAGGTGTCGTACTGCCAGGCGGCCGATTTCCAGTTGCCGAACATCGAGCCGGTGTTGTAGGCGCCGAACACTTCCGGAATGGCCACCCCGTTGGGGCAAGGGGCGCAGTAGCCGCAGGTGGTGCACGGCACCCGCACCCGGGCGGCGTAGATGGCGCGGACCTGCTCGATCTGGGCCAGGGCCCCGGCGTCCAGCCCGCCTGCCTCGGCCGTGTCGGCGCTGGCCAGGTTCTCCGCGACCTGGCTGGCCGCGCCCATGCCGGACAGGGCGGTCACCACCTCGGGATGGTCCCAGACCCAGCGCAGCGCCCGGTCGGCGGGAGAAGCCCCCGGGGACCGGGCCCAGATCATCTGGACGTCCTCCGGCTGGCCCGCGGCCAGGGTGCCGCCACGCAGCGGCTCCATGGCGATCACGCCGATCCGGGCCGCCGCGGCGTAGCGCAGCCCCTCGGTGCCGGCCTGGAACTGCTGGTCGATGAAGTTGTACTGGATCTGGCAGAACTCCCAGTCGTAGCCGTCGACGATGGTCTTGAAGACGCCCAGGGAATCGTGCATGGAGAAGCCGATGTGGCCGATCCGGCCGTCCAGCCTGGCCCGCTCCAGGGCGCGCAGGCCCTCGAAGCGCCGCACGGTGTCCCAGCGGGCGGCGTTGAGCGCGTGGATCAGGTAGAAGTCGATGCGGTCGGTGTCCAGCTTCTTCAACTGCTCGTCCAGCAAGCGCTCCCAGTCGGCTTCCGCCTGGACCAGCCACACCGGCAGCTTGGTGGCCAGCCGGACCTGGTCCCGGTAGCCGTCCTTGAGTGCGCGCCCGACGAACGGCTCGCTCTCGCCGCCATGGTACATGTAGGCGGTGTCCACGTAGTTGACGCCGGCGTCGATGGCCTGGCGCAGCATGGCCTGGGCCGGCCCCTCGTCGATCCGCTTCATGTCGCCGTCCACCACGGGCAGCCGCATGCAGCCGAACCCGAGCACTGAGATAGCCATCCCGGGGATGCGGGGGAATGAACGGTATTTCATGAATAAATCCTCTTAGCCGAATTCTACCGCCAACCGCTCGGCCGCGGCCAGATTCACCGCGGTCAGGGCCCAAAGCAGCTGCTCCTCCACATCGAAGCGCGGGCTGTGGTTGGGCTGGTCGATGCCCCGGGCGGGGGCCGCGGTGTTGAGGAACCAATAGCACCCGGGGACCTTTTCCAGGTAGTAGGCGAAATCCTCGCCGCCCATGCTGGGCCGGGAGAGCAGGACCACGCGCCCGGGGCCGAGGGCGTCCCGGGCCGCTTCGGCGGCCGCGGTCGAGGCCCGGACGTCGTTCATCACCGGCGGATAGCCTTCAATCCACTGGTATTCCAGGTCCAGGCCGTGCATCCGGGCGACGCCCTGGCCGATGGCGCCGATCCGCTCGGCCAGGACGGCGCGGATGTCCGGGTGGATGCAGCGGGCCGTGCCCTTGAACTCGCTGCGTTCCGGGATCACGTTGAAGGCTTCGCCCGCGTGCACGCTGCACACCGAGACCACCGCGGGCCGGGTCTGGTCCAGTTCCCGGGCGCGGAAGCCGTTCAGGGCGACGATGAACTCGGCCAGGGCCGAGACCGGGTCCGGGGTGCGATGCGGCTCCGAGCCGTGCCCGCCCGCGCCGATGAAGACCCCCCGGAAGCGGTCCGAGGAGGCCATCATGGGACCGTGCAGGAATCCCGCCTGGCCCGGCGCCAGTTCGCCCGACACGGCGCCGACGTGGCCGCCGACGATGGCCGCCACCCCCTCCAGCACCCCCGCCTCGATCAGCGGACGGGCGCCGAAGCAGCCCTCCTCGCCGGCCTGGAAGATCAGCCGGGCCCGGAACGGCAGCTGCGCCGCCTCCGCCACCAGCAGCCGGGCCGCACCCAGCAGGCAGGCCGTGTGGGCGTCGTGGCCGCAGGCGTGCATCCGCCCCGGGAACCGGGAGGCGTGGGCCAGCCCGGTCAGTTCCTGGACCGGCAGGGCGTCCATGTCGGCGCGGATGGCCACGCGCGGGCCGCGCTCGCCGATATCCGCCCACAGGCCGGAGCCGGCCCGGCTCGGCGCCAGGCCCAGGGCGCGCAGCTCCGCCTCCACCAGGGCCGAGGTTTCCGGCAGGTCCAGGCCGATTTCCGGGATGGCGTGCAGCTTCCGGCGCAACTGGATGATCCCGGGCAGGCCTTCCCGCACCCGGGATTCGGCAAACCGGACGGCGCTCATGCGGGATGGCTCGCCATGAACCCGGCGATCCGTTGCGCATCCTCGTCCGGCAGCTTGAAGTCGGCGGCGGCCACGCCCCGCAGCTGGTCCGCGCTGCGCACCCCGACGATGGCGCCGGTGACGGCCGGGTTGCGCAGGCACCAGGCGATGGCCACCTCCCCGGGATTCCGGCTGTGGCGCGCGCCGATCTCCCGCAGCAGCTCGGCCAGGGCCAGGTTGCGCCCGAGCTTGGGCTCCTGGAACTGCACCGCGTGCTTGCGGAAGTCGTCCTCGGGCATGGCCCTGACCCGTTCGGCGCTCATCTTGCCGGTGAGCAGGCCCGACTTCATGGGGCTGTAGACGATCACCCCGATCCGGTGCGACTGGCAATGGGGCAGGAGTTCCTTTTCCACCTCCGGGGAGATGATGGAATAGGGCGGCTGCAGGGAGGTGACCGGGCCCAGCGGACCGATCCGCTCGAGCTGGGCCACGTTGAAGTTGCAGACGCCGGCCCAGCGGATCTTGCCCTCGTCGCGCAGCCGCGCCATGGCCTCCCAGCCCTCCTCGATGTCCTCGGCGGGGTTGGGCCAGTGGATCTGGTACAGGTCGATCACGTCCAGCTTCAGGCGGCGCAGGCTGGCCTCGCATTCCTGGCGCACGGATTCCCGCTTCAGCCGGTTGCCGATCTTGCCGGCCGAATCCCAGACCATGGCGCACTTGGTGAAGACGTACGGCCGGTGCGCCAGCCCCTCCAAGGCCCGGCCCACCACCTCCTCGGAATGGCCCAGCCCGTAGATCGCTGCGGTGTCGATCCAGTTCCAGCCGGCCTCCACGGCCGTGCGGATGGCCAGGATCGACTGCTGGTCGTCCTGGGGACCCCAGCCGTAGGCCCAGCCGCCCCCGCCGATGGCCCAGGCGCCGACCCCCAGGGGGGTGATCATCAGGTCGCTTTCGCCCAGTTTCCGCTTGTCCATGGCACACTCCCAGGTTGCGCCGCCCAGTATGCCCCAGTCCGGCGTTCCTCGGCAATTTCCAAGGTGCTACCGTAGGACATTGCCTGGAACACCCCCCGCCCGAACCTCACCGGTGAACCCATGTCCCCTGCCAGCCACGCCACCCCGCGCGCCCACCCCTTCGACCGTGAGCGGATCCTGGAGTTCGAGTTCGTCCGGGCCACCGAGAACGCGGCCCTGCAGGCCATCCGCTGGTCGGGCCGGGGCGAGAAGGAGAAGGCCGACGCCGCGGCCTGCGCGGCCATCGCAGGGGTGTTCGACCAGCTGGACATCCAGGGCGAAGTGGTGATCGGCGAAGGGCTCAAGGACCGGGCGCCGGGCATCTTCATCGGCGAGCGGCTGGGCACCTGGCGGGCCGGAGCGACCCGGTTCGACCTCGCCATGGATCCCATCGACGGCACCACCAACGTCGCCAAGGGGCTGCCCAACAGCATCTCGGTCCTGGCGGCGGCGCAGGTGGCCAAGGGCGCGACCCACGCCATGCGCAACCTGCCGAGCTTCTTCAGCCACAAGATCGCCTACGGGCCCGCGGTGAAGCAGGCGCTGGCCGGCCGGAGCCACGCCTCCTTCCTCGACCTGCCCCTGCGGGAGGTCCTGGGGTTCGTGGCCGAGGCGCTCGGCAAGCGGATCAGCGAACTGGTGGTGGTCACCATGGACCGCCCGCGGCACGACGACATCATCCGCCAGGTGCGCGAGGTGGGGTCGGCCCTGCGGCTGATCTCCGACGGCGACATCACCGCGGCCGTGGCCCCTTCCCTGGCCAACTCCGGCGTGGACCTCTACGTCGGCATGGGCGGCTCCCCGGAAGGGGTGCTGGCGGCGGCGGCCTTGAAGTGCCTGGGCGGGGACATCGAGCTGCGCATGTGGTTCGACCATGCCCGGCATCCCGGACACCAGGCGGAAGTGGCCCGGCTGGTGCCGCCCGAGGACCTCACCCGGGTGTTCCGGGCGGACGACCTGGTGGTGGGCCAAAGCGCCCTGTTCTGCGCCACCGGCATCACCGACAGCCCGCTGCTGCCCGGCGTGAAACTGATCGGCCACCGGGCCGAGACCCACTCGATCCTCATGCGCGCCCGCAGCGGCACGGTGCGGCACATCATGGCGGTGCACCAGCTGGACCGCAAGGAAGCGCCGATGCGGGCGGATTTCATGGCGCTGCTCTAGTAAGCCAGGTACTGCAGGGTCGTGCTGCCCGTGGCGCCCATCCGGAGGTTGCTGGGCAGATTTCAGGCTGGAAAGTGCTTGCGGAAGATGCCCTGCAGCAGCCGGGGGAAGATGCTGCCCGGGTTCGAGGGCAGCGGGTAGGTCCAGACCGCCTTGGTCTCGCTGCCCAGTTCGAACAGCAGCCCGTTCTCCACCCCGGTCCCGATCAGCACCAGCGGCATGTTGGGCGGCAGGGCCTCGGCCAGGGCCTTGATCCGCTTCCGGGTCTCCCAGGAGGGGGAATCCACATGGAAGATCGCCAGGGCCCGAACCCCCGAGCCCAGCTCGCGCACCGACTGGATGGTGGGGGCGAGCCGGCGCAGCGGCGGATCGCCCGGCAGCAGGCCGGCCAGCTGCTCGCCCAGTGCGGCGGAGCCACTGATCAGGACCAGTTCGGCGGGGGCGTTGGCATCGCCCCGGACCTCCCTCCGGGCCGCCTCCTCCAACGCGAGGGTCCGGCCGTGGGCGGCGAGATCCTCCTCGCGCCGCTGGAACACCCAGCGGGCAAGGTCGTCCAGCAGGGGTCCCTCCAGGGCCGGCCGGAACTCGGCGCCGAACACCTTGTCCCGGATGAAGCGCACCTTCACCGTGGTGTTGACCCGGATGCTGTCGGACAGGGAAAAGGCCACATGGATCAGGTCTTCCACCAGCAGTTCGTCCGGTTCGTAGCTCCGGTTCAGGAACAGCCGGAGTCCGCTGGTGCTGACATTGACCAGGGTGCCCAGAAGCAGGTCGTACTTGCGGCTGCTGAAGGTGACCGGGACCCGGCCCACCCGCTCGGCCCGGTAGGCCCGGCGGTAGTCGCCGTCGTCCAGCGTGGCCGGGATGGCCAGCTGCAGGCTGGGCCTGCCCTGGGCCCGGCCCAGTCCCAGCAGGCGGGTGGCGCCTTCGAGGAAGTTGGCGGCGTGCGGGAAGCGGATCTTCAGGTCAGGCGAGCGCAAGCCGTACTTGGCATCCTCCAGGTCCATGCTGGCGTGGGCGTGGAACAGTCCTTCTTCGAGGCGCAGGAAGGAGGACTCGAAGCGCATGTACGGCGTCGAGAGGATCAGGATCTCGTTGCGCGCGCAAACCTGGTCCAGAACATCCCGGATATGCCTTTCGTTGCGGATCGACTGCTCCACCCCACCCTCGTATCAGAATTGTTAAAGAGATAATACCCATTATTCCAATCGACCTGCCGTCCGCCGGGATGCGCGAAGGGCCCCGGGCAGATAAACTGACAAATGAATCCGAAATCGCCGCCTGCCGGCGCGCTGCGGAATCACCCGGAGTGCGCATGCCAGTCTACGTCATCGGCCACAAGAATCCCGACACCGATTCCATCTGTTCCGCCATCGCCTACGCCCACCTGCTGCGCCAGACCCACCTGCCCGACGCGGTGGCCGCCTGCTGCGGCGAGGTCAACCCGCGCACCCAGTTCGTGCTCAACCGGGCCGGGGTCGAACCGCCGCGCCTGGTCATGGACGTGCGGCCCACCCTGGGCCAGATCTGCCAGCGCGACGTGGTCAGCGCCCGGGAGGACGAGGCCTTCTTCGAGGTCTACCGGCGCATGCAGACCCACCGGGTCCGCGCCATGCCGGTGCTGGACGGCGCCGGCGAACTCAAGGGCATGGTCTCGCTCCTGCGCCTGCTGGAACTGCTGCTGCCGGACCGGGGCGCCGGCGACAGCCCGCGGCTGGTGGAGACCAGCCTGGACCTGGTGTGCCGGGCGCTCTCCGGCAGCTTCCTGCACGCCGTGGAGACCGAGCGGCCGGAATCGCTGTTCCTCAAGGTGGGCGCCATGAGCTCGGGCAAGTTCGAGCCGCGGCTGCGGGAATTCCCGCCCAGGCAGTCGCTCATCGTGGTCGGCGACCGCCCCACCATCCAGCGGCCGACCATCGCCTTCGGCGCCCGCTGCATGGTCGTCACCGGCGGCTGCGGGCTGCCGGACGACCTGCTGGAGCAGGCGCGGGCCAACGGGGTGAGCGTCCTATCCAGCCCCTGGGACACCGCCACCACCATCATGATGATCCGCGGCGCCAAGGGCATCGGCCCGGCCATCGACCGGACCTTCCTGAAATTCCGCGAGAACCAGCTGGCCCGCACCGTGCGCAAGGAGGTCCACCCCTCCCACCAGGGCCTGTTCCCGGTGCTGCTGGAGAACGGAGGCCTGCTGGGGGTGGTTTCCAAGGACGACCTGGCCAGCCCGGAGCAGGTGCGCCTGGTGCTGGTGGACCACAACGAACTGGCCCAGGCGGTCACCGGCGCCGACGAAGCCGAGATCCTGGAGGTCCTGGACCACCACCGGGTGGGCGGCGGCCTGATCTCCCGGGAGCCGATCCGGTTCCAGAACGACACGGTCGGCTCCACCTGCACCATGGTCACCCGCTGCTACCGGCGCGAAGGCCTGGTGCCGCCCGGCGGCATCGGCCAGTGCCTGGCGGCGGGCATCATCTCCGACACCCTGAACCTCAGCTCGCCCACCACCACGCCGGTGGACCGGGAGATGCTCGCCTGGCTGGGCACGGCCTGCGGCTTCGACGTGGCCGCCTTCGCCGAGGCGTTCTTCGCGGTGGGCTCGGTGCTGCAGCTCTGTTCGCCCCGGGAAGCCCTGCGCATGGACTGCAAGGAATACGCAGAAGGCCCCTGGCGCCTGGCCGTGGCGCAGATCGAGGAGATCGGCTTCGAGCATTTCCTGCGCCACCGGGCGGCCCTGGCGGAGGCCCTGGCCGACCTGCTGCGCGACCAGCGGCTGGACTTCGGCTGCCTGCTGGTGACCGACATCTCCTTGAACAACAGCCTGCTGCTGGTGGCCGGCGACCCGCGGGTGATCGACACCATCGAGTACCCGCGGCTGGACAACCACCTGTTCCAGCTGGACGCCGTGGTCAGCCGCAAGAAGCAGCTCCTGCCGCACCTGGCCCGGCACCTGCAGCGGCTGGAGCAGGGTTGACAGCCGCCCCGGGGCCAGGCTAAGCTTTTCGATCACGAGATCTTTGTCAGTTCCATAGCGCGATATCCAGAAAGGTGGAGGGACAGGCCCTATGAAACCTTGGCAACCTGCTCGTGAGAGTGTGGTGCCAATTCCTGCCTGCGGCGCGTGCCGCGGGAAAGATGCCGGGCAGTCTATGGACTGACGCAGCAAGTGATCTGAGTCGTGCGGGAACGGGCAGGATCTTCCATTCCCGGAGGAACCCTTGAGCGACCAGCAGCACCTCGACAGCAACGTGCCGGGCAACCCGGCCTACCACTTCACCGTGCTGCCCCCGGGCACCCCGGCCGCGGCGGGCTGGGCCCAGCGGACCGCCCTGCTGGGCCGCTCCGGCCTGGCCACCCAGTGCGTCCACGCCGGTTCCCTGCCGGATCCGGCCTTCGGCGCGGTGGCGCCGCCCATCTACCAGACCAGCACCTTCGCCTTTTCGGACATCCGCAGCAACGGCGGGTTCGACTACACCCGCAGCGGCAATCCGACCCGGGAGCGGCTGGAACAAGCCATCGCCGCCCTGGAGGGCGGCAGCGGCGCCACCTGCACCAGTTCCGGCATGAGCGCCATCCTGGTGGCCCTGAACCTGCTGGAGCACGGCAGCCACGTGCTCTGCACCGAGGACTGCTACGGCGGCACCTTCCGCACCCTGGAGCATGCCCGGACCGTCTATGGCCTGGACACCAGCTACCTGGACCTGGCCGACCTGGACGCGGTGCGGGCCGCCCTGCGCCCCGGCACCCGGATGATCTGGGTGGAGACCCCCTCCAACCCGCTGCTGCGGCTGTCGGACATCGCCGCCCTGGCCCGGGTCGCCAAGGCCGCCGGCGCCCTGCTGGTGGTGGACAACACCTTCCTGTCCCCGGTGCTGCAGCGGCCGTTCGAGGCCGGAGCCGACCTGGTGGTGCACAGCACCACCAAGTACCTGAACGGCCACAGCGACGTGGTGGGCGGCGCGGTGGTCGCGGCCCCCGGCCAGCCCGCGCTGGCCCAGCGCATCGCCGCCCTCAACAACCTGCTGGGCACCAGCCAGAGCCCGCACGACTGCTTCCTGATCCTGCGCGGGCTCAAGACCCTGCACCTGCGCATGCAGGCGCACGAGCGCAACGCCCTGGCCGTGGCCCGGGCGCTCTCCGCCGATCCCGCCGTGGCCCGGGTGAACTACCCCGGCCTGCCGGACCATCCCCAGCACGAACTGGCGCTCCGCCAGCAGCGCGGCTTCGGCGCCATGCTCAGCTTCGAGCTGAAGGACGCCTCCCAGGCGGCGGTGGAACGGGTGCTGCTGGGCCTGCGCTGGTTCACCCTGGCCGAAAGCCTGGGCGGGGTGGAAAGCCTGGTGGCCCATCCCGCCAGCATGACCCACGCCTCCATGACCCCGGAAGCGCGCCTGCGCGCCGGCATCAGCGACGGGCTGATCCGCCTGTCCGTGGGCATCGAGGACGCCGCCGACCTCATCGAGGATCTGCGCCAGGCGCTGGCCGCCGGCTGATTTCCATAGCACCATGGGTTCCATGCTGCGAACCCTCGTCTTCCTGACTGTCGTCCTGCTGGTGCTGGGAGGGGTCTCGGTCTATGTGGCGGAACGCTCCATGGCCCTGGTCCCGGCCCTGGCCCGGCACCCCGGCCTGGTCTGGGGCGTGCCCGGCGCGCTGACCGGCCTCATGATCGCCACCCCCATCCTGGGCCGGATCCCGCGGCTGGCGCGCTGCGGCGCGGTGCTCGCCGGGCTCGCCTACGCCTGGTTCGGCTGCCTGTCCACGTTCGTGGTCTACCTGGCCCTGGCGGACCTGGGCCAGGCCCTGCTCGGCCTGCTCGGCCTGCATGCCGGCCCCTGGGCCTTCGCGCTGGCCGCGGCCGGCACCCTGGTCTCCATGCTGCTCGGCCTGGTCACCGCCCTGCGCCCGGTGGCCACCCGGAGGGTCACCGTGCCGATGGCGGATCTTCCGGCCGGGCTGGACGGCTTCCGCATCCTGCAGATCTCCGATCTGCATCTGGGCCCGCTGGTGCGCTGGTCCCAGGTGGAGCACATCCTGGCCGCCGGCAACGCCCTCAGGCCCGACCTGGTGGCCATCACCGGCGACCTGGTGGACGGCGACGGGACGGACCTGCGGGCCAAGGCCGAACGCCTGGGCGCGCTCCAGGCCACCCACGGGGTCTGCTTCGTCACCGGCAACCACGAATACTATTCCGGCGTGGCCCGCTGGCTGAAGCTGTTCCGCGGCCTGGGCTGGCGCGTGCTGCACAACGACCATGTCCTGCTCGAGCACCGCGGCGCCCTGCTGGCCGTGGCCGGCATGCCCGACCCCACCGATCACTCCGGCCCGGACCTGGAGCGCGCCCTGGCCGGCATCCCCGCGGACGCCACCCGCGTGCTGCTGTTCCACCGCCCCACCGGCACCGCCGCCGCCGAGGCGGCCGGCGTGCGCCTGCAGCTCTCCGGACACACCCACGCCGGCCAATACTTCCCCTGGAGCCTGGTGGTCCAGGCCATGTACGCCCATCCCAGGGGCCTGGGCCGGAGCGGCGCCCTGTGGATCTACACCAGCGTCGGCACCGGCTTCTGGGGACCGCCCAGCCGCTTCCTGGTGCCGCCGGAACTCACCCTGCTGGAGCTCAAGCGGGCCTGAACCCGCACCGGAATCCGCAGGGGATGTGGAAGCCGAACCCGCGGCGGAAAGGTTTGCCTTAAGGGACGGGGCTATCGTGAATTGCCCTTGTTCTTCAGCAGGGACAAACCATTTACCCTGTGGTATGAGGCTTCCCCAGCACCGCCATGGTCAGCCGGGACACGCAGGTCAGGGCCCCGGAATCGTTGCGCAGTTCCACCTGCCAGACCTGGGTGGTGCGGCCGAGATGCACCGGACGCGCCACCCCGGTCACCCAGCCGCTGGTGGTGGCCTTGAGGTGGTTGGCGTTGATCTCCAGGCCCACGGCGCGAAAGCCTTCGGGCAGACAGGCGACCGCGGCGCAGGAGCCCAGCGTCTCGGCCAGCACCACCGCCACGCCGCCATGGAGGATGCCGTACGGCTGGCAGGTGCGTGCATCCACCGGCACCCGGGCCTTGATGAAGTCGTCCCCCACCTCCAGGAACTCGATGCCGAGCCGCTCCACCGCGGTGTTGCGGCAGAGGGCGGTGAGGGTTTCGGGGGTAACCGGCTGCTTCCAGAGGGCCATGGGTATTCCTTGCAGAGGAAAAGGTTGGATTATAGTTGGTTTCTCGTCCAGGGTTGCGCGCCTTGCTGCATATCGCGGTAATTTCATGGTCCAGGCGCGGCAAAGGCTGGATTTTTACCATAAAGTTTGAGGTCAAACGCTTGCCCGTCCGGCGAACTCACCCTACGTTTGCCGGAGCGGGAAAGCGAGCCCATCGATGGATCAACAGCATTCCAGTCCCATGAAGAAGCAGTTCCTTTGGGTGATGGCCGGGCTGCTGCTGATCATCGCCAGCCTCGCCGCCTCGAAGGCACTGCAGATCGGCGCCCTGATCAAGCATGGCAAGGAATTCGTCCCGCCGCCGGCGACCGTGACCGCGACCGAGGTCAAGGCCGAAACCTGGCAGCAGAACCTCAATGCGGTGGGCAACCTGACCGCGGTCCAGGGAACCACGATCGCCGCCGAGCTGGCCGGCAAGGTGGTGCAGATCGCCTTCGAGGCGGGGGTCACCGTGCGCAAGGGCGATCTGCTGCTGCGCCAGGACACCTCCATCGAGCAGGCCCAGCTGCCGGGCGCCCAGGCCGCGGCGGAACTGACCCGGATCAACCGGGTGCGCGCCGACACGATGTACGCCGACAAGATCATCTCCCAGACCGACCACGACACGGCCGTGGCCAACGACGAGCAGGCCCGGGCTCAAGTCAACAGCCTGCGCGCCACCATCGAGAAGAAGACCCTGCGCGTGCCCTTCACCGGCCGGCTCGGGGTCCGCCAGGTGAGTCTGGGCCAGCTGCTCCAGGGCGGCGACCCCATCGTCACCCTGCAGGCGCTCGACCCGATCTTCGTGAACTTCAGCCTGCCCCAGCAGGAGCTGGCCCAGGTCAAGGTCGGCCAGCCGCTGCGGGTGACCTGCGACGCCCTGCCGGGCCGGACCGTCCAGGGCAGGCTCACCGCGATCAGCCCGCTGGTGGACAGCGACACCCGCAACATCCTGCTCCAGGCCACGGTGGACAACCACGGCGAGGCCCTGCGGCCGGGGATGTACGTCAATGTGTCGGTGGACCGGCCGGTGAGCCTGCCGGTGCAGATCATTCCGGCCACGGCGGTGCTCTACGCCCCCTACAGCGATTCGGTCTTCGTCATCGACCCGGCCAAGGACGGCAAGGGCAAGGTGCTGCGCCAGCAGCTGGTC
>Ga0316232_1000963_pt1 | contig 38460 bp, 26 predicted proteins | sample TBHtaG_FD_206006 | JGI IMG/M metagenome (GOLD analysis project Ga0316232, IMG submission 206006) | Freshwater microbial communities from Trout Bog Lake, Wisconsin, USA - TBH18025_13 | ecosystem: Environmental > Aquatic > Freshwater > Lake > Hypolimnion/Profundal zone | place: USA: Wisconsin... | reverse complement strand
GCATTCCCTCCGTTTTTGTCTAACAGAGGCGAGCAAGCTAGTGGTTGGTTTGGATACGTTAGCGGGTCCAAATGCCACATCACGCACTTTGAATTCAGCAATTCCGTGCCCAACAAAAAAGAGTGTTGCAAACTGTCTGAGAGTGTCTGACTGCGCTAGGCAACTTCTCACCTTGGGAAACGAGGAAATGAGGCAAAGATGACAACAGTGGCAGGGATGTGCCTAACGTGAGAACTTGCTCAGTAAGACTTCAATGCTATTGACTTTAGAGGTGCGACAGACATCGAACTGCATTGAGATTTGGATGAACATGCCACGGGGAACACTTGAGGGGAACTACCTTACACCGTAGGCGCGGGTGGCGCATTCATAGGTGTGGCAGAACTAACTCGGGGCGTAGCAGTGCATGAGGGGCGCTGGCGCAGAACTTGCGGCCATGTTATACGGTTGGTATTGAGACGCCAGAGCGGCTTAAAGACTCAAGACAAACCACACGGCGCCCGCTGGGTAGGAGCCTCCAGTGCACCCATCCACGGCCCATCCAGTAATAAATAGTGGAGCGACTGACGGCGGCAACCACCGCCGCCCGGGTTGGGTTCAGGAATCTTGCGGAACTACTGCAATGCTCACAGAAGAACGTAGATCCGCGCGGAGCAGACGAAATTGCCGTGGCCACCGATGCTCTTATCATGCAATTGCTCCGCCCGGGCCTGGACTGACTTGCCCGGATGCCACTTTGATTCGGAGTACCCGAAGCGAGTTGCTTACAAAATGACAACTGAACGAAGCACAGATGAACAGCCCATGCTCCACTTCTGATATAACGTGCAACTCGCGTGCCATTCAGCTCTCGCGTCACTTTAGTGGCGCGGAGTAGGGTTGCGAGCTACTCGACTTGCCAAATTGATGATGAATCGCGCCCGAGAAAAACGACAGCAAGACTCATGACTTGGCGAAATCGATGTATCCACGCTGGACATCGGTACTGAGCAACGTGACGCGCAATTTGTCTCCGACATCCACGCCAGTCTGCCCGTGTTGGAGGAGTCCTTCGACGTGAGGTTGCAGTAGGCGCACAAATGTTCCATGGGGGGTGACGCCGGTAACGATGGCATCGAACGTCTGGCCGATACGGTTGCTCATGGCGACGGCGGCAATGCGCTTTGACATCTCCCGCTCAACCTTGCGAGCTGCGTTTTCCTTCAACGTGCAATTGGCTGCGATGGACGCCAGTTCGTCATCCGAATAGGGAACGGGCTGGCCGGCGAGCAGAGCTTTTATGAGTCTCTGGGTAACGAGATCAGCGAAGCGGCGATTGGGTGCAGTGGAGTGGGTGTAGTCCTGTACAGCGAGACCAAAGTGTCCGGTTTCGGGGTCGCCGGGGCGCTCCAAAATGTATTCGCCAGGCCCCATTAGCTTGATGACGCTCAAGGAAAGATCAGCGAAGTGATCAGGGTCAGCGGCTTTGCGCTTGATGAGAAATTCGTTCAGCGCCTTGGAGTCAGCTTGAGGAGGAAGTTGTTCACCGAGTCGCGCAGCGAGTTCCACGATGCGGTTCCAGCGCTCGGGAGTTTTTACCACGCGGCGGATTGACGACACTTTCTCCAACATGCGGGCGACCACGCCATTGGCCGCGATCATGAAGTCTTCAATCAATTCCGTTGCTTCGTTCTTTTGCTGCGTCACCACATCAACGACTTGGGCGTTGAGCATGATGGGGCGCGTCTCAGTTGTCTCAATATTGAGCGCTCCATGGCGAAATCGTTCGGCACGGAGGGCCTCCGCGATTTTGCTCTGGAGGCGAAGTTGGGATTGCAGTTCGGCGGAGGCGGCTACCTTTGGTGGAGGCGCTGCTTTTCCTTCCAGCCACGCCCCCACGGCATCATATGTTAGCTGTGCCTTGTTGCGGGTTATGGCTCGATAGACATCGCCCGACTGAACATGGCCCTCGGCGGAAACCACCACTTCGATGACAATGCTTAATTTGTCGGCTCCTTCCAGCAGGGAGCTGGCATCGGTCGAGAGCTGTTCGGGCAACATGGAAAAGTTGTGTACGCCGGTATAGACCGTTGTGGTTTGCCGTGAGGCATGCTGGTCAATCGGCGAATCCCTGGGCACGAAGGCGTCTACATCCGCGATACCGATCAGAACTTTGACAACGCCTGATGGCATGAGTTGCGCGACCTCGATTTGATCGAGATCCCGCGAGGTGTCATTGTCGATTGAAGACCAGAAGAGGTCGCGCAGATCGCGAATGTCTCCAGCGGGCGCGATTTCTGGCGGATTCGCAACGAGTTGCGAGAGCTGCTGTTGTACTGCAGGAGAGAACTCCGGTTCGAAGCCGTTCTCCAGCATTGTTTGCCGTGCTGCAGCCTGTAGGTCGATATGAGTGGGATGAGTAGTGTTCATGGCGGGCGAGGAAATCGTATCACACGGCCGGGATCTCCTTCGGTCTCCTGACCGAAAGCACAGCGATTCATTGCTGGGATTAGATTCTGCATTTCATTGACAAAGCAGATTATGCAGGGTAGATGAGTTGCCGTGCAGAACCAATACCGCTCACTATGCGATGGAAGCGAGGGTCAGAATGAAGGGTGGTAAACTTCGGATCCTCGCGCGCCAGCACGATCCAACTACAGCGTTCTTTGACCGCAATTTCAAGCCACTTGAGAGCATCCGCGGCTTGGTTCAGTCCGACGTAGAGAACGGCGATCCAATACGGGCTGAAGTAATGCGACGCGCGCAATTTGAGCAGGTCGTTCAATATCTCCGTAGCTGCGGCCGTGTCTCCCAGGCGCGCAAGACCGAAGGCCAGATGTGCCTTGGATAGCGAGCTACCATCGGAATATTCCACGGCCAGTCGGAATTCCTTGACAGCATCATCCAATTTCCCCAGACGCTCCAATGCCATTGCGGCGCTGGCGTGGCCTAACCACAACGAAGAGTCAATCTTCATTGCCTTCTTTTGCTGTTCGAGAGATGCTTCGTATTTCTTCGCGTAATAGAGCGCCCATCCAAACAAGATGGCCGTATAGCCTGCAAATGGGTCTAGTTCGCTAGCCTGCCGCATCAGGAATACTGCTTCGTCATGTCGTCCAAAAACAGCCAGAAGTTGGGAATATCCGCCCACTGCCAACGGGTACCGGGCATCAAGTGCGAGGGCGCGCAACAGGTTGGTCTCCGCGGCGTTCCAGTCGTGTTCATAGAAAAATTGATAGTAGGCGAGAGCGGTCCTGGCCTCGGCGAGATCTTCAATTGCAAGTGCCTTCTCGGCACAAGTTTTGACCTTGGGGAATACTTTACTGGCTGGCGCGATTCCCATCCTCGCTATCAGGCAGTAAGCGTTGGCCAGAGCGATCCAGGCAAGCACGAATTTTGGACTCTCATGAACTGCCGCTTCAAAAAGGGGAATGCAACGGTCGAGCGAGTCCTCGGTGAGTCTCGCACTGAGAGTACAACCTTGCAGGTAATTCGCATAGGCGGCGGGCGTGGCGAGTTCCAGAGTCGAGGGACGAAGCGAGATCGGAATCGACTGAACAATCGCGCCCGCAACCTTCCGGCTAATTCCTACTTGAGCGACAAACATATCGCCTACTGGATAGGTGTAGCTGTCTGCCCAAACGCAGGTTTGTGCGCGGCACTTCAGGAGCCTCACGGTGATTCTCATCTGGTCGCCGAATCCCGACAACGTACCTACGAGCATGTAGTCGGCGGAGACCTCACGGCAAAGCGCCAGCTTGCCCTTACCTTTTCCTTTTCCATTCTTGGCGCGCTCCGTAGTGAACTCAGGAGTTACGACAGACAGTGAAGGATGGGCTCGCCGAAGCTCGACGATGATAAGCTCCGTCATCGCGGATGCAAACATGTCAAAGTGCAAATCGGTATCAATATCGAGCCGGAAGATTGCGACTCTCGGGTGCTCCTTGTTGGGTACAGCTTTTTCGGGTGCGCCCAAACGGATGAGTTCCCCGATGAAGCGATACCCGCGACTTCCCACTGTCTCTATATAAGTAGGGTTTGATACGCGATCATTCAGCGCAGTGCGAAGTCTTGTGATTGCGACGTTGAGGCACAAGTCACCTTCAACGTAAGTATCGGGCCACACTTTTGAAATGATTTCCTGCCGGGAAACTATTTCTCCGGGCCGTTGTAAAAGGAAGGCGAGAATCTGAAAGGGCTTGTCCTGAAGGGAAACCTTGGTGCCATCCTTAAAAAGCTCACCGCCGACAACGTCTACTACAAAGTCGGCAAACCGAAGCTTTTGGGATTTCACCCTAGCCACATTGTCCCCCGAGTCGTGCCATAAATCCCACGAACCCAAAAGTTTAAGGCAGCGTCGCCAAACGCGTCTGTCTGGCTCCAGACAGTCTGGATATTAGTAGGTAATCGAAAGGTAAGTCAAGCATCACTTCCGGTTCTGCACGAATGCCTCATACTGAGTTCGTGTTCGGAATCTCTGCTTGCATTTGCTTTCGCTTATGTGAAGAGCAGAAGCAGCGAGCCGAGCCAGAACTACTCATAGAACTTCATAGTCAGGTACTGCGGTTTTTTTATTGGTAGAGCTCGTTGGGGAACAGGTGGAGGAAACACACATACGCAAACTAGAGGAAAGGTAGAGGAAACGGTAGGATTTTTTTAGATCAGATTTGAGCACTGCGGCGAAGTGTAAATTAGTTCGTAATCTAAGTTGTATTCGGGGAACGCCCGAACGCTTTTATCTAAAGTAAGACGCCAAGGTGTGGACTACGAGGACGATCTGGCCGACTTCAGGTATCGAGCTGGCGCATGGAGTTCAACGTAGCGATTGCTTCAATTGAAGCCGTGTTCAAGCGCCTGATCTCGCCTCCCTATTCCCCTCTCATGCAGTAAAGATAACGAGAATTGCCGGCATCGGTGGGTTAAATCCGCCCCGGGCCTAGTCTGTCCCCGCGGACAGCGGGTTGGCGGGATAGGGGCTCTTTGCGCCGAAAAGTGCTTAACCGATGACGGCAAGATCAGCCAGAGTTTAACGGAAGTTCAGGGGCAGGGCATGATGGCGGACGACATATATTCACCGGCGCAAGCAACGTACTGGTTCATCCAGGGGCAGATCCTATTCGCAATTATTACGTTCGTGGGTGTCGCGTTTTTCTCCTATATCGTGGCGATGCGCATTACGCCTCTGCTTCAGGGTGCACCCGATCCTCGCTTTGATCGCCCTGCCGAACGGATTGCCAAGGCACTGAAATATTGGCTGGTGCAATGGAAGCAACCGCGCTTCATGTTTGCGGGCATTCTGCACATTGTCATCTTCGCTGGCTTCCTCGCACTCTCCATTCGTTCGCTCTCCCTGGTGATGATTGGGATTTTCGACAACTTTGCACTGCCGGGATTTTCTGGGAGCGCGGGCCATCTCTACAACATTATTAAGGACTACGCAGCAACCCTGGTTTTCATCGCGGCCGTCATTGCTGCAATTCGCAGAGGGATATTTAAACCCGCCCGATACACCGTCCCCGAGAAATATGGCAAGGACCACACGGCTGAAGCCATCTTCGTGCTGGGATTGATTTCTTTACTCCTGATTTCCGAGAGCACCTTTGAAGCCAGTGGAGTTGTGCTCGATGCGCCGTCAGGGCAAAGTGCCGAGTTCCTCGCCCCTCTTACTCTGGCTTGGATGTTCAAGGGCGCCCTGACTTCGCTGCCACTCTCGTTGCTGGTGAACCTCCATCTCAGCGCGTATCTGATCCATGACCTTACGTTTTTTGCATTCCTCTGCTTCCTGCCCATGGGAAAGCACTTCCACGTTGTCACATCGATCTTCAATGTTTACTTCGCGAAGCTGGACCGGGGGACGATCAAACCGGTGCGCTGGGGCGTCACCAATCTGGACGAGGTGAAATCGTTTGGGGTGAAGAAGTTCGAGGATTTCACCTGGAAGCACATGCTGGATTTCTACTCCTGCGCAGATTGCGGCCGGTGCTCGGATAATTGCCCCGCGAATTCCGTGGGAAGGCCGCTGGCACCGAGGTTCATTTCTATCAAGGCAAGGAATTACAACTTCGAGCACTACCCGGTCTTCCGCCAGGCGAAGGCGAATGGGGGCGGAAGCAAGGCCGCCTTGATCGGCAGCATTTATTCAGAGGACGAAATCTGGTCATGCACCACCTGCGGCGCTTGTGAAGAAGAGTGCCCCCTGATGATCGAGTACATCGACAAGATTGTCGATCTACGGCGCGGCATGATCGATGACGGGAATGTTCCACAATCGATGCAGAAGCCTCTTAAAGCGCTCGAGAGCCGCGGCAATCCTTACGGCAAGATGGAAAAGAAGAAAGCCGACTGGACCAGGGACAAAGTTTTCCAGCAAAGCTGCCAGGTCAAGATTTTGGATGGCAAGCAGACGGCGAACACTTTGTATTTCGTCGACAGTATTACCTCTTACGATGACCGCATTCAGGCGATTGGACGCGCAACGGCCAGGATTCTCGATCACGTCGGTACGGATTTCGGAATTCTGGGCGCGGCGGAAAAAGACAGCGGCCACGACGTGAGGCGCTTCGGTGAAGAGACGCTGTACATGGAATTGCGCGACCACAATGTGGAAGCCATCAAAGCCTCGGGAGCCAAACGAATCGTTACGGCTGACCCGCACGCATTCAACGCATTGAAGAACGATTACAGAGACGTGCCTCCGGTGGAGCACGTCAGCCAGTTGATTGCGCGAGAGGTGGCAGGCGGCAACATCAGATTCAACCCCGTGGAAAACGTTGACGCGGTTTATGCGTACCACGACCCATGCTACCTGGGGCGGCACAACCAGGTTTATGACGAGCCCAGAAATGTGCTTGATGCGATTCCGGGATTGAAGAGGGTCGAGATGGGCCGATGCCGTGATCGTTCCTACTGCTGCGGCGGTGGTGGGCTCATGTTGTTCTACGAACCTCAGGAAGACCAGCGGATGGGCGTGAAGCGGGTGCAGATGGCAGCCGAAGCCGGTGCGAACGTGATTGTCACTGCCTGCCCGTTTTGCATGGTGAATATGGAAGATGCAATTAAGGTGGCGGGCATGGAAGGCAAGATGACGGCGATTGATTTGACGGAACTCGTCGACAAACACATCGTGCGGCAAGGCCCCGAGTCTCGTACGAAAGAACTCGTGGCTGGAACAAGCGCAGTGCAGTAGCTGAGTTACACCAAGACCAATTCAGGGAGGGTGATTGTGGAAATTCTAGTCTGTGTCAAAAGAGTACCGGACACGTCCGAGAACGAGATCGAACTCAACCGTGCCGGAAACGACATCGAGCGTGATGACTTGGTGTACTCGATCAATGAATGGGATAACTACGCGGTCGAAGAGGCCCTTCAACTCGTCGAGAAGAATGGTGGAAGCGTAACCGTGGCCACCGTTGGCGGTGAGGACGATGAAGAGGTACTACGCCGCGAGTTGGCGATGGGAGCCAACAAGGCCGTACTGATTTCCGATGAGGCGTTCGAGGGATCAGACGGCGCAGGTATCGCCAGCCTGCTGACAGCCCATGCGAAGAAGAACAAGTATGACCTGATTCTTACGGGCGCACAGGCTGAGGACGGCGCTGCCCAAGTGGGTGGAATGCTGGCAGCCATGCTGGACTATCCGTTCGCTTCACTGGTGGATTCGATCGAGGTGATGAGCGGCGGGAAGTTGGTAGTCAGCCGCGAGGTCGAAGGCGGAAACAAAGAGATGAACGAGATGGACCTGCCCTGCGTTCTCTCGATTCAGACCGGCATCAACGAACCCCGTTACGTTGGAATGCGCGGCATTCGCCAGGTGGCCTCGGTCGAGATCCCAACACTCGGTGCCTCGGCGTTGGGGATTGACATCGCTGCGGTAGGGAAGGCAGCGGCGAAGGTACAGCGCACCGACTACTTTGTGCCCGCACTTGGCAAGGGAGCCGAGATTCTCAACGGCAGCAGAGAAGAAGTGATCGACAAAATGATTGAGTTGGTTAAGGCCAAAGGAGGGTTGAAATAATGGCTCGGATCTTCGCCTACATTGCACATAAAGACGGTGTGTTGGATGACACAGCGGCTGAGTTGTTGACTGCCGCAAAAGCGATTGATGCCGCCGCTTCTCCTACGGCCATTGTCACCGGGTCTGGCGCGGAGCTCGATGCAGTTTGCAAGACGATTCAGGGCTCTTACGGTGAAGTCTGGAAAATCGCCAACCAAGCCTTGACTCAGCCGAATGCAGAACTCATCCGCAAAGCGCTGGTGGCGATTCTGCCGCCGGGATGCATTGTTCTACTTCCTCATTCTCATTTCGGAGTCGACCTCGGACCGGGTCTCGCAGTTAAGTTGAAAGCCGCTGCGGTTTCCGACGTGATGGCCATTGAGGGTTGCGCAGGAAACATCCTTAAAGTTGTTCGCCAGGAGTTTGGCGGACAGATGAGCGCGCACGTCGCTTGCGATATCTCCAGCGGTGCAGTCATTAATATACGTCCCGGCTCGTTCAAGCCCGTCGCAGGTAACGCAGCAAACGGAACCGTGGTCGATAAGTCGTCCGAAGTGGGCGCACTGTCCGCGGGGCGGCGTTATCTGGAAACGATTGTTGCGGAATCGGGCGACGTAGACATCAGCAAGGAAGCGGTCCTGATCTCCATCGGACGCGGGATTCAGGAGCAGGACAATGTTGCAATGGCGCAGGAGTTGGCCGATGCAATGGGTGCGGCACTGAGCTGCTCGCGGCCAGTTGTGGACGCCAAGTGGCTGCCGAAGTCCCGCCAGGTTGGTTCATCCGGCCACACGGTAAAGCCCAAGGTTTATGTGGCCTGCGGCATCAGTGGATCCTTCCAGCATTTAGCCGGTATCAAGGGCAATCCATTCATGGTCGCCATCAACAAAAATCCAAAGGCTCCCATCTTCCAGGTGGCAGACGTGGGCATCGTCGACGACGTTTTGGAATTCCTGCCAGAGTTGACAACAAAAATCCGGGAAACGGTGAAATAAGAGGCGCGCCATGACAATTTCAAAAAAGACATTGAAGCTGAGCTTGAAGTCCCTTAGAGACTTTGCCAAGAAACAACTACCAGACCAGGTGTTGATGGATCTGGACGCGCGTGACGAATGCCCGCTGGAGATCATTCACAAAATGTGCGATCCCAAGGGACTCGGCATTCAACTGCTTTTTATTCCGGAAGAATACGGCGGCTTCGGCGGCGGAGCCTTTGATGTGTACTGCGTGTGTGAAGAAATGGCGGCCATCGATCTCGGCGTCGCGACGGCGGTGCTGGCCACGTTCCTTGGCAGCGATCCGATCTTTGTCGGTGCCACTCCAGAGCAAAAGAAGCTTTGGCTGGGCCGCATTGCGGATGAGGGATTGTTATTTGCCTACGGCGCGACGGAGCCGGAAGCGGGCAGTGATCTGGGGCTGCTCAAGAGCACCGCAGAGCGCGTGATGAAGGACGGCAAAATTGTCGGCTACAAACTCAACGGACTGAAGCAGTGGATCAGCAACGGCGGCATCGCCGATGCCTACACGATTCTGGCTGCCACCTCCACGGGGCCGAGCTGGTTCATCCTCGAAAAAGGTGCGCCGGGCTTCAAGCAAGACAAGCCGGAAGACAAGCATGGCATTCGTCTTAGCAACACGGCGGCCCTGGCGCTCGACAATGTTTATGTGGATGCTGACCGGCTGATCGGCGGAGTAGAAGGACAGGGCCTCAACCAGGCGCAAGCCGTGTTTGGCTATACGCGTCTGATGGTTGCGGCATTTGGTTTGGGCGGCGGCTGGGCGGCGCTGGATCGAGCGATTCCATATGCGACCAAGCGCATCCAGGGCGGAGCGCCACTCTCGGAGAAACAGGGATACACGCACAAGCTAATCGTGCCGAACGTGTGTCGCCTGGAAGCCGGACGCGCCTCGATTGAAGAATGTGCGGAGCGCATCGACGCTGGCGAAGGCAATCTGAACACCGAAGGCGCAATCGCGAAATACATGTCAACGGAAGCCGGTAACACCGCGGCCGAAGCCTCGATTCAAGCGCTCGGAGGCTACGGCTACACCCACGAGTACATGGTGGAAAAGATCAAACGCGACGTTCGCATCACCACAATTTACGAGGGCACCTCGGAAATCATGGAGATGACAATCAGCCGCGACCGCTGGCAACTCCATCTGAAGACGCGTGGCCAGTACTATCACGACGAAGCGAAGAAGTTCGAACAGATGCACGCCGCTCATCCTGAAGTCGGCGCGAACATTGCTGCGTTGGCATCGCACGCGCTGGCCGAAGTGATGGAAATATGCCGTTCCGCTCGCCTCACCCGGCACCAACATATCCTGCTGCGTTTGGGCGAGTTGATTGCCTATGCGGAGTGCGCAGGCAGCCTGGCTCGACGTGCGGCCCTGATGGCGGAAGGCAAGCTCAACGAAAAGGCTAGTCAGCGTTTTGACGCGGTCGGACTGGCGGCGGTGAGCCGGGTCTTTGCTCGCGACGCGGCACTCAAGGTTGCAGAAGATGGGCTGCGCTGGCTCTGCGGATTTGGCGGAGTGAAGGAAGCAGAGATTACGGCGCTCGAAGAAAAATTAGCACTGCCGGCAATTCATCATGCGCAAGTCGGGCTGATGAGTGACATGGATTACGTGGCGGACGTGCTTTTCAATCGCGTGGCAAAGCGGGCAGCTGTCTAGTTCTTTTACGTGTAGTTAAACGTAACGCTGTATGAATTTAGGCATCCGGCCCAAGTTTAGCGGGCCGGACGCCCTTCGTCACTTATCAGGAGGGCCATCATGGAAGACACCGCTTATCGAGCAATCGCGATTGTGGGAGCCGGTGCGATTATGCCCGATGCTCCAAATGTTCCTGCATTCTGGCAGAACATAAAGACCGGACGCAACTGCATCAGCGAGGTTACGCCCGACCGCTGGAACCCAGAGTTCTATTACGATTCCGACCACAGTGCACCGGATAAGACTTATTCCAAGATCGGCGGCTGGGTAAGGGAGTTCCCATGGGAGCCAATGAAGTGGCGACTGCCAATTCCGCCGCGCGTTGCCCAGGCGATGGATGAATCGCAGCAGTGGGGCTTAGCCTGCACTCGCGAAGCATTGGAAGATTATGGCTATCCGGGGCGTCCGCTCGACGCGGATCGCACGGCGGTGATCATCGGCAATGCCATGGGCGGAGAAAAACATTATCTGACCGCCATGCGTGCGTACTTTCCGGAATTCGCGCAGGCACTGGCCATGAGCGAATCCTTCGCTACGCTGCCGAAGGCAATGCAAGCTGATATCACACGCGAACTGCGCGACCGCATTGGGGACCGATTCCCAACAATTACCGAAGACAGTATGCCGGGCGAATTGTCCAACTGCCTGGCTGGCCGCATTGCGAATATCTTTAACTTTCACGGTGCCAATTTCACCGCAGACGCGGCTTGTGCCTCAACGATGGCCGGTCTGAGCGCGGCGGTGAACGGACTGGTGCAGCATGATTTCGACGTTGCGATCGCAGGCGGCATAGATCGCAATATGGGAATTTCAAGCTTTGTGAAGTTCTGCAAAATCGGCGCACTTTCAGCGACTGGCAGCCGACCCTATGCCGAGGGCGCAGACGGCTTCGTGATGGGAGAAGGAGCCGCGATCTTCGTATTGAAGCGCTTGGCCGATGCCGAGCGCGACGGAGACGCAATCTATGCAGTGCTGCGCGGCATAGGCGGGTCGAGTGACGGCAAGGGAAAGGGCATCACAGCACCCAACCCTGTCGGCCAGAAGTTTGCCATTGAGCGCGCCTGGCTAAACGCGGGGCTCTCCCCCGCTACGGCAACATTAATGGAAGGCCATGGCACTTCGACGCGCGTGGGCGATGCCGTTGAAGTTGAGAGCATGGTAAGCGTGTTGGGCAACTTTAATCTTCCGACGGGTTCGGTGGCACTGGGCTCGGTCAAGTCGAACGTCGGGCACCTCAAGGCGGCTGCTGGTGCTGCCGCAACATTGAAAGTCGCTTTGTCGCTTCGCGATAAAGTACTGCCGCCCAGCCTGAATTGCGCCAACCCCAACCCCGGACTTGGTTTCGACCACTCACCTCTCTACGTCAATACCGATTTGCGGACCTGGGATGTTCCCACCGACGGAGTGCGCCGCGCAGGATTGAGCGCATTCGGTTTCGGAGGAACCAACTTCCACATGGTGATGGAGGAATACATTCCTCATAGAATCACCGGTAACGGTAAACGCGCTGTGTCTGTTGGCGAGGTTCCGGGAGCAGCAAGCAATGGTGGCGCTGGTATGGTCAACGCTCCAGCCGAATCTCCGGCTGCGGCTCCATGGAAGACGCCGCTGCGTGGTGCGCTGGTGCTCGGTGCGGACTCGGTGAGTGCGTTAGGCGAACGTTTGCGCCTGGTGCAAGAGGCCGCTGCGGCAGGTCAGGCTCCGGCCCCGGTAGCTCCTTCGGAAGCGGATTTACGAGCGCCTGAACGCTTATCCATTGATTATGGTGATGCCGCCGAACTGGCGGACAAAGCTGGCCGGGCGCTCAAAGCGCTGGCCGCTAATCAGCCGGCGATCTGGAAGGTTCTGCGCGCTCAAGGCATCTTCCGTGGTAGTGGTCCGGCGGCCAAGGTCGCTTTCTTGTACACCGGGCAAGGCTCGCAGTACGTAAATATGATTCAGGCGCTTCGTGCTGCTGAACCCATTGTTGCCGAAACCTTCGCCGAGGCCGATCGTGCTCTGACGAATTTGCTCGGCAAGCCTCTCAGTGAATTCATTTTCGTCGATGGCGCCAGTGCCGAGGCCGTCGAGAAAGCTGAAGACGATCTGCGCCAGACGGCCATTACTCAGCCTGCCGTCATCGCGACAGACGTTGCAATGACCCGGCTCTTGGCCGCTTACGGTATCAAACCTGACATGGCGATGGGCCACAGTGTAGGTGAGTACGGAGCGCTGGTGGTCTCGGGCGCTCTTCCCTTCGAGGACGCGATGGAAGCGGTCAGCGCCCGTGGCCGCGAGATGACGAACGTGTCGCTCGGAGATAACGGCGGAATGGTGGCTGTGTTCGCACCGTTGGAGGAGATTGAGCGGACACTGAAAACGATCGACGGATACGTGGTGATTGCCAACGTCAACAGCAAGAGCCAGGCTGTCATCGGCGGCAGCAGCAAGGCAATCAAGCAAGCGACGGAAACCTTCCTGGCAGCTGGTTTTAACGCCGTGCCACTCCCGGTGAGCCACGCTTTTCATACGTCGATTGTTGCCGGAGCCAGTGCGCCACTGAAGCGTATGCTGGAGCGCCTACGTTTGCAGGCCGCACGGTTGCCGATCATCGCAAACATCAACGGCGAGTTTTACCCTCCCGGACCAGATGCTAAGGAGCAGATGGTCGAGATGCTGGCAAAGCAGGTTGCATCTCCTGTGCAATTTGTGAAGGGCCTGGAAACACTGTACGAGGCAGGCGCTCGCGTTTTTGTTGAAGCAGGTCCGAAGAAAGCACTGCAAGGGTTTGCCGAGGATGTTCTCGGCGGCCGCGGCGATGTGCTTTCGCTGTTTACCAACCATCCGAAACTCGGCGATGTCGTCGCCTTCAACCAGGCACTATGCGGACTGTATGCGGCCGGCCTGGGGGGCGCTCCGGTTGAAACATCTCCTGAGTCCGAAAGGGCCGTTGAGACCCAAGCGGCCCGCGAGGCTGAAAGAGCCGTTGAATGCACTGTGGCGACCGATCAATCGGAGCCACCTTCAACTGCGCCTGAAAAAGACGAAAAAGCTATCCTGGCCGCGGCACCGGAAAATATTGAAGCTCAACCGGTTCAAATCGCAGCTGTGAGTGCGGAAGTATTACTGCCGGGTTTCCATTTGCCTGCACAAGATTCCGAACCCATTTCGCTCCTGCCGCCCGAGACTGATTGCAAGGTGGAGCACGAGGAGGTCGGCTACTCAACGAAGCCTTCGGTTGTGATCACCGGAGCGTCTTTGGGCCTGCCTGGGACCGAGCGAATCTTCGACGATGGCAACATCGAACGCATACTCCAGGGGGAGCAATTCATTAAACCGATTCCGATGAATTTCCGCCGCGCCATCGCGGACAAACACATCACGCGACTGGTTAAAAGCGATAACGGTGGTGCCTTTGAGACCATCGATAGCGTCGAAGACGTGGTTAAGCTAGCGGGCCGCGGCGGCGCTTTCGATGTTCAATCGGAATTCGGAGTTTCAGCCGATCGCGCGGCTGCTCTCGACCGCGCTACATCCCTGGCGATTGCAGCCGGAATCGACGCGTTGCGTGACGCGGGTATTCCGCTGGTGATGCGCTACAAGACGACGAGCATTGGCACGCAGTTGTCAGATCGATGGATGCTGCCTGAGTCTCTGCGCGATGACACCGGCATAATTTTTGCCTCGGTGTTTCCCGGCTACGGGTCCTTTGCCGATGAAATATCCCGGTACCAGGTTGATCGCTGCCGCCGTGAGCAGTTGGCGATGTTAATGAAGTTGCAGGCTACGGCGACCGAGGTGAACGGGCATTCCAGACTCGGGGTTGAGATCTATCAGCGTGTCGAAGAACTACGGAATGTCATTGAAACGAACCAGTATCATTTCGACCGGCGTTTTCTGTTCAAAGTCTTGTCGATGGGCCATTCGCAATTTGCCGAGTTCATCGGAGCACGAGGCCCGAACACAAATGTCAACGCCGCCTGCGCAAGCACGGCACAGGCTGTTGCTGTGGCCGAGGATTGGATCAAGGCCGGACGTTGCCGCCGCGTGGTTGTTGTCTCGGCGGACGACGTTACTTCCGACCATCTGCTGGAATGGTTTGGCTCCGGTTTCTTGGCAAGCGGAGCAGCCGCCACAGATGAAGTTGTGGAGGATGCCGCCATCCCATTTGATCGCCGGCGGCACGGCATGATCGTCGGCATGGGCGCTGCTGCCATGGTGATAGAGAGTGCGGAGGCAGTGCGCGAACGCGGTATTCAGCCGATCTGTGAAGTCCTGGGCACAGTTACGGCGAACAGCGCATTCCATGGAACGCGTCTCGATGTAAATCACATCAGCAAGCTGATGGAGGATCTGGTCTCCCAAGCCGAAACCCGCCACGGCGTTTCACGCGACGAACTCGCACCAAAGATGGTTTTTGTATCACACGAAACCTATACTCCAGCGCGCGGTGGAAGTGCATCGGCGGAAATCCATGCCTTGCGCCACGTCTTCGGCGACGCTGCGGATCAGATTGTGATCACCAACACCAAGGGCTTCACAGGTCATGCGATGGGAACGGGCATCGAAGATGTTGTCGCGGTGAAGGCTCTGGAAACGGGATGTGTGCCGCCGGTGGCTAACTTCAAGGAGGTCGATCCCGAACTGGGCCCGCTGAACCTTTCAAAGGGAGGCAGCTACCCGGTTGAGTACGCGCTGCGTCTTGCAGCCGGATTCGGTTCACAAATCAGCCTGACGTTGATGCGCTGGGTTGCCCCAAAGAGCGGGGCTCATCAAGCTCAAAACGCCCTTGGCTACAACTACCGCGTCACAGATTCCGAACTCTGGAAGAGCTGGCTAAGCGGGATTGCAGGCAGTCCGAGAGCCGATCTGGAAGTCGTTCAACGCACGTTGCGCGTGCGCGATGAACGCGTCCCAGTGAGGGCGCCCGCCACCGTCAGCCAAACACCAGACGAGCCAACGCTAACTTCAGAAGCAACGCCAGTTGCCGAGGTGGCAGTGACGCCGCAATTCAACGCTGTCGAATCTCAGCAATTACTAGAAACCGCGCAGACAGAGGCGGAAGTAGTCACCCTCAATGTGGAAGAGACTGCGGTGGCTGGTGCGATTTCCTTGTCGCCAACAGCGGCCATGTCACCCATTCCAGAGCAGCAACCCGAATTCACGCTCCAGGCTAACCCGGGCGGTCCTACTAAGGAGGAAGTAATGGAAATCGATTTAATCGATATCAAAGAAAAAGTATTAGAGATCGTCGCCGAAAAAACCGGTTATCCAAAGGACATGCTGGACCTTGATCTGGATTTGGAAGCCGATCTCGGAGTGGACACCGTGAAGCAGGCAGAGATGTTTGCCGCCGTGCGGGCCGCCTATAACATTCCACGTGATGAAAACATAAAGCTTCGCGACTTCCCAACTCTGGCGCACGTCATCAAATTCGCTCGTGATCATCAGCCAGTGTTGGTCGGAGCGCAGGCAGTTTCGGACGCCAAGGCCGAAGTTGCACACGTTGAGATCGCTGCTCCGGCGCCGGTGCCTGTTGTGGTGGTTACGAATGAATCGATCAAAGAGAAAGTGTTGGAGATCGTAGCCGAGAAGACAGGTTATCCGAAGGACATGCTGGATCTCGATCTCGACCTGGAAGCCGATCTCGGAGTGGACACCGTCAAGCAAGCAGAGATGTTTGCCGCCGTGCGGGCTGCTTATAACATCCCACGCGACGAAAACATAAAGCTGCGCGATTTCCCAACTCTGGCACACGTTATCAAGTTCGCCTGCGATAGTCAGGTTACATTGGCCGCCGCGCAGGCTGTTGCGCAAGCTCCTGTTGCCAAGGCCGAAGTCGCACAAGTCGAAGCACCTGTTCCCGCGCCAGCACCGGCAGTAATTGTGGCTTCGGCTGAATCGATCAAAGAGAAAGTGTTGGAGATCGTGGCCGAGAAGACAGGCTATCCGAAAGACATGCTGGATCTCGACTTGGATCTGGAAGCTGATCTCGGAGTTGATACGGTCAAGCAGGCAGAGATGTTTGCTGCTGTACGTGCTGCCTACAACATTCCACGCGATGAAAACATAAAGCTCCGCGACTTCCCAACTCTGGCGCATGTCATCAAGTTTGCCAGCGATAGCCAAGCTGCATTGGCTGCCGCGGCACAGGCTGCTTCCGTTGCCAAGGCCGAAGTGCCTGCTCCGGTTCCGGAAGTTGCACCCGCGATACCGGCAGTCGTGACACCTGTAGTTGCTCTGGCTTCGGATGAATCTATTCAAGAGAAAGTATTAGAGATCGTGGCCGAGAAGACAGGGTATCCCAAGGACATGCTTGATCTTGACCTCGACCTTGAAGCCGATCTTGGAGTGGACACCGTCAAGCAGGCAGAGATGTTCGCCGCCGTGCGCGCTGCCTACAACATTCCCCGTGATGAAAACATAAAGCTTCGTGACTTCCCAACCCTGGCGCACGTCATCAAGTTTGCGCGCGAGAGTCAAGCTGCTCTGGCCGCGCAAGCTGCTCCAGTCGTATCTGCTTCAGCCCCCAAGGCCGAGGTTGCTCCACCGCGCAAACCGCCGGTAACAGCGGTTACCCGGCCACGCCCCCCGCTTGCGTCGCTTGACGCAGCGAACAGTATCCCTCGCCGCGTGCCGATACCGATCCTGCGTCCCGCGCTGGCGATCTGTAAGCCAACAGGAGTTACACTCGGCCCCGGTTCACGCGTAGTGCTGATGCCTGACACTGGTGGAGTGGCAGTTGCACTGACGAAGACGTTGCAGTCGATGGGTGTAGAAGTCTTGCGGATCGAGGGAGCGCCGGATGCTGACGCACTGGTCGAGCAGCTCAATCAATGGGCGGCAACCGGTCCGATACAGGGCGTCTATTGGCTCTCCGCGCTCGATCACGAGGCAAGTTTCCGCGTTATGAATCTGCCGGGATGGCGTGAAGCTTTGCGGGTTCGCGTCAAACTGCTCTATAGGACGATGCGTGCGCTGTACGAGCAGGTCGTGGCACCGGGAACGTTCCTTGTTTCGGCAACGCTGCTCGGTGGGCAGCACGGATACGACGAACGCGGAGCCGTCGCGCCGCTTGGTGGACCCGTCGTAGGAATGACTAAAACCTATAAGCGGGAACGAGCGGATGTCACGGTCAAGTCAGTCGACTTCGAGCCTGGCCGCGACGCTCAGGCAGTTGCTGAATTACTGCTGCAGGAGACCCTGCGCGATCCGGGTGCGGTTGAGGTCGGCTACAAAGCCGGGGAACGCTGGACGGTTGGATTGCAGGAACAGCCCGCTGTCGACGGCCAGCCCGGACTGGCGTTGGATCCCGATACCGTCTTTGTGGTGACCGGAGCGGCAGGAGGAATCGTTTCGGCGATTACCGCCGATCTGGCGGCTGCTTCCGGCGGCATATTCTACCTGCTCGATCTTGTACCGGAGCCCAATCCCCACAATCCGGACCTGGCGCGTTTTGTAAACGACCGCGAGGGTCTGAAGCTTGATCTATTTGCCCGGATAAAGGCACGCGGCGAGCGAGCCACTCCCGCGCTGGTGGAGAAAGAACTGGCAGGACTGGAACGAGCGCAGGCTGCTCTGAAAGCAATTAACGCAGTGCGCGAGGCAGGGGGCACGGTGCACTACTTCAGCGTGAATCTGTGCGACGGGGATGCCATGGCCAAAGTCCTTGACCAGGTGCGTCAGCGTAGTGGCCATATTGATGTGCTACTGCACGCTGCTGGCATGGAGCGCAGCCATTTCCTGCCGGATAAAGATCCGCGTGAATTTGACCTGATCTTCGATGTCAAGTGTGACGGCTGGTTCAATCTTCTGCGTGGCATCGGCGACATGCCGTTGGGCGCGACGGTAGCGTTTAGTTCCATTGCCGGTCGCTTTGGCAACGGAGGCCAGGCCGACTACAGCTCAGCCAATGATCTGTTGTGCAAAATAACCTCAAGCTTCCGAACAACACGTCCGGAAACCCGCGGGATCGTGATCGATTGGACGGCCTGGGGCGGTATCGGTATGGCTACCCGCGGCTCCATTCCTAAGATGATGGAACTGGCGGGTATCGATATGCTTCCGCCTGACGCGGGTGTTCCGATGATTCGCCGCGAACTGACCGCGGGTGGAACGCGCGGTGAAGTAGTGGTCGCTCAGCGCCTCGGCATTATGGTGAGTGAATTTGATGCAACAGGAGGTCTGGACGTAGCCGCAGTGGGAGATGCTGTCTCACCCGCCCAGGGTCCCATGATCGGCAAGGTCGTAAGTATGGGGATTCACAGTGGACTCACAATTGAGACCACACTGGACCCCGCGCATCAACCATTCCTTCGCGATCATCAGATCGGCGGTACCCCCGTGTTGCCCGGCGTCATGGGGATCGAAGCATTTGCTGAAGCCGCCCAGGTGATGTTACCCGGCTGGCACGTCGAGGCCGTTGAGGGGATCAACTTCCTGGCTCCGTTCAAGTTCTACAGGAATCAGCCAAGGGTTTTGACAATCGAAGCCGCAATATCACAAAAGGGCGATGCGGTAGTGGCAGATTGCCGATTGGTCGGTCGCAGAGTCCTCCCAACTAAGCCGGAGCCGGAAGAGACAACTCACTTTACAGCCCACGTGCGCCTGTCAAAACAGGTGCCCACGGAAGTGACCGTGAAGGAATTTCCAAGAGCAAACGGCTCGACATTTAAAGCTGTCGATATCTACCGCATCTACTTCCACGGACCCGCGTACCAGGTTCTTGGCCGTGCATGGCGGAATGGGAACTGCTTGGTGGGCGAGTTGGCGAACAACTTACCCATGAATCACAACCCGTCGGGCCTGCCGACGCTGCTGGCGCCACGTTTGATCGAGCTTTGCTTCCAGACCGCTGGGCTTTGGGAGATCAACAATGAAAGCCGGATGGGACTACCTCAATATGTCCGGCAAGTGCGCTGGTTGCGAGCGCCGGAGTCGGCCAACGGCCAGTTGTATGCCGTGGTTAATCCACGTACGGGGCAAGGGAGCTTCGACGCGGAAGTGGTAGACGAGGCCGGGACCCTGTACCTGCAGGTGAGCGGTTACAGGACAGTTGCACTACCGGACAGCGTCGACAGTGAATTATTGAAGGCTCTGCGGTCGCATGAACATAGCAACGCGGCGGCAGCAGACTAGGCGGGCACTGTGAACGTTTATTGGTTGGAAAAAAGCGTGGCGGATTTGCCGGAGCAGGATGAATGGTTGAGCAGGAATGACCTGGCTGTGCTCAACGGCATGCGCTTCGGAAAACGCCGCGCCGACTGGCGGCTTGGGAGGTGGACGGCGAAGCGTGCGCTCGCCGCCCACCTTAACTTGCCTGCAGATTTTCAAACATTAGCAGAGATAGAAATACGTCCGGCGCCATCCGGAGCTCCGGAAGTATTTGTTGAGAACGAACCGGCGGACGTCACGATTTCACTGAGTCACAGTTCTGGATTTGCGCTTTGTACCGTAGCAGCCTCTGGTGTAGCGCTGGGTTGTGACCTGGAAATCGTCGAGTCCCGAAGCGATGAGTTCGTAGCCGATTACTTCACGGCAGAAGAACAAGCGTTGATAAGAAGGGCACACGCCTCGGACCGATCTCAACTAGTGACTCTGCTGTGGAGCGCTAAAGAGAGCGCGCTCAAAGCACTTCACGAAGGGCTCCGTATCGATACCCGAAGTGTAGCAGTGAAACCCTGGGCATTTCGGCTCCAAGGTGAAAGCGAACATCACGCCGGAGCGAGTGCAGTATGCAGATTTCAGCCGTCCAACGGGTCTGGTAGCTGGCATCCATTGCATGTCCGTTTCGGTGCCGGTCAAATTTTTCAGGGCTGGTGGCAAAACGCGAACGAGATCTTACGTACTATGGTCGCCGTTCCATCGCCCTCTCAGCCGATTCCATTATTCGAGGCAGAGTCATGTCTTCAACAGCTAAGCTCGCTCCAGCAAAAGTAAGCCGCTCAAACATCGCATTCCTCGAGCACGAGAACATCGAGCGGTATGGTAGTTACACCCGGCTTCACTATGAGAACCGAAGTTATACGAACATCGATGAACTGCTGTACGCTGGCCGCATTGCAAAGACGCTCAGGGAGAAAGGAGTACGGCCAGGAGACCGCGTTTTCGTGGTCATGCCGAATACTCCTGAACTGACCGCTACATTCCAGGCCGTCTGGACGATTGGCGCAGTCATGGTTCCGGTGAATGTGCTATGGTCTGCCGCAGAGTTCGCGTATGCACTGCATAGCTCCAAAGCAGTCGCCGTTCTTACGGTTGCTCCGCTCGCAGCGCGAATTCGCGAAGCCGCGCTCACGAGCCAGATAGCTCCGCGCCTGCTCTGCTTCGGAGAGACTGACGTCGCCGGTTTTGAGAACATCGCTCCCGAAGTTGCCAGTGCCCCCGCGCAATGCACTCCTGTCGACCGCGCCCCGACCGATATTGCGATGCTGCTGTACACGTCGGGAACCACGGCGCGGCCCAAAGGGGTAGTGATGACTCACCAGAACATTCCCGCAACCATGGACGCGGTGCATTGTGTGAATCCCTCTCTGCCACGGCGCCCAATTCTCCATGTGCTTCCAATGAACCATATATTCGGCGCGATCCTGGTTCAGTTGTCAAATCGCTGGGGATTTACCTCGGTGCTTGCTCGTCAGTTTGATCCAGTGGCTATCTTCAATGCAATCCAGCAACATCAGATCGGCTACGCATTGATGGTTCCCACGATGTTGATGTACTTGATACATCATCCAGAGCGTGCGAAGTATGACGTGTCAAGCCTGTACCGAATCATCACCGGAGGAGCGAGCCTTTCAGAATCGCTTCGATTGAGTATTCAACAGGCCTTTCAATGCCGGGTTGACCAGGGCTACGGATTGTCCGAAACCGGTTTCATCTCATGCTATGGCGACCGCGAAGAGTATCGGGCAAATTCCACTGGCCGTCCCTGTCCAGGTTTCGAAGTTCGCATCGTGGACGAACACGGACGGTCGGTGACGCCTCCCAATGTCGGAGAAATATGTGTACAGGGCGCCAGCATCATGCAGGGATACTGGAACGATCCCGTGGCGACTAGCGAAGCAGTTCGTGGCGAATGGTTCCACACTGGGGACATCGGATATTTCGATGGCGATGGATATTTGTACATCACGGACCGGAAAAAGGACCTAATCATCAAGGGAGGAGAGAACATTTCGCCGCGCGAAATTGAGGAGGCAATTACCCGGAATCCCGCTGTTGCGGACGCTGCGGTCGTAGGCGTGCCGGACGCCGACTTCGGAGAGGTAATCTGCGCGGTTGTTGAACTGCGCCCGGGTGCAACGGCAACCGAAAATGACATTCTGGAGCACACGGCAAGGTTCGTTAGTAAGTTCAAGCAACCGGCTAAGGTTGTTTTCCAGAAACTACCCAGAACCGCAACAGGGAAGGTAAACAAGGTGGCAATCAGGGAGCAGTTGGCAGGGAGTCCAAACTAACTGGCATAATATCCATCGGACGGTCGCGATCAGGCGCTCTTTAGGGTTTGGGTGGGAAGCGGCATGCTCGTACTGTCTCGTGAAGAGTCAAGCAAATGACACTCAGATTACAATTCGCCGGGCCTTGGCGGTATCGCGCAAAGAGTGCCGCAATGTTGTGCAAGGCAACCGCGGGTGTAAGTCTCCGCCGTTTGCTCCACGGACCAATTTGTAAAGAGTGGAACTTCATCACCGAGCTTAGTACTGAAATCGCGAGGAGGCAGTTAATCACCGCTTTTGAAATGATTGATGTGAATGAAGCCAGGAGGTACCTTGACGCGCTGGTGATTCAGACGGGAACGCTTTCAAAGGTAAGCACCGAAGACGTTACCCTTGATGACTGCAAGGGAACCTGGCTTATTCCCAATGACAGCGATTCCGCAATAACGATGTTGTACCTGCACGGGGGAGGATACTCATTTTATCCGAAGAGCGCGTACCGCAACCTGGGCGCGGCGATTGCAACTTCTGCAAAATGCAGGGTGTTTGCAATGGATTACCGCTTATCGCCCGAACACAGATTCCCAGCTCAGTTGACAGATGCGAGCAACGCGTATCGATGGTTATTACGTCAGGGGGTTAACCCCGAACAGTTGGTTGTTATTGGAGACTCGGCTGGAGGGAATCTCACCCTTGCCTTGATCTTATCCCTTCGAGATTTGAAGATTCCGCTTCCGGCGTTGGCAATTGGTATTTCTCCGGCAACTGACTTTGGGGGTGAGGCCCCAGCAGATTCGGAACTTGAGTGGATCACCTCACGTATGGCCGTGCAATGGGCTGATTGGTTTTGTTCCGCCGAAGAACGGCTCAACCCGCTTGTCTCCCCTGTGAATGCGGATCTGAGAGGTCTGCCTCCGATCTATATACAGGCCGGCGGCGCAGAAATCCTGCTTCCTGGTATTCAGATGTTTGTGAAATGCGCCAAAGAGCAGGGAGCCGATGTTACTCTCGAAATCTGGCCCGCGATGAATCACGATTTCCAGTTATTCGGCGAAGACGTTCCTCAGAGTGCAGAGGCAATTAGACGAATCGGGGAGGTGATTGGCTCGCGCATTCCAGAGCCACTCAAACAGTGATAACGCTTTCAGTGGTCACTGCGGCCGTATCTAGCCGCAGTGCGGAAAATCACCAAATCTGGCACTGCTGACTTAACGCTTTAACGTCGGTTTACCCGTTTGAATGGCGGACTGTGACTTGATAATGGCCTTTTCGTGTAGCTCCCATGAGATGACTGCTTTGCGGCTTCCGTCCCTCGCCATGCTGGTGCTGAGTCTTTTCTCTGCCCGGTCGAACATGTCCTCGGCATCCAGATGCGCGCGGTATGCTTCCTCGTCGGCTTGTTTAATTGCCTTGGCGAGGTTCCTGGTTTCCGGATGAATGTTAATTGTTTTCTCTTTGCCCTTATGTTGAGCGAGCAAGGGTTCCGCGCCTTCCCAAGTTGGCGGCAATTCATCATAAGCGGCTTTAAGTTCGTCGCTCCAGAAGGCCTTTACTTCCTTCTCAAAAGCATCAAGTACGTCGTTCGCCACGTCGGCTGCTTTCCTTACCTTTTTCTTCTCGGTGAGCCATCGCAACACCGACCAATTCAAGCCTTCTATCATGATCGCTTTGGCCTTCTCAACCTCTGGCAAATTCAACATAACTCAAGAGCCTCCTGTTAAGAATGGAAGAGTAACCTACAACATTAAAATCGTCCAGAATATTATGAATGAAAGACTAAGAATCATGGCCCAGGCGATACTAAAAAGGTGTAACATTCCTTGCGACATTAGAGCCCTGCGCCTGGCATCTACTTGTTCCTCCCACCGCATAAAGGGTCGGGTTACTGGTGATGCTGACCGGACGTTGTTTATTACGTCATAATTATTCGATGGGCTGGAGATCGCAATGAAAAGTGCAGTACCAAGTGAACGAATTCGTATACCTCGGAACCCTGAGAACGATTACACAAACGAAAGCGCCGCTATTCGGCGTGAGTTTGTGGCGGAGCATACAGGGACACAGTTGTCTCACGTGGCACAATATTCGTTTGATCCCGCGAAGCTTCCCGGCAATATAGAAAACTTTACTGGGGTTGCGCAGGTTCCGCTCGGCATCGCCGGCCCGCTCCTCATTAATGGGGAACACGCGCAGGGCGAGTTCTACGTACCGCTGGCGACTACCGAAGGCTCGCTGGTTTCCAGCTATAGCCGCGGAATGCGGTTGTTGACCGAGTGTGGCGGAGTGAAGACCACTGTCGTGGACGATGCCATGCAGCGGGCTCCGGCGTTCATGCTGAGCGACGCGCTACAGGCTCGGGAATTCGGTGCCTGGGTGGTTGAAAACATGGACCCAATCAGGCTTATCGCAGAAGCAACAACCCGGGTTGGCAAACTCCGGAACATCGACCAGTTTGCGGTGGGGCCGGCGCGTTACCTCCGTTTTAACTACACCACAGGAGACGCTGCGGGGCAGAACATGACCGGCAAGGCGACTTATGCCGCCTGCGAGTGGATCAAACATAATCACCCTCTCCATCCCAAATACTTCCTCACTGGAAACATTGATACCGATAAGAAACATTCCCAGATGAATGTGCTTTTAGGGCGTGGCAAGCGGGTGATTGCCGAGGCGGTTCTGCGCGGCGAAATACTTCATCAAGTTATGCACATCACTGCTGCGGATCTGGCTAGCATGTCCGACATAAATTCTGCCGGCGCATTCCTTGCCGGCTCCTCCAACAATGGCGCTCATTCGGCGAATGGGCTCGCGGCCATGTTCATCGCCACGGGGCAGGATGCAGCGAACATTGCGGAGTCTCATGCTGCAATTACCTTTACACGTCCATTGGAGAATGGTGATTTTTACTGGTCGATTACGCTGCCATCTCTGATCGTAGCGACGATTGGTGGAGGCACCGGGTTGGCGACTCAGAAGGAATGTCTGGAGATGCTCGGTTGCTATGGCAAGGGAAAGGCACTTAAGTTTGCGGAGATATGCGCCGCCGTGGTCCTTGCTGGGGAGACTTCTCTCGCTTCGGCCATCCTTCATGGTGACTGGGTCACTGCACATGAAAAACTTGGGCGCAATCGTCCCTAATGGAGAAGGACACGGTCATGTCAGATACTCAGGTAAATGAACATCTCCCCTTTGCAGATGCGTTTTTCTTGTATGTGGAACAGCCGGGCGCGCCGGTTAATGTTGCGTTGATTGGTTCATTCGAGGGCGTAATCTCGCTAGCCGAGTGCATGGAGTATGTTGATTCTAGACTAGCGTTGATACCGCGTTTTCTGAAGCGGGTCGTAATACCGCCGCTCTCTGTTGGCCCGCCAACCCTGCAATGCGATCCTCATTTTGACGTGAGTAATCATGTTCATGAGATCACACTAAGACACGGAACTGACGCAGAGTGGAAATCCGCTGTCTCGGAGATAATGAGCACCCACCTTGACCGGGGCCGCCCTCTGTGGAACATCACCTTAATCCACGGACTGAAGGGCGATCGCACCGGCATGGTGCTCAAAGTACACCACTGCCTTGTCGATGGCATAGGGGGAATCGGTCTGCTCAACGCGCTTCTAACCGACACGCCCGTCATCCCACCGTTCAGTCGCAGGAAGCCGAACGTGCTGCCACCACCGCAGCACGAGCCTGGATTTGGATTGCTGGACGATCTGATCAGTTCATGCTTTTTGACAGGGCAGGCGTTTTTGACCGCACATTCCGCGCTGTTGCAGATGGCTCACCAGGCCTCTCATCCGGCCGCCCACACAAATGGAAATGGGACGCACGCAGAACAGGTCCATGCTGCCGTCAGTCCACTGGCCTGCATCGCTCCGCTGAGCGATTTTGCCCGTCTTTTGTCCGAACTTGCTCAACCGACCGAGACCCTGCCATACAATGTGCTCTGCCATGGACCGCAAAAATTTGAGTGGACTGAAATTCCAATGGTGGATATTGCCGCTGTCAGGCAGGTGAGTGGCACGACGGTGAACGATGTCGTTCTCACCGTTCTGAGCGCAGCTCTGCGGCGCTATGCAGAACTGCACAAGCTAAGCGTTAAGGGACGAAAGTTGCGCATTGTAGTGCCGGTGAATGTGCGTAGCGAAGGAAAATCCAGCGATGCTGGGAATCAGATTACCTTCCTTCCAGTGGACATTCCGGGCGATATTCGTGAGCCTCTGCAATTGCTTGCCCGTGTACAGAAGAGGGTTAAGTTCTCCAAAACGGCTCATGGCGCTGAACTCATAGCCCTCGCCGCGCTTGTGCTGGCGGCACTTCCGCCATCTCTACAGTCACTAGCCGGTGCGGTGCTGAGCCGATTGAAGATAAGTCTGTGCAATTCGATCTGTACCAATGTACCCGGCCCGAAAACTCCGCTCTACCTGCTTGGCCACAAGATGCTTTCGAGTTATCCGTATGTTCCCATCGGTGGCGAGATGGGGATGAATTGCGCCGTGATGAGTTATAACGGAACGTTGTTTGTCGGCTTTACAGGAGACGCCCAGGCAATCCCCGATATATCAAGCCTGGCAGCATTTTTCCGCGAGAGCTTTGCTGAACTTCGGGAAGCGGTGAGTGATGCAATCCCAGAGATTACGCCGCCGAAGCCGAAGGCTAAGAGGGTGGCACGCAAGGTCCGTGCGGCTCCCGTATCGGGCATTCAAGCTACACCTGTCGACAGGGCGGTAGAAGCCGTTCTTGCGAGTGTCTGATTTCTGCCTCGATCGTTGAGCTTTTTGACACCGATCAGGATGTTGGTTTGCGCCTGCGCTTTGGTGGTTGCGCCTGTTCCTTGATGCGGCCTTCCACCTCTGCCAGTCGTCTCCTGAGCTGCTCAATTTCGCTGTCGTCAGGTTGCGGCGGGGCAGGGTTGCTCTGAACGAACTTCTTCATCATCGAAATAGGAGACAAGGCTGCGGAGTGTACCTCAGAGAGTCCGCCCTGAATGGCGTTCTGGAGTTTTTGGTAGGTATCGAACGCCGATTTCAGGTACCACATGATGAATTCCTGGCCCACGTGGTCTGAAGCCATCACTAGTTGCCGAAGCAATTCGAGCGGCAGTCCGGCTGGCTGGTCCTTTGCATTTTCGGTGATGATCTGGGTCAGGGTGACGCGCGTCAGATCCTCGCCTGACTTGACGTCTACTACCTGCACCTCTGTTCCATTTCGGACCAGGGCTGCGATCTCGTCAAGGTTGATATATCGGCTCCTCGAAGTGTCGTACAATCTTCGGTTTCCATATTTCTTGATAATAACTTTGGGCGGCTCCAAGGAAACGCCTCCTATTGCGATGCAATATTTATCGTTGCTCTATTGACAGGGCGACCACCAAATACTAACATGTCGATCGATGCTGCAATGCAGCAATTCGAGGTGAATATGGCTAGAGCATCGAGTACCGCAATTCATGAACACCCCTCTTCCTTCGTGTCTCTGCTTTCTGGTTGGGCACAGCAGGGATTAGAGAGCTTTTTCGCCACCCAACGCATCCTCGTCGATTTGGCCATGCGCCAGAACACGAACGCAATGAAGACATTCCGCAAGGGGATATCCGAATCAGAAACTGAAGACGGCCCTGTGAAGATTCTCACGGAAATCGCAGTTGAGGGTACCGCAAACTATATTGAAGCACAACGCATTCTGCTTGACTTGGCGCAGCAGGAAAATGAAATTGTAATGAACGGCGTCAAGGAACGCGTAAGTGAATATGGCACGGCCGTGGCATTGACCAACGTCATCCGCCGCAGCGTGGATACTTTTGTCGAGATGCAACAGAATTTCCTTGTCCTGGCCAGCAAGCGCACGCAAGGCTGGTTGCAGAGTTCTGAAGGCGACAAGGGCGTTCCCGGAAATGGCCTGATTGGACTTGCCGGCGAAGCGATGGATGAATTCGTTGCCGCACAGAAGAAATTCCTCGACGTCATCACCGAAGAGACCGAGGACGTCAAAAAGGAGCATGGCGGCAGGAAGCCAGCCAAAACCGAACTGGCCAAACTGGGGCGCGAGGCTTCAGATGCCTTCATAGATGCCCAGAAGAAACTGCTCGATCTCGCCGGACAGCAGCTCAATGTCAACATGCAAGCTGCTAGCCGCGCGCTGGATCTCAAGATGCCAATCCGGATTTTGCCGGTGGCTGACATTGCAGGGGAGAGCGTAAAGAGCTTTGTGGATGCCGAAAAGGCCCTTGCGGATTCGATCACGAAATCCCGGGCGCACGCCAAGACGCCCGCAAAACACAAACCCGTCCACAAGGCGGTCCGTCGGACGCGAACCAAGGCGACCCAGGCAGCGGCCGCTGAAGCCTAAACCAGTCGTACCGGCCCTCTTTGGGGCGAGTTAACTTGTTTGTTGGCGTGCCAGGGCTTGGTGCCTTGGCACGCCAATTTCTTCCAGTCCAAAGAATTCCTAAACTGTATGGGCAGCAACAAGCATCCAATTAAGCGAGCTCGGTGATTTTTTACGGCAGCCCGGCCCGAAAATTGGGGTGCGGACCGGAAAGCAAGTGCACGAACCCGCTATGAGTACACGTCTGATCAAAATAATCCAAGAAGATTCAGCAGAAGCTCATATATCGATTTGGAAGGAAGCGCTGTTCGCTGCGGACCTACTGTTGTTGCATGGCTCGCCCGTTTACTACGGCTTGGGCGTACCCCATGGCGATAATTCAGGAGTGGTGATCGTACCGGCATTTCTTGGTACCGACCATTATCTGGCGGAACTCCGGTTCTGGGTTCGAAGGATCGGCTATCAGCCCTACCTTTCCGGCATCGGCTTTAATGCTGAATGTCCCAATCTCCTGATTCAGCATCGGCTCAATGCGACGATCGATAAAGCGGTGAAAGATACAGGCCGGAAAGTTCACCTCATCGGACACAGTCTGGGTGGGGTAATTGCCCGGTCGATAGCCGGTCAAAGGCCGGACGACATCGCTTCCGTGATAACGCTGGGAGCTCCCTTCCGCGGAACGATCGCTCATCACAGCGTTCTGCGGGCGGCCGAAATGGTTCGCAAGCACATTCTGGAGCAGCACGGGTCCAATGTGCTTCCCCAGTGTTATACCGCCCGTTGCGCCTGCAATTTTGTGAGCTCATTGCGTCGCAGGGTTCCAAAATCCGTGCTCGAGACGGCAATTTACACGCTCAACGACGGAGTTGTCGATTCGCGATACTGCAGAACCGGGAATTGCAAGAAGGACTTCGAGGTTCCTGGAACTCACATTGGACTCGTTTTCAACCTATCTGCTTACAAGGTCATTGCGGATCGCCTGGCCGAGGCAACCCAATTGCAAAAGGAGTGCCCTGCTTAGCTAATTTTTCTTGAGAGTGCATCCTTCCAGAGCTGCCTTGCATCTACTCTTATAACAAGCTATAACACCGAGGCGCTTGCTGTTATCACCGCAGTTGTTGTAGGCCGTCGCCAGAAATCCTCGTCCCGGATGGTCCTCCCAAACCTTTTCCAGCCCAATCAATCCAGCGCCAAGGTGTGGGCGGACGCAGATCATTTATTTCTTTGGCGGCGCGGCAGGTCTGCGGAAGCCCGTAACAGATTGGGATTTCCGACGAACGCTTGAGCGTCTGGCGCCTCGCACTGGGGAACCAACTTACCTTCCCTACTGATAACTCCCTCATGTTGGCTTTGCATTATCCGGGACTGGAAACAGTCTCCAGCCGTTTGGTAATCATGACTCCGGCTACGGCCAACCCCGCAACAATCAAGGCAAAAAGCAAGAACCATCCCCAATATTGGACAGGATGTCGGATGATGCGGGTGAAGTGACTTCCGTAGTGACGTGCGAGATAGGCGATGCAGGTGTAACGCACCGCCCGGCAAATTCCAACAACGATGAGGTATTTCCTCGTGCTGTAGCCAGTGGCCCCCGCTGCTGCAAAGAACAGGCTGGTGGGTGTTGGGAACGGCACGGCCGCAGATATCGCGAGTGCGCCTGTTCCCCATTTGTCGAACACTCTCAGCATGGTTTGCGTGCGCCCGCTTTTGAAGTGCTTGGTCAGATATTCACTGCCCGCCTTGCGCGCCAGTCTGAAAGTAATAAAGGCTCCAATTACCGAGCCCAAGGTTGCAACCGCTGCATACTCGTACCACGGATTGCGATGTCTCGCGGCGAGAATCGCGGTAAGAATGTCAGGGCCGCCAAACGTCGGCAGAGGCAAGGCATCCAGAATGGCTAGGGAGAACAGTCCAAGCGCGCCCAGGTGGGCCAGTGTGCTGGTAAAGCTGCGAGTGGTGCGCTTCCTTGCCGCTGTTTGAAGGATATCGATTAGCATCAAAATTTGCCGGCGAGCCTGTCCTGAGATTCTCGACTATTGTGGGAAGAACTTCCGGAACTCCTCCACCATCATCGCCATCACATTCTGCATCGTCCGTGCTGAGATCAACTCGTGTCCCGCACCTTCGATCGGCACCAAGGCCGTTCGCGCTGGAATCAGTCCCATCGCCCGTTGCATCTCCTCAATCATACCCATTCCATCTCGTGAACCGTGCATGAAAAGCACAGGAGTCTTGAGGTTTGGAAGATGGGCGGTCCGCAGTTGTTCCGGCTTTTTGGGCGGGTGGAGCGGATAAGAGAGGATGAATAATGCATCCACTAGCCCCGGTTCAGTTGCAGCCAGCATCGTAGCCTGACGGCCACCATAGGAATGTCCGCCCAGGAACACTCGCCCAGGAACCTCCTGCCGCATTGCCTCAACGGCGTTACGCAGTCCTTCCCGGTCGCGCTCACTGCTGCCGCGCCGTGGCGGGCCATGCGGGCGCAATTGCCGAAATGGGAGATCACAACGGAGAACGGTAAGACCAGATTCGCAGAATGCATTGGAAAGCGCCATGAGGAGCTGAGACTGGCAGTTTGCCCCGGCGCCGTGCGTAACCACAAGACCATCGCCGGAGGGGTTTGCCGGAACGTGTAGAAAGCCGCAAACTGAGGGCGTTCGGGAAGTGTCGGTAAATTCTTTCGAGCGATCAGTGTAGCCGGTCATAGTTTGAGGTCCGGTTCATGGTTTCAACGGAAAATGATATGCTCTCCCGCGCGGACGGCGAAAGTCTTGGCCGCCAAAGGAGAGCCCATTTCATGTGTAATGCCACTCGCAGGTTTGTTTCCAACGCATTGTTTGCCGCGTTGTTCGTAGCGCTGAGCTGCGTTCTTTCGCTTTCTTGCGCTGCGCAAACAGTGCCGCAGCAGCTCCAACCGCCGCCTAACGAACAGCTCGTTATCCAAGTCGGAGGAAAAGGCGACCAGATTTATACCTGTAAAGCGGATGGCACTCAGTTTAATTGGACGCTCAAGGCCCCCGAAGCACAACTTTTCAGCAGGAATGGCAAGCCCTTCGGTAAACATTTCGCTGGCCCGTCGTGGGAAGCGAGAGACGGTAGCAGCGTGACTGGCAAAGCGGTTGCCACTGCACCTTCGCCCGAGGCCGATTCCATTCCCTGGCTGCTCATTAGCGCCGTCAGTCATGACGGTCATGGCCAGCTCTCCCGTGTCACGAGCATTCAACGTCTGAACACGAGGGGTGGCAAGGCACCGGTCTCAGGCTGCGATGCTGCGCACATCGGCAAGGAAGTCCGGGTGCAGTATTCGGCCAACTACCTCTTCTTCGCACCTAAGCTCTAAGCACCCCAGTAAACGCCTGGTGGCTCCGGGTGCTCTGGCTTTGGCACGTTGAGCGTTCCGCCCAAGATTCGACGAACGCCCAAACCTTCTTTCTTCCCTGCGCTCACTTCTGAATTGGAGAAGGAGTGAGCGCAGCGCTGTTGTTTTCAGCTTCTTTGGACGGCGTCGGAATCGAGCGGGGTACCGGGGCGCAGTGAAAATTTGGTGCGCACCGCGCTTGCGGAGCGCGCGCCATAAGAATTGGCATGAGGACCATCGGCATTGTTTTAGGAATCTCGAAAACCACCACTTGAGGCTCCCCGGCATTATCTTTATAGGTGATTCGGACGAAGTGGTTCCTCCTACGATGTTTGACCAAGACAACAGCAATTGTAGGCGCGACTCCAAGGTGCACTGCTAGCTGTTGTGACTGCTGAAACGACTCTATCCGATTGTAAGGAATCTCCAGCCTTAAGCCCGGGGTCAGAAATACCAATTCCGTGCCTGAGGTCAAGTCGAGTCTCCCGACTGCGCCTTGTTGCAGGTGTGAAACCGTACCGCCGACATAGGCTGCCTCCGCCCCCTCAAGAGCGACTGCCGGAACGGTGATAGCGATCACCAGAAGCACGAGAACTACTCTTCTCCGCATACATCCTCCTTAGAGAACCAAACTCTCCAAGATCGTAGCCGCAGTTCTACGCGAAGAAACGCCGCCTTGTGACACTTCTTCGGGTGTCACAGGCTGTCACAAGGCACACAGGATTATTCTTGATCTACTCGGAAGGCCCCACCAGGGGTTCGAGATAATGTTGCAGCTCATTGAGCGACTCTTCCGCAACAATCTCGAATACAACGGCACGACAATCCTTCGGTAGCGCGGCGGACGTCAGGCAGTCGCAGACGACCGCTGCAGTCGGCTTGAGCCCCCGCACCCAGCCGGGCTTTCGTGCGTCGCGCAGAACGAGGCTGTCCGTGTCAAAGCCGGCGGCGGCCAGCATTGTTTTCGATAATTTCAAGAATTCCGGCCAACGCGACGCTACACCGATCAGCAAACCAGGGGGCACCGGCAGATATCCCGACAGGCTCTTCGGGACTGAGCGAACCTTCAGCGTTATGAGATCGGTTCCATTGGGCAGTTGCTTACATACCAATTCTCTTTTGCTCGGCATCGCCACAGGAGCCGCTCCCAGCAACACGGCTATATTCTGTAGATCCTCCGGAGCGCAACCATGCACTGCGAACGGAACCGCCTGAGCGATTTCCGCAATCAGAATTTGTCGCAATTCCTCATCTGGTTCAATCACTAGAAAATGATCGGGAGGCTGCATTGAGAGCCAGCGATGCAGGCGAGACCGAACTTCGACGAGCGGTGCTCCCGTCTCTCGTGCCGCGCGAAAGAATCCTGCAATCAGGCCGTCCAGCGCGAGATCGCGACGCACTGCGGCCTCCGGTTTCTTTTCCCGCACGTAAACGCCGCTTCCGTGGCGAAGCTCCACCCACCCTTCCCGCTCCAACCGCCGGTATCCGGCGCTGATAGTGTTTGCGTGGAGTTGGAATCGGCGCGCCAGATCGCGTGTGCTTGGTAGACGCTGCCCTGCTTCCAGTTCGCCGGAGACAATTCCGAGCACGATCTGCGTCGCAAGTTGCTCGTGGATTGATACCTCATGATCGCGCGCGAACCAGAATCGCATGACCGACATTATCGGCCGACACCGCCTGTTGGGCCAGTATGGCGTACCCGAATGTTAATTGGCGAGCCTGGCGGGGATATTGAGGCACTTGGGTGACGTCGCAAGAAACACTATCAACTATGTGATGTTCGGACAGTTGAGTGGGGTGGTATTGATTTTGAGGCCAAGGAGATCAGGCTGTGCCGTGCGGCGGCGCATCAGTTAGTGGGAGCCCCAAACGCAGGATGAACGCCTATTGTTTCCTTGGTGCTCCCACGCTGTGTTTTTTAAAATTGTGAGTTGCTTGTAAGTCTAAGAAAAGAAATGGTAGGCACGAGGAGACTCGAACTCCTGACCTCTACCGTGTCAACCGTTCGGGTACCTCTACTTGGAGCAACTTGTAACTACTTGCCTAAACCGCCAAGCTCTTCTAAATACGTATAAGACGGCCTGACTACGGGCTGGAAAGCGGGCTGGGAATTTGCCCAATAAAGATGCCCGCACTCGCGCCGCAACGGCCCCACTGGCGCTTGCCTCCTCCGTACGGAAGCACTCGCCGACCGCCCTCCAGGTTACGATTACGCGCCTGCGCCGCGGATACCACAACTCAGAATGTCAGCGGTTTCATGGATCGCCTTCGACCACGCTTGAGCGATAACGGATGCGTATCGGGGGAAACGGTGCATGAACTGGTCAACATCATACTGGCGGGCTGAGAATTCATGCATCATTGACTGCACGGCCCCGGTCGGCGCGTACGCGGCGATATTCGCAGCGAACACTTCGGCGAATATTGCCCTGACCTCCGGGTTCGTCATGGCATCTGCAACAGCCCGCTTGGACGCTTCAGTGATAGCATTGGCGACGACCATATTATGCTCGGCTCTGGCCAACAGTTCGTCAGATTGGAGTCTCCTGATTGCCCTGTCGATGGCGATCCTGCGGCCGATGCTTGATTGCCCAGCCTGGAATTTCTGGATCAAGGGGAACAACTCCAAGAAGAGGAGTGTGAGGCTAATGATTGCCCATTTCGTCAGTGCGCCGGGGTCACTCCTCAGCATCGAATAAAGCACTGTCGATGAGCGGGGTGTGATCGCGTCCGCCTCGATTGCATGTGCACTCTCGATTTTCCCCTTGATGGTCGTATTAGCAGATGAGAACTCGGTGCTGGCTTGGCCGTTGAGGTCGACGGCGGCATTAAGCTGGGCTCGTGTGCGCTTGACGTACGCGTCCCGCTCGGCGTTTGCAATTTTAGATTCGCGGGAACACTCAGATGCCTTCCATGCCAACTGCTCCCGGCCTTGCGCCTCTGAGACGCCTGCCCTCACCAACTCGCTCCTGCGGTTTGTGTAATCGGCCCAGCACGAGCGTGCTATTGCCAGCACTTGTTGGATGTCAGGAGGGATTGTTGAGGCAGCTTGTTGGAGTCGCTTGACTTCAGTGGTAGCAGCCGCGACCGCAGCCTTCTTGGAGCCGAGGTCATACTGAGTACTGAGTTTCGACATGCGGTCCGCTTCGGACTGCTCGGTCATGTGTAGCGCGTGCGCGGCGAGCTCCTTGCCCATGATGATCGGAATCACCGCCTGCGCAGTGATGCTTCCCACCAGAAGAATGATGCAGATGCGGGAAACCGCATAGGCGATTACGGTGCCATTTCCCTTGGCGATTGAGGTGTCGGCGAAATAGATGAAGCCGCGATCAAATACAACAACAATCGCCCCCCCCAAGGCTGCCCCAGCAGTCGAGACTGCGAATCGTACTGGGGTGGGTGCACCTTCTGAGTACACCCACCCAGCTGTTGCCCAATTGGCAGCCGCCACCAGCATGGCGAGCATGACCGACCAGCCTAGTTTCAAGAGAGGCTCGCGTTCCTCATGTGCATCAGCCTCAACCGTCCTGGGAGTGTAGCCCGCCATGCTAATCAACAGGTTTTCGAGCAGCTTCATACTACCTCCCCGACCTCAGCATCGATGATTTGCGAACTGCCCAGTGTAGAGTTTGTCACGGTCACGGTAGCCTTGCTGACGGGAGCGCACATGGCCGCCTCGACCTCGGCAATGGCGCGCAGAGATTCAGTGGCATTGGAGATGTGCCCCGCGATGGTGGCTTGCAGAAGGTCCGCTAGACCACTTGTTGTGCCCGTTTCCGCCCCGGTCATCGAAGTGGGTTTGGGCGAGAGTTCATTCAGTTTTCTAACCTGGGCGCTCATCACATTGTGCGTATGAGCGATCTGGGTAACGATGTCGTTGGCATTCATAATGTGTTCTCCAATGTGAAGGTCATATGTTGGGGCGAATCGAGCACGGCGGGCTCTCGATTCGCGGTCTACATGATGTTCAGCCAAGAACTGGTCAAGCAGCTGTTGCCGCTCGGCCTCGGTAATCGCGCCGGACGATACCAGCTCATCGACCAACTCGGTTTCCTCCCGTATCCGTTCGAGTTCAGCCGGAACATAGGAAACGATTTCTGTCATGATCAGCTCCGCAGCTTCTCTTTGGCCCGTTCAATGCCCTCCAGCGCACATGAGTGCAACGCATTAACGGCGTCTTTGGCCACCTTCATGCGGGTACGCGAGCGTAGGATGTCATCGCTGGCGTCGGCCTCTGAGAAACTCACGATCACATCTCTCTCCTCTTTGCTGACCTTGCCAGTGCCCAGGAGATCATTTGCAAAGGCGATGTTTGCTGCGCGGTTGGAGAGGTGGGTATAGACCTCCCCGGCAGCACCGTTTGAGAGTGCCTGGTCAACAGCTGCGGTAGACGCGTTGAGTCGGGTCGTTAATGCACCAATTTGAGGCATCGCTGCGCCGACGATCTCGCTACGAATCTGCGTCTCTGCGATATTCACGGCACAGATCGCCACGTTTGCTCTTGCGTCTGCCAACGCAGTTTCCGCCCGTAACCAACCATGGGCGTTAGCGCGACTAATTGCGCTTTTGGCTGTGATCTTTCTGAGAAGGCCGGTGTTCTCCTTCAGTTTAGTGGTGTCAACCGCCGTCTCAAGATCGAGCGGTTGATGCTTCTGGGCATCCGGGGTTTTCGGGTTCATCATTCACTCCTCTTGTCGTTATAAAATTCTCGCGGACGCGACCAGCGCCCGTAAAATACGATTGATCGCTTAATCGACCGATAACTTCGCCACGGTGCGGTCCATTGTCATCATGACGATATATACACGTCCTTTGCCGGGGGCACGCCAGACCCACTGCTCTGCCTTCAGTAATGGCACCTCGACGGAGTTGACGCAGTCCGGCTGCCCCATCAGGTTAACGACACGGGCCCGGTCGTCGCCGAGGCCCACTTGAGGGAATTTCGTTGCGTACGGATCTAATCGACCGCAGGCCGTCCCGAGCAGGAGAGCGATTACGAGCAGCCCAGGGGCAACCAGGCGAGCGAGTTTGCTGAGCATGCCGTTGCCGCCAGCGGCGCAATTGTTATTCGGTTGGTTATCACTGTTCGAAGATTCTGCCTTGCTTGCAGAATTTGCGGGCAGCCGCCGGAGCCATAGTTGAAATTGGATTTCAACTCGTCGATGGACCAAATCGTTCATTTGACCCTCCTGGGACTCAAAAGAGCAAGCGCAATTAGAAGCTCGTTAAGTCGAGCAGCAGCCGGAAAGCTGCCGTAAGGTAAACGCAAGAAATCCATTCTGTTGATCACCTCCCAGAAGATCTTCCTCGACCGTGCAATGCATGATCCACCTCAAACCGACATCAGCTTACAGCAATGTGAGATAAAGTCAAGTGCGTTTACAGTAAAAATTTACAGTCGTACTGTAAACACATAGAGCATAAGCACTTTAGTAACGAATTTTAGTTGCGCTTTTCTTTGTCGATGCGACTGTATAGGTGTATTATTCTGGCATAGATACATACAGTAGAGTCGAATCGAGGGGTTGATGGAAACTGAGCAGTGGGTACGGACAACCGTAAAGCTAAAGAAAGACATTCATGGTTTGCTCAAAAAGGAAGCTGCGGATCAGGGCAGATCGCTTGAAGATCTCATCAGGGCTGCGGTCGAGCGCGAGTTGAGCGGCCAGCCTGCAAACCGATTCGCCGACGTGCCTTCCGGTGGTGAGCGTCTGTTGCTGCGAGAGATTGAGAAGCAGCTACATCAGACCCTGGATCGGATACGGAGGACTCTTGTTGGTCATGAGGCGGGCAGTCGCGAATTCCTACTGACGGTTGCCGATACCTTCGTGGAATGTATCCCCGTTCCCATACTTATCCGTGAGACAAGTGCAAGCTGGAGGTGGAGTAATTCTGCCTACGATGCCGCTTTCAAGCAATCTCCAGAAGACGAGAATTTGATGGAAATCGACGGCAGATCCGAGGTATTTCGCGTTGTGAATCTGCAGGTGGATGGCGTTCCTACTCTCTTCCACTCTTGGCAGTTTTCATTTTTTGATTCTTCAGACAAAAAATACATAGGAGATGTTCTCTTCCCCCATGTAGCAGTCGATATGGCACTACGTGGTCAACAGGTGCTGATGCCGATTTCCCCATGGCAAGATGACGCAGTTCGCCGCACAAGCGTCGACAACCCGCTCCTAGAATGCTTTGTAGCGTTTCTGGAAGGTATCCCCTTGGCAGCAACGATCAAGGACTTGAACGGGCGTTATCAATGGGCAAATACGCACTTGCTCAAGTTATTGGGAAAAACGCTTGACGAAGTCATTGGAAAGAAACCGGCGGATTTATTTCCGGCGCAAGGTCTAACCATGGTGAATGAACTGGAAGATCTGGTGAAATTCAAGAAAATGGGATTGCTCGCATCTACGCCGATTCTTTTGCAGGGTAATTCGCAGTTTTCCCGAACAGCCCTGCGCTTTCCTCTAATTGATGCTCAATCGCGAATGACTCAAGTCGGCAGCCTTGGGATTGGACCTGACCTTTCGTTTGATGGCTTCGAACCTGAAACAGATGAGGTTTCTGTTTAGCTTCTTTTGATAGGTGGGCGTTGAAGGACTCCCAGCAGGCGCTCCAGACGCGCTCTGGAGATTCTTCCTCACCAGTCAAGTTGGCGCAACCGCGAAGAA